>Ga0315279_10001168_pt1 | contig 44783 bp, 59 predicted proteins | sample YL17G06_20_MG_FD_203694 | JGI IMG/M metagenome (GOLD analysis project Ga0315279, IMG submission 203694) | Sediment microbial communities from Yellowstone Lake, YNP, Wyoming, USA - YL17G06_20 | ecosystem: Environmental > Aquatic > Freshwater > Lake > Sediment | place: USA: Wyoming | collected...
ATCTCGGTTTGCTGTCGTATCCTCCCATCAGGAGCTGTATCCAGTATGGGAAGTATTTCGACCCCTGGAGGATGTTGGCCAATAGAGTGCCCGCCCCTTCTATGGTTATCTTTCTGCCCCTCTGTATTTCGTATAGGGAGGTCTGGGCCCTCATGATTCTGGCTATGGTCTGGGCATCCCCTACAGAGCCAGCGATAGTAATACCTAAGTGATCCTGGATTTTCAGAACCTTGTCAGCTTCTTTATTGGCTACTAGGCCGCCCATGCTCGCTCTTTTTTCCGAGGCAAGGATAACCCCATCGCTGCACAATAGGCCTACAGTAGTAGTTCCTTTTTTACCTTCTGATTCCACTAATCTCAACTCCGAATAGGAAATAAAATACGTCTAATAAACATTAATGGGTGATTAATTTATTTTGGGGATAACCACTATATAAAGCTTTCCCGCTAGTATTCTTCCGTGACTTGGATTTTGTCCTCCCCCACAACCTTTTTCAGGTATTTTACCAGCCCGATCTTCCTCACCTGTAGGTCCTCTAGCTTGGTGCAGTCCTTCGGCAAGACTAGCTCCAGCTCCTTCTCCTTCCTGGCTATCTTCAGCTCTTTTACAGGTATTCTGGGGAAGACCAGCTCGAAAATAGCTCTAATCTTCTCCTTCTCGTCTGATAGTCTTTCGTCCATCTTCAGCTCGTACTCCAGCGCCTTGCCGGCCAGCTCGTGATTGAAATCGACTCTAACTCGGCCGCCAGAGACCGACTGTACTCTTCCAGGTAGGTTGTTTTCCAGGACAACCACTAAGCCCGGCGCCGGATTAATTCCATTAGCTTTAAAAACTTTCAGAGGCACTAACTTAACCAGCTCCGGGTCGCGCTCGCCAAAAGCGTCTTTCGGATGGACTACGACGGTCTTTTCCTCACCGGATTTCATCTTCGAGAGCGCATTTTCGAGCCCCGGAATCAGGCGGTTTTCGCCAAGTATCATCGGCGTAGGGCCGTAAGACAGATGCTCGTTGAAGATGCCCGCTTTTTTCGCAGCTTCAGCGTAAGTGGTATCGAAGACCTTGCCCGTATCCTTGACCCGCCCGGTGAAAGAGACCCTGACTATATCCATATGATCACGTGAAAAGCATGAAAACTGAAACCAAGATCTTGATTGTCGCAATAATAATGATTATGTCAGTGGGGCCGATGGACTATTTCTTCTCAACGGCGCCCAAGACACTGCCCTTGCCTAACGCGACCAACACCACCACATCCTATTCACTGTCTGGCAATGTCACTGGCACTATTATGAACATAAAGCCTTATATTTATTACGTGGGCGTCTCTAGTAAGAACAGCAAGACACTAGTCGATTCAATCATAGGGTCGATCCCGGAAATAACCAACTATTCGCTCGATGTCTCACTGAACCCCTATGGCAGCGGCTACCAGTACACGATTACTGTGCCCCTAAACGATACGTCTCAGATCAAGGCGGCGGGGTTCAGGCTCGTCTGGCGGCTCAGCAGCTTCTTCGATAACCTGGCCGGCTCCATCCCATTCGTCCAGGCGAAGGTCGCATTACCACAGAACTTCTCTCTGCCTACTGACAAAGGGGTGTTGAACATCACGACCATCAGAGCAAACTTCACAGTAGACTCGATCCTGTTATATTCAAAACAGCCGCAGCAGCCTATAAAGATATACTGCCCGCAGATGGTCACCTCGCTCAATTATTCTCTTTTGAGGGTAACCAAACTGTGCGACGACAACGACCTGAATATCGCGCAGCCTTACATGGGACTCAGCCTTTTCGATGTCATTACGATTCCGACCACCCACCTGACCCTGCGTCTCGAGGCCTATTCTATCGGCGGTGTCGAGTTCAGCGGAAACTACCACTTCGCTGGCATGGACAGCGTTTCGATAAATGGCCTTGAGAGCCAGACGAATTCGACAATAAGCTTGACACCCCTCGGCAACGACTCGACCCAGGGCAATTTCACGATAAAGGCGGCCTATACTGACATGGCCGGGGTGGACAGCATAAAAACAATATTCAAGAACAACAACTTCACCATCGAAAAAGAGTACAAATACGCAGTTGTCCTGCTGCCGCACAACGTCACGATCAACGGCAGGTACCAGGAGCTTTACAACATAGCCTATGTAACCGGCCAGATGGCGATGAGCGACGAGCCCGGCTTCTATGACTTCGATGTCGCTGTGTCCGTCATCTATGGTGAAGCCACAAACGTAGTCGCGAAAAAATTCAACCTTTCTTGAGCTTGAGAATGGCTACGGCGATGTCCCCTTCAGCCCCGTCAAGCGCCTCTCTTGCCTCGTCTTCTGTAGCCCCGGTCTGCTCCATAACCAGATCAAGGTCCTCTCGGCTCTCTTCTTTCTTTTCCTCAGCCCTTCCCATAATCTGGTAAGTCTTCTGGCCTTGCATGTCGACCACAGTCACCTGCGGGTTCTTAATCACAATGGTCTTGCTCCCCCTGATTATTACCTCTTTAGCGTCGAGAGTCTCTGTCTTTATTCCCATCTTTTTCATCTGGCTTGCTATCAGCTTCGGGTCTATTCCACCTAACACGACATCACCTTTTTAAAATCAAATTTCCTTGTTCTTTCATGGCGGTTATAGATAAGATTTCGGAGTTTATAAAAGCTCCCAGGGCAAGGCTGTCGCGCGAGGAGGCCTGTCGCCTCTATCGCGAGAGCGGCGGAATTCTGAAGATAGAGAACGATAGACTATTGTTCCCTGGCCCTGAAAGACTGGTCAGTCAGCTATCAGAGGCGATGGTGCGGAGAGACGGCCTGACCGCCCAGCTAAGGTTTTGGCAGAGGCAGCACCGAACTACGGCGCCCGATAACCTATTGGAAGACGCCATGAGGATAACAGATCCGTTGTTCTGGGAGCACCTCATGAAAATGGCGACGGAAAGAGACTATCGCCAGTCATTCGATAAAGTCGATCTTCCGATGAAATACCTGAGCGACGAGAAATACCGCAAGATAATCCGCACCTTTATCCGGGACGAGAGCTACCGCAAGAGGCTGGTCAAGGCCAAGACCGGAGTTCTAGGGCAATCGAGCGACACCATCACGGAGAGCGCCGATAAAAAGAGGGACTTCAAGCGCAAGATAGTCGGGGATAAGGTCGAAAGGCTGAAAAAAGAGAGAACGCAGCTCGCTGACAGGATCAAGATGCTGGAAGTCTTGTTAGAGTGGTGCTCAGGAAGCCAGGCTGAAGAAGAAAGGCTTACCCATAGTCAGGAACGATACCAGCTCTAGGAAGACCGGGAGGAAAAAGATAAAGAAACCCCCGAGAACATGATGCTCCTCTATCCGCATCTTGAACGTCTTGCCTGCTATCCCGACCAGCACGGCTATCAATATCAGATTCAGGAACCAGCTAGCAAGATACCATGCCGGGTTCATTCAGACACCAGTCACGTTAGTATAGCTAGTGCCGTACTGGGCGAGCGCCTTATACGGCCCTATGGAGAGTTCGGTGACAGCCCCAGCAATGGCCAGCGCGACAAAGACCATTACCGCAGTGGCGAGACCCAGTACCTTGGCCGTGGTGTATATGTTCAGTTTCTCCACTGCCGCCAGTTCCTCAAGCCATAATCCAAAGACGGTTATGGCGATGCAGGCTACCAGTGCCAGCGCGATTCCGACCACCAGGAGCATCAGGAAGTAGTTTATACTGGCCGCGTCTGTGCTGCTGAAGAAAGCGCTCATAATCAAGCCGAATATGAACAGGACTATGCCTGCCGCGAAGACCAGGCTGCCCAGATGCACGCCGAGTGCCGCGCAGTCCTTCTTGAAATCGCCCTTGCCCTTGTGCATGCCTGCGACCCATCTGAAGACTGCGGCGAAAACCAAAAGGCCGATCACAAGAACTATAGGCAGAACTATCACGTTTATGACGAAGGATCCAGTCAGTTCTACAGTCGAATCCATCAATGAGGACAGGAAATTGAGAATCCCTATTATGACCGAAGCGAAGACGACAGAAAGTATCCCGTCTTCGAAAGTATACTTCGCATTGGGCTTTTTAAAGAAAGTGCCAATCCACAAATTCAGCCAGTCCATCACATCACCGAAAGAATTAGGCACATAGACTATTTATAACTTAACTCTCGAGCCTCTTCTCGATTACTTCCTTAACCTTGTTCGCGGGGAATGCCAGCCGTATCAGCGTCGTGTTGCCCCTGACCCCTTTCCCCGATAGGCTTATAGTGATCAAGCCAAGCATGTCCAGCTCGTTGATATACTCCCGGCACCATCTCGCGCTCCTGGCAACCTTATCTAGGTCGCGGCACACGGCCTCGTATTTCTCATAGACCTCGCCGGAGAACAGGACTCTCTCGTCCGCTGTCCCATCGAGTCTATGATAGTGGCTACCCTCTGACGTTAGCTGGGCTATCGCATATAGGGCGATCTTCTCGTGCTCCGGGAGATTGATTATCATCTCGTAGACTATCTCCTCTTCAACCACTTTCCTGGCCTTGGTGACATAGCTCTCCCCAACTTTCTTGGCCCGGTCCTCATCAGCCAGTTCTCCAGCTTTCAGTATCAGGTTAAGAGCGTATCGTGCATCGCCCGACTCCTGCGCAGCCAACGCGCTCGCGAGATTTATCGCCGAATCGTCTACAGAGCCGTCCTTGAAGCCGAGCTTGACCCGCTGCTTTAGAATTGCCTGTAACTGCTCAGCGTTGTACGGTGGGAAGACCATCTCCTCTTCCAGGAGAGTTGATCTGGATCTGGGATCCAGTTCTTTCTTGAAGGTGACGTTGTTCGTTATCCCTATAACCCCGATATGGCCCGATTCCAGCGCTTCATTAGCTCTTACCAGAGAGTAGATCAGATCGTCTAGGTTCTTGACCTTGTCTATCTCATCCAAGACTATCAGAAAGTTTATCCTGCCTGCCTTGATGTAGTCTATGACCGCATCCAGCAAAACGGAGAATGGGAAGCCTATGAAGTTCTTCCGCGAGTTGCAGAATTCAGCGCACTTCAGGAGGACCTGGTATTTCGTATTCAGCATTCGGCAGTTGATATAGATGCTATCAACTCCTACTTTGTACTTGTCCTTGACCTGGAGCAGCTTGTCTATGACGTGCTTTGTGGTGCTTGTCTTCCCTGTGCCCGTTTTCCCGTATATGAACAGGTTTCGCGGAGGCTTGCCCTTGAGTATCTGGCTGAGCGTCTTCATGACCCTGTCTATCTCCTTCTCACGATGGGGGAGTGTGTCTGGTATGTAGTGCGAGGTGAGCACGTTCCTATCGACAAAAACAGTGTCCTTCTGCATCTCTTTCTCAAAAATGTCATCCATGCAACCACTATAATGAAAGGTTTAAATTATCAGAGCTATTAATTATATACAACAGGTAATAAAAACTTTTGGAGGTAATTGGATGAGCATTCTAGGAAAGCTGAAAATGGGCGGCTCCAGTGGGGCAGACATAGAGGAATACTTGAACACTTTGGGGCTAGAAGAGGGCGACCTGTTGGAAGAGCACGCAGATATGTGGGTCAGACCGCTCGCTCTTGAGGATGTTGTTGACGTAGAAAGAGTCAATGATGAGCTCAAGAAAGGCAATATGGTGCTGCTCAACATAGAGCCACTCTACAAGAAGAACACAATAAAGCTGAGACAGGCCGTATCAGAGATTAAGGGGACTATCCACGACATCAACGGGGACATAGCCAGACTGAGCGACACCAAGGTGCTAGTGACTCCGGCGAACGTGAAAATAGCGAAGAAATAAAAACCCTATTTTCCTTATACTCGCATGGCGCTTGAAAATCCTGCCCTGGCCTTGACAGTCAAGGTTCAGGACATCTTGTATATTCTAGAAGGTATTCTTAAGCAGAGGAACTGGAAGGATTTTGAACTCGCGAGCATCAAGCTGGTCTACACGCCTTTTCATATTTTTAACTATGATGTACTGGTCGAGGATAAAGACAGCCAGACGTCGCAAGGCACATCGGGCGTTATGGCGATCAACGCAGTTAACGGGCGGCTGGACCCGGAGCTGGTTGACATAATAGAGAAGCAGCCAGTGACCTATGAAAAGGAGATAAGCCACGACATCCAGTACGAGGTGGCGCCAACAGCTATATCCCGAGAGGAACTGAAGGAGACCGGCAGGGTCAAGCTCGCTGCCCAGCTGGGGGTCAAGAAGGAGAATGTCTCTGTTTCCGGCATCAGGACCGTATACTGGCCCGTATGGACTGTATTCGCTGAGCTAACCGGCATGGTCCAGAAGATAGAGGTCGATGGGGTGACTGGTATCCCGCTCAACATAGAAGAAGTTCCTACCCGAGAAAAAGGCTGGCTGGAGGTCACGGCGGACACATTGCAGAAGATGAAATCCCCCTCTGGCTGGGCCGAACTCGGAGGCACGGTGGCAACAGCAGCCGGAGGAAGGCTGGCGAGTGGTGCGGAGAAAGTCGGAGAACAGACAAAACTAGGAAGTCCAGCGCACCACACCATGAAATGGTTCGTCACGACGAAGATGGGACTCTACAGCTTGATTCTGTTGCTGATACTGATCCTAGTCGTCTATCTCTTCTACCTCAAACCTACATGAACTCAGAAAGAGAGTGCTGGTTCTTTTCAGCCGGGAACAGCAGCAATAGATCTTTCTCGACCAGGCCTAGCCGCTGCTTAAGATAGTCGGAGAGCCCATATTTCTGCGCTATTTCCTTGGATATCCTGAGGTATTTCTCGATACCCCCCTTGTTTATAGTCAGCAACAGCTTTCCGCCGCACTTGTTGCACTTGCCTGACAATGGCACTCGCCTATATTTCTCATTGCACTCGACGCACCTGAACTTCTGCTGGCCAAAAGAGCGCAGATTACCGTAGATGTCTCTAAGGAAATGGAAATTGAGTATTCTAGTCGCCACATCGCGCTCATCCACGGCTCTAATCTTCTCCGCAAGCTTGAGTTCATAGTCCACCTTCTCCGCCATCGTCTTGAGCTGGACATACCTGCTCACGTTAGGACCAGCGTCTATCGCCGTGGTGTCGTGCGTGAACTTGAACCCATCGCTATCCCGCCCTTTCTTGAACCTGTGCTTGACCACCTCGATATTCACGTCTCTCGGCATCAGCTTCTTCAGGGTCGCTTCGTAGAACTCGAGCGGATAATGGTCGACTATCTCCATCTCATGCACCTCATCATCGACTTCTCTCGGGTCTATCTTGATATTCAGGACGAGCGGCACGTCCATCGACGACCCTCTTTTGTCGGACAGATAGCATTTGGAAAAATTTATGAGCGCGTCCATCAATAGCATAACAGTGTCTTCATCCCCGTCGCAGTTCCTCCTCTTCGCCGTATGGAAGTACGGATGTGCATATCCGGCATGCGCTTTCGTGAACCCGATTATCCGGCCCAAGACACCTACGGAAGTGTGCGGCGCCAGCCCTATCACAAAATGCCCTATCAAGTCGTTCTGGTCCCGGACATTATAGAACCTATCTAGGCCATAGAATCTTTCGAGCAAATCGTCAACAAAATTGGCGGTGCGCGTCAGATACCGTGCTCCGCTCTCCGCAAGCAGTATGTCCTGCGGCTTCAGCTCCACTACCTGGTTGCTGTCGCTCAGTTCGTTGCCGAGATAGTCCTTGTCATAGCCCAATTCCTTCATTTTTTCTACCGGTGTCATTATCTCCGCCGGCCTGACGTGAGTCACGGGCACATCCGTGGCGTCGAATCTTACAGTCCCGTCCTTGAAGACAAAGACCGAGTGTTTCGCTCTTAAAATCGCTTTTTCCAGAGGTTCGAAATACTTATTGACGTTTGTCATCCCTAAGACACCTTTTAGTTTCGGGGACGGCTTTTCTTTGACTCGCTTCGACGCGTTTTCAAGGTTGGTTTTCATATCGACAGTCGCTTTGTAGAACAGCATTGTCAGACTCCCGCAGTACTCGCATAGCTTGGCCTTGCTGGCTCTGCCGCATTTGGTGCAGGTCATGAACTTCTCCGCCTTCTCCCCGCACTTATCGCAGGTATAGCCGAAGACTGAGCGGTTGCATTTCGTGCAGAACAGATTCGGGACATCGAGCGTTATGCTCCCCCGCTCGGCCGCCTTGACTATGCTCCTGGTCTTTCCACCATACTCTCCGACAGGCACGAGCCCATGAGGGGCGGGCGCCATCAGTCTCTCTTTAGCCTTCTCCGGCCGCCCCATCCTCGCCCCGATATAGGTATTGGCTTTGTCCATGATAGGAAATGGGGAGCAAGCGTTTATGAGCTCTAGAGAGGTATTCTTCTCCGGAGCTGATTTGATTATCCCATCGAAATTCAGCGTCTTTAACAGGGCGGAGGCGTTGTTTATTATTATCTTCCCCTCCAGCACGCGATGAGGCACGCAGAGTTTCTCGAGTATCCTCTTTTCAGGAGCCAGATTCAGGATTAATCTCGTGACCTTTTTGTCCTCCAGAGTCTCTATATGCTCTATCTCGCCAGTCTTGAGCCACACGACTAGATTGACCAGTTCTTCTTTGTCTATATCGCCATAAAAATAAGTGTATTTCGGATGGAGCGGAAGCTTGTGTTTATCAGACAATTCTATCGCCTCGTCCATAAAGACTTTCCTCGGGTCGATAGATATTCCGTGCTGTTTTGCCAGCAGCCCCCACCATTCCTCACAAAAGCCGGCGGGCAGCAGCGGATGATTAGATTTGGAGAAGTCGCCATAGGAGATTAGAATATCACCGAGGAAAAGTATCTCTTCGACCTCTTCCTTGACTTCCTCTGCCTTGCTTATCGTATCGACGACAACCACATCGCCGTTTTTCAATCTGACGACAGGCGGTTCTATCGAGTCGCAGGGAGTCATTGCCGCTCCCTTGCCAGGCCTCTCGATCTTGAACTGCGTGCCTATCGCCGGGAACTCGTCCAGGACCACCATCGAGGCGGGATGGATGCCCTTCGCCGCTATCCCCGTGTTCCTGCAGCGCCCGTATCTCAGCCTGAATCCTCCGGCCATAGAGGGATAAGCGAATATAGGGCGGCCGCCGACGATATCGCCAAGGTATTTGTCGAGAGGCTTAGTCTTTTCTTCCTCATCTCCGCTCTTCTTGGCCACTCTGATTAGCCCCTCGAGCCATTCCCAACCGAGGTTGTGCTCTTTAGTGAACCGGAGCGTCTTAGCCGCCTTCTGGGCTATTCCTTCGCTTATGACAAGGCAGACCCCGCCCCTGATTCTGTCGGTAGGAACGCGCTCTAGTCCCTTATAGACGGCGACCTCGATCTGCTCAGTGGGCTCGCCGTCGATACAGACAGGGCAGTTCCTCACTATGTGCCTTATCTCATCATCCGTGGGCTTATATTGCAGGTTGGTCACTGAGTTGTGGTATACCTCTATCTCTTCGACGTATCTCTCAATCTCCGTCTCCGTTGGTCTGTACGTCTGGAGTTTGAGCAGCCTCTGGGCATAATCTGTCAACAGAACGGCCTGAGCCGCAGCCGTCCCACCGGCCGACCTGATCGGTCCGGCGAAGAAAACCGATAGGTATTTGGTCCCGTCAGGATTGCTGTTTATAGTGACTTTCGATATGCCTTCGGTTCCTGCGGCTGTGACTCCCTCGGTGAGAATAGTCAGGCTAGTTCTAACCGCTTGTTCGGCCCTCTTTTCGTTGCTGTCGCATTGTCCTATCTTCCCCTCTATTATATCGTTCATCACCATCAGAGCCACTTTACCTCGTGCGTTGTTTATTGAGTATTCCCTTATGATGTCAGCAATCCCCGGCGGCCCGACCAGCCCCTCAACCCTCGCAGCCAAATCTTTCGTGAGCGGTATTTCCACCTCGTTGAAAACATCAATGTTCTTGGCCCGCGCAGTTCTGGCTATTTCGTATATCCTCTTAGCCTCTTTCTCGAGCATCATGTGATAGTCTGGTATCTCCATCAAATCGCCTTGTCGAATCTAACCACATTTATCTTCCCGGAGTTCATGCTGATTAGAGGCAGGATGCAGGGAGTCGGTTTATGGCCTAATTTGACCTGGTAAGGGGTCACCTCCTGCCACGCGCCGGAATTGACACAGATGACCCCACGGTATCTCTCATAGGCATTCTTGTGGATATGGCCCGTATGGAATATGTCTGGTATTTCTCTAATCACCAGATTGTCGTTAGACTCGGGAGTTATGGGCTTTTCGCCGTAGATGGGGTGCAGGTGTCTCCTTCTTAGGGTCTCTACCATCACTTTGTCAACCTGCTCATAATTCAGAGTTGGAATCGCGGCTATGATGTCGTCGAGAGAGGTGCCATGATAGATTAATGTCTTGAGCCCGTGGATCTCGACCATCGCAGGGCTAGGGACCATGGTCACGTTTTCCATCTTGTATAGGTCGGGCAGGAGCTCTTCCGGTATCGGCGGCTGCGGATCGGCTGTCTTGACCGCGTCATGGTTGCCTGGCGAGACTATGATGTGAATATAGTCGGGTATCTGCTGGATATAGTCGGAAAAAGCCTGATACTGGTCAAAGATATCGGTAAGGTTCAGCTCTTCCTCCTGGCCGGGATAGACACCAATCCCGTCGACCATGTCTCCGGCTATCGTGATGTACTTGACACGAGAGGCCAGTTCCCTCAGCTTCTCATCGCCAAAATCGCCGTTGATCCAGGAGATGAAATTCTCAAAATTCTTCTGCATGAAAAGCTTGCTGCCGATATGAAAGTCGGAAAGAGTCGCTAGGATTACATCTTCCTTCGTGGTCTTGATTTCTTTCAAGGGCAGCTCGGGCTGGTAGATATTGTCTACTATAAACAGCTCCCTGCTCTTTCTCCCGTCTATAGCTATAACCTCATCCAAAACAAGTGATTCGGCAAAAGAGAGCATGTTCTTGTTGCTCGCAGGAATCAAGGCAGGCATAGAGCCGGTTAGATCTTCGACGTTGAGGAGTATATGGCCGTTCTTGGTCCTCCTTTTCTCGCTTATCATCACGACTATCCTGGCCTTCTCAACCTCCTTGGTCTTGACATTGGATATAGTAGTCACCTCATTGCCGCCGCGCATCCTCAGGATATCAGCCAGCTGCTCGTACCTGTTCCTGAAATAGTCGACAAAGTCCTCGAGAGTACCTGAAGTCCGATTATTAGAATTCTTGTGCAGCTTTACCATAGTCTCTATGTCTTTGGCCAACGGTTTGAAATCGGTCCTCTCGACCCTTATCTTGGTATCTTCCCCAACGAATTTTACCTTTTCTCTGACTTTCAACTCCTCGAGGCCTATAGTCAGCTTGTCCTTGGCGTTCTCCAAAGCCAGCGCCGCCAGCTCCTCGGGGTTTTGAGAGGTAAGAATAGCCTTCAACGCGTCGGGAGAAATAAGATAGTTTTTCTGACGAAGGGTTTCGATGACCTCTTGTGCCTGCATATAGATCTACTCTATGGCTCTAATCCAGCTGTTCGCTTTATTTCGGATTGAACCTTTGCTCTAAACGACCTATTCTAGAATGTGCAGTAATATTCTGGACTTTGGAGAATAAAAGGTTTTCAGCGGGTGACTTTACTGTTCCTGAAGACATCGAGCAGCTTGGCTTTGGCCGGCTTTTCGAAATGCTGACGATAGGGCGTTATAATCCTGTCGAGACAGTCCGCGGTAGCGCTTTTCAGGTCGGCCGAGTGCAGTTTTCCGGCCACGAAGTCTCGTTCGACCTCGCCATAGCCAGAATAGGAAACGTCTCCGCCGTATTTCTCCGGCCTGTGGACATCGAACGCCTTGAATTCGCGGAAGACCAAATGCTTGACATAACTTAGGACTCCATTACCCGCGACAATCCTGTCTGGGCACCACGCCTTGTTCAGCTTCTGCTTTATCTCGTTAGTGCTATCGTGGATGAATATGCATGTCTCCGGCTTGCTCTTGCCCATCTTAGCATTCTCTTCCCCCTCTTCCGGCCTTGAGAGTCCGCCCAACAGGCTGTGATGGAGAGCTATCGGAGGCTTCCAGCCCAGCTTAGGGAATACGTCTCTCGCGAGCATATGGGCCTTTCGTTGGTCCATGCCGGCGTGGGCTATATCCACGTTCATTATCTTGATATCAGCGGCCTGCATCAGCGGATAGATTAGGAAAGAGGTATCGCCTGAATCGCCTTCCTTTCGTCCCATGATGGGAAGGCATTTGCTCGTTCTGGCCACGGTCGAGTTCTTTCCGATAAGCAGCACATTTCTCCAGTATTCGTCATTATCATGATACAATTCAGAACCCAGGATTATTTTTAATTTCGGCGAGACCAGGCTAAAGGCCTCGCGGTAGTACTCGCCCGCAGTCTTGAGCGCCTGCCAATCGCCACCCATCTTGTTATTGATCCAAGCGTGCCAGTCGGCCAGAAAAACAGTGCAGTTGCAGCCCGCATCTACGAGATCCTTCAGCTTATAGCCGGGCAGGACTAGGCTCCCTATGTGCAGCTTGCCCGATATCTCATAGCCGATATAGTGGTTGGGGTGCTCTTTGGTCTCGAACAGTTCTTTTAACTCGTGCTCGGTGACTATCTCTTCAGTAGGAGGCCTCTTGGCAAGCGATATCCTGCTTTCTAGATCCATGGATTCACTTTTTTATCTCTTCTTTGAGCTTCTCCAGCTCGGATATGACGTTCCAGACATCGGTCCTGGCGTGGAACGGCATGTTTATATCATTTGATATCTCGTCAAGCATATATATAGCATTCGCTATCGCTACGTCCAACTCTCCCTCTTTCGAAAGTATTCTCTTTTTTGCGTCAGATACGTTTTGTCTGATGTTTCTTGGAACGCTCGTGTCATCAATGACCGCATCCATCAAAACCCCAATCTGGCGCAGTTTCTCATCGAGTGAAACTGCCATAAAACCCACCCAGCATCAAAATTGAGTACTATTATTTGACTTGTGTGACTATTTAATTCTTATCTAAAAAACTCGAATATCTTTTTTCCCAATTTTCCTATGTCGCTCTTGTCGTTAGAGTTGATATTGATGTCAGTTTTGAATTCCTTCTGCGGCAAATCGGCATGCGTAGCGACTATAAGCATCTTCGGCTTGAACTCTTTCTCGATGGTCTTCATCAGGTTGTACTGGCTCTCGATAGAATAGCCACAAGACTCTGACGGGTCTACGACGAATAGTATGTTTTTTGACAGGTATTTCAATGCCAGCGCGGCCCTCCTCTCTATCGGATTCCTCTTATCTATCGACCGATCTAGAATACCAGGCGTATCGATCATCTGTATCTCATCGTAGCCGTTTTTCAAAAAACCTATCAATAGACCCTTCGTAGTAAAAGGATAGGAGGCAACCTCTACCTTATGGCCAGTGAGGTTCTTGAGCAGTATCGACTTGCCAACGTTAGGGTATCCGGAGATTATCACCGTTTTCATCTTTCTTACCCTGGGCAGCTTTTTAGCCTCTTTCTCCAGCTTCTCTATCTCATCGAACCTTATCCTCTTCACTATAGAGCTCATCCGACCATAGAAAGCGCTCTGGTACTTGTGCGACTCAGTCTTGTTATCCGCATATTTTATCTTGACCTCGAACTCGCGCTCTAGCCTATCGATTATCTTGAGGCTGCTCCTAATCCTCTTGCTGTCCGCCTCGAACCTGGCAAAATCTATGGAAGTGCCCAATAGCTCTCTCTCGAAGTCGTTCAGAGAGACGTCGGCTTTCGCCAGATAGTCCTTCAGATGGCCCGATACTATGGAGTAAGAGACCTTCACCCTGCTGAGGTCCGCCTCTATGTGCCTCCTGTCCTTCTCGACGCTCCTCTTGTCCTTCGTTATGTCCGCCTCTTTGCTCGCCTGGCGGAAGGCTATATCCAACAGCTTCTGCGAATCCATGTTGTATTTACTCAAGAGGGGTAAATATAAATATATAGCATGCCTATATAGTATTCGTGGTACTATGATGCGGAAATTGGTCGTTTTCCTGATACTTTTATCCACAGTGTTTGCCAGTTGCGAGGGCTACGTCTATTCCGCAGTGCACGATTTCGGCTCAGCTTGCGTCTACCCAGAGTGTTTCGGAGCAGCCGGCCGCTATAAGGAGGCTGCGGTTTGCTATGCTAATAAGAGCAACCCGGATTTTAATATGGACCAAGCCAGAGTCTATTTCCAGAAAGCCGCAAATTACTACATCCAGAACATAGTAAACCTGCCCATTGGCGGCGATTATCCGCTCAGAGCTCCTTCCTACGAGTATGCGGGTGATATGACAGTCCAGATGGGAAATTATGCGCAGGCCAAAAAGTACTATGATGCCGCGATAGCCGAGTATATGCTGGTTGACAATTTCGTAAAAGTCAGCGAGGTCAGGCTGAAAGATGCTACCATGGGCCAAACGCCAGTAGTCCCCGTGACTGCAGAGGCGACCAGCTCGCAAAATCTCTATTTAGGAGCGCTGTTTTTCATAATAGCGGTTATAGCCCTGGCCATGTTTTTCTTCAGGAAACGAACCCCGCCCAAAGAGGAGTTCCAACCGATAAGAAGCGAGCCGAGCTTCAAGGCGGAACCACGGGAGTCTAAAGAGCCGGCGAAAGATTCTGCCAAAGAGAAGATGCGCGACAAGATAAGAAAGAAGTACGGCCTGGAATAGCTTTTTATAATCGCGATAGCACAACAATAGCATGGAACCTAGTTTTGAGATTATCGACCGAGACTTAGCTGGGCGGATAGGCAGATTGAAGACTGGCCATGGTACTATCGAGACGCCAACCATCCTGCCAGTGATAAATCCCAACCGGCTGGTTATCGCGCCAAATGAACTGAAGAACTATGGTGCTGAGGCTCTAATCACCAACAGCTATATCCTCTGGAAGGACTACCGCCAAGAGGCCATAGACAGCGGGGTGCACAACTTCCTCGACTATAATGGGCCCGTGATGACGGACTCTGGTGCGTTCCAGCTCATGCAGTACGGGGATATAGACGTTTCTAACAAAGACATAATCAAGTTCCAGGATAAAATCGGCGTGGATATAGGCGTTATCCTCGATATCCCGGTCAGCTCACAAGAGAAGCGGGACATGAGGAAAGGCGTCTTGGAGACGATAAAAAGGGCTAAAGAGGCGCAGAAGTACATTAAGAATTCTGACATTCTATGGTCCGGCCCGATCCAAGGCGGGGTGCATCTTGATTTATTAAAAAAGTCAGCGAAAGAAATGGCACGATTAGACTTTGCTATTCATCCGATTGGCAGCGTGGTCCCATTGCTGGTCAAGTACAGATTTGCTGAGCATGTCGAGATAATCAGAACAGCGAAAGAGATATTGCCATCGAATAGGCCGGTGCATCTGTTCGGCGCAGGCCATCCGATGTTCTTCGCTTTTGCTGTTGCTATGGGCGTTGACCTGTTCGATAGCGCTGCTTACTCTCTCTACGCGCAGGAAGGTCGCTACATCACCCAGACAGGAACGGAGCAGTTGGATGAGTTAGACTATTTCCCATGCTCTTGCCCAATATGCTCAAAATACGCGCCAAAGTCCGTCCGCGAGTCGCCGAACAGGACCAGACTATTGGCCGAACACAATCTCTACGTCACTTTCGAGGAGATAAGGACTATCAAGCAGGCCATTAAGGAGAAGACGCTCTGGGAACTGCTAGAACTGAGGGCAAGGAGCCACCCCTACCTGCTGGAGTGCATGAATCACTTTGTCAGGCAGCGAGACTATATCGCAAAACAGGATCCAATCACCAAAAAGCATTTCTTCTATCTATCCGAATTTTCCAAACAGAGGTCAGAGATTGACAGAGCCAAAGAGATGGTCCGCAAGATAAAGGGCAAAAGATTGGAGCTCAAGCCGTTCGGAAAGATACCCGCGACAGTCACCGAGTGCTATCCCTTTTCCCAGACGATACTCCCGGAGAGGGCCATGATATCGCGGACTAAAAACAATTACGAGAAACTGAGAGACGTCAGCCTATACTGGTTCGGAGTCAATATCTTTGATGAGGGCATGAGGATCGATGTGTCTAGGAGGACGCAAAAGATACGAGCAGTCTGGGACAAGGACAGACTGATAGCCACATTCAGGGCGCAGGACTTCATGATACTGCTCCACGAGGGCTCAAGACTACTGCACAAGAAAACAAAGAGATTCAGGGTCCAGATAGTTGATGACAAAGGCGTTGAGAAATTCGCTAGAGAAGGGAAATCTGTTTTTGCCAAGTTCGTCAGGAAGGCGGACGAGAGGCTGATACCGGGCCAGCAAGTTCTGGTTGTCAATAAGAAAGACCAGCTATTGGCCTCTGGTGATTTGGTCCTGACCCCGAAAGAGATGAAAGAATTCAAGAGAGGGGTGGCAGTAAGAATAAGATGGGTCAACCAGTGAACAAGATGGAAGTAGAAATCATATTAGCAATTCTAGTGTTTTTGATTTTCTGGGTAGTGGTTGTAGTAAGAATAATCAGAAAACTAGTTCATTTCCCTGCCCCTGCCTTTATTGGTCGTTTCTTGGATAGCAATTATAGAAGAAAATTACAGCCGCCCGATAAATTGATAGAGCGGAGCGGTATAAAGAAAGGCATGAAAGTCTTAGAACTTGGGTGTGGAAGTGGCGCGTTTACTACCTTTATTGCAAGAGCTGTCGGAAAAATGGGAAAGATATACGCTCTTGATATTCAACCAAAGATGCTAAAAAAACTAAAAGACAAATTATCCAAAGATGAACATAAGAATATCAAAAATGTTGAACTAGTAAACGCTAATGCCTATGAGTTGCCTTTTGATAACAGTTATTTTGATCTCGTTCTCGTGGTAGCCGTCCTTCAAGAAATACCCGACCGCATTAGAGCGTTGAAGGAAGCCAAAAGAGTACTAAAGCCCGGCGGTATTCTTGCTGTAACTGAATTTTTTCCGGATCCAGACTATCCACTAAAATTAACTGTTATCAAACTAGGTAAAGAAGCAGGTTTTGTTTTGGATAAAGTACTTGGGAGTTTCTGGAATTACACTGTCAGATTTAGAAAGCCCCCAAAGTTCAAAATTAAGTAATCAACCAATAATCCAGTTGTCTCCCTGCTTCTCCAGTCGTTCTCTCTCGTTCTTCAGCTCGGCTATCTGCCTCATTATCTCGATAGAGGCTAGGTGCGACTTGCAATCTCTCAGCTTGTTCTCTAGCACGAATACCTTCGCGTCAATCTCCTCTATTTCCCTGCCATTTGGGCCCATATGAAAAACCCTGGAAATCCTAGCATCCCCTTTATTCTAGCGTACTTCTTGACTTGTATTTCTCTGTGGTCTAAGAGAATGGCTCGGATATTTATAAAGCTTTTCTCGAGCTCGCGCCAGATAGGCTTTATGTCGTCCATTATAGGAGAGTAAACGCCGAGATAGCCGTTTTTCTTCAGCTTCCCCTTCAGCTTCCTTATCATCTTATCCGGGTACTGGAGATCTAGGAATATGGCGTCAAAACCAGACTCTCGGACCTTGGCCACATCGCCCAGCTTCAACCGCACGTTCTTGTAACCGTGCAAGTTCTCCTTGGCTATCTCATGGAACTGTTTGTTCTTCTCGTAAGACAGGACATTAGCTCCAATCTCAGCAAGGAACATCGTAAACCCCCCAGAGCCAGTGCCCGCCTCAAGCACTCTAGACCCGTGCTTTATGTCCAGCATGGCGCACATTATCCCCGAGTCATAAGGGTATATAGGTCTGGCGCCCATCTTCATTCTCTCAACTTTCTCCTGTATATTCATCTGAAACCACCATAAACTATTAAAAAACCCACGGCCATAACTATTATCGCGCCGATCACAGCCATGATTATCGCATCCTTATCCGAGCCAAATACTATCGGTAAAGGGCCAAGGACTATGACTCCGCCGCTTTTTACCTGCGTCGATGATATGCTGCTTAGAGTTATTAAAACGATACCTATTATAATTAACACTATGCCTAATAACAGAAGAGTGTCCATATGAAGAATATTTACGAGAGCAAACATTATAAAAAGCTGCTCATAATACCGCTAATACTGCTTGTTGTGATGGCTTTTTACGCTACCCAGGTAAAGTTCGGCATAGACCTGCGCGGAGGGATTCTGCTGACCGCGCCGTCGACTAGCCCCATCGATGCGGCCAAGCTACAGGCGGCAATCTCATCCAAGTTCGACCTTGAGGAGCTAAGCGTTAGGACGACTTCCGGCGCTACCCCTGGTTTCTATATTGAACTAATAGGCGAGAAGAGTCTGCTGAGCGCGCAGGAGCATTTGGAGGCGAAAGACTACCAGCAGGTTATAGACATCTCCAAGAAGTTCACCGGCACTCTAAATATCAGCGGCGATTTACCGACCCAGGCCGATGCATACTTCAGCAAAGCCCGAGAGACTTTCAAGAATGAACTGGCTATCTTTATCTCACAGCAGACCGGGGTCGATAGGGCGCAGTTCTCCGTGAATGACACCGGACCCTCGCTAGGGGCTTACTTCCTCAACCAGGCGAAAACAGCTATAATAATCGCTTTCATACTCATCGCTATCCTGATTTTCTACTATTTCAAGACACCCATAATCTCTTTCGCTGTTATGCAATCGGCTGCCTTTGATGCGGTTCTCGGCTACGCTGCGCTCGGCGCGTTTGGCATCCCCCTGTCTCTGGCCACGATAGCCCCGCTGCTCATGCTGATAGGATATTCGGTAGATACAGACATCATGCTTACTGATAGGATGCTGAAAAGGAAAGAAGGCACTCCAGCCATAAGAGCGAGGGGCGCGATAGCAACTGGCCTTACGATGACCGGAGCAGCCATAGCAGCCATGCTGAGCCTTTTCATAGTCTCTAGCTACGCTAACATAACCGTGCTCGCCCATATCTCGCTCGTGTTAGCTGTCGGCCTGGTCGGAGACATAATAGCGACGTGGTTCACAAACGCGCCGGTAGTCCTATGGTATCTCGAAAGGAAGGCAAAGAAAGTGGTCCCATGAGTTTTCTGAGTGAGCTTTGGAAGGAAAGGAGCATCAAGATATTTGTACTCTCATTGTTCGTTTTAGGCGCCCTGCCCCTCGGCCTCAAAGGGCTGCAGTACGGCATGGACTTCACCGGAGGCACTCTAATCCAGGTAAAATTGGACAAGAAGCTGGAGACCATGGAGATGCAGACCGTCTTGACCGTCCTCCAGACCAGGCTGAACGCCTATGGCCTGAAAGACATATCAGTAAAGCCAGCCGGACAGGAGTACATAATAGTCGCGATAGCCGAAACCAACCCCCAGGCGGTCAATCAGCTGCAGTCGCTTCTCGGCCAGCAGGGGAAGTTTGAAGCGTTATTCAACGGACAGCCGGTGCTGTCTGGCAATGACATAATCTCAGTAATATCAGACCCGCAGAAAGGCTATGGCGTTCGAGGAGTAACCAATAACTATGAATGGATAGTGCCGTTCCTGCTGACCAATGACGCGGCAAACAGGTTCGCGCAGGCGGTCGCTGGCCAATGCACCTCCCTCCAGGGAAGCGAGCAGTGCAAAGAAGTAGTCTACATGTTCATAGACAGGCCGGAAAACGCCGTGATATTGATCAACCGCACCCTTTATAACGAGGAAAAGAGCATACCGGAAGACCTCGATTTATCCACCTCGACCATACCCATAGAGGATTTGGTTAAGAACTCCGGGGAAGAGCTCATCGTGACAGATACCCTGGACAACGATACGCTAGCGAGCATAAAGAACAAGACGGTAGTCATCCGGCAGGGCTCCTTTGACCAGAAACTGCTAGAACAGTACGCGTCGAAAGTCGTGGCGAAGTCAAAGGCAGCGAAGTATTGGATAATCAACGGCCTCAACCTCGAGAATATTGTCCATCTGACGCCCGGCATAACCGAGGGCAATCCGATAACCCAGCCCAGCATAACCGGACATGCCGCAACAATCCAGCAGGCGGTCGAGGAGCTGAATAGAGTGACAATCCTCTTGAAGTCAGGAAAGCTGCCAGTGTCTGTTTCTGTCGGCAGCGTTTCGACCATATCGCCTGCATTGGGAGCCGATTTCCTGAAATACAGCGCGATGGCCGGAGGGTTCGCTGGATTAGCCATTATAGGCATCGTTTTCATCAGGTACAGGAACATCAAGATAGCCGCCCCCATCATCCTTACGAGCTTCTCCGAAGTGTTCCTGATCCTGGGTATGGCCGCGCTCATTGGCTGGCAGATAGACTTAGTCTCTGTCGCAGGAATAGTCGCGGCGGTGGGTACGGGCATCGATTATCAGATCATAATCATAGACGAGATTCTAAGGAAGGAGCAGGAAGCAATGCTCTCGATAGTAGCCAAGATAAAGAAAGCGTTCTCAATCATATTTATGGCCGCTGCTACGATCATCTTTGCAATGTTCCCGCTGATTTTCCTCGGGCTAGGGACGCTAAAGGGATTTGCCATCACCACCATCCTCGGCGTCCTGATCGGCCTTTTGATTACGAGACCAGCATACGCATCAATTGTCAACAAATTGTCAACAAAATAGAGCCTATAATGCTTAATTTTAAATAATCCTAAACCTTATTCTAATGCATGAACAGAGTAAAGACAGGTATACCTGGATTAGACGAATTGCTCGGTGGCGGGTTTCCCGATCCGTCCACAATACTGATCACGGGCCCCACAGGCAGCGGCAAGAGCGTTCTCGGTGTCCAATACCTCTACAACGGGGCAAAAGACTACAAAGAGCCGGGCTTCATGATCAGCACGGAAGACTATGTTACTGACTTTCAATGGCACCAGGAAGCGTTCAACTGGAATTTCAAGGCGCTTCAGGACCAGGGCCTTTTAGTCTTCAGCAGGTATGATCCAGTCGATTTCGAGAAGTTCAACGTCAGAACTCTCTACGCGGACATAGTGCTCCAGCTGACCAAGGTGATAGATTCGGTCAAGGTCAAGAGGGTGGTGTTCGACAACATCACGCCCATCGGCCAGTACATCAATGACAGATCGACTTTCAGGACGATACTCTATTACATATCCAAGGCGCTCAAAGAGAAGGGATGTACGACTATTTTCGTGTCAGAGAAACCATCCACGCCGGGAGCCATAACCCAATTCGACGTAGAACAATATGTGGTGGACGGGGTGCTAGACCTATCGTTTGCTCAGAAAGAGGACGCGCTGGTGCAGACACTGACAGTCAGGAAGATGATAGCGACCAACATCCCGCAAGCAAGATACGCCATGGACTTCTTCGAGGGCGGAATCAGGATAGCTTCTTCTTATTATTAGGCCGTCTCTCAGGAATAGAGTGAACCTTTATTTTCCCATCCATTACATCCTTCGAGACGTAAAGAGCGCAATAACACATGCCGAACTCCTTGACGTCCGGCGGCATATATACGCAAGGGCAGATTATGTCAAGATCCTTCTTTCCATCGCCAGAGGCCAGCCGGCATGGACAGGACATGTAGCCGTATTTCTTCCGGTTGACCAATAGGCCGCGCGCAATGCCCCTGACAAACTCCTTGTCCGGATTCAAGTAGCATTTTTTGTTTTTAGCGATAGTCTCTAACTGCTTGCAGAGTTCTTCAACCTTTTTGTCCTTCTTCATTTCGACAACTTCCTTATCTTGTCTTCCTGAAAGCCGACAATGACATTCTTATCATTGACTATAATGACTGGAAAATTCATGTCGACGTTCATCTGCCCGAACAGTTCATGCAGCTCGCGCTCTTCCGTCTTGCTGAGCAGGTCGACATCGATATAGTTGTATTCTATTTTCAAGTTTTTCAGCAGTTCTTTAGTCTTCTTGCACCACTGACAGGTGCTGAGTGCGTAGACTATTATCTCTCCGACATCCTTGCCCGCTACATGTTTTAGCTGATTCTTTAGCGCCATTCTATCACTCATTTTTCCTTTTCGCAATCTCCCTGTTTATCAGAATAAGCATTGCATTCGACCGCGCTAAATTGCCTCCATGAGTCCCTACCCAGTCCATAGTCTCAACTGTAAGCATAGCTCGTTTAGACTTGGCGCATTCTTTTTTATAATTGATTGCCGACTTCTCTAACTGTTCTAGAGTCATCTTCGTTAAATCTCCTTCAAGGCCCCTCAATTGACTTGCCTTCATGTGTATGGGGCTCTTTTCTATTCTTTCTATCTCTTTCTTGGCATAATTTACCATGATTTCATGGTCTCTTTGCAGTAGTTTTTCATTCGCGAGGAACATCTTAATTTCAGATACCGCGTTTAGCCTTTTCTTGCGCTCATTCAGTTCCTCTCTCAGTTTCACTAGTTTCATTGGCTTCGAAATCGCGAAATCCTCTATCTCAACCGGCAAAAACCTCTTGCCAGAATCAGGATATTTATGCACTTTCTTACGCTCGCCTATATACTTGCCGTTAAGATCACGGCTCGGCCACTTTATCTTCTTGTGCATTAAAACACCGATTGTGCTATTGAACTATAAAACAACCGCTTTTACTATCTTCACTTCCTGCAACGGCCTATCGTTCTGGTCGGTCTTGGTGTTGACTATCCCGTCGACCACATCCATTCCAGCGATGACCTTCCCGAAAACAGGGTGCTTGGAGTCAAGGAAGTTATTGTCGACCACGTTTATGAAAAACTGGCTGCCGCCCGTGTTAGGTCCGGCATTGGCCATGGCTATAGTCCCACGGGAATTGTTGTTGTGGTCTGTGAATTCATCAGGTATGGTATATCCGGGCCCGCCTGCGCCGGTGCCGGTAGGGTCGCCCCCCTGCACCATAAATCCGGCCATCACCCTGTGGAATATCACCCCGTCGTAATATCCCGCTCTGACCAGCTTCTCAAAATTGCCTGCGGTTATCGGCATATCGCTGTATAGCTCTATGGTTATGTTTCCCATGGTCGTCTGTAAAAGTACTATGGTCTGTTTTTCTGCGCTGTTCTGCATATATAAAACACCTGCCACGATTAGTATAATCGCCGCGAATATAACCGCGGTGTCCCTAACGTTCATCTAACCACCCGCAATCCTTTTTATAGTGCCGGGCAGATTCGAACTGCCGTCACAGGCTCCAAAGGCCCGTATCCTTGGCCACTAGACTACGGCACTACCAAGGCACTTTTTTCAGCTTCAAAAGATAGCCGATTATGTTCAGGAGCAGGTGAATTAGAGGCGTTATGATTATTAAAAATATCACTGTCTTGATGCTCGGGATATAGACGAAACTGCCGAGCGCGATAGCCCCTATGATGAAGTCTAGCTGGTCTATTATGGGGAGCATCTGGCCGGACTTATAGCCAATTCTCCTCTTGAAAAAGCTCTTCACCAAGTCCCCGAGCATAGCGCCGATAGACAACAGGAGTCCTAAGGCGGTATAGAACTCAATCGAACCCAGAGAGAATACCGTGCCAGCCAAAAGGAAACCCATCACATTGCCCGCTACTGTCCCGAATAGCACCCCAAGAACAAAGCCGCGAAATGTCTTGCCTTCCCCGAAGATCCTGTGCTTCCTGAGCTTTTTCCCAAAATCCAACGGATGGCCCCCGCCAAAGAGCGCAGCGGAAGAATTTGCTATATACGCTGGAAGTATGTACAAAAAAGAGATTATTACGAAAGTTATTACATCCATCTAATCACAAGACCGTGCTGAGCAAGACGGCAAAAGCGGCTCCAGACAGGGTGGCCACGAAGTTTGTCTTCGCGTTATCGAATATGCCTTTCCTCTCGATAGTGGCCCCGAGCACCGAGTCTATGGTGCAGCCGAACAAGCCGCTCAAGAAGGTCACGGCCAGAACCTTCCAGAGGTCTATTCCCGCCAAGGCGCCGTAGTAATTGAATACGAAAATGAACACGCATATTAAGAGAGCCCCCCCGATCTCTGCGGCAGTCCCCAACGCGCTTACTGCCCCATCAGTGCCTGTCTTGACCCGCTTGAAGCTGGTTATCAATCTAGGCTTTTTCTTCGATAGTATGCCTAGTTCAGACGATAGCGTGTCTGCTGTAGCCGTCGATAGAGCGCCGGCAAAACCGTAGAAATTGCCAATCAATGCCATGAGAAGAGCCATGCCGCCGTTGCCTACAACGTTCTCCGTGCTCCTAATCTTCTGGTACAGGCCGTACTGTTTCTTGTGCTCGGCTTTGACTTTCGTAGCCATTGTCCCGACAACGAAGAAAACAAGAAGAAGGGATAGCCAGTATAGGTCCTGGGATCTGAGGACAGCAAGGCCCATTATCATGGCGACTAGAGCGCCCTTGAAGTCCAGAGACCTCGCTGACAGTGCAAGAAGCGCCAAAGCGATCGGGAACAGATATATGTAGTCCATCACTTCTCACTAACGAGCCGACATTTAGATATCTCTACCCTCTTTATCTGAGCGATTCCTTTCGCTTCCTTGAAAATCTCAGATGCCATCGTGCCGAAGATCATCTTCTGGACAAGGGTGTCGAATGCGTTCTCCTTCGCTATCCGGTCTATCGTGTCCGTCATCGACTTTCTGAGCATGTTCTTTCGCGATGTTTCGATTTTCCTGGCTGTGAACGTATAAACGGTAATAATGAGCTTCCTGTTGTCTTTCGTCTCTATCTGCCTCACGACCCTTATCATGCTCCTCCTTCTTCTGACATTCCTTCTCAAATATTCTCTAACGAGCTCGAATCCGTCAAAGGCAGTATAAGCGTTCTTTCCCTTAACGTCAGTCACGCGGAACCACATCTTGATGAACTGATGTGATATATTGCCGGTGACCTCTCGCAGCGGCACCTCTAAGACCCTGTTCAGCAGCTTTTCCGGCTCGCTTCCCGGAGTCGTTCCTATCTCCCTTTCCTCAAACTCCTTTGGCGCGTAGATTGAGTACCATTCCTTCTTCTTCCATGCATCCGCCGTTTTTCTCTTCTTTACCTGCACCATAGACTCACTCTTTGACTAAAAGCGCGGCCCCTTCCGGCGTGTAATACCATTTATCTTCTAGCCTGCCACTCTTCTTGTAATAGGACACCAGCCTCTTTATCTTTGACTCGATAAGCTTCATCGCCCTTGTGTTGTGCTTGTCTTGCTTGTTTATAGCCACGTGTTTATGCAGCCTGACGGCCTTCCTCATAAGGTTCATCAGGTCTTCTGGATATTTCGGCAGCATCTTGTTCTCATCAAGTATCTCAGTGATTGTCTTTCCTACGACTGCTTTTACGCTGGGTATGCCGTGCTGGTCTCTCAAAATCAGGCCAATCTTGCTCGAATTTTTTCCTTCCTTGGCCATCTGTAAGACTAGCTCGACAACTTCCTCTTTCGAGTACTGGAGCCAGCTAGGGCTAACCTCTGCCACTGGATGCTTCGAACCAGATTTTCCTTTCTTTCTGCTATGCATTCGCGCCATAGTATCACATACGACAGGTCAGGACTTGTTTCGTATCCTGCCTCATGTATGTTTGTTACAATTAGAAAACAATGATATGTAACAAATAGTGCTATTATTGTCTGTGCTGGGGTTTATAAAGCTTACTTTATTACCTTTCCATTTTCGAGCACAGTCATCCCTTTCTTCCTGAGCTCATCGAAGAACAGCCTCGGAGGCACTATTCCCTCAGGCGCAAAAGATCCCCTCTTTCTTATGATGCCCTTCTTGATCATCTGCGCTATTATACTCGCAGGAAAACCGGTGTCTATATTGCAGCCCGACTCTTCCCAGCCATCGATAGTGGAAGCGAGGCATTCCATCTGGATGCGTCGCCTCTTCCCGTCCTTAGTGCCTTCTACCCAGACCCAGAGATTCTCGCGCTCCTTATAGCCGTCGGGCACTTCCAGGTCCCTCAGCACCTCGGTCAGAAAGTCTATCGGCCGCACCTTGTCCCCGTTGTAGTCTATCTGGATTTGGTTCGCCATGCCCAACTCGATCATGGCGAGTATCTTGTCAAAAGAGTGGGGTGGAAAGCCGGCGTAGAACCTAATGTTCTTCACGCCCTTTTCCTTAAAGTAATGGTAGAAGGTCCAGGTCTCCGGATGCCTGACTATGAACTCCATCTGCTTTCCTATGGTCTTGTGATACTTGATCCGCAGCGTTTTTAGCGGGGTCTTGTACTTGAACTTGCCATTCTCTACAATAGGGGCAGGCTCGAGAAACTCCTCGGTTATGCTCTCTATCGAGAAAGGCACCACAAACTTCTTCTTGTTCGACCCCCAGGAAAAGCCCACCTCTATTGTATCTATCCTGTCAAACTTCTTGGCCGCGTATCTGAGCATTATGTTTCCTATACCTGGCACTGAGCCGCAGCCGGTTATGCTGACCAGATTATTTTTCTTGAGGTTTTCATGCATCTCGAGCTGTCTCTGCGTCATCTCTATCTCAGAGCCTAAATCCAGCGAATGGACTTTAGCGGCAGCGCACGCTTGGAGCACGTTCAAGTCCCAATCGCCCTCCACGCAGTTAACGACAATATCCGCGCCTGACCTCTTGACACATTTCCTGACGCATTCAACGTCGCGCGCGTCAACGCATTTTATGCCTATCCTCTTATAGTTGCTAAACATGTGTTTGATTCTCTTCACTTCTTTTTCACTCTTTCCGCACAATAAGACAGAGTAGCCGCTTTGCAACAAGTCTCTCGCCGCAATCCTGCCCTGGAGTCCATCCGCCCCGAGAACAACAAAATCAAACTTTTTCTTCATTTCAATAAAATAAATCAAGTTTAGTTTAAAATTTTATCTTTTTTTTTGAGAAAGTTATGTATTTTATACACCAAATGCGTAATAACTGCGGTGAATTCTATGGAACAGACTCTTGAGAACCTGGCGAAAGCCTTTGTCGGCGAGAGCCAGGCAAGGAACAGGTATACATTCTACGCCTCTATAGCACGAAAAGAAGGATACGAGCAGATAGCGGAGATATTTCAACTTACTGCTGATAACGAGAAAGAACATGCAAAAAGACTGTTTGAGACGATTCAGCTCCTGAACAAGAAAAGCAAAGTGGGGGAGATACCGATAGGAACTGGCGTGCCTACTGTCCTTGGCGCCACTGAAGATAATCTTAAGGCGGCCATAGCCGGAGAGAACCACGAACACACAAAGATGTACCCTGAGTTCGCAGACGTTGCCGAAGACGAAGGGCACCCCGAGATAGCGAAGAGACTCAGGGCGATAGCTGTTGCAGAAAAACACCACGAGGAGAGGTACAAGAAGATACTTAAGAATGTCCAAGGGGGCACGGTGTTCAAGAAGGACAAGGAAGTTTGGTGGGTCTGCAGAGAATGCGGCTATGTCCATTTTGGCAAGACACCGCCAGACAAATGCCCGTCATGCGACCACGAGGAGAACTTCTACCAGCTCGAGTGCGAGGAATACTGATGACCAAAATAGGCCAAACGTATCGCTGCAACATCTGCGGGAATGTCGTAAAGGTCGTCAAGAATGGAGCTGGTACTCTCGTCTGTTGCGGCGAACCGATGGAACTGGTTAAAAAGTGATTCATCTTTCGACATAACGCGCTCTTTTCTCGATTTCCGTTATCTTCCTGACAACCTCGCCTGATTTTTTATACCCAGAATAGCCGTCGAGAAAAGCGGACCAGATTTCGTTGAAGTATTTGTAGTGGGTGCTCTGCAGCATCTTCTTGAACACGACCAGGTCCATCGCCTTATCCTCTGTCTTTTCCGACTTAGTGGCTAGGCCGAAGTCGATAAAGTAGATACCTTCTTTCTCATTCAGAATCATATTAGAAGTGGTCAGGTCGCCATGGACAATGTTTATCGCATGGAGCGCAGCCACGTCTTTCCCTATTTTCTTGCTCACCCTTTGAATCCATCCTTCGTGCAGGAACAGGTCCTTTATTTTGTCTCCCTCTATGAACTCCATCAATAGGCTCTTTTTCTCCAAATCAACATCGAAAACATGGGGCGTTTTGACCGCTTTCTTGGCATTAACGAGCATATTTGTCTCTAGCACTATCCTCTCTCGCCTAATCCTGTCGTCAATCTCCTTTATCCGGTACGTTTTAGGAACGCGGTGCTTCTCAACGGCTGGCATTCCCAGATATTCGCTCTTCCACAACTCTGCTTCGGCCCCGCGATAGATCAAATCATATCTTGGGTACAACAACAATCCCCTCCTCGTCTCCGATTTCTTGCGCCATTCCCTCTAGATAAAGATAGCCAGTGATAGCGGCGGTGATGGAGTCAACCTCATCCTTCGTTAGGGCTCTCGTCTCTATGTCGCCCTTGATGTCCATAGCCAGCAGCGCCTTCTGCCTCTCGGCTGGGTCGTTATAGGCGAAACCGAGGATTTTCACGGTCGCACGGTTCAACACCTCTATGACCCGATAGCCAACCAGCTGCTCTCGCAGACGATTGCCGCGCATCGTTAGGTACCGCATCCCGCCGAGCAACGGAGGCAGCGCTCCATACTGCTTTAGCTCAAGATCGGCCTTGCGCTGCATCTGGATTGGCAGTGTCAGGGGTCCGTCGATGCAGACCAAATCGGGCGTTTCCTTATCGACTTCGTTGATTATCTCCTGGTCAGTCTTGACTATCTTTACCCTGACTACCTTGTTCTCGAATACGCAGAACCCGGTGTCGTTCTTCTCGAAACCGGCCAAATCTATGCCAATTATCTTCATACGATAGGTTATTATAGTCGTAGAATAATATATAACTACCAATTCGCTATGCGACAACAAACATAGCTATTTCTGTGATACAATGGACAGAGCGGAATACGAGTTTCTTGTTCAGAGACTGGGGTCTGAGAAAGACATAGATAGCTTGCACAAGAAAGCTGGCTACTCAAAGGATATGCTCTACAACATCCTGGCCAAGAAGATAGTTAGGAACACCCTCAAGAAGTTCTATCCGATCCAGCATAAACTGGAATTCTATTACAGGCGCTGGCTGAAAGGCGAGTCGTTCGTCAAGATAGCGAACGAGCTCGAGTTCTCCCCAATACTCTTCGCTTCATTCATACTGATCAAGAAAAAGGGGATCGGCAGGAAACAATTCAATGAGGCGCTTAGAGACACCAAGCTGATACGCGACCCGAGGGTAAAGAAAGAGATAGAGGAGTGCATCAAGGAGGATTTCGTCTACTCACCATGGGCATATGACATCCAGAAGAAGAACGGCGAGGAAGGAGAGAGGAAGGGGGCTGAGTGGCTCGACAAGAAAAAGATTCCCTACCTTACCGAAAAGGACAACAAGGAGATGAACCACCACCACAAGACACCCGACTTTTTGTTCGAGCATCCCCAGGACATAAACGGGTTCAAGGCAAACTGGATCGAGAGCAAGTCGATGTTCGGCGACGATCGAGAGGTAAAAAGGCAATTCAACAAACAGCTAGGCCCGTATCTCAAATATTTCGGGCCAGGGATAGTCGTGTACTGGTACGGGTTCATAGACGACATCACTTTGGGCGACAAGATAAAGATAGTAGACGAGTCGTTCTTCAAGAACTAGTTTTATTCCGAAAATGACAATATGGATGCCCTTACGCTATTGGCATCGCAGCTGTAGTTGACCGCGTAAGAAAAGTCTCTGGCCTGTTTCGCGCCTATGCTGTCTATTAACGGCATGTTCACGCTGCCAAGATTACTGGCGAACCTATCAAAGAAGAGCGTGAGAAGGATATTTTTCGCTGCCCCTCCCTCGTTGGACACCTTTCCGCTTACCCTGAATTCGCACATATGCTGCATACAGGTGGTGTTTTCGAGCACGATTATCTCAGAAGTGACCTCCCCTATTTTGAGGTTTGGCGGCACATAAGTCCCGCTCAGCAAAACTTTAGAGAGGACTGGCGAGACCACCCAGACTATCCCCGCTATCACGACCAGCACGACCAGAAACTTGAGTATGCCTTCCATGGTACATAGAAAGCGGAACAGGTATAAAAAGTTACATCCAGGTTACTTCCACTTCGTCGGTTCTCCATCTCGGCCTGATGTCAATCTTCTGAGAGGCTCTCTTGATTAGGCAGCCGACCACCGCTATCATCGCGCCGTTGTCCCCGTTATAGTCACGCTGAGGGACGTGGAATCTGGCCCCGTGCTTGCTGCCCATGTCCTTGAGCATAGCCTGTAATCTCTTGTTCGATGCGCATCCGCCGACTAAAAGCATCTCTTTCTTCTGCGTGTGGGCCAGCGCCCTCTCCGATACCTCGGTCAGCATGGCAAAAGCGGTCTCCTGAAACGAGTAGCAAAGGTCGTTGATGTTCTCTTTCCTCTTCCTTAGCGCCGCCGTTACTAAGCCGGAATAGGTTAGATCCATGCCCTTTACCGTATACGGCAGCTCGAGATACTTTTTCCCTTTCTGCGCCAGCTCCTCTATTCTCATCCCGGCCAACATTCCCAGGTCCAGCTCTCTCCCGAATTTGTCGAGAGCGTTTCCCAGCCCTATATCCAAAGTCTCACCAAAGACGCGGTATTTGCCCGATTCGAAAGCTATGACCTGCGTGTTGCCGCCAGAGACATAGACGACGAGCGGGTCGCGAAAGTCGGATTCTATCTTGCCTATCTCGATATGGGCTACGCAGTGGTTGACTGGTATTATCGGTTTGCCCAGGCTTTTTGCGAACTCAAGGCCAGCCAATAGGCAAGGCGGGAGCCCTGGTCCGGTAGACAGGGCGACCGCGTCTACATCGCCTAGAGCCAGGTTTGCGGCCTTCAACGCTTCCTCTAAGACATTCTCCCTGACGTTGCGATGGTGATTGGCCGCATCCATCGGTATTATCCCGCCTGTCTGGGACTTGTAGCTGTCGCGAGAATTAGCCAGCACTTTCCTATTCTCCACCAGCCCTATACCGAAAGTGTGGGCCGTGGACTCTATCCCGAGGCAGATCATACACTCACGCAAACACAAGCGCTATCGTCACGAGGTTGTAAAAGAAGTGCGACAGAATCGGGGCGAATAGGTTTTTGGTCCGGTCATATTCTTTTCCCAAGATTAGACCCAGGAAGAACGCACCGACCAGCTCTGACAAAGAACCGTAGATTATGTGGAAATAGCCGAATATGAACGAAGCGAACAGTATGTTGGTCTTCCTCTGCAGATAGCCCCTGAAGAATACTTCCTCGACGAAAGAGGCGACCGTGAGAACTATAAGCAGGTCGGCGAACCCAGCTCCCTTCAGCACGTCCGTGACCCGATTAAGGTCTGTTTGGAAACCCAAGTACTGCATTATCATTCCGATTAGGGTAGAAACCACTATAAGTAGCACCAGATATAGGACAGCCGTAACCAGTCCTTTGCTGACATTCGTCTCCTTAATCCCGAGCTTGGAGATCAAATCCCTGAAACTCTTCCATCTGCCGATGCTCAATACCACTACCGCGACCATTAACGCGTATAGCACGAGAGAGCCGATCATTTCTTCCATCTCGTGTAGCCGCATTTGCCGCAGTGAAGCCTGTCCTTGTGTTCAGCAAGATAGACGCCTTCTCCGCACTTCGGGCACACGCTCTTCTTGACTTTCCCGCCTTCTAACTCGTACTTCATTTCTTTTCACCCTCTTTCTTAGGCTCTTCCTCGGCCTCTTTCTTCTCCTTCGGCTTCAGCTCGACGCTCTTCTTCTTTTCCTCGCTTTCATAGACCCGGACATAGACTCTCGCCTCTCTCTTTCCGAATTTCTGATGTACGCTGCCCAAAACTATTGCGTTTTCAGGCGCCCCCAGATTCGCAGACACGGCCGCTATTATGTCTTTCTTGCTAGGCGTCGCACCCAAATCCTTAAGCACTATGTCCAGCTCTTTCCTGTGGAGCAGTTTGTTCTCGCTTTCTTTCAAAACATCCAGTTTCATAATTTGACCTCCATTTTATCAACCAATTTTCTGACCTCTTTTTTCTTTTTAGCATTTACCTCTACCAACACCATCCCCCTGCCGGGCTGGCCGTAGAAGATTTTGGAGCCGTTCTTCGCCAGCAGCACAGCGGGCAGCACAAGCAGGTCCTCTTCGCCCGAGACTATAATCTTGCTCTTTTTCCTGAGTCCCTCCTCGATAGCCACCCAAGCATCTTCCTGTATCGTGCTCCGCGGGTTCCTGATTTTGAACGTATCATAGCCGATAGAATCTAGGACCAGCTTTATTCCGGCGGCGGTGGGTCTCCTCTTCACCTTGTTGTCGTATATCATCAAGCTAGGCACGGTCCCTCTCTTGATTAGCTCATATGCGGCGATATCTCCCACGGCTATTAACCTGCCGCTGAGTTTGCCTTTCTTGTACAATTTACCGAGCGGCTTCTTCAATCTCTTCCTAATCTCCGGTGTCAGTCGTATCATTTGCTCAGCCTTAACGCATACTTGCCCGGCACCTTAATGCCCAGTTTCTTCGCAAGCTCGGACTTCTCGGGATCGAATATCGTTACGAATCCCTTCCAGCTCGGGGTCAGCTGGGAGTCCTTACAGATAGGGCATATGCTGCCTTCAACCACTCTGTGGCACTGTTTGCACGCTTTTTCAACCATAGAAATCACTTCTTTTCCTTTTTAACTTTCTTCTCCTTCTGCTCCTCTTTCTTGTACCATTCCTCTTTGCCAAGTCCGACCTGGCGCATAGTCAAATTAATCTTGCTCTCAGTCACGCTGTCCTTCATGGAGATAGCTATAATCCTAGCCGTTACCTCGTCCCCCTTCTTGAGCGTTTTCTTGCTCGTCTTTCCGGCCAGCATGCCTGCTTTGTCGTTATAGGACATGAAGTCGTCAGTGACCTGCGAGACATGTATCAGCCCGTCAACAGGTCCGAACCTCAGGAAAGCGCCGAACTCGGTCAGGTCTATGACTTTAGCCCTGACCATCTCATGCAGCTCCGGTTTGAATGCCAGGACGTCGAAGACCACATCATGATAGGCCGCGCCATCACCTAGAATGACTTTCCCGTCTCCTATCTCCCTAGGATTCAGCACGGTTATCACCACACCCGTGTCCTTGTCTATCCTGCCTTCATACTGCGCCTGAATCGCTTTCAGCACCGACTCTTCCAGCGATGCGGAAAACAGTCTGGGCGGTATTCTTATCGTATCCCTAACAGTTACCAAGTTATACATCTAATCCCCCCGATATTTCCAATATTTTCTTCTTTCGCATAAACATGACCGGCACTTTCCTCTCGCGCGCTCTCATCTTCAGTTCCCGGTCGTTGGTGCACAATAGGCCCTGCCCCCTAACGGCCAGATTCAACAGAGCGTCGTCAGTGTCTCCTTCCCCCTCGACTATCTTGACCTTGAATTTCTTGAGCATCTCCAACCCGACTTTTCCCCCCTTCAGCCTCTCGAGCTCCTTGACCGCCTGGCTCACCGTAACGAATTCTGCGTCGGGTATCCTGTCCCTAATCTCTCCGAATATGTCAACCCCGAATTGCGTCGGCAGGGTTATGAAGTTAGTGTCCAGCACGACCATCATTTAATCACTCCGTAGCCGGCCAAAGACCAGCGTGTTCCCGCCTTCCTGGACACTGCCACTTTTTCCCCGTCATTTGCGCATATCGGCTTCTTCAGCGCTATCTCATATATGTCGCGCTTCATGTTCAAAACGGTGCCGAGCGTGGTCGCGGTCCCGGAATTCACCACCAAGTTATCCCCCTTCTTTATCTTCCCGAGGTTGTGCTCTATGGCCCGCTCGATAAGATGAATGTCAAGATTAATCCTATCCCTAACCGGCGGAAGCGTCCCCACTTTCCCGACCACATTGCCTATGAGTCTGTCCGCTTTCGTCAGGCTAGGGTCGATTAGAGTGCCAATGCCCACAAGGCCCCCTGGGTGCGCCTCGTCCAAGAGGCCTTCCTTTATGGACAGGCTAGTGACTTTAGTAGTCAATGAATGGTATTTTCCGTTCTCCTCTATTCCCGGGGCTATCTCGATTTCCTCTCCGATTTTCATCACTCCCTGGATTATAGAGCCGCCTACGACTCCGCCTTTCAGCTTCTCTATAGCAGAACCGGGCTTGTTGACGTCGAACGACCTGGCAACCACCATCTTACAGTCCTTGCTCTTGTCGCGCTTGGGTGTGGGTATATGCTCTTCCAAGGCAGCTATCAACGCGCTTATATTTATCCCGTAATGGGCGGCGACGGGTATTATAGGAGCGTGTTCAGCTATAGTCCCTTTCACAAACGCCTTTATCTCGTTATAGTTCTTCAACGCCTCTTCCTTAGAGACTAAATCAATCTTGTTCTGGACTATGACTATGTTTTTTATCCCAACAATCTCGAGGGCAGCCAGATGCTCCTGTGTCTGAGGTCTGGGACACGGCTCGTTGGCAGCTATCACCAGTATGGCGCCGTCCATCAGAGAGGCGCCCGATAGCATCACAGCCATCAGGTTCTCGTGGCCCGGGCAGTCGACGAACGACACCTTTCTGACGAACTTAGCCGCGCTGCCATCGGGACATTTCTCCTGGACAGCATAGGAGCCGTCTTTCTCGCAACGATAGAAACTGGCGTCAGCGTAGCCCAATCGGATGGTGATCCCCCTTTTTATTTCCTCGCTGTGCTTGTCTGTCCACTCGCCAGTTAGTGATTTGACTAACGTCGTCTTGCCGTGGTCTACATGGCCAGCTGTTCCTATATTCACTTCAGCCTGTTTTGTCATTTCTTTTCCTCTTTCTTCTCTTCCTTCTTATCGCTTACGCCCAAGACTTCGGCTATGCCCTTGCTGCCGTACTCGAGGACTTTCGCATTCAACTGCGCTATGTCCTCAGATATGAGGTTTCCCCTTATAGTCTTTTTCATCCTTTCGCCTTTCTCTCTTGGTATGAACCCCGGCTTACCAGACAGGAGTATCCTCTTCCGCTCCATGCCGTGTACATCCTTCCGCATGGGGAATCCATCAGAGTCAGTACCCCCGGTTATCTGGAGTTTGAATCCGGTTAAACCGACCAGACTTCCGTCAAACTCGTTCCCGATCTTCATGCCAAAAAAAGGCTTGCTTTTAGTACCATCGACCTCTATCTGATAGCACTTGCCTTGCTTTGGGTCAGCTACTACAACCTTCATCTTATCTCCTCTCCATTATTTTTTTGATTTCTTCAAGCAGCCTCTTGTCCTCGAACTTGTCCTGGAGCTTGTATATCTGCTCGACAGGAACGGCTGAAAACAATACCTGCTGTTCGAATATGTCTCTTCCTACGGTGGCGCTCTTTATGGCCAGAGCGACTTTCGCGCCTTTCTCCGCCTTGTCCAATGACCGGTTATTCTCCTGTATGCTCTGGACCTCGCCCACGTGCTTCCCATTCTCATCCATCAAAGGAGTATCGGGCTTGAGTATCCCGCCCAGGACTTCCACTCCGACTATGGCCGGCTTGTTTATCCTGAAGACATAGCCTGGGATTATGACTATCTTTGCTGGGTAGATGTATTTAACCAGCATCTCCAACTTCTCTTTTTTCTGTTCCTCTTTCTTCCATTTCTCATACTCCTCGTTAAGACGGTAGATGACGTTGGAATGGAAAATCTTTATGCCGAGATTGTTCGCTTCGATAGTTATCTCGTTTGGGATCTTGACGTTGAACGCAAATACGACGCCGCAGTACCTGTCCTGATGTCTCACGGAATCGGCTTCGGCCAGGTCCTTTCTTGTTATCAGGCCTACATTCGCCTTTCTTATCGGGCACATGCCGCCCAGCAAATGAGTGACTGCCTCGAGAGAGCCTAGCGCGTCTGTCTTGACTATGACTCCGACGCTCTTCTTGTCGATGGTCACTTTCTCGATTTCCTTCTCAATCTCCCTCTTTGCCTTTTCCGCATCCTTCACGACGATGAGCGGCGAGCCTGGGATGACCCGCTCTAGGCCGGGAGCGGCTATCTTCACCCCGGCAGCGGCATAGACCTTATCGACGGACTTGAACTTCTTCCTGGGGTCTCTAATCTCTTCCATAGGGGCCGGTTGGAATATAGCCCTGACTTTGGTTATCATCGGTCCGTCATGAGTGGCAACGGCTATCTTGTCTCCCGGCTCTATCTTCCCCTCATAGATGATAGCATCTATAGTGGCTCCGATGCCCGTCAGCTCTTTGACCTCCAGCACATTGCCCAGCGCCGGCTTTTCTATGTCTATATCAAGCACCGTTCCCATGAACTTCTGCGCGAGCCCGGCCAAAAGCAGTAACAAGTCCTGGAAACCCTCGCCAGTCTTGGCTGACACAGGGATTATCAGTACTTGTTTGCTCATGTCCGGTACTCTATCCAGTCTCTCGGAGTTGAACCCTAGCTCGCCCAGCCTCCTGACTATCTCATAGACTTTGTTGTCGAGCTCCTGCTGGACGAATTCCCGCTGAGCGGAATAGGTCGTCTGGAAACAGGCCTCTGGATTAGGTATCCAGCCGTTAAGGAGGTCTATCTTGTTAGCGGCGACAACGAATGGAGTTTTGTAAGTTTTCAGTATCTGGATGGCCTCTATGGTCTGAGGCTGGACGCCCTGTATTATGTCTATAACCAGGACAGCCAGATCAGCGATGGAACCGCCTCTTTTCCTAAGGTTGGTGAAGGCCTCATGCCCCGGAGTGTCTATGAACAATAGTCCTGGAATGGTCAGCTTGAACTTGTACTTCTTAGCTAGTTCCCCGCACCTCTTATCTATCACCTCTATCGGGACGAAAGACGCGCCAACGTGCTGGGTTATCATGCCCGGCTCCCCGGCGGCTACAGAGGTGCCCCTAATTTTATCTAGTAGACTGGTCTTTCCATGGTCTACATGTCCCAAAACCGAGACTATCGGTGACCTCATCTGCATAAGAACGCCTAACCTATCCTCAACTGAGATATTCAAAAAAAGCGCCTCAGTTGCCCGAGGATCGTTTACTGTGCTATATTTGTCTATATCAGGGTTTAAAAAGGTTATATGCTACCCATAGACGTAGAAGTGCCGTATGTACTCCTTCTCGGGCGGGTGCCACAAATCCCAGAAAAAGGCATTAAGCTGGTTTCTCGTGTCCACCAGGATTTTTACCTCCGACGTCTTGTTTATGTAAAAGGAAGGTATGACCGTGGATATGTTGACTACCCTCCAACCGGTCCATGCCTTGGTCTCGTTGTAAAATCCTACCCTGGACAAGACGCTTTCATTCAGGAAGTGGATGCCTATATAGGTCGCGGCGCATGTCCCGGTGCACTTCAGGTATACGCGGAACTGCTCCGTGGCCGATATGTTGCTGGTCAATGGGGCTTGGAGAGTCAGGTCTTCAATAACGCCGTTCGGCCACGCAACCAGCTTGGCATAGTTATCCCCAGTGCTCAAAAGCTGTATCGTGAGGAAATCAAAGAACGTGGTGTTCGGCTTGTTGACCGCGTCTAGCGTGCTGCCGAAGGTTATGCCGTCCAGCCTCTTGACGCTGATTTTGGCCCCGCCGCTCTGGAGGGACTCCAAGAGTATTGTAGAGTTCAAGTCGGTTAGGTTTCCAGACTCTCCAACATCCAGATAAAATTCTTTTCCGTATGTTATTTTTTGAACGCTCGCTAGCACGTTGAGATAGAACATCGCCTCCTCTTCGGCATTTGCTCCATACAGGGTGTTGTTTATGTTGACGCTATCAGCGAAAACGCTGAGCGACAAGGGCGCATTATCCCTCTTAGGCACGGAGAACGGGATCAATATACTCTTGGTGCCGTTCCACGAGGACGAGTTCTGGAATTCACCAACCTTGTTCGAGCTGTCATAAATAGATAGGTATAACCCGCGGCACAATGCGGAGCAGCTTATCTGCAGCGATAGGTTGGCGTCTTCCCTGCTAATGAAAGTCATGTTGTTCCCGGCATAGGTTATCGCGCTGACGACTCCATAAGTGATGTTAGGCTGGGGAGTGATTGGAGTAGTGGTATTGGGCTGGCTCTGGTTCGTAGCATTGGGCCATAGGTTGATCGGAACCTTTAAGTGCTCGAAACCGACATAGTACACGGTCAGAATAAGGCCGACTGCTGCGACCGCCACCAAGACCCAGTCGGACATTTTTCTCTTTTTCTCTTCGGCCTTCTGCTCCTGGACTGGTTGTGCAGGCTGCGGTTGCTCTTCCCTTGGTTCGCCGGCGTAAACTATGTCTCCTCTGTAACCTTCTTCAGCCATTATATCAGAATAAGTAAAGCTGTTCTATTTAATAAGTTTTGCTTTAATACTCAAAGAGTTCTTTATCCTTGAACCAGATTTTTATCTCGTTCACCGCCTCTTCGATAGTACCTGAGGCATGGACTATGTTCTTGATAGACCGTTTCTCGCTATCGGCCTTCTCATAAGAATCATCGGAATAAGTCTGTCTGATAGTACCTTCGCCAGCAGTCACCGGTTCTGTGCCGCCGATTATAGACCGGACTTTAGCAACGGTATTCTCCCCTTCAAGCACCATGGCTACAACCGGTGCGCTCCCAACAAATTTCCTGAGCTTTTTGAGGACTTTCATCCCGAACTCCGTGGGATCTTGCGTGAACTCTTTTCCTTTCTTCAGATAGCTGGCCTTGGTCTTCTCGCCCAGAGTCAGAGCCATGCTGTCTGGATAATGCTGGGACAATAGCTTGTTCCTGGCCTTGACCATCTTTATAGCCACGAGCTTCAGGCCGTGTTTTTCAAAAGCAGCGATGACAGTCCCAGCGAGTTTTTTCTCCATCCCATCTGGCTTTATCAGAACGAGAGTCCTTTCCACGCGGGTCACTTCTTTTTCTTCCTTATCCAGCCCACCTTGCGAGGGTTGCGCTTCATGAAATAGTTTTTCTCGCACTTGGAGGAGCAGAAGTGGAAGACATCGCCAGACTTGGTCGAATAAATCTTACCGCTCCCCTTCTCCAGGGTCTCCTTGCAAAAAGAACATCTCACCATTATCTCGCCCTTATAGGTTTGGCTTCGGTCTCAGTGTCCAGCAGCATCAGCAAATCTCCTACCTTTATCGGGCCCTTGACGTTTCGCCTGATTATCCTGCCCTTGTCCCGCCCATCGAGGACTTTGGCCATTACCTGCATTATCTCGCCGTAGACTCCGGTCTTTGAGACTATCTCCACTACTTGCGCCGGTATTCCTTCCCCTGCCATTCAAATCACTTTTTCTTGAGCTCTTTTGCCTGCTTCGCGATCTGCTCAACAATCTCTTTGCCATTGCCTGCCTCTATTATAGCAACGGCCGTCGTCGGTACGTCTATGCCAGAGGCTACGCCGAGCTCTTTTTTTGACGGGACGAATATGTACGGGGCGTTCTTCTCATCACCCAAGATAGGCAAGTGAGCGACTATCTCTGGCGGACTGACGTCTTCTGCTATCACTATGAGCTTCGCTGTCCCCCTCTCGATAGCTTTTGTAGCCTCGTTTACTCCCCTTCGTAGTTTGCCTGTATCTCGAGCCATCTCAACCGCTTGATACGCCTGATTGGCCAGCTCCTTCGATACAGTAAACTTCACATATGGTACTGCCATCCAAATCTACCTCCAAATCATCGGTCATCGATTTATAAAAAAATCGCATATGTTTTCTAACCGTTGGCTATATAAAGATTACCCCAGTTTCAGTAGATTTATTTAAACAGGTCTCCTTTACTTATCATGCGAGCGCAGGGGTCGTTAGAGTATCTGATTATCCTAGCGGCGGTACTGGGAGTGTCCGCAATAGTCGTTTTGTTCATAACGGGTACCTTTACCGGCACGACCAAGGGAGCGGATATCTCCAAATGCAGGCTAGCCGCTGAGAAATGCAAGCTTTCAAAGATGAGCAGCCCGGCAGACCCATGCCTGTCCTGCGATACAGCGTGTACGGATTCTGCAGGAAAGGACCTTTTGGATGGCAGACTTGGTTGCGGTTTAGCATGCTCAGAATGCAAGAAAGGGAATGCGATACATCAAGGCAGCGGCTCTACCCTAGGGCTGGTCGCAGATTTTAAGTTTGATGAGGGAAACGGAGTCGCCACAGCTTCGGGCGCCGGTCAGATTGGTACTCTCTTGCCAGGGGCAGGTAACTTGATGACCAATCCAGGATTTGAAAGCGGCGTATGGACCTTAGGCGATTGTCATAATGATTTATGCAGCGTTTTTCCAGGAGCAGTCTGCACTCCTCGAACCACCCAGCAAAGTTGTGTAATAACTGGCGGAACCTGTATATTGAGCCTTACTACATCAACTGATAAGGTTGAGGGATTAAATTCCCTCAATATAACTGGTGTACATAGCGGATCCTGTGGCTATAAAGAATTTTCTGGCTGGACTATTGGAAAACAGTACTCTATCAGTTTCTGGTATAAACATTCAGCTGGAGTCTCGTCACCATGGTATTGTATATGGTCAACCGGTACAAACAATTGCAACCCCGAGGAGAAATTGACTACCCCGGCCCAGAAAGACGGAAACTGGCATCAATATATCAAAAGCTTCGTTGTTCAGGCTGGAACGACCAGTCAAAACTTGCATTTTTATGCCATAACTGACAGTTCATTTACTCAATCTACCGAACTATACGACAATGTGCAGATTAGCGAAGGGCCTATCTGGACTTCTGGCAAGAGCGGCAATGCTATATACTTCGATGGAGGAGACGATTTCGTCAATGTCCCTGATTCAGATTTATTTTCGCCATCTTCCTTTACCATAAACGCATGGATTAAATGGGATGGGATAAGGTATTCATCAGCGGCATCAAAGGATTTTGCGGCAATTGTCTCAAAGGGGTCTTTCGATAATGGTGAATACACTATTTTAATGAACAGGAATAGCGCGTCTACAACTACCACCTTAAACTTTTACATTGCGGGAAGCGTGAGAGCCGCATGGACAAATTCGCAGGTAGACACCAACTGGCACATGTTAACTTTTACCTATAACGGGACTAATGCCAAAATATACTTCGATGGTGCACAAAAGATTACCACTCCTGCTACTCTTACAGTTCCAAACACAGCAAACACGTTTAAGATAGGCACACAAACGAGTGGAAATTACCAGTGGGGCGGTTCTATAGATGAAGTAGAGTTCTTCAGCCGAGCACTTTCCGATCAAGAAATCACTCAGCTTTTTTTCTGACTATTTCTCGACAGCGCGCTGGGCAGCCATTATGTTGTCCCAAGTCAGAGTGAGGTTGTTCTTCCTCACACCTAACTCCCACATTATCTTTTGAATAGCTTCTGGAGAGATTCCCTTTTTCTTGAACGCTTTTAGAGTCCCTAATTTCGGGTCGTCCCATCCAGAATACTTGCCCGCCTTCATGCCCTCCAGTATCTCGCTCTTGCTTGTCGGGCTGCCTTCAAGAAAGACCTTGCCGCAGACCACGACCTCGGGATAGTCCCAGCCGAAATAGCCGTAGACATATTTCTGCTGGAGCTCGGTGAACGCCAGGTCGACTCCTCTGATTATATGAGATACATTGAAGAGATGGTCATCTACCAGCGAGGCGAAATTCAATAGAGGCCATACCTTCGCTTTAACGCGCGGGTGTTTCGCATTATCGACTATCTTGAAAGCCACCCAGTCACGAATGGCAGGATTCGGGTGTTTTAGGTCAGTCTTTATCCTGAGAGCCGCCTCTCCTTCGCGATAGTCGGAGAACATCTTCTTCCATCGCACAAGATTCTCTTTAGCGTCTAGGGTTCGGCAAGGACAAGCGTTCCCTTTCTCTTTTAGTCCCCGCCAGTGCTCCGCCTCGCAGTCGCAGACATACGCTTTCCCCATCCCGATCAGCTTTTCAGCGTGTTCGTAGTAAGTATCAAACCTATCCGAAGCATAGACTATCTGGCCGGGCTTTATTCCCAGCCACTTCAGGTCTTGGAGAATCCAGACATAGGCCTCTTTCATCGGCGGCTTTATCTTCGGGTCGGTGTCATCGAATCTTAGTATGAATTTTCCCCTGTATTTCTCTTTATAGAACCAGTTCAGCAGAGCGGTCCTCGCATGCCCTATATGCAGAGGTGCGCTGGGATTCGGGGCGAAGCGGAGCACGACCTTGCTGGTGTCGCCTGGCAGCTCTGGCAATTTCCTCTCCTCGATTTTTTTAGCGAGGGCATCTGGCCAAATCTCCAAGAGTCTCTTCTTCTGCTCGTCATGCTCCATTCCGTTGACTTCTTTGACTAGTTTGTCCACTTCTGCTGTGAGTTTCTTCATATCTTTCTTTAGCTCTGGTTCCTCACCGATGACCTTGTTCAGGACGAAGCCCGTGACAGCCGTTCCATCATGGTCTACCGCGTTCTTCAAGGCCCATTTCAGAATCAAGTCTTTCATAAAATCATCCGTGGTACGGCATGTGCGGTTCTTTCAGCTTGCCGGTCCTGATCTCAGTGTACTTCCTCTGCGGCATGTTGTTCATCGCCTTGCGGGCATTGGCACCGTGGTTAAAGTCGCCATAGGCGATCCCAGGCTCTGCTGCGACCAGGTTTAGCTTGTAGTCGGTGTAGTACAAATGGTTTTCAGTCGTGAAGGCGATCCCCCTGCTCCTGAGCACCTCTCCCACCACTCTCTTGGCCCTCGCAACAGCCTCAGGCGTGTATTCCAGCTTGCCCATCCTCGAGTTTATCTTGATGCGGAGGCTCTTCTCGCTCGGGTATCTGGTGACCGATATGAGAGAGTCTGCCATCTTAATCTCCATCGCATGATTGACTCTGCTGTAATAATCTTTCGGGTCCTTTGAGAATATCGTGGTCTCAACCCCTCGCTCCCTGAAGTTAGCGTTTTTCTTCACCATGCTGACGACCTTGAACTTTTCCCCGAGCTCCCTCTTTATCTGCGCGGCGACAGGATTATAGTACCTAAGTTTGCTCAGCGGTATGCTCCTGACGTTCGATTTAGCGAGGTCACTCTTGATAACCTTGTTCTGCGCCCTTATCCTCTCAAAGCGTCCCATCGTTAGAATTAGCGTTTCTTTCTTTTTATATGTTTTACTTTCTTGAACTTCCGCCTCAGCTTCTTCCTGAATGACTCGTGCTTCTTCCTCCTCATCTCGTGCTCGACCTCATAGATGGTGGAAATGGCTTTAGAATAAGTCTTCTCTTTTCTCAGCCTCTTTATCCGCGGGAGCAGGTTGGCATGGCGATAGGCTTTAGCGAGAATCTCCAGGATTTCCCCCCGAATCTCGACCTCTTGCCTCTGGTAGGAGTTCATACCATAATAGAAACAGGACATGTTATTATAATTTTCGTCAGGTTTTTTCATAAAAGGTGCAGTTAGCCAGATGCTCGCCATTGACTTTGTTTACAGCGATCATTATCTTCTGGGCAGAGCACCAGACCTTTTCACCGTTGCCGTTCTTCACCGAATTCTTGCAGCCCTGGCACGCGAACATAACGACCAAATAGACATAATGCCCCACCATATATAAAGTTTCTGTTAGACAATAGACGAATATCGCTATATATCGACAAACTTCAGAAAAAGATAAAAATGGAGGCAGTTAAGCTGCCTCCGCAAAGAGGTGATATTTGGCTGGGTGGGCCTTTACCTCAAAAAATGTAAGATTATTACAACCATGAGGAAGATAGTATTGTGCAGACAGGCGTTTATAAGGTTTCTGTTAGACGGATGACGAAAAATTAATGCAAAATTAGTTATTTGCTCAGAATCAGCGAGCCATAGCCCACGACAGCCGACTTGTCGCCAGTCACGTCGCCGCTGGTCATATACTTCAGCAGTTTCCCTTCTTTCGCGCCCTTGGCTTTGGCATAGACTATAGCCGCGGCCACCCCGCCATAGCCGCACATTGAGATATCATACTTCTCTATCGCATCGAAGAGAGCGTTCTCGTCCAGCGCCTTTATCGCGTCTATCGCCTTAGAGTCTCGGCTATAGGCGTCTTCCTGCGGAACATAGTGGGAAAAGTCTGTCGAGGCTATCACCACGTGCCCATCGCCCAGGACACTGGCCAGTTTTTTCCCCAATTCTCTCATCGCGTTCAATCTCTGCTCCATGACGCAGATAGGGACAATCTTGAAGTCCTTGAAGACATGCTGGAGGAAAGGTATCTGCACCTCGACCGAATGCTCGTATATATGCGCCTCCTCGTTCAAGACAAATTTTTCTCCAGATATTTTTTCAGCGAGTCCCTGGTCTATCTCCACCGTGCCTAGAGGTGTTTCCCACTCGCCAGAAGGATAGACAGAAATAGCGGGCCCCATACCACCGTGGTTGGGTCCTATGATGACAAAAGTCTTTGGACTAGAGTCTTCTCTGATGGCTTTGTAAGAATAGGCGGCGACTGCGCCTGAATACATATATCCGGCGTGAGGGCAGACTGCAGCTAAAATCTTGTTCTCGCCTTTTGATTTCTTCGGTTCGCCAGGAATGCTAAACGCCTTTTTGATCTCTTTCTCCAGACTCTCCCTGTCGAAAGAATAGAACTGGCCTGCTACGGCCGGCTCCCGTTTCATCTTCTCCTGCTCCTTCCCCTCACGCCGTCCCGGTCCCTTCCGCGTCCGAATCTGGAGGCACCGAATCTCGAAGGTTTCCTCTCCTCGACTTTCATGAGGTCTTTCTCTTCGCGCTCTGCCTTGGATTCGAACTCTTCCACGGTCGGCGTGAATTCCGAGTCGGACTTGATTATGTCGCGCTGCTTCAGAATTTCTCGCGCGAGCAGCCAATAGATCAGCGCCAGGGCCTTCTTGCCTTTGTTGTTGCACGGTATGACTAGATCGACGTTCTTGAGCATGTTGCTGGTGTCGCACAGAGAGACCACAGGTATTCTGGCCTTTATGGACTCTCGTATGGCCTGCCCATCGACTGGGGGGTCCGCCGTGAATATGACTTCTGGTTCCATGAAATTCTCATTGCCCGGATTCGTCAGAGTGCCCGGTATGAATCTCCCAATAATCGCTTTGGCGCCCACAATCTCCGCGAGCTTTTTGGCTGGTTTCTGCGCATAGTTTCGTCCCGCGACTATCAACACCTTGGAAGGCTCGTAGTGCGAAAGGAACTTAGCGGTGGCCAGAATCCGGTCGTTAAGCGCCGTTATATCGAGAACGCAAAGTCCGTCGCTCCTGCACTTATAGAT
>Ga0315279_10001169_pt1 | contig 44773 bp, 33 predicted proteins | sample YL17G06_20_MG_FD_203694 | JGI IMG/M metagenome (GOLD analysis project Ga0315279, IMG submission 203694) | Sediment microbial communities from Yellowstone Lake, YNP, Wyoming, USA - YL17G06_20 | ecosystem: Environmental > Aquatic > Freshwater > Lake > Sediment | place: USA: Wyoming | collected...
GCTCCCACTGTCGCAGTTGGGCCTGGTCAACGGTGCTCAATACCACAGGAATGCTTCGCTTTGGCATGGGAAAAGTCTATCATAAGATGCCACGTCTGTATAGTCATTTGAGGGACATTACACTAGCCTTCTCCCGGCTGAATGGCCCAGATGGACTGTTCCCCGCGTGCGCGGGGATGAACCGACCTCCCTCGTGGCCCGCTTCCCGCACTGGAACTGTTCCCCGCGTGCGCGGGGATGAACCGTCCTTCTCCATCGGCTTGCCACATCCCGGTATCTGTTCCCCGCGTGCGCGGGGATGAACCGTCCTTCTCCATCGGCTTGCCACATCCCGGTATCTGTTCCCCGCGTGCGCGGGGATGAACCGCCCGTCCAGCGGGGCCTGTCGGAGCTGTTCATCTGTTCCCCGCGTGCGCGGGGATGAACCATCCTCGAGTCTGAGAAGGCCCAGGTTCTCAAGCTGTTCCCCGCGTGCGCGGGGATGAACCGTCCTTGATCGTGATCTCCCCGCCGTCGGGGATCTGTTCCCCGCGTGCGCGGGGATGAACCGGTCAGCTTCACCCTTCTGTGCTTCCTCCGCTTCTGTTCCCCGCGTGCGCGGGGATGAACCGATGTCCATGCGATGCTCGCAGGCCCCGCACGTCTGTTCCCCGCGTGCGCGGGGATGAACCGTTGATTTACCTGGTCAAATGTGACTATGAAATCTGTTCCCCGCGTGCGCGGGGATGAACCGGTGACCGCCGGGGTGATGACGGCGGGGATGATCTGTTCCCCGCGTGCGCGGGGATGAACCAAGGCCAGGAAGGAGCAGAAGGTGGGCGAGGAGCTGTTCTCCGCGTGCGCGGGGATGAACCGCTTGCGCGGTCAGAGACACACGTTCGCGCAACCTGTTCCCCGCGTGCGCGGGGATGAACCGTACCTTGCAACCGGTGCCTGTTTCCCGGATGGCTGTTCCCCGCGTGCGCGGGGATGAACCGTCCTTGATGATGTCGTACCCCACGGTGTAGGTCTGTTCCCCGCGTGCGCGGGGATGAACCGCTAAGAAGTTTACAACGACCTTTGACAAAAGCCTGTTCCCCGCGTGCGCGGGGATGAACCGTACCTTGCAACCGGTGCCTGTTTCCCGGATGGCTGTTCCCCGCGTGCGCGGGGATGAACCGCTAAGAAGTTTACAACGACCTTTGACAAAAGCCTGTTCCCCGCGTGCGCGGGGATGAACCGGCGCACCCGATGGTCGCCCAGGGGAAGAAGGACTGTTCCCCGCGTGCGCGGGGATGAACCGACAGAAATTGGAAGGCGCGAAATCGGGGATGACTGTTCCCCGCGTGCGCGGGGATGAACCGACGCGATAGAATCCCCCTTATGGATAGGGACACTGTTCCCCGCGTGCGCGGGGATGAACCGAGCACAGCCTTGAGCCTAGTATAGGTATCCTTCTGTTCCCCGCGTGCGCGGGGATGAACCGTTAAATCAGACTTCGGCGGGGCCGAAAGGAAACTGTTCCCCGCGTGCGCGGGGATGAACCGTCCCGTGCCATGTCCCCGAATACCACTCATATCTGTTCCCCGCGTGCGCGGGGATGAACCGGGGGTAGAGAGATGACATGGAATGTAGAAACGCTGTTCCCCGCGTGCGCGGGGATGAACCGGGATAAAGTTGAAACGCTCCGTCAAATATGCGCTGTTCCCCGCGTGCGCGGGGATGAACCGATTGAGCACCAGCTCCTGTTTCGCGCCGCCTACTGTTCCCCGCGTGCGCGGGGATGAACCGGGACGCGAGTCTGGGACCGCCGAGGAGATGGACTGTTCCCCGCGTGCGCGGGGATGAACCGGAGCACGCCATGCACACACGCTGCTTAGACATCTGTTCCCCGCGTGCGCGGGGATGAACCGACACTACCCCCAGCACGGATGCGTCGAACGGCTGTTCCCCGCGTGCGCGGGGATGAACCGCCCCCCCCACTTTGGAACGAATAGCCGCCTCTGTTCCCCGCGTGCGCGGGGATGAACCGACGGTTTGCGCCCCATCAGGAATACTAGGCTTCTGTTCCCCGCGTGCGCGGGGATGAACCGGCTATGGCGAGTTTTTTAGTGTTTTCTCATTACTGTTCCCCGCGTGCGCGGGGATGAACCGGCGGCTGGCTCTGACCGGGTGTACCGCCTGGGCTGTTCCCCGCGTGCGCGGGGATGAACCGGTGGGCGTGTCATACAGTCTTACGGGAACGAGCTGTTCCCCGCGTGCGCGGGGATGAACCGGTGGGCGTGTCATACAGTCTTACGGGAACGAGCTGTTCCCCGCGTGCGCGGGGATGAACCGACAGAATCTACGCAGCAGCCCATGCAGCAGCCCTGTTCCCCGCGTGCGCGGGGATGAACCGGGCTTTGCGGTCCTCGACGGTCGTGGAATCCTCTGTTCCCCGCGTGCGCGGGGATGAACCGGGCTTTGCGGTCCTCGACGGTCGTGGAATCCTCTGTTCCCCGCGTGCGCGGGGATGAACCAAATAGCTGCGCAATGGATGCCGCCAATTATTCCTGTTCCCCGCGTGCGCGGGGATGAACCGTCGCAGGAGATGAATGGCGGCCTGCTGCTGGCCTGTTCCCCGCGTGCGCGGGGATGAACCGGTGGCGGTTGGGACGGGCTTGGCCGAAGGACTCTGTTCCCCGCGTGCGCGGGGATGAACCGCCCGTTCGTCACCGGCACCCCATGGTAGACGCCTGTTCCCCGCGTGCGCGGGGATGAACCGTGTGCTCATGCCGCGCCTCCCTTCTTCTGCTGCTGTTCCCCGCGTGCGCGGGGATGAACCGTAGGTTGCAGGCCAGGCATAGAATGCCAGCGGCTGTTCCCCGCGTGCGCGGGGATGAACCGGAACATGCCGTAGCGCGTGGCCAAAAGCACGTCTGTTCCCCGCGTGCGCGGGGATGAACCGCTACCAGACGCAGTTCTACCTCTTCACAAGGTCTGTTCCCCGCGTGCGCGGGGATGAACCTATTGTGCGCACCCGTCGTATTCGTCTGGAGAGCTGTTCCCCGCGTGCGCGGGGATGAACCTCATATTCTCCCGCAACGTGGCGACCGCCGACCCTGTTCCCCGCGTGCGCGGGGATGAACCGTCGTTGGCGCCGAAGAGGTGCGGGCCGGAGTCCTGTTTCCCGCGTGCGCGGGGATGAACCGTCCTTCTCCATCGGCTTCTTGCACACAGGAGACTGTTCCCCGCGTGCGCGGGGATGAACCCTGCCGAACGCTTCCGCGATTCTCTCGCCCGCCCTGTTCCCCGCGTGCGCGGGGATGAACCACATCCATATCCAAAGTTCCTGACGCCGTGGCCCTGTTCCCCGCGTGCGCGGGGATGAACCGAGATCATGGTCGGCTACAGCGGGGTGAACAACCTGTTCCCCGCGTGCGCGGGGATGAACCGAACGCATACTCGTGGAGCACGAACCTGATGAACTGTTCCCCGCGTGCGCGGGGATGAACCGGTTGTATTCCAGCATCGTGCCGTCTGCTGAAAGTGTTCCCCACGTGCGCGGGGATGAACCGGGCATACACGTATGCGGCAGTTTCAAGCGGGGATGAACCGTCACTCCTCACTCTCGGGGAGTGGTTCAAATGGTGTTCCCCGCGTGCGCGGGTACGTCGGATCTCAACGACGTTGCGCCCGTCCAGTGATTTCGGCTTCGCCGGCGCGCTTTCAAGGTTCCGCGCCGCATCTGAGAGCCGTCTCGGCGCGGGGCCGTCCTTCCGCGATGGTCTCGATGCGATCGAGGAGAAAGCACGGCGAAGGATGGAGGCAACAGCATCCGCCTCGTCGGCTCGGCGCACAGCCCGCCCCGTGCCCCGCGCGTGAGAGAGCCCGAATCTTCTATTCGTTTCCCACGCTTCCCTCGGGGATCTCAAACCGAAGCGAGACGCTCTGCCCGGTGCCGCTCTCGAGCTGGAAGGCGTACGCGTGTTCCCCCGCGGGGACATCGAGGAGAAACGTCTTTTTCTTGCCCGGGACCACTTCCTTCCAATCCTTGTACATGACGTCCATCGAAGGCAAGGCGAGCTGGGGCACGCTCCGTACGGTTTTTCCGTTCTCCGTCACGTTGACCGCATATTTCTGCTCACCGGTCATCCGCGGGTCGTAGTTCAGTCGGGAATCGACGCGGAGCTGGAGAGGTCCGATGACCCGCACCTTGACCTGATGGTCCCGGGTTGCCACGAAGTAGGCGATCAGCGATTCATTGACCACGGCCGTCACAACCCTGGAATACGCGAGAGGTGTGAGAGGCGCCAGTCCTGCCGCGGCGCTCTTCGGAGAGTACAGGAACCTCAGGAAGACGCTCGGTGCCGATGTGTCTTTCAGCTGGAAGCTGACGACGTGATTTCCCACCGGAATATGGAGGCTCAGCTTTCGGCTCTTGCCGACCGCAGCGCGCAGTTCCTTGGCAACGCTCTCGGACCTTTCCGTCGTGATCCGGTGAGCCTCAGCGATTCGCTCTTTGTCTGTTGTCGCAAGGGTGTATCCCTGCGCGCCGCTGATGCCGGCCGGATAATCGAGCCTGGAGATCACCTTCAAATCCCCAGGACCCTGGAGGGTGATCCTCATGACGCCGGACTTCGCCAACTGAAAATAGGGAACATCCTTTCCCGAGATGGAGAGCAGCACTTCTTTCTCGCCATCCGGACTGACGACCGAATACGTGCCTTTTGCCCTGTCACGTCCGAAAGAGGGGAGCACGGCAGCACACAGGCCGATCGCGCTCGCCAACAGGAGAACCGAAATTCGACTACAACGATTCATTCTTTCCTCCCTGCGCCGATGCTTGAATCTGGAGCGGTCTTCTTCTTCGGAAGACGTAATGCTTCACGTCCACCCGAATGAACACGAAGAGGACCGCTCCAAGGATCAAGGTCAACACAGCGGTGCTGGTGACCGAATACTTCTCCCGGAAATACAGTTTTCCCTGCCCGAGCTCGGGCGGCTTGTCCGCCAGCGTCGTGGGCAACCCATACCGGTCGGCCAGTTTTGCGACATTGAGAAGATGGATCACGGGAAGGCCGTTCTCGGCCATGCGATTGATGACCCCGCGGATCGGGAAATTCCTGACCGCCAGATGCTTCGTCAAGCCCGGGGGTATCAGTTTCGCGTTCTGTTTTCCGCCGAGGGAAGCGGCCCCGCCCCCGATGTTGATGTAACAGGCGATCGGCATTCCGGCGCGGGCCTGCTCGTAGAGATCCATTCTCCTGTTGATGCCCGCCTCCAGATTGTCCTCTTCGATCAGGGTGACCCCGTTTCTGGCGATCGCCTCCTTGATCAGATCCCTGCCCTCCGGCGAAAGCCCCCTGCCGTTGTCCGAGCTTCCCCCGATGGAAGCCGCAAAGGACTTGAAATCCCACAGCCCCCTCTCCCTCAATACCCGCTCCATGTCGAGCCACGTCAGGCCCGGGACGTTGGCTCCCCAGTCCGAGGATCCCGTCGAGGTGATGATGATCGGCTTGAGATTCAGGACCTTGCAGGCCGCAAGGAAAGCGATGTTCCACCCCGGGAGCGAGCCGGTCATCCCGACGGCCACCGTGTCGTGAGGTTTCACCCTTGCGTCGATCAGGAGATCCACAAAAGCGGCGGCGAAATTCGGATTCGCGGCCAGAATCTTTGACGTCACGACTCCACGGTCCGTCGTGATGGCCGTTCTTTCCTGTCCGATGAGCCCCGTGAGGTAGGGGTCGTTTTCCGGGTCGGTCTTCAACCCGATGCTTTCGGAGTAGTTCTTGATCGCCTGCTGGGCGAGCTGGGCCAGGTTGGCCGCCTGCAGCTTCTTCTCGAAGGAGCGCTGCTTCTGGGGTGTCGCCGTCAGCTCTGCCAGGACGAACATGAGGACGGAGAACAGCGCGAGGGCGATCAACGTGACCTTCGAGGCCTTTCCACTTCTCCAGATCATATGACCACATCCGCCCCGAGGGTGAGTTGTCCGCCGCTCATGATCATCAGGAGAAGCCTGATGACGATCGAGGCGATGACCATGGTGCAGATCGTCTCGACGACACCCTGCCGTTCCATCCAGTTGGCGATCAGTCCCGGGATGATGAGTCCCACGGTCTGCATCTCGATGCTGATGGAAGTGAACTTGATGACGAGCAGCCCGCGCGACAGCCAGCCGAACGCAAAGCCGATCAGGATGATGAGCACGGTTCTTCGTCGACCATAGATGAACAGGTAGTTCGACAGGAACTTCATGGTGAAATACGTCGCCAGGCTGACCATGATCGTCCCCACGATCCTCAGGGGATGGTGGATCATCAGGGCCATGTATCCGGGCACAACCATGCCGCCCGCCGCCAGGCCCAGCGTCTCGGAGAACGCGAGGCTCAGGACCAGGCCCAGGCCGATCGAACGGAGTATCAACTCTCTAGCTGCTTCGGTAAGCAATTTCCTCTCCTCTGTTGAAGAAGTGCGTGACGATTTCCTCCCCAAGGCCGACGATATTCCCGATCCCGATGACCAGGGACCGGGAAGGAGTCAAAGAAAGCACCTGCTCGAAGATCTCTTCCGCACGACTGGAGCCAAGATCGACGATCTTCCGCGGCGACAGTCCCGATGCGATGGCCTTGCTCGCCAGGGCACTGGTGTGCTTCCCCGCCAGGAGGTAATGGTCGGCATCTCGGGATGCGATGAACGCTCCCATCTGTTCGGACCGCTGTATCCGGTCCTCCCTCGCATTGACAAGGACGATGAGCTTTTTTCCCGCGGATTGATGCGGGGCCAGGAGCTCCCAGATGATGCCGTAGGAATCCGGATCATTGGCGGCAAATGCATTAATGAACTCGATCTGCTTTTGATAGTAGTTGACCTTGAAGATCCGCAGCACTCCGGGATCCGGAGTGTACGTGTGCATCCCCTCCAGTGCCGTCTTCGCGTCGATGCCCAGATGACGGCACACGGCGAGTGCCAGGGCGACATTGTCCTTGTGTTCCAGATAGGGGAATCCGCCCATCATCTCGTCGGTCACGTCTTCCGCGCGGGCCAGCTCGACCTGGCACTCCGCCTTCCTGCCGCTCTCGATGATGATGGGCAGCCGGGCGCGCTCCGAGGTGAACAGGATCCCGTGCTTCGGAATGGTGGAGCACAGGGACCGGGCGACCTCGTCGATTGTCGGTCCCATCTCGTCCAGGTGATCCGCGCGCGCGTTGGTCAGAACACCGATGTTCGACCGGACCATCCTCTTTTCGGACAGGAGCTGCAGCGGCGGTTGCACAGCCATGCACTCCACGACGATGCCTTTCACGCCGCGGGATACCGCTTCTCTGAAGACCATCGTCTGTTCGATGATGTTGGCCTTGCCGACCCGTCGGATGGGGACCTCGGTTCCATCGGGGAAGATCAACCTCGGTTTCGTTCCCGTTGTTTTCGCGAGAGTCCGAATGCCGCCGGCTCTCATGCCCGCGGCGATCAAACGTGTGACGGATGATTTGCCGCGCGTTCCGTTGACATGGATTCGCAGAGAGACAGCGTTCACGTTCTTCTGATGCTGTGTGAACTCCCAGACCCCTGCGAGGATCAACACGGCAAGGAGAATGACGGTGACAATCATGCGTCTCTCCGTATTTCTGTCACCCTCATGGGAGCAGGAGATCCACGCCGGCGACGACTTCCAGTGTCTGGTAGTTGGTCTGGTCAAGGTGCTCGTACGTCATGTTTGACGCCGCATTCCTATAGGTGGCGCGAACGTCTGCCAGGAGATCGCCGAAACCGTTCTGGGCTTTGCTCCAGATCCGATACTGGATCTCTGCGTTCAGGTCGAGAATCCTGTCGGCACGCAGGCCACCGGTGAACGTTCGAGTGGGATCCTGCGCCGGAAAGTTGAGGAAGGAGCGGAATGCGACACTCGCGCCCAGAACAGTGTTGAAATCCTTCGTCCAGGAGAAGCCAATCCCTGCGCGCACCTTATGCTCAATGGAATCGTAGTATCCGCCCACGAATTGATTCACCGGTGTTCCCGTGACGAGCACATCGTCATTTGCCGTCTTTCTATACGCGAAGGAGTACCCGAGGGAGGGGTGCAGTATGGCGCCGAGGTTTGCCTTGGCGATCACGCTGGCAGTGTCGGTGAAAAACTCCTTGTCGAGCGTGGCGGGCGTGGTGACAGGAGACGGTCCGGCGCTCACCAGTTGGTCGTACTTCGCATTGAGGAACTGCTTGAAGGTAAAATCGTTGCCCAGGGTGATGTTCAGTTCCGGCACAACGTACCAGGTAGCATGGGGGTTCGCCGAGACAGACGCGTAATCGAGACCCCTGCCTGAGAGGGAGGTGTAGTTCGGAAACGCCACCCACTGCCCATCGAGATCGAACCCGAGTTTCCACGCCGGGCTCACACGCCACGCGAGCATCTCTTTGGCTTTCAGGCGCCATGAGTTGTCGGCCGGGTCATCCGCCATCGTGTATGCGCCAGACACCGAAAGCTGGGAAAAGAGCTGGCGACGTGAGCCCGCTTCCCACGCGATCTCTCCGGAGAAGGTGTTTTCCGTTCGGACGATTCTTGCTGCCCCGGTGTTGATCATCGATGCGGGGTACGCGTATGTCTTCAGCACGAAGTCGTCGTGCGTGAAACCACCGGTGAGAACGAGCTGCTCGTGCCACGCCAACGGAAGGTGAAGTAGGAGATCGGCGGTGATCAGCGCACCGGGTTTGAGGAAAGTGGACCCGGTAATCGATGCATTTTGCGCGCCTCCGAGCGCGACGACGCTGCCGCTGAGCCTCACCTTGTCGGCGGTTCGGACGTCCGAGAGAAGACCGAGAAGTCTCGTCCGCTCCTTTTCGCTTTTCGCCATGACAACGGCCTGCGCAAGCGATTCCTCTGCCTTCTGGACGTATGTCTGGTAGCTGTCTGCGCTTGGGGCGACATCCTTGAGTCGTGCATAGGCTTCGCCCCGCCCCGCGATTTCCTGGGCCTTCTCCTTCTCCTCTGGTGAGCCCGCCAGCAGCAGTTCATTGATGCGAACGGCCTCCTCGAGATTCGCACGGGCATCCGCGTTCCTGTATTCCCGCAATGCCACGACGCCAAGCGCCTGTCTCGCTTGCGCGAGCAGGCGGAGAATCTTGTCATCGCGTGAGCTGAGGTTGTCGGTCTTCTTGAGCGGCTCAAGAAGCTCGGCGACAGATCCGTACTCCTTCGATTTGAAGAAGAGCTGCGCCAGATCATAGGAAGCCTCGCGGTGGAGCTTGGCGCGCCCGTATACCGCGATTACCGACCGGAAAGCCTCAATCGCCTTGTCTCGTTGTCCCGTCTTCGAGTGGATTCGCCCGATGTAGAGCTGCGCTTCATCTGCAAGCCTGTCATTCGGGAATTCAGCGCGCAATTCCTGCAGCACCTGCAAAGCGCTGGCATAGTCGGCGCTGTGGTACGCTTCGACTCCCTTGTCGTACAAGGATTTCGCATCATTCTCCGCGGCAGCCGTCAGGACGTGCGCGACACAAACAAACAATGCAAAAACCAGAGTATGCAATTTCCTCATCGTTCTTCCTTACTTCAACAATTGTTGAATAATTTGGTCAGGTAATATGTAGCATGCGGAAAAAAAATAACAGTATTTTATAGTTAATTTTTGGTTAATTCGGAGGCGCCGAGCGCGGCGCTGACTTCAGCACAAGAAACGATCTGCATTTTCTCCAAGACTCAGCAGCACAAATGCAGACGCCCCGGGTGAGCGGGGCGTCAGTTCACACGTCGGAGAAACGACAGCGGTGCCGGGCTCTACCGTCCCCTTCTATTGTACAGATACTTGTAGAAATCGGAATCCGTGGTCATCGTTTTGTCGAACTTGGGGAGAATTGTCTTGTACTCTTCCAGCGCCATCCAGTAGTCGGCAAAATCCAGGTCCTGACTGTACGCCCTGTTGCTGATGGCGAGAGCCTCGGCATCCGCCTTGGCCTTGATCTCCTTGGCCTTGCGCTCCGCATCGGACTGGATCTGCTTCAGCTCCCGGGTGGTCTGGCCGAGCCACTTCGCCTTTTCGCCCTCTCCGTCGGATCGGAATGCCTGTGCGATCTGGTTCTGCTCCTTGATCATGCGGTCGTACACGCTCTGCGTGAGGTCATCCGAGTATTTGATCTGGCGGATGATCACGTCGATGAGCTCCATGCCGTACTGCGGCATGATCGTCCGCGCCTCATCGCGCATCAGCAGGGAGAGGGCCCTGCGCCCCGTATCGATCTTCTCGTACTTGATCTCCGCGAGGGTGGAGATGTTGGAGAGACCCTGCGAGCTCTCCGCGGACCCGGCGACGCTCGCCAGGGCGTTGCTCCGCTTGATCTGCACACGCGGCCGGGCGGCGTGCCGCAGCGCGCGCCTGGCCCGCGAGGGGGATTACGGTGCGCCGATCGCCATCTTCAACATCACCAACAAGTGCAACCTGCGGTTCCCCACATCGTGTTCCTAAAAAGGCGTGGCGCGGCTCGCCCTCAAGGCCCTCGCCAAACGCGCCTGGAACGAGGGGGAGAAGCACACCTAGGCCAAGACCTGGTACTCTCCTGTGGACAGCTACGAGGAGGCGGAGCTTGCCCTCCGCTTCACCCTCTCCAGAGATGTCATTGCTGCACTGCCTCCGGGACATGAAGAGCTCCTTTGGTGGGCCTGTGAGGCAGCGGAGAAGCTCACGCCAATCACGCATGCCGAGGAAAAGATCCTCAAGAAGAAAGCTGCCGGCCTGTAGGTGATTTTCGGAAGGGTGGCGTAAAGAAGGGCCCGCGCAAGGGGCAAGTAATCTTCAATTCAGTTCGTCATTCGCCCGTTCTTGTGGACAGTCTTTGAAGGTTGGTGCTTTCGCGCATGATGAGCGTGGGCTTGAGCCTTCTGCGCACCGTGCAGGGTTGGTTGTTCTCGATGCTTTCGATCATCGATTGAACCGCCAATTCTATGATGTGGTCGTAAGGTTGGTCGATGGACGTGAGCGAGATCCGGGAAATCCCGCCGATTTCCAGATTGTCGATGCCCATGATGGCAAAGTCCTTCCCGGCCTTGTAGCCGGCGCGCTCTGCAGCGTCCATCACTCCGAAGGCGCAGAGGTCATTGACACAGAAGATGCCGTCGAAAGGCCGCCCGCTGGAAAGGAGCCCGTCGAACCCTGCGATCCCCCCCTCGATGGTCCAGTCGGCGTTCAAGACCGCCAGGTCCGATGGCCGCATTCCCTTGGACCGCAGCCCTTCCCGGAACCCTTTCAACAGGAGTTGAAAAGAGCTGAACCTGCTCATGGCGACGCTGGCGTTGAAGAACACGAGGTGCCTGCAGCCTGCCTGATAAAGATGCTCGGCGGCCATGCGGCCTGCGCTGGCCAGGGCGTTGGCCACGTAAGGCCCCTTGTAGAACCGAGGGCAGGTGTCCACGGCGATCAACGGGAGACGGCTCTGCTCGATGAGGCTGAGACTCTCCCTGGTATTCTCGGAGAAGCACATGAGGATCCCGGCAACCCGGCTCTCGATCATGTTCGACACGATTCGAATTTCCTTCTGGGGGTCCCAGTAACTCTCAGCGAACAGAATGTCGTAGCCTAGACCCAGGGCGATCCGTTCGGCACTGCGGATCATCCTGGAGTAGAAGGGGTTGGTGATTTCTATCACGACGAACCCTATGGCACGGGAGTCGCCAGAGCGCAGGTTGCGAGCCGAGCGGTTCGGGAAATAGTTCAGCCGCCGGGCGACCGACAGGATTCTCTCTCTCGTGGCGGCACTCACCCGGGAGTTCTGCTGGAACGAGAGGGATACCGCCGTGTCGGATACTCCCGCTTCCCTCGCGATGTCGCGGATTGTTGGCTTTCTATGCATGAGAAAAAACTTGACAACCTTCCAGCCCCATGATAGCGTATTTTGAGTTGGACGTCAAACCGCTTGGGCGGTTTTTTTTCCGCCAGTATAGTTCGACGTCGAACTTGGAGGAAGCATGGACCCCACTCCCACCGCGGGCGGCTCGAAGCTCTGGTTCATCGCGGATGGCTACCTCCCGTTGCAGGCCCGCTCGGACCACACGGGATTTGAGGGACATGAGGCAATCATGATCCTCAACTGCGGCGACCAGGCCGCTCAGGTCCTCATGGATGTCTTCTTCGAAAATCGTGAGCCCATCGAGGGTGTCAAGCTCTCCGTTCCCGCCCGCCGGGTCAAATGCTTTCGGATGGATCATCCGGGAGAGATCGGCGGAGTGGAGATCAAGCGGCTCGACCAGTACGCCCTGAGGTTTCGAAGCGACGTCGAGATCGTCGTCCAGTACGGTCGAATGGATATCAGCCAGGACAACCTTGCCTACATCGGCATGATGGGTCACGCCGGATAGTCGAGCCGTGCGGTACAAGAAGAACCTGGGCGAAGTGATCGACCGCAACCGCAAGCTCTGGAACCGTGAGGCCACGGAGAAGGTTCTGGCCAAGATCGACCTGGACGAAGGCGGAACCATGCGGATGTGGGAGCGCGCGCTGGCTCCGGGAACCTGTCCGGATTACCGCAAGATGTTCGACGTGTTTCTCCAGGATTTTCAGCGGCGCGAGCTCCTGCGCGACGACGCCATGCCGACCGCGCGGCCCAACATCGGTGACTACGGTTTCGGCGCCTACGTCGGCGCGGAAGTGATCTTTGGGCAGGGCGGAGCGTATGCGAAGCCGTTCCTGTCCAGCCTCAAGGACGTCAAGACACTGCGCTTCGATCCCGAGAATCCATGGATCAGATTTCTCGAGGAGTCCACGCGCTACTTTGCGGAGCAGGCCGAAGGACTCTGCGCGACTTCCATCATCGAAACGGCGGACAGCCTCAATTTCGCCGAGAATGTCTTCGGCTCGGGCATCTTTCTGGAAATCTACGACCATCCCCGCGAGCTTCTGGAGCTCTTCGACTTCGCTTACGAGCTCAACGTCCGTCTGATCGAGCTGCAGCGGAAATACATACGAAGGTTTGACGGCGGGTATTTCGACCTGCATGAAGAGTGGCTGCCGGGTGATTGCATCTGGCTGTCCATCGACGCGTGGGGCAATTGCGGCCCTCAGGATTTCCGCAAGCTCGGGAGACATCACCTTCAGAAAATGGTGGACCATTTCGGTACGGGCTGGCTGCACATGCACAACAGCCACTTGCACCTGCTCGAAGAGGTGGTGGCCGTCAAGGGCCTTGTCGGCATCGGCATTCTCGACGACCCGAAGCAGGTCCCCTGCTTCGAGCAGCTGGCGGCCATCCAGGAGGTGACGGGCGATATCCCGCTTCAAATCAACTGCCGCAAGGAGCAGCTCCTCGCGCTCCTGGAGGAGGGTACGTTGCCACGGAACGTCATGTACTGGATCGATTCCGGTGTCGCGTCGGTGGATGAAGCGAACGCGATCATGGAACGGGTGCACCAATACTGAGGATGAGAGAGGCAGGCGAACGATGGCGGTGATCACCGTCAATGGCCCGATCGAGAAGGAGACGCTTGGGATCACGCTTCCCCACGAGCACCTGTTCATCGATCTGAGCTTCGTCTTCAAGCCGCCAAAGGACCCTGTCCTCCGTGACTACGCGACCCGGGACATTTCACCCGCCGACCTCCGCCTGCTCAAGTACGACCTCGGTGCAATCAAGAGCAACCTGATCCTCGACGACACCAGCCTGGCAGCGTCCGAGCTGGGGTACTTCACGCGGGCGGGAGGCCGGGCAATCGTCGAGCAGTCCACCGTCGGGGCCGGGCGGCGCGAAGCGGAGATGCAGGCGCTCTCGAAAAAGACCGGCGTGCACGTCGTCGTTGGCAGCGGATTCTACGTGCGGGAGAGCCTGCCCGAGGACATTGTCAAGGCCGACGAGGAGGAACTGGCCCTCCGGATGATCGAGGAAATGCAGGGGGGGATCGGCCGAAGCGGCATCCGGCCAGGGGTTATCGGGGAAATCGGCATCAGCGCACGGATTGGAGACTGGGACCGAAAAGTGCTGAAGGCAGCGGCACGGGTGCAGAAGGAGACCGGCAGGGCGATCTCGGTTCACATCCAGGCAGTCCCGACCCTGAAGGAGTTCTCCGGCGAGCAAAACGGTCTCGAGGCGCTCGGGATATTGGAGCACGCACGGGCGGATCTCAGCCGCGTGATCATCTGTCATACGGACTCGAAGATCGACCTGAGCTACCTCAGGAAGATCATTGCTCGGGGTTCTTACGCGGAGCTGGACCACTTCGGGAAGGACTTCTACTTCACCGAGAGCGGCTTCCTCATGGATCGGGACATGGACCGAGTACTCGCCGTACGGCAGCTGGTCGAGGATGGCAGTGCGCCGCGCATCCTGATCTCCCAGGATGTCTGCCTGAGGACGGACCTGGTCGCCTACGGGGGGTTTGGGTACGGACACATCCTTGAACACATCGTGCCGTTGATGAGGAGGAACGGCATCGGAGCGGACGCCATTCACACCATCATGGTCGACAACCCGGCGCGGCTCTTGGACGTCAGCGCGCACTACGTGGAGGGAAGGGGGAAAACGTGAGCACCATCCGAAAGCTCCCGCGGCAGGAGTTCCAGGCCCGCATCCAGAGGCTCCGCGAGGCGATGAGCCGGGACGGCACCGACATATTCGTCATCTACGGTGACGAGTACCGCAGGGAGAACCTGCGCTACGTCTCCAACTACTGGCCGATCTTCGAGCGGGGGATGTTGTTCGTGGGCGTCAACAGGGATCCCGTGCTGCTCGCATCTCCCGAGTGCGAGCACCTCGCCCGGGAAATGTCCGCATGGCCCGACATCCGCCTCGTCAGGGAAGTGGGCATGTCGTACGTGCCCGAGGAAGTGGAGTTCACGAACATCAAGTTCACGACCGTGCGCGACGTGGTATCCGAGCTGCGGGACGGCAAGAAGCGGATCAAGGTCAAGATCTGCGGCTTCGACGCGATGTCGGCCGTTCTGCACGAGAGACTGAAGGCCATGATCACGGATGCGACGATCGAGAATGGAGACGCGGTCCTCTACGGCTTGCGGCTCATCAAGTCGCCGAACGAGGTCGAAATGCTCAAAGAGGCCTGGCGGATCTGCGACGCCGGCTACCAGGCAGTCCTGGATGCCGACATTGTGGGACTCACGGAAAGCCAGGCGGCCGCGATCGGTGAGAAGGCCGCGCGGGATGCGGGCGCGGAGCATATCGCCTTCTCGATCTTCTGCTGCGGTGACAGGACCAACACCGTCATCGGTCGTCCGTCGCTGCGGGTGATCCGGAAGGGCGACATGATCATGTACGCGCTGGCCGTGCAGTACGAGGGGTACATCGCCTCGGATGAATGGCCGTTCGTGGCCGGCCACCAGCCGAACAAGGAGCAGTCAGCGTTCATTCGCCACCTCGTGACCGCAGAGGACCTGGGGGCAAAGAGCATCCGGGCGGGCGTGGCACAGGGGGAAGTTGTCCGCAAGATCAGGGACTACTTCCGGGACAACGGGCTGGAGCAGTACGACCTGTATCCGCCGATTCACGGTAATGGCCTGGCTGAAGCGGAATCTCCCTATCCGGATGAACACAGCAAGTCTGAGTTTCTCGAAGGCACCGGCATCAATTTCGACGTGAGCCTGTTCGGCCTGCCAGTCCTGGGATCGAATCGCATCGAGGAAGGTTTCATCGTTACCGCCGGCGGCCTTTTGACTCTTTCGAATCTCATCAGCTCGCTGAGGCGGCAGTATCTGGGCGAGTAGAGCGGTTGAATGAAAGGAGGTGATTCCGGCACGCGCACGATGTTTGGAGCACGCCTCGAGCGGGCGTGCAAAGGTTGATCCTTGGGGAAAGCCTGAACGAGTCTGGGAAACTAGTGAAGGAGATATCTCAATGAAGAGACTGGTACCTTTTATCCTGATTCTTGTCATGTTGATCATGATCCCCGCTCTAGCCGGCTTTGCGACCGGCACCGGGGAGAAGGTCACCCTCCGCGTAACGAACTACGCCCAGGTGGAGAAAGCGTTCAAAGCAATCAACGACGCGTACATGAAGTTGCATCCGAACATCGAGATCGTGTACGAGCCCACCCCGTACGATTCCTACCAGCAGAAGTTCGGGGCTCACATCGCCACGAAGTCCGGTCCGGACATCATGGGCAACGAGCTCAGCTACCTGTGGGACGCCGCGGATTCCTTCGTTCCCCTGAACGACAAGATCAAGAGCGAGCCGGCGGTGTTCAACGACCTCATCGCCTACAACATGCTCTACCGCTACATGGATCCCAGCGGACCGCTGCTGGGGCTGCCCATGAGCTTCAACGGCAACGTGATGTACTTCAACAAGGACATCCTCCGGCAGGCGGGGCTGGATCCGGAGAACCCGCCTCAGACCTGGGATGAGTTCAGCAAGGCGTGCGAGGCGATCAAGAGCAAGACGGGGAAGGCCCCCATCGCCATGGCGGGCAGGGAAGTGCCGCTGTTCTGGGACTGGCCGGAAGTCCAGAAGAACTTCTTCAGCAGTGACCAGGAGATCCTGGACCTCGGCCGCGGCAAGATCCCCTGGGCCGATCCCCGCATGCAGAAGGGCCTGAAGCTCCTCACCCAGATGGCGGACAACGGCTGGTTCCAGGAGGGATGGTCGACGATCCAGGGTATCCCCGACGCGCTGGACCTGTTCTCCAGCGGGGGAGCGGCGTTCATCGGCAGCATCATCTCCGACGTGGCCAACTGGAAGCAGTATGAGACCGCGCTCGGCCAGGACAAGGTCGGCGTCATGCTGTGGCCGGCCGTGGACCCGAAGAATCCCATGATGAAGAAGTTCAGCGGCTTCCAGGGGTTCCCGCACTGCATCACGAAGTGGAGCAAGCACCCGAAGGAGGCCTGGGAGTATCTGAAGTTCACGGTGAGCCCGGAGGGCGAAAACCTGTTCCTGCAGTATGCGGGCGGGCAGCCGAACAACAAGAAGTTCGACCGCTCGATCGCCGGCACCTCCAAGAACTTCGCCAAGATCCAGGAGATCATCGTCAACAACAACGTGCAGTTCGTGCTGCTGCTGAGCTCGCGCGAGCAGGAAGCGCTGGCGCGCGGCTGGACACAGTACGGCGCGGGGGACATTACTATCGAGGAGTGGACCAAGCAGCTCCAGGATGCCCTCGAGCAGTCCCGGGACAAGAAGCTCAAATAGTCGGGGCTGTCGTTGAGAAGAACGGGGGTGTATCCTCGCGGGTACACCCCTCTTTTCTCCCTGCGCAGGGGATGGGGGAGTTGCTGGCGCATGACTCAGGGTGACTGGAGGTGCAGTCCTGTCGGGCACAACCATTCGTGACAAGGGGTCGAGGACGAACCCCCGGGCCGGCGCCCGGCGCGCGGGAACCTTCGGGGTTTCCCAGCGCAGAAGCGACTACCTGTGGGGGGCCCTCTTCGTCATCCCGAGCGCCGCGCTTATCCTGGCGCTGAAGTACTTCCCTCTGGGCCTCGGCATCTTCAACAGCCTGCGGACGTGGACCGGCTCGGAATCGCACTTCACCGGGCTTGCCAACTACGCGCGCATGCTGTCCGACCCCATGGTCTCCGAGACGTTCCTGAACGCCTGCAAGATCGCCATCACCCTGCCGGTGTGGATCCTCCTGCCCATGGTGGTGGCGTTCCTGCTGTACCAGCGCACCCCCGGCTGGCGGTTCTTCCGGGTGGTCTATTTCCTCCCTTACACGATCTCGCCGGTCATCGTCGGCCTGATCTGGCGCCAGATCCTGCACGTGCGCGGGCCGGTGAACGCGCTGCTGGCTGCCATGGGTCTCGGCGCCCTTTCCGGCAACTGGCTGGGAGACAAGAACCTCGTCCTGTGGACGCTGGACGCCGTGGTGCTGTGGAGCATCTTCGGCTTCGGGATCGTCACGTACCTCGCCGGCCTCGCCGCCATCGACGAGGAGATCTTCGACGCAGCGGCCATCGACGGGGCCGGCTTCTGGACGAGGCTCGCGCGGATCGTCATCCCGATGCTCAGGCCGGTCATGGGCTACTGGGCCATCATCTGCACGGCCGGCATGCTGGTCTGGATGTTCCCGTACATCCACGCCATGACCCAGGGGGGGCCGGGGTTCGCGTCGATGCTCCCGGACTACCTCGTGTACATGGTCGCCTTCAAGTTCATGGAGCCGGGATACGGGACCGCGATCGGCCTCGTGCTCTTCCTGTTCGTAGCTGTCATCTCGGGGTTCCAGGTCCACTACATGTACCTCTCGGGCGCGGAAAAGGGGAGGAAGAGATGAACCGCGACCTCCTGCGCCGCCGCGTCAACCAGGCCTGGGTCACGATCATTCTCGGTCTCTTCGGGTTCGTGGCGCTCTACCCCGTGTACTTCGTGATCGTCTCCTCCCTGAAAACCAGGCGGGAGTACGTATCCAACCTGTTCGGCCTCCCCCATCAACTAGCACTCGTCAACTACGCCGAGGTGCTGGACCGCTTCAACCTGTGGCGCGCGCTCTTCAACTCCATCGTCACCACGGCCGGCGCCGTGGTGCTCTGCGGCGTGCTTTCCCTCGTGCTCGCCTATGCCGTCACCAAGATGCGCCTTCCCTTCCGGAACACCATCTTCGTGTTCGTCATCGGGACGCTGGTGCTTCCCGTGCAGACGATCCTGTTTCCCTTGTACCAGACGCTCGTCACCCTCCATTTCGTCGGGCGGTACTGGGGTCTCATGGTGGCGTTCGCAACGTTCCTCCTGCCGCTCAGCGTCTACCTCCTCGCGGCCTACTTCAAAGGCATCCCGGACGAGCTGGTCGACGCGGCACGGGTGGACGGCACCCACCACGGGCAGATCGTGTTCCGCCTGATGCTGCCGCTTTCCATGCCGGCGGTGGCGACCGTCGCGGTGATCGACACGCTGCAGTTCTTCAACGACATCCTGCTGCCCCTCCTGATCCTTCCCGATGCGAGCCGGACCACGCTCATGGTCCACATCATGCTGTTCCGGGGGCAGAACGACCTCAGCGTGCCGCTGCTCAGCGCGGGGCTCGTCATCGCCATGTTTCCGGTGATCGTCGCCTACCTCTTCGGGCAGAGGCAGCTGATCAAGGGGCTGACCGCGGGCGCGGTCAAGTAGGAGGCTGCGATGGCCGTCATGACGGTCAACGGTCCGGTGGCGAAGGAAGCGCTGGGCGTGACGTTGACGCACGAGCATTTCTTTCTCGATGTCCGGTGGGCATGTCCGACTTCGACGGAAGCGACGCAGGTTGCGCTCGGGAACGAGCCAGTCTCCATGCGCCGCCTCGGTGAGCTGAGACGCAATCCCGTGGCGATGAAGGACAATCTGTTCCTCTCGGATCCTGACCTGATGGCGGCGGAGGTGATGGAGTTCAAGAAGGCGGGGGGCAGGACCATCGTCGACCAGTCGAGCATCGGCACCGGCCGCTCGCCTCTGGCCATCCGCAACCTGGCAAACCACGTCGGCATCAACGTCGTTATGGGCTGCGGGTTCTACCTTCACGGCGGCCTGCCCGCGGCGATCATTGACGAGACGGAAGCAAAGCTCGTGCACATGGTGCTGCAAGAGATCCGTTTCGGCGTGGGGGACACAGGCGTGCGGCCGGGCATCATCGGCGAGATCGGGATCCGGCCTGCCATTGAAGAGTGGGAGCGCAAGTCCCTGCGTGTGGCGGCCCAGGTCCACCGCGAGAGCGGGCTGCCGATTTCCGTCCACGTGCAAGCCGTCCCCACGATACCGGGTTTTACGGACGAGCCAAACGGGCTGGCCGCCCTGGATCTGCTGGAGAAGAACGGGGTCCGGCCGGAAAAGGTCATCATTTCCCATACGGACGCCAGGATCCACAAAGACTACATGAAGGCGATCATGGATCGCGGCGCGTACGCCGAGCTCGATCACATCGGCAAGGAGTTCTACATCGATTCCGCCGACTTTATCATGGCCAGCGACCGGGATCGCGTGGAGGCCATTGCCGAGCTGGTGGGACTCGGGTACGAGAAGCGCCTGCTCATCTCTCAGGATGTATGCTTCAAGACGGAGTTGGTGGCATATGGCGGATGGGGATACGCCCACATTCTCGATCACATCGTTCCCATGATGGTCAACCGCGGCATCAGCAGGGAATCCATTCACACCATCATGGTCAGCAACCCTGCGGACCTCCTGAACGTGGATGGCAGGAAGATCTAGTCCGAGAACAGCCGAGGAGATGGCAATGGCGATTGAGTCCTTCGAAGTGTCGAAAGACGAGACCTTTGGCGACCTGCTGAACTACTACGAGAAGAAGCAGAAGGTCAAGGTCGGCGTGTACACGTCCGGGTACTTCGAGTACTGGCGGATGTACCCCGGAACCCTCGAGGCGTTCGTACGCAGTGACCTCGAGGTGGTCATGGGCAAACTAAAGACGCACCTCGGGCCGACCGCCGAGATCGTCTGGCCGGGCCTCGTGTCCACGCTCGACGAGGCGGACCGGGCGGGCAGGTTGTTCAAGAAGGAGAACGTCGACCTGGTCGTCTTCGTGGCGTTCACCTACACGGTGGACGTCATCTCGCTCCAGTGCCTGCGCTATGTCGAGAAGGTCCCGCTGATTCTCTTCCTGCGTCAGAGCCATCGCGACATCGATTTCCAGAGCAACTACGAGCAGACGCTGCGCAACAGCGCGATGATCGCGGTCAGCCAGCTGACCGGCACGTTTCGCAAGATGGGCATCTTCGAGCGCTTCGAGGTCGTCGTCGGTGCCGACTTCGAGGAAGCGCCCTACCGCGAGATGAAGAGGTATTTCGATGCCGTGAAGACCTACCACTACCTGCGGGAGCTGAACATCGGCATCATCGGGCACGTGTTTCGCGGCATGTTCGATCACGAGTTCGACCGCACGAGCATCACCGGCGCCCTGGGGCCGCAGGTGATCGACATCCAGATCTCCCACCTCCTCGACCTATGGGAGAGGGTGACGGACGATGAGGTCACGGAGTGTGCCCGGCAACTCGACTGGGTGAGGCAGTACACCTTCCAGGACGTCACGGAAGAGGAGTTCCTGCGGGAATGCCGCTTCACGGTCGCGTACAAGAGGCTCATCAAGCGCTTCCGCCTGGACGCGGTCTGCTTCCTGGGGCAGCATTACGTCGAGGTGAAGACGGGGTGCACGGGTTACCTGGCCAGCGTGGTCCTGGCCAAGGAGAAGCAGTACATGGCGAACACCGAGGGTGACGTCAACGGGCTGATCATGATGTGCATCATGAACAAGGTGACGGGCCAGGCGCCGCTGTTCGGAGAATGGGGCGAGTACGGCGAGAAGGAAAACGCCATGCAGATGATGATGCATGGCTATGGAGACCCGGACTTCGCCAAGGGACCTGGCCACGTGAAAATCACGGGAACTCCGGAGAACTGGGGTCACCAGGGAAGCGGACTGAGCGTGGAGTACACGGCCAAGCCGGGTCCGGTGACCATCGGGCACCTGATCGACGACAAGCGTGACGGATGGAGGATGCTGATCGGCAAGGGGGAAGCGATCGACACGGAGAAGAGCATTCCGTGTGAAGACGTCACGCTTCTCTACAGGCCCGAGATTCCCATCAAGGAGTTTGTCCGAAAGATCCTCAAGACCGGGTTCGACCATCACGCGATCATGTGCTACGGCGATGTCACCCAGGAGTTGTCGTATCTGGCCGACCTGATGGGCGTGAAGAAGGACTACGTGTAGTCGGAAGGCGAGGGAGTTGCCCCATGAGCCCGCATCAGCTCTTGATCACGAACGGGACGCTTGTCAGCAGGGATCACGCGTTCGAGCGGGGTGACGTGCTCGTTTCCGGTGAGCGGATCGCCTCCATTGCCCCCCACATCCAGGCCCGAGAAGGCTGGAAGGCGATCGATGCCGCCGGCAAGGTGGTTGCGCCCGGCTTCATGAACATCCACTCGCACGCCGACTTCCACGTGCCCATCCCGGAGCATGCCCAGCTGTACGAGCGGCTCCTCTACCAGGGCATCACCACGAACGTCGGCGGGCAGTGCGGTTTCTGCTTCTTCCCGGTTCGAGGCGAGCGCCGCAAGGAATTGAACGACTACCAGGGATTCCTGCTGTACCGGGACTTCGAGCCGCAGTGGGCTGATTGCCGGGAGTACTTCGACCTCCTCGAAGGGCGCCTTCAGTTCAACTATGCGCAGCTCGCCGGTCACGGCACGCTGCGGGTCAACGCCGCCGGGTTCGGCGAGCGTGTGAACCAGGAACAGATGCGGGACATGACCCGCATGCTCGAGGAGTCTCTCGATGCCGGCTGCTTCGGCCTGTCATCGGGCTTGATGTACATGCCGGGCACGTTCGCCGATACCGCCGAGCTCGTGGCTCTGGCCCGAACGGCGAAGCGTCACCGGAACACGTTCTACGCCTCCCACCTGCGCGGGTACAGCGCCACCTTCGTCGAGGCGGTGGAGGAGATCCTCCAGGTCGGGAGAGAGGCGGAGATCCCCGTGCAGGTTTCCCACCTCGGTCCGTTCGGCGTGAAGAACGGTCACAAGATCGCGATCGTCATCGAGCTGATGGAGAAGGCGCGCCGCGAGGGAGTCGACGTCGCCTACGACTCTCTTGGCTTCTGCGGCAGCGACACCCTGGCCATCGCCCTGTTTCCCCCGTCTTCCTACAGCAGGGGCCTCGACCGCTTCCTGGAGGACATCCGCGGCGACTCGTTCTGGAATGAGGTCGTTCGGCGCGTGCAGACGCATGTTCCGCAGTGGCCGTCCTGGGAAGGAAACGGCTGGACCGACAACTTCGTCGAGTGCTGCGGGATCGAGAACATCTACGTGCTGGGTTCCCGCGACCCCGCGTTCGTCGGCAAGAGCTTCGTCTCCCTCGGCGAGGAGTGGGGCGTCGATCCGTGGGAGGCATTGCGACGTGTCGTCCTGGCGGAACGGGCGGACTTCAAGATATTCATCGACGGCATCGGCGGAGAGCTCTACGGGAGCCCGCGGCAGCCGAGCTTCGACGCAATGATCGAGCATCCGCTGTGCATCAACTCAGTGGACGAGGTTTTCGATCGCAGCGGCAGGTCCTGGCTGGAAGCCTGGGGCTCGTTCCCCCACATCGTACGGCGCTACGTCCGGGAAAGGAAGACGCTCGAATTGCAGCCGGTCATCGAGCGGTTCACGTCACGGGTCGCCGAAAGACTGGGGATTGCTGACCGAGGCTACCTGCGGGAGGGGTGTTTCGCCGACATCGTCGTGCTCGACCTGGAGAACTACTCCGACCATCCGGCGCTGTTTGCGCAGGAGCCGCGTCACGCGACCGGCGTCGAGCAGCTGCTGATCAACGGGCAGCCCGTCATCGAAAATGGGAGTCTGAACCGCATCCTGCCAGGTCACGTCATCAGAAACAGGTGACGCCTTCCCGTGCGCGGAGAAACGTACAAGACTCGCGAGCGGCTAGAGAAGACGGTTGAACCACGCGATCGAGAGCACTCCCATCAGGAGGAATAACCCCAGCGCCGCGCCAACGAGGAGCGCGGTGATCTCGGTGTTCTCCCGCTGCAGCTCAAGCCGGCTGCCAAGGGAATGGTAGATTCTGCGAAGATCTTCAGCGCTGCCCGCCTTGAAGTAGCTGCCCCCGGTGATCAGCGCGATCTTCCGAAGCGTTGCCTCGTCGAGGATGGCGTGGAAACTGAACCTCCCGAAACTGAGATCGGCGCCCTCACGTGTGCCTACACCGATGGTGAAGACTCGAACTCCGAGATTGGCCGCCTGATCGGCTGCATCGAGCGGGTCCGGGCCCTGGTTGCTCTGTCCGTCACTCAGGAGGATGATCGCCGCGCTCGAATCGCTGCCGGGCGCCACCGGCGGGGGCTGCTGATCTTGGGAGGCGCGCGAGAGGGGAGCTTTGGCCGAGCCCACCGCTTCCCCCGACAGCTTCGGAAAGATCGCGTCCAGCGCTGCGAGCAGGCCGCTGCCAATCGCCGTGAACATCCGCGGCTGCAATCTATCGATGGCAGCCAGCACCTGGCTCTTGTCGGTGGTCGGTGGCTGAACGAGGAACGCAGCCTCGCTGAAAGCCACGACTCCGAACCGCACCCCGCGCGGCTGAACACTCACGAAAGTCCGTGCCGCATCCTTCACCGCGTCCATACGGGTCGGCTTGATGTCATTCGCCCTCATGCTTCCCGACACGTCGAGGGACAGGATTACGGTGCCTCGCTGCGCGGGCAACATGATCGTGGCAGATGGCCGTGCCAAGGCAACGATCGAGACTGCCACACCCAGGAGGAACAACCACGCGGGTACGTGCAGGCGAAGTCCAGGTCCGTGTCCCAGGGCATCTGTCACGTGAAAAGAGCTTGCGAAGCGAAGGGCGTTTCTCCACCGCCGCCTCAGGACCAGTACGTAGATTGCAGCCAGGACGGGCACGAGCGCCAACAGCCATAACATCCCGGGCCAGGCAAATGTCATCTTCGACAAATAGTAACTGCCGAACGGCACGAAAGGACAGCGGTCTGTGCACGTCGAGCCTCCCTCGGGCTGATCACGATCAAGACCTCCTCGAACGCCGCGAACGTCCTCAGTGAGATCAGCGATGACGGTTGTCCGCTTCCCTTTCGATTTCCACACGGCTGCTCTGCTCCAAGGTCTGTTCTCCCATCCGCCTACCATCCGGGCAAGGAGTACTGCCTTCAATCCGTCGCCGGCGTGCCGGTTGCCGTACCGACGGCGACTCTCACATGAGGCGGAAAAATCGTGTAGGATAGTAGCAGGAGAGCTTTCCCCAGGGGGAACATGCAATACATCATTTTCCTCGTGCTTGCACCCCTCACCACGATCATCCTCGCGGTCTCTATTGCCATGGTCTCAAAACGCCCGCGGACGAAGCAATCCTTTCCATTCCTGGGTGCACTTTGGGTTTCCCTCGGATTCCTTGTCACAAACACTCTCGAGCTGGCCTGGCCGACAGAAGCAGGAACAATGTTCTTCGCCAAGCTCGGCTATCCCTTTTCCGCCCTCATCCCCGTATTCTTGTTCCTGTTCACCCTTGCATTCACGGGCCATGAGAATTGGTTCTCAGGGAACCGATGGCTTCTCCTTCTCGTCGTCCCCGCGGCCGCAACAGGCCTCGCCGCAACCGAGCCCCTGCACGGGCTGATCTGGTCGAGCATCTCTTACACGCCCATTGGAGGGATGCTCGCCATGAATGTCACCTACGGCTGGTTTTTCTGGCTCCTGCTGGCGTACACCATCACGCTTCTCGTCCTGTGCGCCTTTTTCCTCCTGAAGGAGCACGCTCACGCACCACACGTGTACCGCAGGCAATCCGTGTTCGTGATCGTCGGCGTGTTCATCCCGTTGGCCATGTTCATTCTCTATGCCCTGAAAGCCATCCCGGGACTGACCAAGAACTATTCTCCCGTCGCCTACGGCGCCGCGGGGCTCTTCCTGGTGGCGAGCATGCGGCAGCACCTTTTCCTCGACCTCATCCCGATTGCGCGAAGCATCCTGATGGACGAGATGACCGACGCGATGCTGGTCGTGGACCTCGCGGGAAGAATCGTCGATTTCAACAGCACCGCGAAGACCACCCTCGGCCTTGCAGAAGACGTCATCGGCACCGATGTCGCGAGGTTCTCCGAGCTCTCGAGAGTCATCGATGCCGGTCCCTCCGGAACGGCGTGCCGGGAGATCGCCATCGATCTGCGGGAAACGCGTCGGTACTATGACGCCAAGGTCTCCCGAATCAGAAACCGCACGAACGATCCGATCGGCACGATGATCCTCCTGCGTGATGTGTCGGAAACGCATGCACTGATCGCGGACAAGAATCGGCTCATCGACGAGCTCACCTGCGCGGCGGCCGAGATCAAAACGCTCCAGGGGATCATTCCCATCTGCATGTATTGCAAAAAGGTCAGGGACGACGAGGGATTCTGGCACCAGGTGGAAAGCTACATGAGCAAACACTCGAACGCACAGTTCAGTCACGGGCTTTGTCCGGACTGTCTCAAGAGGTACGAAGAGCGCTTCACGGCCGCGCCGCCATAGCCTCGATCCACGCCCGTGGACAGGCAGTCGGCCCAAGGCCGGCTGCCTCTTTTCGGGTGCGCCCGGCAGGGCGCACCGAAAAAAGGCGCCCCGCTTGTCCGGGGCGCCGTGAACTGAAAAGCCTCTCCCTGTTCTGCGAAGCTATCGACCCCTCTTATTGTACAGGTACTTGTAGAAATCGGAATCCGTCGTCATCGTCTTGTCGAACTTGGGGAGAATTGTCTTGTACTCTTCCAGCGCCATCCAGTAGTCGGCAAAATCCGGGTCCTGGCTGTACGCCCTGTTGCGGATGGCAAGGGCTTCGGCATCCGCCTTGGCCTTGATCTCCTTGGCCTTGCGCTCCGCATCGGACTGGATCTGCTTCAGCTCCCGGGTGGTCTGCCCGAGCCACCTCGCCTTTTCGCCTTCGCCGTCCGATCGGAACGCTTGTGCGATCTGGTTGCGCTCCTTGATCATGCGGTCGTACACGCTCTGCGTGAGGTCATCCGAGTATTTGATCTGGCGGATGATCACGTCGATGAGCTCCATGCCGTACTGCGGCATGATCGTTCGTGCCTCATCGCGCATCAGCAGGGAGAGCGCCCTGCGCCCCGTATCGATCTTCTCGTACTTGATCTCCGCGAGGGTGGAGATGTTGGAGAGACCCTGCGAGCTCTCCGCGGACCCGGCCACGCTCGCCAGGGCGTTGGTCCGCTTGATCTGGCTGATGATGTTCGAGTCCCGCACCGCCTCGCGCAGCGGGTTCTTGGAGATGACCTTCCGCACCTCGGAGTCGATCACGTCGTCCATCCGGCCCTGGGCCTGCGTCATGGAGCCGACCGATTCGTAGAACTTCTTGGCATCGGAGATGCGCCATCGCGCCGTCGTATCGACCCAGATGAACTGGTTCTCCGAGGTGGGGATCCTCTGGGCATCGCCATCCCAGGACTGGACCTTCTTGGAGAACTTCACGACGTTCTCCACGAACGGTGCCTTGTAGTGCACGCCCGCCTGGGTGTCCACCCGCACGATCCTGCCGAATTGCACGATGACCGCCTGCTCGCCCTCCGTCAGGATGTAGTACGGGCCAAGGAGGGAAATGACCAGCAGCGCGACCCCGATAATGACAAGGGTGATGATTGTCTTTCTCATTGCGTGCCTCCCTGCGCCGCGGGCGCCGAGGGGTTTGCGGGAGCCGGCAGTGAAGCCGCTGGCGCTCCTCCCCCTCCCACGTTCTTCAGCGGAAGGAAGTTCTTGAGGTTCTTGTCGATGAGGTCAGTGCCGGCGGCGCCTCCAAAGACCTGGTCGTACATCTCGTAATATAGCCGGGTGCGGACAATGTCCGGGGCCTGTCGGTATTCACCGAGAACCGCGAGGAATCTCGATACGTCACCGCGTGCCTGGTTCACGCGCTCCGTCGCGTATCCCTGCGCCTCCTGGATTGTCTGATCGGCCTGACCGCTGGCCATGGGGATGGACTTGTTGTACGCCTCCTTGCCCTCGTTGATGAGCCTGCTCCGGTCCTGGATGGCCTTGTTCACGTCTTCGAAGGCGTCCTGCACTGCGCCCTTGGGCGGCACGATGTTCTGGAGCTTCACCGTTGTGACCCTGATGCCCAGGCCGTAGGACTTGTACAGATCGTTCATCAGGTCGGCGCCCTGGACTTCGATGTTGGCGCGCTCCGCTCCGATGACATCGAATATGGTGCGGTCACCGACCAGCATGTTGATGACCGACTGGGAGATGTCGCGGATCGTCTTCTCCTGGTTTTCCACGCCGAAGAGCCAGGCGCGGGCGTCGGTGATCTGGTACTGGATGATCCATTCCACGTCGATGATGTTCAGGTCTCCTGTGAGCATGATCGACTCGTTCGAAAAGTCCTGGCTCGAGTAACTCGAGACGATGCCGGATTCCAGGGTACGGAAGCCGAACTCTTCCTTCAGGATCCTCTGGGTCGGGACGTTGTAGTTCTTCTCCACTCCGAAGGGGATCTTGAAGTGCAGGCCCGGACCGACCATCCGGGAGAACTTGCCGAGGTTCAGGACAACCGACTCCTCTTTCTGGTCGACCATAAAGAAGCTCGAGAACAGGAGGATGAGGCCGAGGATCACGCCGATCGCGATCCATACGATCGCCGGCGTGAGGGTGCGGAAAGCCTTCCGCGGGGTGACGTCTGTCATAGCGCCTCCACTGGAGTAGTCTACGGGCTCTGTGCCTGGGAGTCAACGAAGCATCCGCGTCGAGGAAGCGTCAGTTGACGCCCCGGGGTGCCTCGGCTACATTTGCCGCACTTATGGAAAGACGTCTCATCACCTCCGCCCTGCCGTACGTGAACAACATCCCGCACCTGGGCAACCTCATCCAGGTGCTTTCGGCGGATGTGTTCGCGCGGTACTGCCGGTTGGCCGGCTACGAGACCCTGTACGTCTGCGGCACCGACGAATACGGAACTGCCACGGAGACCAAGGCGCTGGAGGAGGGGATCACGCCCAAGGAATTGTGCGACCGCTACCACGCCATCCACCGCGACATCTACGCGTGGTTCAACATCTCCTTTGATCGCTTCGGGCGGACGTCGGTGCCGGTGCACACGGAGATCACCCAGCACATCTTCACGAAGCTGCACGAGAACGGATATATCAACGAGCGCGTCCTCAGCCAGCCCTTCTGTGAGAAGGACCAGAGGTTCCTTGCGGATCGCTACGTCCTGGGCACGTGCCCCCACTGCAGCTACCCCGACGCGCGGGGCGACCAGTGCGAGAACTGCGGCAAGCTGCTTGACCCCATCGAGCTGATCGATCCACGGTGCAGCGTCTGCTCCACCCGACCGGTGATCCGGGAGACGAAGCACCTGTTCATCGACCTGCCGGCCATCCTGCCCAAGCTTCGCAACTGGATCGAGTCCGCCGCGGAGAAAGGTTTCTGGGCGCGAAACGCGGTGCAGATGACCTACGCGTGGATGAGGGACGGCCTGAAGGAGAGAGGCATCACCCGGGACCTGAAGTGGGGAATACCGGTGCCGCTGGACGGCTACCGTGACAAGGTCTTCTACGTCTGGTTCGACGCCCCCATCGGGTACGTGTCCATCACCGCGGACCACACGCCGGACTGGAAGAGCTGGTGGTATGCGCCGAAGAAAGTGAAGCTCTTCCAGTTCATCGGAAAGGACAATATCCCCTTCCACACGGTGATCTTCCCCTCCAGCCAGCTTGGAACGGGGGAGGAGTGGACCACGCTGTTCCACATGTCCTCCACGGAATACCTCAACTACGAAAACGGCAAGTTCTCCAAGAGCAAGGGAGTAGGGGTGTTCGGCACGGACGCGAAGGAAACGGGAATCCCCGCGGACGTCTGGCGGTTCTACGTCTACTACAACCGGCCCGAGAAATCCGATGCGCTGTTCACCTGGAAAGACTTCCAGGAGAAGGTGAATGCCGAGCTCATCGGCAACCTGGGGAATCTCGTCAACCGCACGCTCCAGTTCGTCACAAGGTTCTACGGCGGCCGGTTGCCCGTGGGGAAGCCGGACGAGGAGTTCTGGCAGCAGGTGAGGTCCGCGGAGTCGGAGATCGCCGGCCTGCTGGAAAAGGTGGAGCTGCGTGAGGCATTCCACAGGATCTTCGCGCTGTCGTCGATCGGAAACAAGAAGTTCCAGGACGGGGAGCCATGGAAGGGAGTGAAGGAATCACCCGAGGCAACTGCCAGCCTTCTCTGGAACCTGACCTACCTCGTGCGCGACCTGGCCATCCTGGCGAGCCCCTACATCCCGGGAACTTCCGAACGAATTGCCTCGACCCTCGGCAGCGGGGCCATCTCGTGGTCTGACCTCGGGGTGCTGAAGGGCATCGAGTCAGTGCAGAAGCCCGAGCTGCTTTTCGCACGCCTGGAGGACACACAGATCGAGGAGCTGCGCCTGCGTTTCTCTGGCACACAGAAGGAGCGCCGGGAGGCTGCCGACGCCGCGGCCCAGGCCGCCGCTCCGAGCCCAACCGAAATTGCCGCGCGGTTCCGCGCGTCGGTGGACCTGAGGGCCGCGAAGATCGTCGAGATCAGGCGCCACCCCGATGCCGAGAAGCTGTACATCGAGACGATCGATCTCGGGACCGAGCGGAGGACGATCGTTTCCGGCCTGGTGCCCCATTATAAGGAAGAAGAACTGCTCGGGCACACCATCGTGCTGGTGGCCAACCTCAAGCCGGCACTCCTGCGGGGCGTTGAGAGTCAGGGGATGCTCCTGGCGGCATCGGAGGGAAAGATCGTGGAGGTGCTGTTCGTGGATCAGGCGACGCCGGGTGACCGTATCGTCCTCTCTGGCGGGCCATCCGCGGAATCGCCCGCCCAGATCGACATCGACGCCTTTTTCGAGATGCCGATTGCCGCGGAGAACAGCCGCGTGGTGGTCGGCGATGCAGCGCTGGAGTGCGGGGGAAAAGCGTTGGCCACGACAAGGGTTTCGAAGGGCAGGGTGAAGTAATCGAACAGGGGGATGCGCGCTCGGCGGTCTCCGCGCGGGAGGTCCCGCTTTCGTTTCTCGATGCCAGCGACGAGATGCTCCAGTCAGGTTTCTGGGGCCACTTCAAGCAGGAGCACGGGTGGCGGGCATCCGCGTTCAGCGTCACCGTGGGGACGGCCGGCTTCGGACTGCTCGTGCTCACTCGAAAGATCGCCCGGCTCTTTTCGATCGCGTACGTCCCTTTTGGCCCGGTCCATTATCCCTGCGCTGGAAGGGGCGAGTTCCTTGCGGACCTGGCGCGCGCCCTGCGCCCGTCTCTGCCACGCGGAACGCTCTTTCTCAGGTTCGATCTGGCTTGGACGAAGAACGGCGAGGCGCCGGCCTTACGGAGCCGCGGAAACGCACGGGTGAGAAAGAGTGCGAGCGACATGCAGCCGGCGAGCACCGTCCTCGTCGACATTGCACGTCCCCTGGACGAGGTCCTCGTGTCGATGAAGCCCAAGACCCGGTACAATATCCGGCTCGCGGAAAAGAAAGGCGTGACCGTCACCGTGGGGAGCCCGGATGACCTGGTCCGCTGGTACTCGATCTACAAGGAAACTGCGCGTCGCGACAGGATTGGCATCCACTCCCTCCCGTACTACCGCGGCCTCCTGCAGTCATCGCATGAATACCAGGGGGCAGCTCCCGTCGTGAACCTGCTGCTCGCATGGCACGAGGGAGACCTGCTGGCAGGGAACATCGTCGCGTTCTGGAAAACCCGCGCCGCCTACCTGTACGGCGCATCGTCGGGAGTCAAGCGCAACCTGATGCCGACCTATGCCCTGCAATGGGAGGCGATCCGGCGCGCTCACGCCGCAGGCTGCCGCACCTATGACCTGTTCGGCGTGCCGCCGCGGCCGGACCCGGGCCACCCAATGTTCGGCCTGTACCAGTTCAAGACGGGTTTCGCCGACAATGTCCTCGAGCGCTGGGGAACGTGGGACGCGACGTTCAGACCGATGCTCTGTTCGCTCTACCGTGGCGCGGAGGCGGCACGCATGTTCTACCACAGGGACCTGAAAAAGCGCTTGAGGGCTCGGCCGGGGGCAGCCGATGCCTAGAGACAATTATCAATATATCACAAAGATATTTGAATAGTGATGCCGTTTGACAATTTGGTCCCGTCGTGTCATACTTTTAGTAGCGGTTAAGAGGGCTGCCAAAGCGGTCCGCTGGGTTAATCCCACTTGGCCGCATTTTTTGTGTCCGGAGAGAAAATGTATCTACTCTACTTGGATGATTCAGGCTCGAGTGGAAACGCATCCGAAGAGTATCTTGTTCTTGGGGGCATCGCAGTATTTGAAGCACAGGCGCACTGGTTTACCCAGGAAATGGATCGGCTGGCTCAAGGCATTCAGTCATCCGATCCGCATAATGTAGAGTTCCATGCTTCGGAAATCTTCTCAAGACGCAGTCCGCCTTGGAACCGAATGTCCAGAGAGGAAGCGCAGGGTGTAATCAAGGCCGTTCTGAGGATTGTAGGACATTCGTACGAGAGTGCCCGGGTATTTGCTTGTGCCGTACACAAGGCATCATTTGTGGGTCGAGATCCGATGGAAGTTGCATTCGAAAACCTTTGCAGTCGATTCGACCTATTCCTCGGTCGTTTGGGGATCTCCGGAAACAGACAAAGAGGTCTGATCATTCTTGACGACAGCACTCACGAGACCACGCTTCAGACCATGGCAAGGGATTTTCGCCTGATCGGAACCAGGTGGGGAAACATCCGCAATTTGGCTGACACCCCTCTGTTCATAGACTCACGGGCCTCACGCCTGACTCAAATCGCCGATCACATCGCCTACTCTGTCTTTAGAAGGTATCAAGCGGGAGACGCGCAGTACTTCGACATCGTTGCAGGCCGTTTTGACACGGCAGAGGGAATAATCCACGGCCTTTCGCACAAGCAATCTCAGGACCCAAACTGCATGTGTCCAGCTTGCCTGAGCCGACGGGCAATGAACTTTCGATCTGAATCGACATGGCAAATCGCAATGGCTCTCCTCCCTAAAACACCCAGCCGCTGTCCAGGTCGCGCAGGACCTCCCGGGCGCTGCCGTGGGACGGGTCTTCGGCGGTCACTCTCTCGAGCACTTTTCGCGCCCGTGTCCTGCCGTTCTCAGGTTCCCCTTCTTCTCCATGAGGGGCGCTGCCTGAAAGCGCAAGGCCCAGCCTGCCCAATCCCTCCAGGTATGTGCAGAAAATGCGGTTTCGGCGGGTGAGATCATCGTCGAAGATGAGGAAGTCAGGGAGCGAGACGGCAAAGTAGTCGATGCTGATTTCCTCGTCTCGATTGTGCTCCGCATAATCGACGAGCAGGCGGAACCGCGCACGCGCCTCATCGGTCCGGCCGAGGTGCTTCAGGGCGAGCCCCTGGAAGAAGAGCATGTCGGCGGGCTGGTCGTTGTAGGACATCGAAAGGGACGGCTCGATCCGCCCCGACGCAGCACGTTGGAAGGCCTCCGTTGCCGCCGCCTGGTCACCCGACTTCTCCAGCGCGCACCCGAGACAGTACTGCACGTCATTCTCCAGGGCGCCGGCAAGCTTCCCTTCGCCGAGGTTCTCGGGGAGGACCAGCGCGCTGCGGGCCCTCTCCACCGCTTCCGAGAAATTGCGGGAGGCCAAAGCGCGCTTGGACAGCCCCATCAGTGACACGACATACTGGCGCGTCACCTTGCCCTCGCCGCCCTCCCACGGGTGGAATCGCCGGGCCCGCAAGAGATCGAGCGCCCGGGAGTAATCTCCGTGAAGTGTGAGAAGGCTGATCAGCTCCAGGGTGAGATCGTCGCGCCGCGAGACCAGTTGCAGGTGCTCTTCCAGCATCCGGAGCCTCTGCCCCGGATCCACGCCCAGGCGCTTATGCAGCTGGTCGAGCTCGAAGAGCAGGCGCGGGTCCGACGGGTCCAGATGGAAGGCGCACTCGAGCTCCCGCCGGGCCCGGGCGGGGTCTCCGAGCTTGTTGAAAGCGGCAAGCGCCAGGTTCCTGCGAACGGTGGGGAAACTCGGGTCCAGGGCCGCAGCGCGTTCCCAGGCAGATACCGCGCGGGCTACCTGGCGCTTGTCGTAGAGAAGGTTGCCAAGGTAGTAGAAGGAGCGCGACCCCTCGGGGAGGAGTTGCCCCGCCAGCTCGAGTGGTTCGATCGCCTGGATCTGGTTGGGGAAGCACGTTCCCGCGGGAAGCTCATCTGCCGCACGGAGGCGGCCGACTGCCTCTTCGTGATGGCCGGCACGTTCGGCGAAGAAGGCGAGCAGGTAATGAGTCAGAGGAGAGAGGCTCTGATTCCCGCTGTCGGGCCCGCTCGGAAGGAGCACCCCACGGGCTTCCTCATCGCAGCCGACGCTGGAATACTCCAGGGCAAGCTCGATCGCGTTGGTCATTGCGGGCGAGAGAATGCGCTGACGGAGCTCATCTTCTCCCGGTGCCTTGCAGCCGAGGAGCAGCCGCTCATTCAGGCCGGCTCCATTCAGAGGGTCGTCCCTCATCAGTAGTTCGCTCTCCGAAATGGCCTCGACGGTTTTTCCCAACTTTCGCAGTGCGATGATCTTCAGTGTCCGCGCTGCGTGGTTCTTCGGGGAAGCGAGCAGGGATTCCTCGGCCCATGCAGCCGCGCGTGCATGCGCTCCCTGCCTCAGGGAAAGCCGCGCAATGCCGTGGAACGCGGAGGATTTCACGGCCGCGTTCCAGGTCGCCTTGAAATAGCATTCCTCGGCCTCGGCGTACTTCTTCTGAAGCTCCAGCGCGTACCCGAGGAACAGGAACGGCTCGCCGTCGCGGGGATTTGCATTGCGCTCGGTCAGCCTTTCGACTGCCTGGCGAAAGTGCTTCTCGCTCTCCGCAAAGCATCCACGGCGGAGCAGGAGTAATCCCAGTGCGCAGCAGCAGCGTGCATCGTGGGGGTCCCGGCGAAGCGCCTCCTCGTAATAGTCCTCGGGGCGGAAGGTGGCGTGCCGGTACTGCTCGAGGTGCAGGCCCGTGAGGTACAGCTCATCCTGCGTCCGGATTTTTGAAGCCGGCAGCGCAGGGCATGCGGGCTCGGGCACGAGTCGGGAAGTCTTCTCAGCGGGGCTGTAAGAAAGCACGACCTCGCCGTCTGCAGACCGCAGAAGGAGGCTGAGCTCCTCAGGCCGCGTGTCCGGCGGAAGAGCCAGCCTCGTCGTGTAAGGGTTTTCGGGAGAGATGGTGATGGACTCGTCGATCAAGGTCCGGCCTTCGCGCGCAAGCAGGATCTGGTAGGTTCGGTTCGAGGTCGAGCATGCGCCGATGACCGTCTCGGCGACGCCGGCGGCTCCAGCACCGGTGGGGATGAGGTCCAGGGCCAGAGCAGCCTCGGCGGATGCGTTCTTCACCACGCCGATCTTCGAGTAGGGCAGGAAATACTGGGTGAATCGCTTCTCCTCGCCGGGCTCGAGCCAGGAAAAGTCCGGTTGATTATCGGTAAACACTCCGGCCATGAGCTCCACGTACGGGCCGTCGGCGTCCGTGAGGTTGCGATCCCAGCTCTTCCCGAAATCTCCGCACCCCCATGTCCATTGCTTCTTGCCGGGAGAATGGTGGTGATCGGAGACGTGGAGCACGCCCGCGCTTCTGCCGTGGTCGTAGCCGCCGAGGAAATCATATTCGGAGCGGTACGCCATGTAGGATGTCGGAACCGGGATGTTCCTGTACCAGGAGATGTCGGTTCCCGGAGAGTAGTCCACCTTATAGTAGGTTCCCTTGGCGATCGGAAACCTGGAGACGTCGCGCCGTCCATGATCGTAGACGGCATGCACGTCCGGCGGAAACACAGACTGGTATGAGTCGGAGGCCGCCACGGCGATGTTCGCCCACCAGAGAAATGTCTGGGGCAGGGCAGTGCGGTTAAAGAGCCTGCACTGGACTTCGAGGCAGGCCCGGCCGGGATAGAGCGTGAGCCCGGCAAGCCCCCTGGTCCCGTGCATTCTGTCGATCTCACCGATCCAGAGCGTCACCGAGCCGTCAGCGTTCGACACCGGGCGGAAATCGACGGGACTGAAACTGCTCGGACGATGGTGCTGGGGCCAGTTGAACTCGATGCCGCCCGATATCCAGGGACCCGCCAGTCCGACGAGCGCCGGCTTGATCACACGGTTGTAGTAGACGAAGTGGTAATCGAGATGCTTCGCGTAGGCCATCTGGATCCGGCCCCCGAGCTCGGGAAGGACCATGACAAGGAGGTAGTCATTCTCGAGGAACACCGCCTCGTAGCGCCGATCGACCCGCTCGTCGGAGACGGAGTCGACGACGGCGAAGGGGTACACGGCGCCCGAAGAACCCTGGTACACGCGCCTTTCCAATAACATCGGGTTGTGGTCCGGTTCCCCGGCAGGGTAGGTGGGGATCACGACGCACTCCACCCGGATCGAGGCGGTCCCTTTGGCGAATTCCATGCTCCTAAAATAACCGGGGCGGGGCCGCGCGTGTACCAGAATAGCTACTCGTACGGCTTTTTTCGAAACTCCGTCGGCGTAAAGCCCGTCCTGCGCTTGAACGTCGTGACGAAGCTCACCTCGCTTCTGAATCCGCAGCCGAACCCGATCTCCTTGACGGACCGGGGGGACATCTGCAGGAGGATTTTCGCACGATCGATGCGCGTGACGATCAGGAACTCGTGCGGGGCGAACTTTGTCTGCGCCTTGAAGAGCCGGGCGAAATGAAAGGGGCTCAGCCCCACGGAGCGGGCGATATGATCCAGGCGAAGCGGCTGCGAGTACCGCGCCTGGATCAGCGAGATCCCCTCAGCGACGGCGCGCGACAGGTGCCCGCCGGTGCTTCCCGCGGCGGGCAGGGGGAGCAGCTTCGAGAGCAGCGTATGGATGAGGGCCGAGAGGGCCGCCTCATCGAGAAACCTTTCCTGCAGCACCCGGTCCACGATCGTGATCGTGCATTCCCTGATGTCGTCGCGTCCGCGGGCGTTCAGGACGTGCCCCTTGTGAGACACGATCATTTCGTAGAGGCGGGGGCTCACATTGCCGTGAAAATGCAGCCAGTACACGTCCCAGCCCGTCGTGGTGTAGTAGCGATGAGGAGTACGGCAGTCGATGAGTATGAGGTCGCCCGCCGAGGCCGAATAGCGGCGGTCGAAGATCTCCAGGAAGCCCTCGCCGGATTCGACATACATTGCGAGATAGCTCTGGTAGTCTTTCCTCTCGAGGTGATAGTCGCCGTCGCAGATGAAGCGCCCGGCGCAGAGGACGTAGAAATATAATTCGCTGGCGGTGGCGCTCGGAGACCAGAACCGCATCGTCGAGCGTGGGAGCACGCCCTTTTCTGGAATCAGCATGTCAACACCCGACAGCAAGATTCTTTAATAAAGAGCACGATCCGATATTATGATACCCTGGCGGATTTTCAAGTGCCGGTTCATACTACTCTGTCCGATTCTTTACAGATACGGAGGAGGAGGAAAAACGATGAGACGAGCTTCCCGGTTTTTGATCGTCGCGCTGGCGGCACTGCTGCTGGTGCCCACCCTTGCGGGAGCGCTTGCAGATGTCCCGCGCAACAGGACCCTGGTGCTCGGATGGAGCATCGCATCCCCGATCGGCGTCACCAACCCGTGGGCAGTCCCGGGATATACCCACCAGGAAGGCAACGTCTTCATGTGGGAGCCCCTGTACTACTTCGGGATCTTCGCCGACAAGGAGATCCCGTGGCTGGCGGACAGCATGAAGTACACGGCCAAGGACTTTACGGAGCTCACCATCAAGCTGAACAAGCAGGCAACCTGGAGCGATGGCGTGCCGGTGACCTCCAAGGACGTGGTCTTCACGTTCGAAGGGCAGATGAAGAACGACAAGCTCCCGTACCATGGCCAGTTCGACCAGTTCGTCAAGTCCGTGAAAGCGGTGGACGCGCAGACCGTGGTCGTGACCTTCAAGCAGCCGTCGCCCCGGTTCATGTTCGAGGTGCTGATGCTGAAGTTTGATACCGGCATCCCCATTGTGCCGGAGCACGTCCTGGCAAGCCAGTCTGACGTGAACGCATTCCCGGGCGGGAACGATATGGCGCATTCCGGCCCGTACACCATCGTCAGCTGGGACAAGAACCAGAAGATCCTGGACCTGCGCCCGGATTGGTGGGCGGTCAAGGCCGGGAGGATCAAGACGCCGGACGTGAAGCGCATCGTCATGGTCAACCTCGGCGGGCAGATCGGCCAGAACATGGACCTCGTCGCCCAGCGCATCGTCAACGCGGAGATGGACGCCGCCCTGGACATGCGCAGCTCCCTGATCTCAAGCATTCTGAAGCAGGCGCCGAAGGTGACGACTCACGCCGGCAACCAGTCCCCCTACGGGTACCTTGACTGGTGGCCGAACTCACTGTGGATGAACACCCAGCTCGCCCCCTACAGTGATCCCCGGGTGAGGAGGGCAATGGCCCTCACAATAGACCGCGACACGATCAACGAGGTCCTCTACGAGGGTGCCAAGATCGCGACGATCTATCCATTCCCGTTGTACCCAGGACTGCAGAAGTTCGTGAACAGCCCTGCGGTAAAGGCGCTGGAGGCGAAGTACCAGCCGGGAAAGTTCGATCTCGCCGAGAGCGCGAACATCATGAAGCAGGCCGGGTTCACCTTGAACGGTGACAAACTCTGGGAGAAGGACGGATCCACCGTCTCCGCGGTCATCAACGGTTTTGAAGGAATTCACAGCGACATCGCCCCCGTCCTGGTGGAAATGCTCAGGAAGGGCGGCTTTGACGCTTCAGTGAACTTCGGCAATGACGCCTTCCAGAACATGGTGGACGGCAAGGCGGGCCTGTACATGTGGGGCCATGGCGCCAGCCTCAAGGACCCGTACGCGGCCCTCGAGCTGTTCCATGGCAAGTACAGCGCGGTACTGGGGACCACGGCGGGAAGCAACCGGTGGTCGCGCTACAAGAACCCCGAGTACGACAAGCTCCTGGACCAGATGGCGCCCCTGGCTTCGGACGATCCGAAGTTCCTTGCCCTCGGCGCCCAGGCGCTGGGGATTTACTGGCGTGATACGATCGACATCCCCATCATCCAGTGGCTGCACCGCATTCCCTACAACCAGACCTATTGGACCAACTGGCCGACGGCCACCAACCTGGCCGCGGGCACCAATGGCGCCTTCTGGGCGCAGACGGGCTTGCTCGTGGTCACGAACCTGAAGGCTGTTCAGTAAAGGGCTTTCGGGGACGATTGATTGAAGCAGTCGCGCGCATCCTCGTTCTTGCGCGCGGCTGCTTCTTTTACTGCCCGGAGTTATCCGCTACTATGACGAGGGGGTCCGAAAAGTGAGCTGGAAGAGGCTCGTCAGGCGGCTCGCATTTCTCGTGCTCGTGATCTGGGCCGCATCCACCATCACCTTTCTCATTCCGCGGATCTCGCCCAGGAATCCGGTGCGCGAGCGTTTCGGAGAGCTCGCCCGCATGGGCGGGTTCACGCCCGTCGACCTCGAGAAGATTATCGCCTCGTACAGCGCGAAGTTCGGCCTGAACAAGCCCCTGTGGCAGCAGTACGTGGACTACATTTCAAGTGTCGCTCGGCTGGATCTCGGCGTGTCGCTCAACAAGTTCCCGAAGACCGTATGGGCCTTACTCATGGAATCTCTTCCGTGGACAATCTCCCTGCTTTTCGTCTGCACGGTCCTCTCATTCGTGATCGGAAACCTGCTCGGGGCCGTCGCGGCCTGGCCGGCGGCTCCGCGATGGCTGCGGAGCCTCGCAACTCCCTTCGTGCTGCTCATGGGCGTGCCGCCCGTCCTCATGGGCGTGTTCCTCCTGTTCTTTGTCGGCTTCAAGCTGAAGATCCTCCCAATGGGAAACGCCTATTCCATCGGCAGGATCCCCGACTGGTCCTTCAGCTTCATCCTCGACGTGCTGAAGCACCAGATCCTGCCCGCCCTTTCCCTCATCCTCGGGACGGTCGGGAGCTGGGTTCTTTCCATGCGGGGCATGGGGATCACGATCCACGGCGAGGACTATGTGAACTTCGCCGAGCACAAGGGGCTGAGCGGCGTGACGATCTTCCGGGACTACTACCTTCGCAACGCGCTCCTCCCCCAGGTCACGGGTCTGGCTCTGGCCGTCGGGAGCATGGTGACCTCGGGCATCGTCATCGAGCAGTTCTACGGTCTCCCCGGCATCGGGTCGATGCTCTACGACGCGATCAAGGTGAACGATTTCCTCGTCATCTACGGCGTCGTTCTCTTCATCACGATTGCCATCGCCACCCTCATGGTGATCGTCGAGATGCTCTATCCCCTGATGGATCCGCGGATCCGGCACGAGAATTGAGGAAATGAATGTCGACCGTTTCCCTCGCTGACACGCGGATTGAACAGCCCGGCCGCGTCCGGCTTCTCCTGAACTACCTGCGGCGGAACAAGGGACTTGCCATCGGCCTCACCATGGTGTTTCTTCTGACGCTGTTCACCGTCGTGGGGCTTCTCACGATCGACAGCGCCAAGGCCTACCCGCTTTCCGTCCAGCCCAAGCAGCCGCCCGGAGCGAAGTACCTCCTGGGCACGGATTTCTTCGGCAGGGACCTCCTGGCCGAGATGGTCGTGGGAATGTGGCAGACGGCTCTCATCGGCGTGCTTGCCGGTGCCGTCGGAACGATCATCGGCGTCATCCTTGGCTTCATCTCCGCGTACTTCGGCGGATGGGTGGATTCCGGCATCAAGGGCCTCTGCCAGATCCTCACCCCCATTCCGGTCTTCCTGATCCAGGTGGTGATCGCCGGTTCGATGGACAAGCGGGACGTGACGATCTACACCATGGCCTTCATCGTCCTGCTCCTTGCGTGGATGTGGCCGACCCTCGTCATCCGCGCCCAGGTGCTCACCATGAAAGAGCGGCAGTTCGTCGCCGTTGCGAAGCTCTCCGGCATGAGGGCGCCGGGAATAATCTTTGGCGAGATACTGCCGAACCTCCTGCCGTTCATTGCCGCTGCGTTCGTCGGCCAGGTGTTCTCCGCGGTCTTCGCCTCCTTCTACCTCGCGGTGCTCGGGCTGGGGCCCCTGCGGGAGCCGCTCCTGGGGAACATCATCTGGGCGGCTCAGTCGCAGGGGGCGTTCTTCAACGGATGGTGGTGGTGGCCGATCTGGCCCGCTATTGCGATGGTCCTCGTCCTGGGCTCGCTTGCCCTCGTGAACATGGGGCTGGACGAGCTTGCCAACCCCCGCATCCGCAGGACGGAGTGACGAGGTGGCTGACCGGGAACCAGTCCTCAGGGTCGAGGATCTTCGGGTCTCCTACTACACTGACGCGGGACGCGCGACGGCGCTGGACGGGGCGCGGCTGGAGCTGCACGCAGGGGAACGCCTGGGCCTGGTGGGAGAGTCCGGTTCGGGGAAGAGCACCATGGCGCTTGCCATGATGCGCATGATCAAGCCGCCGGGACGCATCGAGAGCGGCCAGGTGTTCGTGGACGGCACCGACCTGATGACGCTCTCCGACCTGGACATGCGCAAGGCGCGCCTCAGCAGGATTGCCTATATCCCCCAGGGCGCGATGAACTCCCTCAACCCGGTGACACGCATCGGCGCCCAGATGGTGGACGCGGTGAAGGCGCACGAGCCGGGCGGGCAGAAGGCTCAGATCGAGGAACGCTGCATGCAGGCGCTGGAATCGGTCGACCTGAAGCGGTCGGTCTTCCGCATGTACGCGCACGAGCTCAGCGGGGGCATGAAGCAGCGTGTCTGCATCGCCATCGACATCCTCCTGAAACCGCAGGTCATCATCGCCGACGAGCCGACGAGCGCTCTGGACGTGGTGACTCAGAGGCAGGTCATGGAGACGATCCGCCGGGTCCAGGCCCAGATCGGCGCTGCGGTGATCCTGATCGGGCACGACATGGGTCTCATGGCCCAGTTCGTGGACAAGGTGGCGGTGATGTACGCGGGCAGGCTCGTTGAGGTCAGCGGCGTGCGGGAGATGTTCACCCGGCCGCTCCACCCCTATGCCCAGGCCCTGATCAGCAGCCTGCCGCGTCTGGAGAACAAGGGCGTGTTCCAGGGGATCCCGGGCCTCGCGCCTTCACTCCTGCGGCTGCCGGGAGGCTGCTCGTTCCATCCTCGGTGCTCCCGTGCAATGGACATCTGCGGGAAAGTGAATCCGCGTGCGGAGATCCTCCCCGACGGGCGGCGGGTGGCCTGCCACCTCTACCCGGAGAAAGCGTAGCCATGACGGACCTGCTGGAGCTCGTCAACATCAGAAAGGTCTATTCGCGCGGGCTTCTCAGCCGGACTTCGACCGTCGCGCTGGACGGCATGTCCTTGAAGCTGAAGGAGGACGAGCCTGCGATTCTCACCGTGGCGGGAGAGAGCGGGAGCGGCAAGACGACCCTCGCGATGCTCCTGCTCGGTTTCATCCTGCCGACGGCCGGACGGATCCTGTACAAGGGCCGGGACATCGGGAAGCTCACGGGCGATGAGCGCATGACCTTCCGCCGTGAAGTGCAAGCGGTCTTCCAGGACCCGTTTGCCGTGTTCAATCCCTTCTACACCGTGGACCACCTGTTGTCTGTTCCGATCCGCCGTTTCCACCTTGCGAAGTCGCGCAGCGATGCGCGAGACCGGATGGTGGAGGCGCTGACGGCGGTCGGCCTGCATCCCGACGACATCCTGGGACGCTTTCCCCACCAGCTCTCCGGCGGGCAGCGGCAGCGCATCAACGTGGCGCGCGCGCTGGTCCTGAAACCGCGGCTGCTCGTGGCCGACGAGCCGGTGTCCATGGTCGATGCTTCCCTTCGCGCGAGCATCCTGGAAACGCTCCGCGGACTTCAGCGGGACCACGGAGTCTCGATCATCTACATCACGCACGACCTGACCACGGCCTACCACATCTCGAAGTCCATCATCGTGCTCTACCGGGGCTCGGTCATGGAGGCGGGGGACACGGACACTGTCATCACGCGCCCCCAGCATCCCTACACGCGTCTCCTCATCGACTCCATCCCATGGCCGGACATCAACCGCCGCTGGGGGGAGACGGAGATCAAGGCGCTTGAATCAGACTCCTCGGACCACGCCCCCGGCTGCAGGTTCCTCTCCCGCTGCCCCTTTGCCATGGACAAGTGCCACGTGACTCCGCCGCTTTTCCGGCTCGGCGATCAACAGGCGGTCTCCTGCTACCTGCATGAGAAGAACCCGCCGATCGCTTCCGAGAAGCTCTCCGAGCTGCTTTCCTGACGGGATCAGGCAGCGCTGCTGGAAGACTCCACTCCCGACTTCGCCTGCCGGGCGTCACGCGTGACCTTGTACCCGAGCACGCTGGCCAGCGTCAGGGCCTGCACCCCCGCAAGGATGAACACGACGGTGCGCATGGCGGCGAGGCCCGCGGCGCCCGAGAGGCCGGGATTCCAGAACACGGTCGCAAGCGTCGGCCCGAGCGCGAAACCCAGGAATCTCGCCGTGTTGGCCAGTGCTCCCCCCACCCCGACGTGATCCCGCGGGGTCGCCGCCATGACGGCGACGCTGCTCGGAGAGACGAAGAACCCGAACCCCAGCCCCACCACTGCGAATCGGATCACGAGGTCGGCCAGGCCCCATCGGCTGTCCAGCGGCAGGAGGAGAATCACGCCAACGAGTGACAGTGCGGCGCCTACCGCGGCCGGAAGCCGCGGATGGAACCGGTCCGACAGCCGGCCCCCCACCTGCGACGCCGCGGCCATCGCCAGCGGGAAGAACAACAGGGTCAGCCCGGCGCGTTCGGGACTCTGCCGAAGGGTCACTTCCAGGAAGAAGGGCAGGACGAACCCGAGGCCGGAGCCGACGATCCCCATTGTCATGATGCCTGCCAGGGGGATCGTGAAATGGCGCCGAGCAACCAGGGACGGCGGTGCGAGCGGACTTGCCGCGCGGCGTTCCACCACGACGAGGAGTGCCACGGCGGCGGCGCTGCCGGCGAGCAGCACGAAATCGAGACTCGTGAGCCGTCCGTCCGTCGGGGAGAGCCCCATGATCAGCAGGAACAGCGCAACAGTGAAGAGGACCGCTCCCCACGAGTCGAACACCTTGATCTGCCGCGCGTTGTCGCGCGGAAGGAGCCGGTAGATGAGCGTGAATGCGACGATTCCGAAAGGCACGTTGATGAAGAAAATGGCCGGCCAGCCGAACGCGCCAATGAGGATGCCGCCGAGGCTGGGCCCCACGACCGCCCCGAGAGGGGCGATGAGCCCGACAACGGCCATGGCTTTCCCCCGCTCTTCGGGGGCGAAGTTGACAGTGGCGATCGCGAGGATTGCCGCGCCGATGCAGGAGCCGCCGATGCCCTGGATGATGCGGTAGATGACCATCTGCGGGAGCGACTGGGCGGTTCCGCAGAGGATGCTTCCCGTTATGAAAAGCGTCACGCCGATCAGCGTGATTCTCCTGCGGCCGATGACGTCCGACAGGGCTCCGAAAGCGCCCAGCAGGGCCGTGGTCGGAAGAATGTAGCTCAGGACCACCCATCGGATCTCACGGTCGACGTGAAAGATCCGGGCCATGATCGGAAGCGCGACGTTCACGACATTGCCGTCCAGGGCGGCCATGAAGACCGCCAGGGACGCTCCGACGAGCGCCCACCAGCGCCACCGGTATTCACGGGATTCGACGATGCTATTGAAAACGCCTTGCGGCATGAAGAGTGTCTCCTTCCTCAGGCGTGCAATTTACTTAGAGTTCAAAGTAAAAGTCAAGCGCGAGGCGGGTCACGGATTGGACTCGAGGAGAGAGGCCGGGGAGGGGAGTCGGGATCAGTGCGTGCCCCAGGGAGGCTGCGGCATCCCTTCGACCATGGTTCGAAGGAGCCGCTTTAGCGTTGCCTGCTCGTGTGCGGTGAGCGTCGCGGCCATGCGCTCCTCGACGGGCGCCATGGCTTCGTGCGCTTGCTCGATCAGACGGCGACCCCGGGCCGTGAGATACAGACGTTTCACGCGAGCGTCAGCGGTCGAGCGCGTCCTCTTCACCCAGCCCTTGCGGTCCATTCCGTTCACAAGGCTGGTTACACTCGGCGCTTCGATCTCCAGGCGCCGCACCAGATCGGAGGGCGTGGCTCCCGGCGCGTGAAGGAGCACGCCCAGGGCCCTCCACTGGGTCACCGTCATGCCGGATCTCCGGAGGGAGGCCTCGATCTCGCGGCGCATGGCGCTGAAGGCAAGCTTCACCCAATGGGTGAGCGTGTCGCTCTCCGATTCCTGGAGAATTTTCCTATCATGCTCGCGTGCAGTGTTCCGCATGGCGTGCGCGAAAACGAAATTGCCTGACCCCGAGACTACAGGCTGGACAGTGCGCCGTCAAGGTTTCATGAATATGAGGCTTTTGCGCTGTGGCCCATTCCGGCTGAGCGGGGTCGCCCGGTGACTACCCGTGACGCGACGACCGGTGCCAGGAACTCTCATGCGGAACCGGCGGGCCTGGCTGCGGAAGGCACCGAGGGCA
>Ga0315279_10001170_pt1 | contig 44769 bp, 43 predicted proteins | sample YL17G06_20_MG_FD_203694 | JGI IMG/M metagenome (GOLD analysis project Ga0315279, IMG submission 203694) | Sediment microbial communities from Yellowstone Lake, YNP, Wyoming, USA - YL17G06_20 | ecosystem: Environmental > Aquatic > Freshwater > Lake > Sediment | place: USA: Wyoming | collected...
GCTGCACGAACAAGGAAATCGCCCAAAAACTCAATCTTTACCTGAACACCGTCCAGGTCCACCGGCGGAACCTGATGCAGAAGCTTAATATCCACAGGCAGGCCGACCTGATCCGGTACACGATCAAGGAAGGTATATCGAAATTGTAGATAAAGGGTGCCTATGCGACTTCCCTCGCTAACCTAATATTGCATGAAATTCATCAGCGATAAAGGATTTGCCTGGAATGAACATTACTGAACGTAGGATTATCAAGGCCCAAAAATAATCATCCTGAAACTATTACTTAAAGGGAATGATCAGCATGCCAGAAAATTCCAACCTGGAAACCGTCGTTGACGGGCTTGAACCGATCGCCCTAATTATTCGACGCGACTTCGATGAGCCCGGAATCCACTTTTTCACCCCAGGCAATTTCTCGCAACAAGTCGCACTCATGAGGCATGACAAGGGGAAAAAAATCGCGCCTCACGTCCACAATCTCGTCGTTCGTCAGGTTCTTTACACTCAAGAGGTCCTTTTCATCCGCAGCGGCCTGATCAGAGTGGATCTTTACTCCTCAACCCGTCATTTCCTTTGTTCCAAAACCCTCCAATCCGGAGACTTGATTCTGCTTTGCGGGGGCGGGCATTCGTTCGAAATGCTGGAAGACACGTCCATGATCGAAGTCAAACAAGGCCCTTACGCGGGAGAAGGCGATAAAGCGCGTTTCGAAGAAGACAAGGTATGTCCATAATCCCCGTCAACGAACCGCCACGAGCATCTCCTGCGCGCAGGCGATCTTCTACAACGGCGGCATTCCGATCCAGATCGCATCGCCCGGCAGGGGCTCTATCTCCCGCCGGAACTGACGCTTACGGAACCACAACACGATCAAGTTGTTGAAACAGTCAGAACGGTGTTGGAATGACAGATAAGGTATTCGGACAAGTTTACGCTGATCAATACGACCTTCTTTACACCGACAAGGACTATGAGGCCGAGTGTGACCTCATTGAGGAAGTCTTCCGTAAATATGGAAACGAAAAAATTGCGACCATCCTTGACTTGGGCTGCGGCACGGGCAATCACGCCATACCCCTGGCCAGGCGTGGATACCAGGTGACCGGCGTTGACATTTCAGAGGATATGCTCACTTGCGCCCGCGCCAAATCACAAAGCGCGCGTAGCGAAGGGCAAAGCTTCCTTCACGGCGATGTCCGCTGTATCGATCTCCATCAACAATTTGACGCCGTGCTCATGATGTTTGCCGTGCTCGGCTACCAGTTAAAAAACGATGACGTCCTTGCAGCCTTGTCTTGCGCACGGTGCCATTTGAAGAAAGGCGGCCTCTTTATATTCGATGTTTGGTATGGCCCTGCGGTATTGGCAATTCGTCCAAAAGATTACATCAAAATTATTCCATCCGGCGATGCAAAAATTATTCGTGCTGCTTCGGCACAACTTGATGTTAGAAAGCAGTTGTGCCGAATTCACTATCGTCTTTGGAATTTAGCGAGAGATCGTGTTTTGACGGAGACTGATGAAACACACGAGATGCGCTATTTTTTTCCTATGGAAGTCGAATTTCTCTTGAAGCAAACAAATTTCTCGATTCAAAGCCTGACGGCATTCCCAAGCCTAGATCGACCGGCCGACGAAACGACCTGGAATGTCTTGATTGTCTCCAAAGCAGAGAATGGATAAGCCATCATGAGCGACACAAACTGGACGATGATTATCCGCCCGAAGCGCGGGTGGCTGGACCTGCGCCTGTCCGAGCTTTGGCAATCGAAAGAACTCATACGACAATTTGTCTGGCGGGATTTCGTTTCGGTCTATAAGCAAACCATCTTGGGTCCGCTCTGGTATATTGTTCAAGCTCTCTTGACCTCCGTTACAATGACCGTTATTTTCGGAAACATCGCCAAGCTTTCGACGGACGGTCTCCCACAGTTCCTCTTTTACTTATCGGGAACGGCCATTTGGAGCTACTTTTCCGCATGTCTGACTAAGACGGCGACGACATTCAAGGATAATGCAACTCTTTTCGGCAAGGTCTATTTCCCGAGATTGAGCGTTCCGGTTTCAATATTGATATCGAGTCTTATCTCGTTCGCTATTCAATTCGGACTGTTCATCGGCTTCTTGATCTATTTCAAGCTGGTCGGAGCCTCCATCCACCCGAATACATGGATTCTTTTCACACCGGCCTTGATTTTAATGATGGCCGGATTAGGCTTGGGATTCGGCATCATCGTTTCGTCGTTAACCACTCGCTACCGCGACCTGCAATATTTAGTCACTTTTGGCGTCCAATTGATGATGTTTCTCACGCCTATTGTCTATCCTCTTTCAACCGCGAAGGGAAAATTTCGATTATTATTGATCGCAAACCCCATGACTTCCATCGTGGAATGTTTTCGATATGCTTTCCTGGGCGCAGGGACTATCAATATTAATTACCTCCTGTATAGCTTGGGCTTCATGTTTGTAGTCCTGGTCATCGGGATTCTCATCTTCAACCGGGTCGAAGCAACATTCATGGATACGGTATGAGCACGACAGTCATCTCTGTTGAAAATGTGAGCAAGTACTACCGCCTTGGGCTGATCGGCGGGCGCACACTACACGATGATTTTGAGCGATGGTTGGCTAAAGTGCGCGGTAAGCCCGATCCGCTGCTCAAGATCGGTCAGGAGGACCACGGCAACCGCAAGGGCGAATACATCTGGGCGTTGCGCGAAGTTAGATTCGATGTTCACCAAGGCGAAGTGTTGGGAGTCATTGGCCGCAACGGCGCAGGCAAGAGCACGCTGCTCAAGATCCTCTCCCGCGTCACGGCCCCCACTTCAGGCCAGGTCAAAGTCAAGGGCCGCGTAGCCAGCCTGCTGGAGGTGGGCACCGGCTTCCATCCCGAGTTGACTGGGCGGGAGAACATCTACCTCAACGGCGCTATATTGGGTATGAAAAGCAACGAAATCAATCGGAAGCTCGATGAAATCGTTGATTTTGCGGAAATTGATAAATTTATTGATACGCCAGTCAAAAGGTATTCCTCTGGTATGTATGTCCGTCTTGCTTTTTCGATAGCCGCACATTTAGAACCGGAAATATTGATCGTTGATGAAGTCTTGGCGGTCGGTGACGTCTCGTTTCAAAAAAAATCAGCTAAAAAGATGAGAGATGTATCAACGGCAGGTAGGACAGTCGTATTTGTTTCCCATAATCTTCTCCTCATCCGAGCGATGTGTACTACCTGTCTTCTCCTTGAAAAAGGTCGGCTGATTACTAAAGGAGATCCGAATTCAGTGGTTCAAGAATATCTATCAACTCAATACACAACGAGTTTATTTCGAAGAATTGAGGAAGGCGATCACGCTTACGGCGTAGGAAAGGTTCGCGTAAATACCGTAGCCATCGTCGATGAAAAAGGGGAAGTCATAAAAGACATAAAGTACCATCAGCCGATTCAGGTGCAAATTAGTCTCGATGTGATCTCGCACGTCCCTGCGGGAAAGTTCTCTTTATGCATAATGACGATGGAAGACGCTCGAATCATTATGACTCATAGCATTGATAATGATGATGATTATCATGAATTGGTGCCGGGGCGGTATGTTGTAAACATTCAAATATTCAACGGGTTGAAGCCTGGAGATTATAAGTTGGAATTCGGCGGACATTATCTGCCATCGACCATATCTCTTTGCCATATTCCCGATGCGCTTCATTTTCGGATTTCCGAGGATGGATTAACTCCTGGGGATCGGGCTGCTTTCTGTAATCGCAATAGCCTTGTGGATGGTAACTGCAAGTGGGAGTTACAATTTCTAACATAAACCGGATGTGACGATTTATATGGACGAAATCATTAAGAAGAAGCTAAAATTATTAGCGGCTAAGTATATACGCAAAACGTTTCTATATAATCCCTTGGCTTTTTTAAGGGCCCAGATACAAAAACAAAGAAGACTATTTATTAGAGAAACGTGGTTAATGCGTCGAGCATTCAAGCGAAGAAGCTGCAGATTGTACACAAGAATATCAAAGAAGATAAGATCAAATGCTAGGCCGACAGCGGCCCTGATATTTTCAAGGACTCTCTGGAATCCCGATCACCCGCTCCATCTCCATGGAAGCGGAAGGATGCAAAAAGAAGCATTTAGTTGTCTTCAAAACGCAGGATTTACGACATATTTTGCGGGAGAAGAGGATCATATATATCCCAAAGAGATAACCGGTGCTGACTTGATTGTAACTGTCGTCTTGCCCATGAATGAATTGCCCGCAACGGCCAGTGGAGCAACCCTTCTCTATACCTGCAACACGCACGCCATAGAGCGTGAGCGGCGACTTCATATAGCATCAAAAAAGTGGGATCTCCCTTTGGAGCCGGAATCTTCAAGGGGAACCAGGGAACAAAACCTATTAGCATACGAACGTTCGGATTATCTGCTTATCGCCGAGAACGATCTCGGCGTGAAAAACTTTTTGTCAAACGGTGTCCCGGAAAACAAAATCAAGCGATATAACAATTGCGTCGACATCGGAATATGGACTCCAGGCGACCTTAAGCGATCTAAGTTTACATATGTTTGTTATGCGTCCGCACTCGGAATTCGAAAAGGGCTCCCTGCACTAATCGAAGCGTGGAAAAATTGGTATGCTGGACAGGATGCCGAACTTTTTTTACTAGGAACGCCGACTATTGTATCTGATATCCTGTTGGGATGCAGAAAAGGTAGCCCATTTTCAGGAATCCATATTGACTTACAGACATACCCGGCTCAATTCAAGCCGCTCATTGAATTCCTAAAAAGCTGTCATATTGCTGTATTACCGACTCTTGAGGATGCGCAGCCTAGTTCATTATTGGAGATGACGGCTTGCGGACTTCCCGTCATAACTACGACTGAGTCAGGTGTGGAGTTTGAAAATGAGTTTTGTATATATGTAAAACCCAATTCCATAGAAGACCTCTGCGAGGCATTTGAGAGCTGGTATGAAAGGCGTGATCGAATTCAAGATTTTGGGATCAAGGCGCGAATGTTCATTGAAAATAACCATTCTTGGCCGATATTTAGAAGGCATTTTCGAGACATTATTTTAAAGGTCGCTCTTGAGTGGGGAATAATGTTGTCTGCCAATTAAAAATAATAATGGAAAATACATTGGTGGCCAAAGAAAAACGAGCGCTTTTGGTGTTCTGTCTATGTTTGATTGCAATGCTCAGCGGATCTCAAATCAGCAGCCCCAGTAAATATGTGGGAGGTTTTATCTCGATTTTCTGGATCTTGTTGTTCGGGTATCTGATCTGGAGAGCTCTGCCCGAGCCCCCCTATCAGTTATTTATTTGTTTATTATTATTTTCATTTATTGATGTCAAAGGATTGCTCCAAATTAATACAATAACTAGCCTTACAGATAAATTTATAAAGAACTTCTGGGGTCAAATGTTGGCATTCCTTTTTTTGTATTATTTAACAAAGCAAATTATGACTAAAAGAAAAGCTCCACAAAATAATATTACTCTTGCCTGCTTCGGAATGATTTTATTTACTTTAGGAGGATTTATCGCGTCTAATAATGCGATCTATGAAAAGCCATATTGTCGATTAATGTGGCAGGAGGTTTGCGTTTTAGGTTTCTTAACTTTATATGTTACATATGAGACGATAGAAAACGCAAAGCAAGCCGAGCGGGGATTGAAAATTATTGTGGCAATTACAACTCTTTATGGGCTTTTATTTCTTATCTTGATCCCCCGGTTGCAGCCGTATGCTCAGGAAGGCACAGAATCGTTTATCGGCAGATTGGCGGGCAATGTAGCATTCTCTCTGCCAACTATTTTTAGAACTAGCGTTAAATTGGGACTCTCGAGCAACGCGGTTCACCTTGGGACATATCTCTCTCTTGGGATGGTGTGCGCTTTTCATTATTTCGTCGCCGGGCGTGTTCGACGAGTGAGATTTTTTTGTCTGGGAGCTTTTGTATTAATGACAATTGTGATCCTCTCCGCTCAAGCTCGGGGGGCTGTTCTCGGAACTATAGTGGGTTGCTTGATTATTTATTTACTAAATTATTATAAACATCTATCAAAGTCCAAGATCTTGCTGCTGAAGATAATCTTTTTCCTAGTTTTAATAGTAGGAATAGCCTCTTATATCATTTCATGGAGAACTAGCCTCGATCCTACCGGTGGCTCATATGAAGGAAGATGGAGAGAAATCAAAACTCCTTTTCAAGCCGTAAATGTCACAGGACGGATTCGTCTTTGGGAGGCTGCATGGGAATCAATCTCAAAAAATCCATGGGGGACTGGGTTTGCCGAGCCTTTTGTAAGCAGTTATGCCGCAAATCCACACAATATTTTCCTTTGGGTCTTACAGGGATCCGGTTGGATCGGTTTTATTGGATTCACAATTGTCTTATTTTTATTAATAAGAGCATTCATGAGAGGAATAAAACAAAATAATAATTTGACGAGCTTTTATTCCATTCTAGGGATAGGAATGCTCATTGCAGTCATGGTACAGGGGATTGCATGTGTGATTTTTGAAACATCGCCTATTACCATAGCTTTTTGGGCGATAATGGGAATTTGTCTATCTGCCTGTATCAAAATAGGTCACGAAAAAGCGAATGCTTAACTTCTTAAGCAAAGAGCTGTATCTTAAATAATCAGCTTGAATATTTGAAGGGTTTTAAAATGGCAGAAAGAATATTAATCACGGGTGGGGCCGGGTATCTCGGCTCTATTCTCTGTGAACATTTGCTGAAGGCTGGCTATCGAATAACCGTATTAGATGCGCTAATTTATGGGAAGCACAATTTATTTCATTTATGCGCCGAATCGAATTTTGATTTCGTTTTCGGAGATTCAAGGAATGAATTACTCCTCAAAAAAATGCTTATAAATGTGGATGTAATCATCCCCCTAGCCGCAATCGTCGGCGCGCCGGCGTGCGATCGCGATCCCTGGCTGGCGCGTTCAGTCAATCTGGAAGCGATCCAGTTGCTGAACCGCCTCCGAAGTCCGAGGCAGTTGGTGATATACCCGAATACCAACAGCGGCTACGGCACACAATCCGGAGATACATTTTGCACGGAAGATACACCTCTAGAGCCCATATCACTTTATGGCCGAACCAAAGTTCAAGCCGAACAGGAACTTCTCAATAGCCCGAATACAATTACGCTGCGGTTGGCGACCGTCTTTGGAATGTCGCCGCGCATGCGATTGGATTTGCTTGTCAACCATTTTGTATTTGCCGCCGTAACCGATGGTTATGTGGTAATCTATGAAAAGGATTATAGACGGAATTATATCCACATCCGCGATGTAGCGGATTGCTTCTTATATTGTATCGAACATGCACAACAGATGGTTGATCGGCCCTATAATGTCGGTCTGGAAGCGGCGAATTTTTCTAAAGAAGAATTGGCGTTCAAGGTAAAAGAATACGTGCCGAACTTTTACATTCATTTTGCGCCAATCGGCACCGATCCCGACAAACGCAATTATGTTGTATCCAATCAGAGGTTGCGGGAAGCGGGCTTTGAAGCCCGACGCTCCTTGGACATGGGGATTCAGGAATTGATCAAAGGCTACCGGATGCTTGGGCGCGCGCCTCTCAAAAATGCATGAGGATAGGCGGCGTGGACGTAGAGCGGGTCGCAGCGGTCATCCTAGCAGGCGGCTTGGGGACCCGATTGAGCTCAGTCGTCGCCGATCGCCCAAAGGTGTTGGCTTCGGTCTGTGGCAAACCGTTCCTGACGTATTTGCTGAATCAAGTCGCGGAAGCGGGAGTAAAACACACTGTTTTGTGCGTAGGCTATCGCGGCGATCAAATTCAAGGCGCTTTTGGCGAATCTTATGCCGGAATGCGCTTGAGCTATTCGCAAGAGACTGCTCTGCTTGGCACTGGGGGCGCCCTACGCCTGGCCTTGTCATTGATTGAATCTGGCATGTTTATTGCTATGAACGGCGACTCTTATTGCGAAGTTGACTTGAGGGACTTGTGCATGCGGCACTGCACGCGCCGAGCTAAAGCCACTCTGGTTTTAACGTTCATGTCCAAGTCTGCGAAATCAGGAATTAAGACAACACGCTATGGTTGTGTCACTCTTGGTGCTGATGAAATGATCACGAGCTTTGAAGAAAAGGGGAGGACGGAAGGAGCCGGCTGGATGAATGCGGGAATCTATGCGCTCGATTTAGAAATGGTGCGAGATATTCCTCAGGGACGCCTTGTATCACTAGAGCGAGAGGTGTTCCCGAGCTGGGTAGGACAGCGTCTGTATGGTTATCGGAGCCGGGGGCGTTTCCTGGATATCGGCACGCCAAAATCATACGCCCAAGCCGACAAATTCTTTGCCAAACGTTCGTGATGAAAAATATGCGTCTCTCCATTGTGCTTGATGGGAGCAGCATAGCTGCATATAGCGTGCATGCCCGGAAACAGGATATTGCCGGCGGCTTGTACGGAGTCTTACGTTAATGATTATCAGTCGAACGCCTTTTAGAATTTCTTTTTTTGGCGGGGGCACGGATTACCCTGCCTGGTATCGCCGACACGGTGGTGCGGTATTGGCTGCAACTATTGACAAGTACTGCTATATCTCGGTGCGTTACCTGCCGCCCTTCTTTGAGCACAAATTTCGGGTAGTCTGGTCCAAGATTGAGAGCTGCAAAACCGTTGCCGAAATCTCCCACCCGGCAGCGCGGGGAATTTTGCAATATTTGAATATAGACCGCGGCTTGGAAATCCATCACGACGGCGACTTGCCGGCCCGGAGCGGCATGGGGTCCAGCTCCGCCTTTACCGTCGGCCTGCTGAACGCCTTGTACGCCCTCAAGGGATGTATGCCCGACAAACGGCAATTGGCGCTGGAAAGCATACGTATCGAGCAGGACTTGCTCAAAGAGGCGGTCGGCTCACAGGACCAGGTGCAAGCCGCATACGGAGGGCTGAATCATATCACCTTTAATGCCGATGATGAGTTCTCAATCCGGCCGGTTACAATAACGCGCGAGCGCGTTCAGGAACTGAATTGCAATTTGATGCTGTTCTATACTGGTATCAAGCGCACGGCCGCCGAGGTTGCTAAGACTTATGTGAGCGATATTGAGGATAAGAAACCTCAGCTGCGCATTACAAAAGACCTTGTTAAGGAAGGGCTCGCCGTGCTGAGCAGCAGTCAGGATTTGACCGCATTTGGCGAGTTGATGCATGAGGCCTGGCAGGTCAAGCGTACCCTCAGCGACAAAGTCTCCAACAGTGAGGTGGATGCCCTGTACGATTGCGCGCGGCAGGCGGGCGCTATCGGCGGCAAGTTGACCGGTGCTGGTGGGGGCGGCTTTATGTTGGTCTTTGTCCCTCCCGATCGTCATAGCGCTGTGAGCGAAGCGTTGAGTCAACTTATCCTTGTGCCGTTCAAATTTGAGTCCTCAGGCAGCCAAATTATCTTTTTTGACCTGGAGGAAGACTTCCATTCGACCGAACAGCGACGGGCGGTGCAGGCGATTCGCTCCTTTCGGGAATCGGAAAGTTAAAGTCGCATGGACAAAAACTCCCGTATTTATGTCGCTGGCGGGCGGACGTTGATCGGGGCGGCGATTCTGCGTCAACTGGAGGGCCAGGGCTATGTAAATCTTGTCGGCAAACCTGGCGCAGAACCCGACCTTATCGATCCTGTGGCGGTGGCGGATTTTTTCGCCCGGCAGGCGCCCGAGTATGTCTTTATGGCTGCAGGCAAATCGGGCGGTATAGAGTCCAATCGCAAGTATCCGGCAGACCTGATGCTGGACAATCTGCTCGTCGCATGCAACGTTATTCACAACGCTCATGTTTGCGGCGTCAAGAAGCTCCTGTACCTAGCTAGTTCGTGTAGTTACCCGAAACACTGTCCGCAGCCGATGCGCATTGAATCGCTCCTGAGCGGTCCGCTCGAGCCGACGAATGAAGCCTATGCGGTCGCCAAAATCGCTGGCATCAAGCTATGCCAGGCCTATCGCCGACAATACAGGAAGAACTTTATCGTTGGGATACCGGCCAATGCATTCGGCCCCGGCGATGATTTCAGCTCCGACAACTCACACGTCATCGCGGCGCTTATCCGCAAGATGTATGAGGCCAAGATGGCCGGCATCACTACAGTCGAGATTTGGGGCAGCGGGGCACCGCGCCGCGATTTCATCTTTGCCGATGATCTCGCGGATGCATGTCTTTTTGTAATGCGCGAATATAACGATGACCAACCAATCAACTTAGGAGGAGGGACAGACTTCTCCATTGCGGAGCTTGCGGATCTCATCAAGCAAGTAGTCGGCTATGAAGGACGGCTGCATTTTGACTCCGGTCGACCTGATGGGATGCCGCTGAAAACACTAGACTCCGCTCCCTTGCTTGCTATGGTCTGGCGTCCTAAGACATCTATCCGTGCTGGCCTAATAGCCACTTTCAATGCTTTTCTGCGTACAATCGACCCTTCCGGTTAATAACGGCAACACATGATGGAGCTAAGACTAAAAGCCAAACAATTGCGCCTAAAAATATTACTGATGTGCGCAAAATCCGGTGGGCATATTGCTTCTGCGCTTTCGTGCGTGGACATAATGACGGCGCTATATTACAGTGGCGCATTAAAATTTGACCCTCAAAGGCCAAAGTGGGACGAGCGTGATAGGTTTATTTTAAGCAAAGGGCATGGAGAAATGGCACTGTATGCTATTCTCGCAGATTTGGACTTCTTTCCCTCAGGGTGGATTGAAACGCGCTACCGGCGGGGTGATTGTCTTTTGGGGGGCCATCCCGATAAACGCATCCCAGGCGTAGAGGTAACTACCGGAGCATTAGGGCATGGGCTGGGCATTGCCGCGGGGATTTCACTGGCAGCCAAAATGGAAGATAAAACGAATCGGCAATTTGTACTGCTTGGCGACGCGGAATGCACAGAAGGCTCTATATGGGAAGCTGCGCTTTTTTCCTCCAAGCACGCATTGAACAATTTAATTGCTATTATTGATAGAAATCATTTTAGCGCCTTGGAAAATACCGAGAAATTTGCTGCGCTTGAGCCTTTTGCCGACAAATGGAAGTCCTATAATTGGGAAACGGCGATTGTGAACGGGCACGAATTTCAGCAGCTTGTTGAGATTTTTAACTACGCGCATTCGCGCAATGATACGCGCCCATTAGCGATCATCGCGGAAACCATAAAGGGCAAGGGTATTAGCTTTATAGAAAACGACCCGTCTTGGCATGCGCGCACCTTGTCCACCGACGAAGAGATTCAGCGAGCTCTTAAAGAACTGGAGTGTGAATAGACATGGTGCTTTCTAAGGTCGAAATGCGCGATGCATTCATTGAGGAACTGCGCTTACGGGCGCGAAGAGATCCAAGCATTGTTTTTTTGTCAAACGACTTCGGTGCGTCTAGTCTGGACCAGTTCCGAAAAGAATCGCCGCATCAATTTATCAATGCGGGCATCTCAGAGCAGAATATCATCTCTGTCGCCGCTGGCATGGCGCTACAAGGCAAACGCGTCTTTGTCTACAGCATAGCATCATTTATAACACTGCGTTGTTATGAGCAAATCAAAATCGATTTATGCGTAATGAATCTGCCTGTCACGATCTTGGGGGTGGGACCGTGTTATGGCTATGGCACCGATGGCCCAACTCATCATGCCACCGAAGACATCGCTATTATGCGAGCCCTGGCAAACATGAACATTTACAGTCCTGCCGACGCGAATGCGGCTGAAGCGCTTGTCAATCTCGCACTTAATTCAACTGGGCCAGTATACATACGCCTTGACCGGGGGAAATGGCCGCTGCTCTACGAGAAAGACACTCTGTTTTCGACAGGACTGGCGGTGCTGCGTGAAGGCAGCGAGCTCTGTATTGTTTCGACCGGCATCATGACACACAGGGCACTGGAGGTCGCTAAAGAGTTAATGAAAATATCCATCGATACTTCGGTTATAGATTTATATCGCTTGAAACCTCTGCCCGAATCGCTGCTGCTCAACACGCTCGCTCGTTATCAACGTGTCGTAACGCTAGAAGAACATACCTACAACGGTGGGCTGGGGAGCGAGATAGTCGAGTTGCTGGCAGACGCAGGGGTGCATAAGCCAGTAAAGCGCTGTGCTATCTCAGATGAATTACTTTATGCATATGGAACACGAAATTCGCTTCATCTTGAACGCCGGCTTGACAAAGAAGGCCTAGTAAACGCCCTCCAAGAATGGGTGCAACGCATTTAGTTTGCGCCGCGAGGATTTTTTTTGAAGATAGGAAGCATAATGATGAAGCCTCTAGATATCTTGCTGGTGAATGTCGGTAGCACTAAGCAACAGGTTTATCAGGATCTTAGCATGGATTTCTCTGCCATTGAGCCGCCATTTTGGGCCGCGTTAACGGCAGGATTTTTACGAAGAAAGGAATTTAATGTTGATATATTAGACGCCGGCTTTCATAATCTTGACCAGCCGGAAACCGCAGAAGCGATAGAACAATATGAACCGCGTTTCGCGGGCATTGTGGTTTATAGCCAGCAAGCGAACACATGCACGCCTATCATGACGGCTGTCGGCCAGCTCTGTAAGGAAATCAAAAAGAAAAACCCGCGCCGCAAAGTCATCCTGTCCGGCTGGCACCCCACTGCCCTGCCGCAACGCACGATGGAAGAGGAAGCGTGCGACTTTCTGACAGAAGGCGAAGGCTTTTATACGCTGCAAGGCTTGCTTGAAGGAAGAAAATATGCGGAAATCCCTGGTCTTTGGTGGCGGGAAGATGAAAAGATATATCATAACCCACGCCCGCCTAACATTGAAGATTTGACAACGGAACTTAATGAGGTAGCTTGGGATTTGTTGCCTTTGTCAAGCGGCCGATACCGTGCCTTTAATTGGATGTGTCTTCAGGATTTGGAGTCGCGCAACCGTTGCGCGACTATGTTCACCAGCCTGGGATGCCCATTCAATTGCACCTTTTGTGCCATTCATGCAACCTTTGCTGACCGGAAGGTTCGTAACTGGAGTCCGGCATGGGTACTGAAGCAGATTGATATGCTAGTCAGCCAATACAATGTTAAAAACATCAATCTTTTAGACGAGATATTTATATTTAATCCCAGACACTATCTGCCCATTGCAGATGGAATAATCAAAAGAGGATATGACTTAAACTTCTGCGCTTTTGCGCGCGTGGATATTCTGGACAGGACCCCGCAAGAACATCTGGATACGCTGAAAAAAGCAGGCTTCAACTGGATTAAGCTAGGCATCGAATCCACCAATGCTACGATATTAGAAGGAATCTACAAGGGACACTATAGCAAAGAAATCAGCCGGCGCGTTGTACATAAACTGCACAAAAGCGGCTTGGAGCTATGCGCTAATTTTATGTTCGGCTTGCCTGGAGATACTTGGGAAACTATGCAAGACGTGTTGAACTTTGCATTTGAATTAAATTGCGCCTTTCCAAGTTTTTTCTGTACCATGGCGCCGCCCGGCTCGGAATTGTATAAGCAAGCGCTGGCCGAAGGAGCGCCTTTGCCAAATAATTGGCTCGGCTGGGCACAGCAAGGATACGATTTTTTGCCTCTCCCGACGAAATCTCTTTCGTCAGCCGATGTGCTACGTTTTCGTGATTATGCTTTCGATGCATACTTCAAGAATCCACGTTACCTTCACAGCATTGAGCAAAAGTTCGGAATTTTGGCAAGAGAACACATTGAAAACATGGTAAAAATAAAACTCAGACGTAAACAACTAGGAGATTGAGCCGGGATAACGAGATGAAAAATGAAATTAATTTGGACTGGCCGTTGATGAAGAATAACATCACCCGTGCCGACCTTGACGCCGTGATTGGATATTTGTCGCAAAACGATCCCGTCCTCACTCATTCCGAACAGACGCAGGCGTTTGAGAAAGAGTGGTCTGCCTGGCTGGGCGTCCGCTATAGTGTCTTTGTCAACTCGGGAGCGTCCGCGAATTTGCTGACGATGGCGGCGCTTAAGGAGACATTCGGCCAAGGCGAAGTCATCGTTCCCCCCTTGACTTGGGTCTCGGATATTGCCGCCGTCATGCAAAATGGCCTAACTCCAGTATTTGTGGATATTGACCGGCGGACTCTCGGGATGGATACGTCTCAAGTATTGGATAAGATCAACTCTAAAACCCGAGCTGTTTTTATCACACATGTTCTTGGCTATAACGCTCTCAACCAGAAACTATTGGAAGAACTGAAACGACATGACATTCCGTTGATAGAGGACGTTTCTGAATCGCACGGCGCTGTATTTAAGGAGAAGAAACTAGGCACATTTGGATTAATGTCAAATTTTTCATTCTATTATGCACACCATATGAGTACGATCGAAGGCGGGATGATATGCACGAACGACCAGCGTCTCTACGAAATGGTGCGAATGCTTCGTTCCCACGGCATGGTTCGAGAAGCGATTTCGGATGACGTCAAACGCGGGTATCTGGAAAAATACCCAGACTTGAACTCCGATTTCATTTTTGCCTTTCCTTCATACAATGTGCGTCCAACCGAGATCGGAGCTGTGCTCGGTCGTTCTCAGCTTAAGCGACTGAACGAGAACAACAAAAAGCGCATCCTTAACCTTGACATATTCCTTTCCAATCTTGACCCGTCTAAATTCCAGACCAATTTTGCGAAAGAGGGCAACTGCAACTATGCCTTTTCTCTCGTGCTCAACGCGCCCGACATCGCCTTGCGTGACCGCGTCGAGGGGACATTGCACCGGCATGGAGTCGAGTTCCGCCGCGGCCTTTCTGGAGGAGGCAATCAGCTGCGCCAGCCATATTTGCGCCGGCTGCTAGGCGACGAATTCGAGCGCTATCCGAATGTAAACCATGTTCATTTTTATGGGTGGTATATTGGAAATTATCCGGATTTGAAGGAACAAAAAATAACTATGCTTTGTCGTACGCTGAATGGAATATTGGCATGAAAGATAATTCAATATTATTAATAAGCGCGACTAAGTGTGGGGTCCCCGCTTTAGAAAAACATAGATTAGGATATGACCCCTTAATGGACATGGATTCTGTCTTTGTGGATCCGGCAAAAGAGGTATTTGCAAGGGTGATAGTTTACGATATGTGGAAGAGATATGCAGAGATTGGGGTTAACAAAGTTAATAAGGAGCTGTTAGATCTCGTGCTTCAAGAAAGTCCAAAATTCCTGCTGTGGATTTCGATGGAATATGAAATAAAGGAAACGATTCTTAAAGCGGTTCGGCGCGCGGGTGTGAAGACTATCGGCTGGTTCTTTGATGATGAAATGCGTTTTGATGAGTATTCGCGTTGGTGGATTCCATATCTTGATGTTTGTCTGACCTGCGATAAAGAATCAGTGTCAAGATATGAACGGCTTGGAGGGCGAGCCCTTCACTGCTTGAGCAGAGCTAATCCCGATGTTTTTAAAAAAATGGATATGCCTTTTATCTATGATGTGACCTTTATCGGGCGGAAGTTTGGTGAAAGAGCAGCATGGTTGCAGCAGTTGGCCGAAGGGGGAATCAAAACACAAGCCTTTGGCTCGGGCTGGCCGAATGGCTTCGTCAGCACAGCGGAGATGGTTAGAATTTACAATCAGAGTCGCATCAATTTGAACTTTGTTCAATCTTACGGGAAAAATACGCGGCCCCAGATAAAGGGCAGATTTTTTGAAGTATGTTTGTCTGGTGGCTTTTTGCTGAGCGAATATATCTTGGGAATCGAAGAATTCTTTGAAATTAACAGGGAGATTGTTTGTTTTGAGTCTCCGGCAGAGGCGATTGAAAAAATCAAGTACTACCTATCCCATGAAGCTGAACGGCAAGCGATTGCGCAGGCCGGCTGGTCTCGCGCACAGCGCGACCACACCCAGCAGAAGCTGTACGAAAAAACTTTTCAACAGATCGAAAAAATCCTCGGCGAAGAGGATAAGTCGAAGACTATTTCGGCGAGGTTGGAGATGCCTTCTCAGGTCCGGCGACTGAGTTCTTATTTTCACTATAACTGGGCAAAGGGACTGATGATCGAGGGCTACGCGAAGAAGCGATGGCAGGAAGAGCTGGAACTTGCACTTTATTACGATCCAGGAAATGTCTTGGCCAGACGACTGCGCATAATCGGAAAATTTTCTGCTTTTGCCCGACCCGTCATGCTACGTTATTATCACGTTCTGGATCGTCTAAAAAACTTGTTAGACATTACACTAGGCATCTACTTTAAAAGATACTCTTCCTTCAGATTTGCAAAGAGAGCAAAGAGAACTATATCTTATTGCTTACGAAAATTACGATAGAGATGAAGATACATTGCGGCCAACTTTTGGACATGAGAAGATATAGTTTTATGCTCAGTATTACATTGGATAACAGAGTGTTATTAAACGCTGACTCAAAAAGGGATTAAAAAGAGATTTCGAAGGCACCTAAGCCTTTGAATAGAGGATTGCTTATTATGGTTATGTTTAAGATTTGCTTGCTCAAATAATAACGAGTTTATCTGATGAATATCTTTGTTTCGGTTGTTGTACCTACCTTTAATAGAAGCGGAAATTTAAAAAATGCTCTTAACTCTTTCATAAAACAAAAATCAAATAATTTTGAGTTTGAGATTTTAGTTGTTGATAACGGATCGACCGATGATACTAGGCAGGTTATCGAAAGGTTCACGCAAAATAATAACGTCGCCATTCGCTATTTTCTTGAAACAAGACAAGGGTTGCATTACGCCCGCAACACCGGTATCAAGAATGCGCGGGGAGACATTATTGTTTTTGGAGACGACGACATCATTGCCCAAGAAGGTTGGCTTCAGGCGCTTGTAAAACCGTTTTTGAGGGATCCGAAGGTAGGGATTACTGGCGGCAAGGTCCTCCCACTGTGGAAAACGAAGCCCCCAGACTGGATATATGATTATGGAAGCGACAAGGTACATGGCGTTTTCGCCATAATAGATCTTGGGAATACTCCTTTGATTTTGAAAACTGGGTACGTCTTCGGCTGCAATTTCGCGATTCGCCGCTCCCTCGCATTTGATATAGGTGGATCGCCGCCAGACACCTTTCCGCCATCTAAGATTGAGTTCTCGGGCTCTGGCGAGTGCGAGATGATCGAAGATATACGAAAGATGGACTACAAGGTCGTCTATGAACCGGATGCGCTCGTCTTACATCACGCAGATATATCCCGAGCGACGCCGGAATATTTCATCTATCGGTATAAGAGGTTGGCCGTTGAGAATGTTTATTCGCACTGTCGCCGATATGGTTTTTTAGAAGGTTTCGGTCGAAGCTTTTATGCCTCCGCCAGGCAGCTTACGTACCTTGTATACGGTCTGTATGCGTACCGCAAGAAACGGCGCCCCGGATTGTTCTTTCGAATCGTCTTGACGCAAAATCTCTTCCAGCTACGGCAGCTTTTTTTCGTAATGCTCAACCCTGCCATTCGTGAAAATATTCGCAGGATGTCATTTATAGATTCGCTTTAAGAGCCCACAAATGTCATGCATCTGCGTCTTGGTTACCGGTGGAGCCGGCTACATCGGCAGCCACGTCTGCAAAGCACTAGCTACTGCGAACTTCCAGGTTGTAGCGGTGGACAACCTTTCTACTGGACACCAAAAAGCGGCCAAATGGGGCGTCCTTGAGGTTTGCGACATCCGCGACACCGCACGCTTGAAAGAAATCTTTGCCAGTCATAAGCCGCATGCCGTTATGCACTTCGCGGCATCGGCCTACGTGCACGAGGCCATGCTCCACCCACTGAAGTACTATAGCAACAACGTGGCCGGGACTCTATCATTGCTGCAGGCCGCTACTGCCGCTGGGGTTGAAGCTTTTATCCTCGCGTCCACTTGCGCCACCTACGGTATCCCAACCCATACTCCTATCCACGAAGGGATGCCCACCGCCCCGGTCAATCCCTACGGCGAAACCAAGCTGGCCTGCGAGCGGCTATTGCACTGGACCGAACAGGCGCACGGTCTGAAATGGATGGCGCTTCGCTATTTCAACGTGGCTGGCGCTGATCCAGAAGGTGAGATCGGAGAGCTCCACGACCCTGAGACCCACCTCATTCCCCTAGCATTGAGGGCTGCGGCCGGTACCGGTCCCGCGTTGCGTGTATTTGGCGACGACTACCCTACGCTGGACGGCACCGCCATCCGCGACTACATCCATGTGGCCGACCTGACTAATGCCCACGTCAAAGCGCTGAAGCACCTGCTGGACGGCCGCCCGTCCCAGTTCATTAACCTCGGAACCGGACAAGGTTACAGCGTCCGGCAGGTGATCGATTCTGTACAGAAGGTCACCCGCAAGACGGTGCCGTACCAGATCGCTCCCCGTCGGGTGGGCGATCCGCCCGAATTGTGGGCTGATCCCGGCAAGGCCAGCCAGCTGCTAGGTTGGCAGGCCTGCCACACACGGCTGGATGACATCATCGCCTCTGCCTGGGTATGGGAGCAACGGTTGGCCTCGGAATAGATAAAAGCTCAAAGATTATTTTAAAAAAATAAGGTCCGCCAACGGATCGATTTTTGAGATGAAACAAAGCAGTATCCTGTGTAGCTACGTGCTTGCAGCTGGCGATATTATCCTATTGACCCATGCCAACCGCGCCTTTGAGGTGTTGGAAGAGGTAGAAATGATCGAGCTCAATAAGGTGCCTTACGCGGGCGATCAGGATAAAACCTGCTTTGAGCGAAGATTGCCAAGGGGCACGATCATTTCTCAGCGCATGAATGGGAGGGAATGTTAAATCTTGGCTAGGGTTAATCATGTAGCGCGTCGCTTTATTTAGAAAGAAGATGACATCGCTGTGCGGCGGTAATTTCAGACTTGGCAATATATTTGCTTCAAATGAAAATCATATAGCGCACGCTTTTCTTGCAGTTTCAAGCTCTCGCGAGAGCGGTAAATCCTGGAATTCCCTCCACAAACTGAACAGGAGGCATGGTATAACGCACGATATGAAAAAGCACCAAGACGCGGCATTTCGCCTTAATCAAATAAAATTGGATATAGCGAGGATGATTAATGAAGGATCTTTATCAAAAAGAACATTTTTTTAGTCATCCTAAGGGTAAAATTGCAATTTTTTATCCATCTTATTGGGTTGGAACAGTCCATTTTTTATGGGACGCAGCGCGTTTGCTTAATGAAAATGGTTATTGTGTAGAATTCTATTTTAAACATAATCCAACTGACCCTATTCCAGATATAGCTGGGATGGAGATTTATATTGAAGATAACCAGCCAGCAATATTTAGGGGTAGAGGAACAAAATTACCAAGATGGTGGCTAATCAAGCGAGGTAATAATATTTATGCAAGCGTAATGTCGTCTATTCATAATCCTTTTTTTAGGAAGAAGCTTTTAAATAGACATCGCCGACTACCATATACCTGTTTTATAGGAATTGATCAGGAGGGTTTAAATGAAGCTAGGAAATATGCAGATTATTTAAACATACCATATATTTACTGGTCATTTGAGTTGGCATTTTTAGATGAGGTCAAAACTAAAAAAGAATATGAGATTAAATTAATAGAGATTAAAGATAGCCGCAATGCGGCTTTTATTATTATTCAAGATGAATGGCGGGCCAATGCCCTTGTCGTAGAAAATGGTCTTAATCCGTCCAAGGTGCATCTTGTCCCAAACGCACCGCGAGGCAAAGCTCGGCGTTCAAAAAATTATGCACTACAAAAAAAACTAGGCATATCATTGAACAAAAAGATTGTTTTATACGCAGGCCATTTGGGCTGGTGGTCCATGACCAGAGAAGTTATAACTGCGGCATCTTCCTGGCCTGAGGAGTATATGCTTTTGATCCAATCTCGGTCGCGGCTTAATTCAAAAGAATTTGAAGAAATTAAAAGCTATAGTAATCCCAACAAGGTTTTGATATCAACAAATCCACTTAACCTAGTGAACTATCGCGAGTTAGTTGATTCGGCTGATATGGGGCTAGCACTCTATAATCCCTGTTCAGGAGGCCAAGGAAAAGTTCTCTTAAAGAATTTAAAAATCTTAGGATATTCTTCAGGAAAGCTCGCTGACTATCTTTGGTGTGGACTTCCCGTGATTGTCAATAAGGATATCATCGGTCCCGCGGAATTAATCAATTCATTTGATTGTGGGGTGTGTGTGTCGACACCTCAACAAATTAAAGAGGCGATAGAAAATATTATTAAAGACTATGATCGGTATGTAATAAATACTATAAACTGCTTCAACGAAAAATTGGAACTTGAAAAATATTTCGTCCCTGTTATTGATTCCTTCAATAAACTTGCGGCCCCGAAATGAATCCTAAAATCAGCATCATTACTGCCAGCTATAAGCATGGTCGTTTCATCGAGCAGGCGATCCTCAGTGTCAAGAATCAGACTTACTCGCCTATCGAGCATATCGTCATGGACGGTGGCTCCACGGATGACACAATGGACATTTTGCGTCGTTATGAGGGAACTTATTGTCTTCGCTGGCGATCTCAGCCGGATCGAGGACAGAGTCATGCTTATAATAAGGCAATCGAAATCTCGACCGGCGAATGGATTAATTTTTTAAATTCGGATGATTATTTATTAGATAATGAATCTATCAACCGTGTTGTGGAATATATACGCCGTCACCCCGGTTTCTCGATCTTTATGGGCAAAATATGGACAGTAAATGATGGAGGGTGCATCCTACAAAATAATGAGGCTCCGTTTGTCCATTCGGTTTATACGCACGATATACTCTTGAACGAGGATGCGGCTGTAGTACATCAAGCAACATTTTATCATCGGCGCGTGTTCGAACGGGTGGGCGGATACTCGGAGCGTTTTAGATATCACATGGATTACGAATTTCATTTGAGAGCATCCAAGTACTTTGACGTTCGGGCAATGGAGCTTCCGGTCGCAGCGCTCCGGGGGCACCCGGGAGCGAAACACTGCAAGAGCGATTCTCATCGTTACACAGAAATGTTCTGGGCCAGACGTTCAAATGGCGGGAAGCTGGTGCACAAACACAATCTATATTTCCTTAAGGGATTTATTGCCTCACACCCGTGGACCAAACCTCTGTATGATTCACTTAAAAGGGTATCGCTCCTCCAAAGAATTGCCACCAGAATGGGATGGAACAGGCTAGGTCTAGGTTCATAAGGAAAGCCCAAGAAAAAGAGCATTTTCTAAAGAGAAATGGGATTATGACGAACGTATCTCCTAGGGAATTCTATTCATGTAAGATACAGAACTTTATCATTATCTCGCGGGTCTTTAGGATTCTTGGAGTCGGCTTGCTTGAAACCAACCATTGATTTTTTCTTGCTTGGATTAGATCATCCTTCCGTTAATGCTTGGTTTAGCGGAGTTTATCAAAGTTTTTTCACGGCTCTGGAAGAACAAGGATGGCGTGTTACTTATAGCGATGCTAAGCCGAATAGGTCGGCGAATTTACTAGTTGTTCCGCTGGGCGGAGGACAAGACCAGAGCAGTGCCCGCGCCATGCAGGACTTTAGCGGACCGGTCATACTTTATATTGGCGCCGCATTATATTGGTTTCGAAAAGGGTTTCTTGAACGTTGGCGTGATGAAATCCTTTTCACTTATGGTTTTGATGTCTCTACGTTTAGTCCGAAGGCTTTCTCCGAACTGAATATTCCTTATTACCACTTCCCCTTTGGCTCAAACCCCACGGTCATGCGACCGCTGAACTTGCCTAAACTATACGATGTGATTTTCGTGGGCAATGCTGGCAGTGGATTTGGACGTCACAAATATGCACAAGCGTTAATGAAAGCCGCTGGTAAAAGAAAGATATTGTTCATCGGTCCTGGTTGGGAACGCTATGGCTTCCCGAGCCAATCTATCGCGTGGGGAGACTTTTTAAACATCATTTACAATCTGGCCCATATTTGTGTGAATATCTGCAATGATCAACAGAAGCTGGGGGCCGATTCAAGATTGGATGCTAACAACCGCCTATTTGATCTTGCAATGGCCGGCTGCTTTCAAGTCAGCAATGCCCCTCAGGTTGTGCGCTGTTATTTTGACGCGGCTGAGGTCGTGGCGGTTGATCCGCCGGATGAGTGGGTGTCGGCAATAATGTATTTCCTAGATCATCCTTCAGAAATGGAACCGTTTCGAATAGCAGCTCGAAAAAGAGCGCTGGAAGAACATACCTGGCAACATCGGGCAAAAATGTTCCTAGAAATGATCGAGAGCCATTTGCCTACCTGGCGAGAATGCCGGCCTGCAACTTCTCATTGGAAAAAGATGATTCGAATGCGCGATGTGACACTCCCACCTTATGGATTAAGAGAAGGAATGGCAAAGCTAAAAAGAAGGATACTGCGAAAGTCGCAGCCTCTTACCTAAGACCTAGCGAGATAAATACTGAGGAGGTCACGCTCGTGTCCGCTTTCGGAATGGTCCACCATTCAAGAACCCGGGAAGGATTCTAAGCGGATACCACCAATTGAGAAGCTGGGGGGCGCATTCTAAAAGGCTCCCCTCGAATATCCGATGAGAGAATCCCTCTGCGGGTTTATCCTCCCGTAAGATCAGGCGGCTTGCCAACCATTGATGGTAATTTCACAACTGAGTCATTGCTGGGAAATGAGTTGGCTAGTGCTATGCTATCTGAGGATAGTGTCTTCCTCTACGACGTCGCGGATACCTATCCTCAACTCCATCCGAGGACATATGACCGTCAAGCAATTGCGCGCGCCGATGCCAATAACAACCCGAAAGAGTGGAACAACTCTTGGTGGTGCAAAGTTAGCGCTTTGAAGCGTGTCATGGACAATGCTGAGGCTTACAGTGGAAACCATCGAAACTTGTAACTTATGCGGCGGCAAACGACAAAAGGTGATTGAGCACTATGATCATTATGATCAGGTTTTCACCTTTGTCGAGTGTTTGGATTGTGGGCTGGCTTTTCTCAACCCCCGCCCGACACCTGATGAAATGGCAGCTTATTATGGCGAGGAGTATACCAGGGCACATCACCACAGGTTTCAAGAGCCAGGTTTTCCCCGATCGCTTTTTTTCCTGATTCAGCGTGTATGGCTGAGGTCCAGGTATGGGGGAAGGACGCCATCTATACTGGCCCGCTGGCTTGTTTTTCCATTGGAGATTTCTTGGCGTTGGACAATTCGGTGCAATGTGCTGTATGGTCTGACCCGCATCGGGCGCGTACTTGATGTGGGATGCGGCAACGGTGGCTGGCTTACTCAGATGAGGCTGTGCGGATTTGAGTGCTATGGCTGTGAGCCGGATTCTGTCAGGGCACAGACGGTGGCTTCCATCAAGGGCTTGAAGATCTCTGCTACTGACCTGCACGGTGCACAGTATCCCGATAATTACTTCGATGTTGTGCACATCTGGAATGTCCTTGAGCATGTTCATGACCCGATGGCTGTTCTGCAGGAGACCAATCGGGTTCTCAAACAGGGTGGCTTGGTCATTATCAGTTCGCCCAATCACGACAGCATCCTGGTCCGTGTCTATCCGAACATCGAGGACGTGCCCCGGCATCTGTTCAGCTTTTCACTGAAAACCATCCGCCTTTACCTTGAGAAGACCAGTTTTCGCCTGCATCACTTGCGGACGGGTGGTGATCCTTGGGCAATCTACGGCCGTTTCTATGAAGCATCTTTGGCCTACGTACGCGAGAAAGGGCTGAGCGAACAAGAGGAGATGACCGAGAGATTCTGGAAGAGCCGAATGCGCAGGTTTGAGTACCGTCCAACGCGGGAGTTTTTTAGCAAGATCGGCACCGGACACGCCTTTTTTGTCTCGGGAGTCAAGATCTGATGTTGACGCTCCAGCTATTAAGGCGTTGGCTAGCACAGGTCTGTGACCCGGTTCGGGCATTCAAAGCATTGGGGGGCTATGCAAGCTTTTTTTATGATTGGCACCGCTATTCAAAACTGGCGGGCGCCGAACCGATTTATCTAGCCGAGACATATCCTCAGGTTCATGATCGCACTAACAAGACTTCTTTTGACGCACATTACTTATACGTCAACAGTTGGGCCTTCCGCAGGATTTTGGTTGCTCACCCCCCCTTGCACATAGACGTCGGTTCGCAGACGCTTTTCGTGAGTCTGTTGAGTGGGATCTTGCCAGTGGTGTTTCTGGACTATCGGCCGCTGGGTGCAAAACTGGGCGGATTATGGTGCCTTAGCGGCAGCATATTGGCGCTGCCTTTTGCCGATCGATCCTTCTCGTCGCTTTCCTGCTTGCATGTGGCAGAACACATCGGGTTGGGCCGTTACGGCGATCCGCTCAACCCAGACGGAACCCGAAAAGCATGTCGCGAACTGGTGCGTGTTTTGGCACCGGGAGGTAATCTGTATTTTGCTGTACCGGTAGGCAGGCCCAAACTGTGCTTTAACGCGCATCGTGTTCATGCTGCAGAGACAGTCTGCGAATATTTTGCTGACTTGCGACTGATCGAATTCAGTGGTGTAAATGATGATGGGCGATGGCTAGAGCGCGTGGATATGTCTGAGCTCCGAGACAGTGACTACGCCTGCGGAATGTTTTGGTTCCAAAAGCAGAAATAACCACACGATGCATATCTTTCAGGTTCTTAGTGCCCGGGCTACTGGTGGCGTAGGGCAAAGTCAGATTTGGTTACGCAACCTTTACGAGCCGCTTTTGGATATGGGGCACGATGCATTTTTGTTTCGAGCTGAAGAAGGCGAGCAAGCGAGATTGCGTCGAGACGCGCGGCTTCGTGTTGCATTCAGCCAGAGACTCCTAGACGCTTTCCGGCACGAGCATGCCCGGAAATCTTTTGATCTATTCTTTGCCTACTTAAAAGATGACATGGTCGAGACGGCAGCGATTGATGAAATCCGCAAGACAGGCGTTCCCACCTGTAATTTCTCTTGCAACAACACGCATCAGTTCGACCTCGTGGATGAGCTTTCGCCGCATTTTGACTACAGCCTCCATTCGGAAAAAGACGCCGCGGACAAGTTTCGTGCCATCGGCGCCAACCCGGTCTGGTTCCCGATGGCCGCCAATCCCAAGTACTATCATCCCTGCGATGTATCCCAAACGCTCGATGCAACTTTTATTGGGCAAAAGTACGCCCGGCGACCGTATTACATATGGCATCTATTAGAGAACGGAATTAATGTCCACGTGTACGGCCCTGGGTGGCGGCTGAGCGGTGAGGGTGGCTACCGAAGGAAGTTGCTGCGTCGGGGACGCCGTATCCAGATCGCTCTCAGCGCGCTGATAGCTTCTTCCTTAGATAGCAAAGCTGAATGGTCGGCGCGCCTGGATTGGCTTGATTTTTGCGAGCGCTTGCGCATCAAGTACGATACTCACATGCATCTGCCTTTATCTGACGAAGAAATGATTTGCAAGTACAGCGAAAGCAAGCTCAGCCTGGGGTTTATGGAGGTTTTTGACGACCACAACCCGGCTGCCATAGTCAAGCAGCATTTGCATTTGCGTGATTTTGAGGCACCCATGAGCGGGGCACTATACCTTACGGGATTCTGCGAGGAACTGGCTGAGTTTTATGAGCCGGATGCCGAGGTGCTTGTATACAGGAGTGAGCATGAGATGCTTGACAAGGTGCGCTATTACATCTCACATCCTGGAGCAGCCAGTCGGGTTCGTCAGGCTGGCTTACGCCGTGCAACAAGTAACCACACATATCGCAGAAGATTTGAGGTGCTGTTTGATAGTCTTGGGCTGAGGTAATGTCCCATGAAGGTAGCTGGCAAGAGGTTGCAAATGAGAAGATTGCTCTACAAGGTTCTTAAGCCCTTCTCGAACAACGCGCGTTTTCAAATAATACTTGAAGATGCCGTAGCAACACTGCAACTCTTGATGAGCATAAGTTCTGACGCTGGAGTCAAGACCAGCGGCGAATCAGCGATTCTGCGTCGCCTCAGGGAATACCGAAGGGATCCATTCTTGATCTTTGATGTGGTGGCGAACAAGGGCCAGTTCTTGATGATGCTGGCAGAGTGGATGAATGGCATAGCATACAACGCACATGCATTTGAGCCTAGCAAAGATGCTTTTTCGGATTTATCCAAGTACCAGGCGGCGAATGTTGTGGTGAACAACTTTGGGCTTGGCAAAGAAGCGGGTGAATATGATCTGTTCTATGACAAGCCAGGATCGGGTCTCGCCTCACTTACAAACAGGGAACTGAGCTACCTTGGCATCGAATTCTTGCACTCTGAAAAAGTGAGAGTAGAAACAATGGACAATTATTGCAGAATGAACAATGTCGCGCGCATCGACCTTCTCAAGATTGACGTAGAAGGGCACGAGCTCGATGTTCTTATCGGCGCATCCGGTATGTTCGCCCAAAACCGCATAAAAATGGCTTCGTTTGAATTTGGTGGATGTAACATCTCTACGAGAACATTTTTCTATGATTTCTTTCGTTTTTTCAAAACAAAGGAAATGGATATCTATCGGATAACACCAAATGGATATCTGCATCCTTTGTTTCAATACAAGGAGTTTTATGAACAGTTTAGAACTACAAATTTCCTGGCAGTTAAAAGCGAACTTCCCCTTTCGTAAATCAACGACTTATCTGCTTATACTCATGGATCCGCACGGGTAAAACAATGCCAAAGGCCAGCGTTGTCATGGCAGTTTACAATGGGGCTGCATATTTGCGAGAAGCGATTGACAGCATTTTGGCGCAGACATTTGACGACTTCGAGTTCATTATTGTGGACGACGGCTCAATTGATGGGACACCGGAAGTTCTTCGATCTTTTACAGATTCAAGGATACACATTTTTCGTCAGGATAATCAGGGTCCCGCTGCTGCGGCCAATCGTGGTATCCTCGAAGCTACAAGCTGTTATATCGCGCGATTGGATGCCGACGATGTTGCAAATCCGGATCGCCTCGAAAAGCAAGTCCAGTTCCTCGAAAATCATCCGGACTTTGTGCTTGTTGGTGGATTTCTCGAATTCATTACGAGCGACGGCCGGCCGATTTACGTGCAAACCGTCCCGACGAGTGCAAGCGATGTTCGGCGCTTGCTCGAAGCGGGCGGCAACCCGTTCCTTCACTCCGCCGTGATGTATCGCCGGGGCGCTGCGCTAGCATGCGGAATCTATAATGCGACTCTTCGGACAGGTGTCGATCCAGATTTCCTTAAAAGGCTTGCCCGACAAGGCCAAGCAACTAACCTACAATTCCCAGTCGGTAAATACAGAATTACCCCTGGCGCGATTTCAAATCAGACTCGGAGAACTCTTCGAAAACGGGCGGCCATCCTCCATAAAGCACAGAGCGAAGCGCTGAACGAATCGGATATCCAGTTTATTAATCGAATCTCCTTACCCAAAAGTACTTCATATGCACGCTCGCTCTATGCGATGCGTGTAGGATCCGCTTTTCTGTACAAAGCGGGCGATGCGCGTACCGCTAGAGCATATCTCTGGCAGGCCGTCAAGTCGTGCCCATCTAGCGCGTTGGTTTGGTACAAATTTATATTGTCTCTTTCGCCCCGAGCCTTCCGGAGCTTTATTACCAGGCTGCGTAGTCTAGCGAGACTATAAAGATGTTTCATCCCACCTATTCTGGGCCGTCGCTCTGTGTTCTTCATGTAATCGACGATTTGTTCTCAAACGGTGGGACACCGATCAAGCTATTGAACTTAGTGAGATATTCGGATAAAACTCGGTTTCGGCATGTGATGCTTGTGTTCGCCAATCACACAAAGAATCTTAATCAAGCATTTCGCGATGAAGGCGCAATCGTTGAAGAGATAAATCGCAAATATAAGTTGGACCTGCGACTACTTTATGACATTCAAAAAAAATGTCATCAACATCGTGCTAATATCTTAAGCACACATTTTGCAAGAGCAGATCTTTACGGCGCGATTGCCGGCGTGTTAAGTCGGATTCCTGTCATCAAGAATGCGCATGGCATCCGATGGAATAAGTCTCGATTGTTAAAGAAAATGGACGGCCTGTTGTCCCGTTTCCGCGCTAGCACTGTATGCAACTCAAAGGCGACGCGAGAGGCCGTAATCCGACAGACCGGCGCGATGAACGCCATCGTGATCCATAACGGCGTGCCGAATCGCGCCGTTACACTGACAGCGGAACAAAGAGCCTCGCTACGAAGCACATTAGCGATTCCTCAGGATGCTTACGTCATCGGACACGTAGGCGGAATGATTCCCTTGCGGGACCAAAACGTGATCCTGAGTGCTGTAGAACAGGTCGTCAGAGAAGGCATAAATGTATATCTCGTTCTTGTAGGAGACGGACCTCTACGGAATGAACTTGAGGGCAAATGTAGTAGGCTCGGAATAATGAGACGAGTCCGTTTTCTTGGGTATCGCGACGACGTGCCGGAGCTTCTTGCGGTATTTGATGTATATGTCAATATGGCTCTCGAGGAGGGATTTGGCATCGCCGTGGTTGAGGCCATGCAGGCCGGAGTGCCCGTAGTTCTCGCCAATGCAGGTGCGCTGCCGGAGCTGGTTGAAGATGGGGTCAGCGGCATCCTTGTACCGCCTGGCGATTCTGGCAGTTTAGCCAATGTCTTAAAACGTCTGGCAAAGGATAGCGAATATGCGGGGCGACTAGGAGAAAAAGCGAAGAACAGGGCATTGAGTCAGTTCGCTATCAGCCGATATGTTAGCGACATGGAAAACCTCTATTTAGAGATAGCCTCTAGCAGAAACGATCGTGGATAAGAGAGAATATTCGACCGCAAGAAGGTATAAATACTGCTTGTGGATGAATATGCCCTCCCATCATCAACTGGACTTTATTGAGGCATTGCACGAGTCCGGCGTTGATCTCCAGGTGCGTTTCTTTGGCAATGTGGATGAAGGAAGACGGCATATGGGTTGGGATGCAAGCCCGCAGCTTGGAAAAAACGCAAAATATGTGAGGCCATCTATTGATGCGCTCGATGAATCGGTGCCCGATTGGAGAGAAAGGATACATATTATTCCGGGTACTGTAGGGAACCGATTTCTTATGGATCTTGTGGACCGATTGATCCGGGAGAAAGTCGAATGGATCCATTGGAGCGAAAGCGCTAGGCCAGGGTTGAGAAGGGTCATAAGATTGCCGTTTCGCATGCTTTATGGTAGAAAGATCAATCGCTATGCTCTGGGCGCATTGGCGATCAGCAAAGTGGCGGAAAAGGAATTTATTTCCTGGGGGGTAACCGCAAAAAAAATCAGATGGCTCCCTTATGCGGAAGGCCCATTAACGGCTTCAGATCATGTTGATGAGCAAATCAACAGATTTATTGATAATCGCTTTGTTTTTATGTTTAGCGGTACACTCTGTCAAAGAAAGGGAATTGATATATTATTGCAATCGTTCAAGAGTGTAGCGGATCAGTACCCGTCATGTATGCTGATCCTCATTGGGCCGGATACAAAAGATGGTCGCTACCAAGCACAAGCAAAAAAACTTAATATACCCGCAGATAAGGTGCTATTTGTGGGGCCTGTTGATTTTGATCGGGCGAAAAATATTCTCCCCGCATGTGACGTGTTAATCCTGCCATCTCGGTATGACGGCTGGGGGATGGTCATTTATGAGGCGGCTTCTATGGGAAAAGCCGTGATTGCGACAGATCGCTGCGGCGCGACTCATCATATGATTGTCGATGGAGTAAATGGATTCAGGGTAAAGGCAGGAGATGTCAAATCACTTGCCTTGGCCATGCAGAGATACCTTGCAAGTTCCAGCTTGGCCAAGCTACATGGCAATCATTCGAGAACCATGGCTGAATTCTTCTATCCAGAAAAGAATGTTGAAAGATTCCTCTGTGCAATGGAATCGCTTTTAACAAAAAAATTCTGATAGCTCACCTCATTGCAATGAAAGCAGTTATTTGAAAAGATGTCTCATTCTTCCAAGCCGCGTATTGTCATCATCGGGCCCACCCCGCCTCCCTATAACGGGATGAGTGTTGTTATTGCAAATTTGCTGGAATCTGATTTTAGAAACCATTTTGATATCATTTCTCTGGATACGGCAGACCGACGTGGACTTGCGAATGTGGGAAGGCTGGATTTGCACAATGTTGGTTTGGCACTGAAATACGGAATACAATATTTAGGGATTCTTTTGACCAAACGTCCCGAAATTGTCTATGTATGTGTTGCTCAAAATGCTCTTGGATATCTAAGGGATAGTCTGTTTTTAGCGCCGTCGTTACTTGCAGGACAAAAGATCGTCGCGCATCTACATGGAAGCGAGTTCAGGAGGTTTTATGAACAGACATCGTTCGTGATGAAATGGCTAATTCGTTTGACGTTATCACATGTAGAAAAAATGATTGTACTGGGAAGCGGCCTGAAGCAAATATTTGAGGGAATTGTGCCAGTTGATCGGATAGCAGTCATACCTAATGGAGTAAAACCGCTGTCATGTGAGAATAAGGTTTCTCGGAAACAAAGCGATCATAAGCATTTTCAGATACTTTATCTTGGCACATTAATGAAAACAAAAGGTTTTATGGAATTCCTCAGAAGCATTCCAATAATTCTAAAAGAAGTACCTTCAGCGCGATTCACGCTGGTCGGTGAGCATTGTTATCCGGAAGAGATGCAGGACGCATTCGATTTTACAAGGGATCATAAATTGTCGTCCTACGTTGAATTTCCGGGTATATTGGTCAGAAGGGATAAAGAAAGAATACTCTTAGAATCTGATGTATTTGTCTTTCCACCCGTTGCACCGGAGGGGCAGCCGCTGGTAATCCTGGAAGCGATGGCGGCGGGATTGCCCATCATCGCGACGCCCCAGGGCGCAATAACAGATATGGTAATAGACGGCGTCAATGGTTTTATCGTGCCACCCGGCGACCCGGCAGCCATTGCTGAGAAAGTCGAATTGCTTCTGAAGGATGAACCATTGCGTATCAGAATGGGGAGAGCCAGTCACGAAATATTCCTGAAAAGGTTTACCCTTAATCGCTGGTGTGAAGATATGAAGAACATGTTTTTACAGGTCAGCAGGATATCCTAAACATGTGCGGCATTGTTGGATATATTAGCCAAAATGGCAGGCCGATAGAGAAGCATATTCTTGAGAAAATGACTGATTCACTTGATCATCGGGGGCCGGATGATATGGGGATATGGCATTCAGATGATGGTTATGCTTCATTGGGTCATAGAAGGCTGTCGATTATCGATCTTTCTCCGGCGGGACATCAGCCGATGTCCAATAATGATGGAACAATCTGGATCATTTACAATGGTGAAATTTATAATTATTTGGATATTCGACCTATATTGGAGTCATCGGGCCATGTCTTTCAGTCCAACTCCGACACGGAAGTTATCATTCATGCCTATGAAGAATGGGGGATGGAATGCATTCATAAATTCAAAGGCATGTTTGCCTTTGCCATTTGGGACAACAACAAAAAGATGCTCTGGCTGGTTCGGGATCGCTTGGGAATAAAACCTCTGTACTACTCCGAAATCAAAGATGCATTGATATTCGCATCGGAAATCAAGGCATTGCTGGTCAGTGGACTGGTTGATGTCGCTCCTGATTATTTGTCGCTTATGACGCCGACGCGCTATCAAATATCACCATTTACGGGATTCAAGAATATTTCCAAACTCCCGCCGGCTCATGAACTCATCTATCATAATGGGAATTTATCGATTCGTCCCTATTGGTCTATCGATGTGTCTGAAAATATTTGCGACGAATTCGCGGCTCAAGAGGAATTGGAATCTCTTTTGGCCGATACTGTGAAATTGCAGATGATTTCAGATGTGCCCGTTGGTTCTTTCTTGAGTGGTGGGCTTGATTCATCAATCATTACTGCCTTAATGACCAAAAATACAGAACAACCGGTCAATACTTTTACGATCAAGTTCTCCGATGAGGATCAAAAGTTCGAGCAGATGCCTCGCGACCATTTTTATGCGAGGCAGGTCGCGGGCATCTTTCATACAAATCACAAGGAATTCGAAATCAAACCGGATATCGTGACCTTATTGCCCAAGCTGGTGTATCATCTCGATGAACCCCTGGCAGACCCGGCAGTAATCAATACCTATCTGATATCAAAAGCGGCAAGAGACGAAGGAGTGGTCGTACTACTGAATGGCATGGGTGGAGATGAAATATTTGGCGGCTATCGCAAACAACTTGCCTGCCTGCTGGCTGATGATTATCAGAAATATGCTCCGGGATTTCTCAGGTATTGTCTTGAGAGATTGATGGACCGCACACCAACTGCCACATCGAAGAGGGCTTTTAGAACAGTGCGCTGGGCAAAGCGATTTTGTTCCTTCGCTTCAAAGCCGAGATACGAACGTTATTTGACTTCCGATCTTTCCTTGGGAGGAGATGAATTTCAGAAGATGTACAATGCAGGCACAAAATATAAAGAGACTCATTTTTATAAATATCAGAGAAAGCATTTCAACAATGGTTATTCTTACCTGACACAAATGTGCCTAAATGACACAGCCGTATTTCTTCCTGAACACAATTTGCTTTATTCCGATAAGGCTTGTATGGCTGCAAGTGTCGAAGGCAGACCACCGTTAACCGATCACCGCATCGTGGAATTCATGTTCAAGGTGGCGCCATCCCTGAGAATAAAAAGGCTTACCCAGAAGTATCTATTGAAGAAAGTAGCGGAGAAGTACTTGCCAAAATCCATTGTATATCGTCCCAAGGCGCCCTTCGGCGCCCCGTTGCGTTCCTGGATAAGAAGGGATCTTAAGGAAATGGTGGATGACCTGTTGACGCCTTCCAATCTGAAAAAGCGGGGGTTGTATAATGCGGACTATGTCGCTCAGATCATTAGACAGGATCGGGAAGGGAAGGAAGACCACTCTTTGTTAATCTGGCAAGTTCTTACCTCCGAAATATGGTTCAGGGCTTTTTTTGATCAGCCGCTTTCAATATGAAACAACTCACCCAGAAATTAAAGACAGGGCAGATGCAGATATTGGAAACGCCCATCCCGAATCTGCAAGCGGGAATGGCATTGGTGAGGAATTTGTTCTCCGTGATTTCTGCAGGGACAGAGAGCGGCAAGGTCAAAGCGGCAAGGAAGGGTTATCTCGGTAAGGCGTTGGAGAAGCCACAACAGGTAAAGCAGGTAATTGATACGCTCAAGACACAGGGGCCGGTACAGACATATCGGGCGGTCATGAAGACACTGGATGCCTGGTCGCCCTTAGGATATTCTTGCGCTGGGGAAATCGTGGATCTTGCCCCTGATGTACATGATCTGGCGATTGGGGATTATGTGGCCTGCGGCGGCACAACGGCATTTCATGCGGAAGTGGTGGCTGTACCGAGAAATCTGTGCGTGAAGTTGCCTTTTCAGGGGCAGGCGGGGGGTGGAAGTCAAAATTTAAGCATTAGGAGTCAGGAGTCAGGGGTCAAAAGTCAGAAATCAGAAGAGAGGAGGTGGGAGGCGGGAGTATTCGATGAATATCTTAAACAGGCGGCATACAATACCTTAGGGGCGATCGCTCTACAAGGAATCCGACAGGCGGATCTCCGGATAGGAGAAACCTGTGCAGTGATTGGCCTGGGTCTCCTGGGGCAACTGACGGTCACTATACTTGAGGCTTCAGGCATTATCCCAATCGGGATAGATATTGATCATTTGATGGTTGACTTCGCGCGGATGCATGGTCTTTCAAATGCTTTTTTACGAGACGATCCCGGAATTGAATCCAAACTCCTGGCTTGCACCGGCGGGCTGGGATGCGATGCCGTTATCATCACTGCCGGATCTGATTCTGCTGATCCCATCAATTTCGCTGGCGCGATCGTCCGCAAACGAGGAACGGTTGTGGTGGTTGGAGCCGTACCGACCGGTTTTGACCGGGATCCCCATTTCTACAAAAAAGAGCTGACGGTCCGGATGTCCTGTTCTTACGGACCGGGCCGCTATGACCCCGAATATGAGGAGAAGGGGCGGGATTATCCCGCCGGCTATGTGCGCTGGACGGAAAACAGGAACATGCAGGCCTTCCAGGAGCTCATCTATCGGAAGAAGATCAACATCGGCCATTTGACCACCCATGTTTTCAAACTGAAAGAAGCGCCGGCTGCTTACGATTTGATCCTGGAGAAAACTGAACCCTATGTGGGGATATTGATTGAGTATGAGCGGGGAAAAGAGCTGAACAAAGAAAGGGTCGTCATGAGGACGACCCGAACAGCTAACCAGGCTGTTTCGTCTGTTGCCGTCGGGTTCATCGGCGCCGGGTCCTATGCCCAGAGCAATTTGCTGCCCCACTTGCCGAGCGAAGGCGCGATCTGTCGGAAAGGCGTTATGGACGCCTCGTCCACTTGCGCCCGTTCCGTGGCGGAGCGTTTCGGCTTTGCGTTCTGCACAGCGCGTGAAGATGATATCCTCGAAAATCCCGAGATCAATACCGTTTTTATCGCCACCCGCCATGATTCCCACGCCCAATATGTGATCAAGGCCCTGAAGGCTGGGAAAAACGTGTTCGTGGAAAAACCGCTCTGTTTACGGGAAGATGAGTTCGAAGAAATCCGGCGGGCCTGGGAAGAGGCTTGCACAGGTGACGGACGCCAACCCCTCCTGATGGTGGGGTTCAACCGGCGTTTCTCGCCATTGACGGGGATTATCCGGGAAAAACTCGCCATGCCGCCCCTATCCATGATCTATCGCATCAATGCCGGGTTCATTCAGAAAGATTCCTGGGTCCAGGATCGAGAGGTCGGCGGGGGGAGGATCGTAGGCGAAGTCTGTCATTTTGTGGATTATCTGACTTTCATCAACGGTTCCCTGCCGGTCTCTGTTTACGCCGCTGCGATGCCCGACGTGCAGAATACATCAGATACGCTTTCCATTACCCTCAAGTATGAAAATGGGTCTGTCGGAAGTATCCAGTATTTTGCCAATGGGTCAAAGAGATTGGCCAAAGAATACATCGAGATTTATGGGCACGGCGTTACGGCGGTAATGCATGACTATAAAAAATTGACTGTTTACGGCAGCGGCCGGCCTTTCAAAAAGACACTGTGGACACAGGACAAGGGGCAAAAAGCGGAAGTGAAGGCTTTTCTGGATGTAGTGCGAAAGGGGGATGCGGCGCCAATCCCCATCGCAGAAATCTTCAGCGCCACTGACGTGACGTTTAAGATCCTGGAATCGGTAAGAACCGGCCAAGTGATCACACTCACTTGATCAAGCATTTGAAAGATCTTGCTCCAGAAAGCATGTCCAGTTCAGGTAAGTTGATTTCTTCCCAAAAACTCCAGAAGGTAAGAGCGATCAGCAACGAGCTTTTCTCCTGGATGTCCGCACGGGAATTCAAGGGGTGGGATCCCTTCGATGCCCTCAACAGCCCTCTTTTAAAAGCCGTTTCAGGCATTAACCGCTGGGCTGGGCTGGCAGTCTTGCAACTTGTGAAACGAAGCCCAATCAACTTGCGGCCTGCACTGCTCGTTCCAAAGACCATCAATTCCAAAGGGATCGGACTGATCCTTGCGGCACTGATCATCCGATATCGCCTGAATCGTCAGGATGAGGATAAGCAACGTGCATTTCAATTGGCCCGTTGGTTCAAGGAACATCAATCAAAAGGATACGGCGGCGCCTGCTGGGGTTATCCCTTCGACTGGCCCAATCGGGCATTTTATGCCCCGGCCGGCACGCCTACGATTGTTAACACAGCCTTCATCGGCAGCAGCCTACTTGATCTCTTTGAGGAAACGGCACAGGAAGAATGGCTGGATCTGGCGGTCTCCGCCTGCGAGTTCATCTGCCGGGATCTGAATCGTTCGGCGGGAAAGCTGGGCTTTTGCTTTTCATACACACCCATCGATCGGTGCCGGGTACATAACGCCAATCTCCTGGGCGCGGCCCTCTTGGCCCGGGCGGGCAAAATGACCGGGCGCGGCGATTTACAGGAATTATCCATGCAGAGTGCTGCTTTCAGCATTTATTCCCAGAATGAAGACGGCAGTTGGCCTTATGGGGAGGCGGACAACCAGAAGTGGATCGACAGTTTTCACACAGGTTATAATCTTCTGGCCCTAAAGGATATTCATGACCATTTGGGATACAAGGAGGCCGGTGATGCTTGCGCAAAAGGATTTTCCTTCTATTTAAGGCACTTTTTCCTCTCCGACGGCACGGTGAAGTCTTATCACGACAAGGCCGAACCATTAGACGCCCACGCCTTTGCCCATGCGGCGATTTGCTTGTGCGACTTGGCGGCGCGTTTTCATACGCCGCCTGATTTGGCAGAGAAGTCCTTGTCCAGGATGATCGATCTGTTTTGGAGCGGGAAGGGATACTTCTACTGGCAGAAGCAACATGGCTTTCTGTATCGCTTGGCCTGCATGCGCTGGGTGCAGGCGTGGGCGTTCCTGGCGCTGATAAAGTTCCTTGAAAGCCGGACAAGACAAGTTCATTAAAGGCGGATAATGAGAATCATCAATATAGTGGGTGCTAGACCCAATATAGTGGGTGCTAGACCCAATTTCATGAAGATCGCGCCGCTGGTGGCCGAGATGCGCCGCTTTCCAATTATCGAGCCGCTGCTGATCCATACCGGCCAGCACTATGATACCAACATGTCCGGGCGCTTCTTCGAAGAGCTGGACATCCCGATGCCCGACTACAGCCTTGGGATCGGTTCGGGTTCTCATACTTGGCAGACGGCCCAGATCATGCTGGCGCTGGAACCATTGTTAAATGATGTCCGTCCTGACATGACCGTTGCAGTTGGCGATGTCAATTCGACGATGGCCGCGGCGCTTGTGGCTGCTAAGATGCACATTCCGTTGGCGCACGTCGAGGCCGGCCTCCGGAGCTTCGACCGGACCATGCCGGAGGAGATTAACCGCGTGGTCACGGATTCGCTGGCGGACTTCCTATTCACAACCGAACGGAGCGCCAACGAGAATCTCAAGAACGAAGGAGTCCCCGAAAATAAAATTCATTTTGTCGGCAATGTCATGATTGATACTCTGCTGCGATACCGGCAACACATCGACGCTCGCAACATAACAGATCGTTTCGGCGTCACGCCGCGCAATTATGCCCTGCTTACTCTTCATCGCCCTTCCAATGTGGATGTCGCGGAGACATTGAGCGGGATAATGGACGCCCTGGCGGATATTCAGAAGAAGCTTCCGGTTTTATTTCCTTTGCATCCGCGAACACGTCAACGGATCGTTGAGACCGGGCTGTTCGAAAGAGCCCGTGATCTGGCCAATCTTAAATTGCTGGAGCCGTTGGGATATTTGGAGTTCTTGGGGCTTATGACCCAAGCCAAGCTGGTTATGACGGACTCTGGCGGCGTGCAGGAAGAAACGACAATTCTTGGAATTCCCTGTCTGACATTGCGCGAAAATACCGAACGACCGGTAACGATTACGGAGGGAACGAATGAATTGGTTGGATCGCAGGCGGAGCGAATTGTCGCAGGCGTCCATCGGATTATGAATGGAAAGACAGGAATATCTCAACATCCGGAATTGTGGGATGGGCACGCATCAGAGAGAATTGTGAATGTCTTACTCGGGCATTGAGGGCTATACTTGAGAATCTGGATTGATCTGGCTAATTCTCCCCAAGTGCTATTCTTCCGGCCTATAATCGCCGAGATAGAGCGCCGCGGGCATTCCGTCACCATATCCAGTCGGAGTTTTGCTCAAACCATACAACTGGCGGACCGCTATAAGATGCGCCATACTCCAATCGGCAGCCATGGAGGAAAGAAGCTATCCAAGATCGGCGTGCGAATTGTTGATCGAGCGTGGCGGTTGGCGCGCTTCGCTCATAAGAAAGGCTTTGATGTAGCGGTCAGCCATAATTCATATAGTCAAGCGTTGGCTGCTTTCATGCTGCGTATTCCTTTTATCACTCTAATGGATTATGAACACCAGCCGGCGAATCATCTATGCTTTCGCTTGGCCAAAAAAGTAATAGTCCCGCATTTCTTTCCTGTCTCCGAATTGCGCAAATATGGGGCTTCATCTCGTAAAACCGAGTATTATCACGGGACTAAAGAACAAGTATATTTAACCGATTTCAAGCCCCAGAGCGATAATACTGAATTGTCGGACATTCCAACCGGCAGTGTCATAGTTGTCATGCGTCCGCCCGGAAATTGGGGGCTTTATCACCACTTCGACAATCCGCTGTTCGATCGAGTCTTGGAATACATCGCCGAAATGCCACGAGCGCATGTTATCTTTTTGCCTCGAATTCCTTCTCAAGCGGATGCGATTCGAGCCAAAGGTCTCTCCAACATTTGGATTCCGCCTGTTGCTTTGGACGGCCCGAATCTCCTCTATCATGCTGATCTCGTAATCAGCGGAGGCGGAACGATCAATAGGGAAGCCGCGGTTTTAGGAACACCAGCGTATTCGCTTTTCAAAGGAGAACTCGCCGCAGTCGACCGGTATCTTATTGAGCAAGGACGAATGTTCCATATTAAAGACGATAGTAGAATCGATGAAATCAAAGTCAAAAAGAAGCATAAGAATATTGTCCTCGGAAAGAGCGAATTGGTTGATGAAATATGTAATTCGATTTTGCACTGAAGTGCAATTGTCCTGTTAATGCGCATCTCCAAACATAAACTCCTTCTAGCCGGCGTCGACGTCTTTTTAATCAGCGCCGGATTCGGCCTGGCATTCTGGTTCGTCTTCAATTCCGGTTTTTACGGCGATATTCGTCCCTTTCCGGGATATTTCGTCCCTTCTCTCGTCCTTCTCGCGGTCATTTTTGTTTCGGCATTTCAATTGGAAGGCCTTTATAAATACCAAACCGTGGCCAATCCCATCCATCAGTTTCAGAAGCTCTTCCGTTGTTACCTTCGGGTCCTCGGGGCATTCATAGTCATTGTGTTTTTTATGAAAACGAAGTATATCGCGGACAGTCGTTTGACGATCGGCCTCGGCTTTCTGTTCAGTTTCGTCGCGCTGGCCGTCTTCCGGGTGAATATGGTGCCGCGTGTTTTCCGGTTCATGGTCGCCCGAAAATTCATCCTAAAGCGCGCAGCTATTATAGGCGCGGGGGAACACGGCCGGGCCGTGTTGAAATACTGGACCGGTAACCCTCTCAGTTTTTTCAAGATTATCGGGTTCATCGACGACAATCCGTCTCTCAAAGGAAAATCTATTGATGGAGTGGAAGTCCTTGGGACCAGCGGGGAAATCGGCGAAATCGCCGCCCGATATCGTCTCGCCTTGGTTGTCATCGCCATCAGTAACATAGAGAAGACGGAATTGCTGGAAATCACCGACCGCTGCCGGAACGCCGGCCTTTCAGTTCACGTGATCTCGGCCCTTTTCTCAAAGGTCAATGAGAAGTTAGAGGCGGAGCAGTATGGCGGATTGACGACCTACCGGCTGGAGGTTCGAGAGAACGGGATCGTCCGGGCGGCCGTAAAACGCGCTTTCGACCTGTGCGTATCGGCCGTCCTTCTCATCCTGCTTGCGCCCATTTTTGGAGTCATTGCCTGGGCGATTAAGCGCGACGCCAAGGGGCCGGTGTTCTATCGAAGCGATGTCGTCGGAAGAAATGAAAAAATCTTCAAAGCCTATAAGTTCAGGACTATGCTCGATAGAGATTGCGCTGATGAAAAGGAAAAACGGCTTTATGAAACGGGATATCGGCGGCATCTCGAATTCATGAAAGATTTTATACAGGGCCGGAAGAAGGATGAGTTTTTTGTCAAGAATGAGCCGCGCTTGACAAAAGTCGGCCGCTTTCTGCGGAAATATTCGCTGGATGAACTTCCCCAACTGATTAATGTCTTCCGCAGTCAGATGAGCCTGGTCGGGCCGCGTTTTTGCTCGCCCTCGGAATTTAATTTCTACGAGTCGTGGAAAAAGAGGCGGTTTCAGGTCAAGCCGGGGGTTACGGGTCTTTGGCAGGTTCGGGCCAGAAGCGAGGTATCTTATGACGATATGATCATGATCGACCTCTATTATATCCAGAACCGATCGTTTTTCTTTGACCTGGAAATTCTTCTAAGGACCATCCCTGTGGTTTTAGCCGGGAAGGGCAGCCGGATCAAATAGAGGATCGGCGATGCAAAGAAAAATCGGCGTCTTGGGCCTGGGTTGGTGGGGTTTAAAATTAGCGCGGGTCCTGACAGCTCAGCAGGGCCTTGGCCCAGGATTGATGATCGGGGTCGATACTCTTACACCACGCCGAAGAGAGGCTGAAAAAACCTTGGGTATTCGAACTGTGGAAGATCCGCGCCGAGTTTTTGACGATGAGGAAGTCGAGGCTGTCGTCGTCGCTACTCCTCCCCCCACTCATTTCGGCTTAGCATATGCCGCATTTGCGGCCGGCAAGCACGTGCTCGTGACGAAGCCTCCGACTTCCACGCTCGACGAGCTCGAAATCCTCGTCCGCGAAGCCGAAACGCGGCGGGTCGTTTTCATGTTGGACTCCACCTTCGTTTACAGCGATCCTATTCGAAAAATCCGCGGACTTTTGGACGCCGGTGTGATCTCCGACATCCGTTTCGTCCAGTCCCTGCGCTATGGCAATGACCTGCGGCTGTACCACGTGAGCCGATTGCGGGAGACTATGTTGACGAACGGCGTGGATGTCGTGCGCGACCTCGTTTTTCATGATCTGGCGATATTGATCTTTTTATTCCCCGGAATACGGATTCGCCCTGCGGCTGTGCATAAAGCTAACACGTTGGCGAATTTTACGCCTGCTGAATTCGCAGGAACGATGTGCGACACGGCGTTTCTACGTCTGGATACCGACCGCTTTCCTATCCATATCGGCCTGAGCTGGGTGCTTCCCGAACGGAGGCGCGAGCTTCTCATCGCGAGCGCGGATGTCCAGCTTATCTATGATGATCTAAAGCCTGATAAGAAGATATCGATGTTCAGAATCGAGGACAAACACGAAGAGTTCGTCGAGCATGGACAGCTGGAGCCGCTGGCTCTTGTCGTGGAACACTTTCTCGACTGCATAAAGAACGGAAAAAGACCGATGACGGACGGAAGATATATGCTCGATGTCATGCGCCTTTACGAGGCGATTATAGAGTGCTGATAAAATGAACGTTCCCTTTCTTGATTTGAAATCTCAATATCTCCGTCTTAAACCCGAGATAGATGCTGTTTTTACGGACATTTTTAAGCATAGCGCCTTTATTTGCGGTAAATACGTCGGCTTATTCGAGAAGGCATTCGCCGCGGCGCTCGGAGCGAAGCGGTTTATCGCGACTAGTTCCGGCACGGATGCCATCCATCTGATGCTCTGGGCATCGGGAATAGGCCCCGGCGACGAGGTCATCGTCCCTGTGAATACATTTATCGCGACGGCGGAGGGAGTATCGCTGTGCGGCGCGATGCCTGTTTTCGTGGATAACGATCCGACATCTTACAATATTGACATCGGACGGATCGAAGAGAAAATCACTCCCCTCACGAGAGCCATTTTTCCGGTCCATCTCTATGGCCAGCCCGTGAATATGGACGAAATCAACGTCATTACGAGCCGTCGTGGACTGATGGCCTTCGAAGATGCCTGTCAAGCGCACCTAGCGAGATTCCGGGGAAAAGCAGTCGGCAACTTTGGAACGGCGTCGGCATTCAGTTTCTTTCCTGGCAAGAACCTTGGTGCTTATGGAGAAGCCGGAGGGATTTCAACTAATGACGAGGAACTTTATCAGAAGATGCTCCGGATGCGCGGGCATGGCTCCGTAGAACGCTATGTTCATGAAATCATAGGCCACAATTACCGTATGGATGAGATACAGGCCGCGGTTCTCCTGGTGAAACTGAAATATTTAGAATCGTGGAACGCCAGGAGGCGAGAAGTCGCCAAGTTGTATCGGTCTCTGCTCGCGGATCTTAAGGAAGTCATCTGTCCCGTCGAATCCGTCGACGTTTATCACATCTATCACCTTTTCGTCGTCCGCGTTCCCGCGGATAAGAGAGACAAACTCAAAGGATTCCTCCAAGAGAAGAGCATTGCCGCCGGTCTTCATTACCCGATTCCGATACACCTTCAAAAAGCCTATGCCCACCTTGGTTACAAGAAAGGCGACTTCTCGGTCGCGGAAAAACAGGCGGCGGAAATACTCTCCCTCCCCATATATCCCGAAATGACGGATGATATGGTCGATTTCGTCTGTAAAACCATCAAGAGGTTTTTCGTTGCGTGAACTAAAGGACGTTTTCGTTCATCCTCAAGCTCTGTGCGAGAGCAGCGATATCGGTCCGGGAACGAGGATATGGGCCTTTGCCCATGTTCTCAAGGGGGCGAAGATCGGAAGCAAGGTCAATGTCGGCGATCATTGCTTCATCGAAAACGACGTCGTCATCGGGGACAACGTGGTCATCAAGAACGGAGTCGCCGTCTGGGACGGAGTGACCATCGAAGACGGCGCTTTTCTTGGGCCGAATGTCGCCCTGACGAATGAACTTTTCCCTCGATCCGGATTTCCGAAAGGGTTGGAAAAGACGTTGATCAAAAAGGGCGCGACGATAGGGGCTAATGCAACAATCGTCACAGGTATCACGATCGGAGGATATGCCATGATCGGCGCGGGGGCCGTTGTCACCAAAGATGTCCCTTCTCATGCTTTAATGTATGGAAATCCCGCCCGCCGGAAGGGATGGGTGTGCGTCTGCGGCCTCAAGCTTCTCACTGGAAAAGCTCGCCGCGCCGTCTGTTCCTGCGGCCGGGCATACATTGAACAGAAACAATCACTCAGACTGCTTTGAGGAGAAGAAGCAGGATGAAGACCTCTAATGGCTTGGAAGATCCTTACGTCATTGCGCTTGTCGGGACGACATTTGCCGAATATTCTTATGGAAAACCTAGGTTAACGAAGGTATAGCATTGAGAGATAAGATTCTGATAACGGGCGTGGCAGGATTTATAGGGTCGAATCTCGCCGTGCGCTTGCTGAAGGAAGGATATGACGTCGTCGGGATCGATAACCTCGCCTATGGACTGCGCGAAAATGTCCCGGAGGGCGTGGAATTCTATGAAAATGATATCCGGGATCGCGGTATTTATGGTCTTTTTGAGGGAATCGATGCCGTATTCCATCTCGCGGCTAAGAACTGCATCAGCGATTGCCAGGCGGATCCGATAGAAACGGCTGAAATCAACGTCACCGGAACGCTCAACGTCTTCGAAGCGGCGCGGCGGGCCGGAGTCCGGAAGATCATATACGCGGAATCATCGGCGCTCTATGAAGGGATCTCGATTTTCCCGGCGCCGGAAAGCGGGATCATGCCGGAAAGCTTCTACGCTATCAGCAAATCGGCGTCCATGAATTTCGCCGGGGCCTATCGAAGATTCTTCGGAATGACATTCACGGCCCTTCGATATTTCTGCGTTTATGGTCCTGTTCAGGATTATCGCCGGACGATCCCGCCGGTCATGAGCGCCTTTATAATCCAGCAATTAAAGGGTGAACGTCCGGTCATCTACGGTACTGGCGAAAAGCGAAGGGATTTCGTTTATGTTGATGATGTCAATGATTTCCATCTTCTCTGTCTTCACGATTCCCGGACCGACCATGAAACATTCAATCTTGGTTCGGGAGAGAATCATTCCGTCTTGGAGATATACGAGATAGTCTCCCGGCTTCTCGGCGTTCGGCAGGAGCCGGAATTCAGACAAGACCTGCCGGGAGAAGCTCAAATAACGCTCGCCGACATCTCCAAGGCATCGTCTCTCGGCTGGAAGCCGAAGACGGACCTCGAAACCGGGCTGTTCCGCGCCATCGAATACATCAAATCCGAAATGGCGGCGGGAAGGATTTGAGCGGAGATGAGATGAAAGCGGTCCTGCTCGCGGCGGGCAAGGGGACGAGACTCCGTCCACTGACCGATGAGATGCCCAAGGTCATGATTCCGATCGCGGGAAAGCCCATTCTCGAACATCATGTCGAGCATCTGGCCGGAACGGGAATCCGGGAGATATTCATCAATCTCCATCATTTTCCGGAGCGAATCACGTCCCATTTCGGCGACGGCGGAAAATGGGGCGTACGCATCCGGTATTCCTACGAGGCTGAAATCCTAGGAACGGCTGGCGCGGTGAAAAAGCTCGAGGCCGAGCTTCGCGGCGCGCCCTTTCTTGTCGTTTACGGAGACAATTTCTCAGAATTCGATTTCGCCGATTTTATTTCTTGGTCGGAAAAAGCCGGCGGATTGGGCACACTTGCCGTCTTTGAAAAGGAAGATATCACCGGTAGCGGCGTCGTCGATATCGGCTCCGGCGATCGGATCATTCGATTTCTCGAAAAGCCGGCGCCGAACGAGATCCTGAGCCATTGGGTAAATGCAGGGATTTATCGGCTTTCCGACGATATCCTGGACGATATCCCCCTTGGATACTCAGATTTCGGACACGACATTTTTCCCGAGGCTATCGAACGCGGAAAGAAGCTTTTCGCATATCGATCGAAGGAGCCGGTCTGGGCGGTCGATCATCTTAAGCTTTTGGATGAGTTGAGTCAACGATTGGGAACCTGAATTCAATGTTCTTAGGGGGTTGACATGATTATCACGAGAACGCCATTTCGAATTACGCTCGGCGGCGGCGGGACGGACCTGCCCGCCTATTATTCCAAATACGGCGGGTTCATCTTCGCCGCGGCCATCGATAAGTTCATGTTCATTAACCTCAATGTTCCGATCGTGGACAGCTTGGTGAGGGTCAAATATTCGCAGTCGGAAACCGTAAAACACCGCGAAGAACTCCGGCATGATATCGCCAAAGAAGCGATGCGGA
>Ga0315279_10001171_pt1 | contig 44762 bp, 36 predicted proteins | sample YL17G06_20_MG_FD_203694 | JGI IMG/M metagenome (GOLD analysis project Ga0315279, IMG submission 203694) | Sediment microbial communities from Yellowstone Lake, YNP, Wyoming, USA - YL17G06_20 | ecosystem: Environmental > Aquatic > Freshwater > Lake > Sediment | place: USA: Wyoming | collected...
CGGACGTGGGGCTTTCCTTCGCCACCGTGAGCTGGATTCGTGACTTTCCGGGAGACGCGTACCTGTGGGAAGGCCTGGCCGCGCTGGAGACGGCGCCGGAGAACTGGTGGCCGCTGTATCTGGTGAGGTGGACATCTGACGGGGAGAGGGAGGGGGAGGAGACACGGGCGCGGCTGGCGGGGCTATCGCGGCGGACGCTGTGTGCGCTGTCTCTGCTGCGGCCGGAGTGGTGCGAGGTGGTGGGGAAGGTGCTGGGATGCCCAGATCACATGTCTGTGGTGAGGTGGCTGAGAGAGGCCCGCCCGAGCGACTCGCTGGACATCGGCTGGGTGGAGGGAACCGTCGGCGAGTGGGCAGCGAGCACCGGGGGGCCGTTCGTGGAGGCGGTGGGGGCGCTTTGTTCGCTGGCGCCGCCGGCTGATTACTGGCCGGAGAGGGGTGAGGCGCTGCGGCGGCGCGCCTTCCTGCGGGCGCATCTGGTTCCCGAGATGGACCGGCTGATGGACAATCTGTTCTACCTGTACGCGGTGGAGAAGGCGCATTTCGCGCCCACGCTGAGGCAGGCTCGTAAGGGGCGGGCAGCGGCGATCCGGGCGCTGGCGCTGTGGCCGGAGCGGGCATCGGAGTCTGCGCCGGCGCTGCTGAGGCTGGCGCGCGGCGCGGCCGGGCACGGCCGGGAGGCGGCGCGGGAGGCGTTGGGTGTGCTGGCGGAGCGGACGGGGGTGGAGGATCTGGCGAGGCTGGCGAAGCGGGTGGACCTGGCGGTTGCCTGGTCTGACGGGGGGCTGGAGGGGAAGTCGGCGCGGGTGTGGTGGGATATCGCCGGCTACCGGGTGCGGCTGACGGTGGCGGACGGAGAGATCAGGGCGCGGGTGTTCTCGCGGGAGCGGCCCCTTACCACGGTGCCAGAGAAGGTGCGGGATGACCCTCGATGGGAGGAGGTGCGTGAGGCGCGGCGGCGCCTGGGGGAGGGGTATCAGCATTTCCGGCAGCGGTTCGAGCAGGTGATGGTGGAGGGGACGGGATTCAGCGGCCGGGAGTTCGCGGTGCTGCTGGCCAGCCCGGTGGCGCGTTCGCTGGCGGCGCGGCTGGTGCTTCGGGTGGATGGGCAAGAGGCGCTGTGGGGGGAGCCGGACCCGCTGGCGGAACCGGGGGCCCCGGAAGAGATGGAGGCGTCGGGCGAGGTGACGGTGGTCCATCCGGTGGAGCTGCTGTCGAGCGGTCGGTTGGCCGAATGGCAGGGGAGGGTGATCCGGGAGCGAGTGTCGCAGCCCTTCAAGCAGGTCTTCAGAGAAGTGTATGTGGCCGCGCGGGGCGAGGAGCGGGAATGCCTGCGCTTTGCGGGTCAGACGCTCGATGTGAGGCAGGCGTTCGCGCTGCTGAAGCAGAGGGGATACGCGCCCAGGCGGGGAGTTGCGGTAAAGGAGTGGGGATCGCATGGGCTGCGGGCGCACGTACGGTGGGCGGCCGCGGATGAGCCGGTGGGGAAGCTGCTCGGCGGGATGGCGGGGGCAGTGACCAGCGGCGGGGTGTGGTTCGAGGACATGGGAGGCGGCCGGCTGCGGTTGGGGGTGGTGGGTGGGGTGGTGTTCAGCGAGACGCTGCGTGACGCCGACCTGCTGGTTTCCCGGGCGGCTGCTGGAGAGCTGGGGTTTACTTCGGAAGAGACCAGGCGTTTGAGGGGGTCGCTGGTGCGGTATGTGGCGCGGGCGCTCGGGCTGACCTCGGTGTATGTAAGCGAGGACTACAGCCATGTGATCGTGGACGGAAGCCTGGCCGCGTATCGCGTGCATCTGGGCAGCGGCTCGGTGCTGCTGGAGAGGACGCGGCGGAGCATGGATGTGAGTGGGATCTCCGAGCCCGTGCGGGAGATGGTGGGTGGGGAGAGCGTGGACGCGGGCACCGCCCGCATCATCGGCACCGTGATCGCGCTTTCCCAAGATGATCGGATCGCCGCGCCGGGCTTCCGGGAGCAGATCGGCCCGGCGCAGGAGCTGAAGGATAGGTGAGGGAATAGTTGCTTTGGTACTGCGCTCGGCTGTTGCTTCGGTAGTGCACCCGCCGTCGCGGGGCGATAAGGAGGGATGAGGTGAAGAGACGCGGGGACCGGCTGATCATCGCCCTAGACTATCCCGAGGCGGAGCCGGCGCTCGGCCTGGCGCGACTGATCGCTGGGCAGGTAGGCATGTTGAAGGTGGGGCTGGAGCTGTTCAATTCCGCGGGACCGGAGGTGATCGCGGCACTACGCGAGCTGGGGGCGCGGGTGTTCTACGATTCCAAGCTCTACGATATTCCGAACACAGTGGCGGGCGCGGCGGCCGCGGTGGGGCGGATGGGCGTGACGATGTTCAACGTCCATGCCTTGGGTGGGAGGGGGATGATGCAGGCGGCAAAGCAGGCGTCTGCTCGCGCGGCGGAGGAGGCTGGGTTCCCGCCTCCGCTGGTGATCGCGGTGACCATCGTGACCAGCCTGGATGAAGAGGCGCTGCGGAATGAGGTGGGGATCGCGGAAGCGATGCCGCGGGCGGTAGTGCGGCTGGCGCGCTTGGCGCAGGAGGCGGGGCTGGATGGGGTGGTGTGCTCGGCGGGGGAGGTGGGAGAAACCAAGCGTGCCTGTGGAAAGGGGTTCCTGACGGTGGTGCCCGGTATCCGGCCGGCGGGGGCTGTCCGGGGGGACCAAGCGCGGGCGGCGACGCCGCAGGCGGCGGTGGAGGCCGGGGCCGACTATCTGGTGATAGGGCGGCCGGTGACGCGTGCGGAGGACCCCTGTGCAGCAATCGCCGCGATCGTGCAGGAGATCGGCGGCTGAGGAGGGGAACGGAGGACCCGTGGACGAGCAGCTGGATCTGCTGTTGGGGACGGCGATCAACAGCCTCACCAAGCTCGAACTGCTGCTCTACCTGCACCGCCGCCCGGGCGCGGTGCAGACGAGTGAAAGACTCGCGGCCGAGCTGCGCCGCCCGGTGGATTCGGTGGCCAGGGCAGTGGATGAGCTGGCCCCGCTGGGACTAGTGGACAGGTTCGCCCTGGGCACCGGTCGGCACGTGATGTACGGCGCGCCGGACGAAGAACACCCCAAGCGGCTGCTCGAGCTGCTCTATGAGCGCTATCATAGAGATGCCGAAAGCCGGTCGGAGTTGATTCGGCGGATCACCGAGCCGGCGCCGGAGCGGGCCTGACATCTGCTGGCTCACAGGTGAAGGATGACCTCTCGCGGCCATGACAATGAGGCCGATCTGCCTGGGAGACCGGTGTCTGCGCGCCACCGCGCCGGGTTCCGTGAGGAGCACGACCGGCTGGTGCTGGCAAACGCTTTCTTCAGCATCGCGTTCTCCAGCCTTGCCAATGGCACGATTGTGTCCATCCAGAACCGGCAAAGCCATAGTGAGTTCGTGCACAGCGACGAAGCGGTTGCCGAGGGCTATCTGTGGCGGATCGCGGTGGCGGCGAAGGACGGATCCGCGGCGCTGGTAACCAATCGAGCCTGCGAGGGCTTCGCCCACACCGTCACCTCCGAGCGGGACGGCTCCTTGCGTCTCCGTCTGACCTGGACTGGTCTGCGGATTGGCGCCGAGCCCGTACAGATGGAGGTGGTGGCGGACTGGCTGCTGCCCGCCCACGGGGTAACTGCGCTTGCCAGCTTCGCGGTGCGGCTTCCCCGTCACCTGATGGTGCGGTCCATGGAGTTTCCCTGTCTGGGCTCGCTGGCGGCGAGCGATCCGAGGGTGGAGGAGAGCCTGGTTCTGCCCCTTTCGGGCGGGCTGCTGATCCCGGAACCGCGCGGGATGCTGGTGCCGGGCGAGGGGCCGCGGTGGGAGGTCAGATACCCTGGTGAGGCCTGCCTGCAGCTGGTGAGCTACTCCTGTGGAGGGAACGCCACCCTCGGGCTGGCCTGCCACGATTCCACAGGCGCGGAGAAGCGACTGGTGGCCGGCGGCATGCCCCGATCGAATCGGTTGGCTCTGGCGGCGGTGGTGGAGCCCGCGGGCTCCTCCGATGGGGAATGGGGGCCGGGTTTCCCGATGGCGGTGAGCGTGGTCACCGGGGATTGGCTGGAGGCGGCGCGGGAGTACCGCGCCTGGGCGATCGAGCAGCCGTGGTGCGCGCGGGGCAGGGGAGGATTGCGCAACCTGCCGGCCCTCACCGAGGGGCCGGGGTTGTGGGTGTCGTTCTGGGGAGGCCCGCGCGCGGTATTGACGGTGATGCGCGACCTGCAGCGGCTGGTGGCCACCCCGCTCAAGCTAGACTGGCGGTGCTGGCACGGATGTGTGCGCGACGGCGCCTACCCTGACTACTTCCCTCCGCGCGAAGGGGAGCAGGTCTTCACTCAGGCGACGAGACAGCTCGCGGAGGCGGGGATGCTCATGCAGTTGGGCTTCAACGGTCTGCTGGCCAGCCCGCGCTCGGAGCGCTGGCGCTCGCAGCAGGCGGGGAGGTATGCCATCGAACCGGAGGCCGCGGCCAAGGCGGCGGAAGGAGAGGATCCCGCCTGGGGCGGGCTTGCCGCAATGTGCCCCTTGACCGACTACTGGCAGCAAACCCTCGCCAGCACCGCGCGGGAGGCGATGGCGCTGGGAGCGAACGGGGTGTATGTCGAGGGCGTCGTGGGTTCCCGGCAGGTGATCTGTGGGCGAACTGAGCACGGACACGGTCCCGCGCGCCGGGAACAATGGACGCAGGGCATGAGGGCGGCCCTGGGCGCGGTGAGGCAGGTGCTGCCCCCGGGAGAGGTGCACCTGGCGGCCGACGGGCCATCGGAGTGCTGCCTGGACCTGGCCGATGTGATGTTCACGCCGGACTGCGCGGCGGAGCGGCTGGGGACGTTCGCAGAGACCGGGGCGGGCGCTACGCCAGGGATCGTCTCCCTGCTCCGGTGGACCCCGGTTCCCCTATTTGCCGCGGTCTACCATTCCTACAGCACGCTGGTTAGCTACGGGATATCCCTGGTGAACAGCCAGCCATACGACCCCCAGTGGACCGCGGAGACGATCGCCTCCCTGCACGAGCCGGAGGACTTGATCGAGCGCGACTTCTCCGGCCAGTTCTACCTGGAGGCGGCGCGCGCCATCGTCGGCGGAAACCAGTTGATGGTGACCAACCTGACACAGCGGCAAGTCAGGGATGAAGTGCCCAGGCGGAAGTTGGCCTTTCTGAGGGCGGCACTGCAGGCGCAGGCCTGGGGTGCAGGCAAGCTGCTGCCTTTCTCCGAGTTCATGGGACTCCTGGAGGTGGAGGTGATCCCGGTTGACGTGGAGATGCTGGTGAACCCGCCGGGCTCCACCCCGGAGGGCCGTTACGTGGTTCGGCGCCGGCAGCCACCCGTGCTGGGGTCGGCGTGGCGGACGCCGGGAGGCGGCACGGCGATACTGCTGGTGAACGTCCACGAGGAGCCAGTCGAGTTCTCGGCTACGCTGAGACCGGCAAGGTTGGGGATCTCCGCGGTTCCCGGGAAGGTGCGCGACCTGAGCGGTCGCACCTTCACTCTCGACAGCGAGGCGCCGGCGGCCACCTTGCACGCCTCCGGGTCGGAGATCAGCGGCCGCCTCCCAGCGCGGGCGATCTTCCTGCTGAGCCTGCGCTAGCGCAGGCTCAGCGCTGATCGCGACCGGGGACGGGGGGCGCGGAGTGGGGAGCCGGCGCGAACCCACTCACCGCTGGCAGGGGCGCGGTAAGGGGCAGAGGCTGCTGCCGGCTGAAGAAGTGCCGGATCATCCCGAGCAGGGCGAGCAGGATGAGAGCGAGCACCACCAAGGGCTTGGTGAGAGGCCTCCGTTCCCGCCGCGCTGTGGTCACCCGGTAGTAGCCAACCGCGCGCAGCACTCTCTGGTCGAAGTCCCGGCTGACGGTGAGGTTGCGGGAAACGGCGCGGATGCGATCGGTGATGCCTTGGAGCGCGGCGACCTCATTCCGGCAGTGCTGGCAGAGGCGCAGATGGGCCTCCAACCGGGCGGCCCGCGCGGCCGGCAGCTCTCCGTCCAGATACGATGACAGGTCTTTCTGGAAAAGACGACAGGTCAACATCCAACTTCTCCATTTTCTGACGGCACGTGCGCTTCTCGCCCCCGAGCTCCGGGTGAGGCGGGCGGCTCTCCGCCCGCCGTGAGCTCGTGCCACAGCTTCCGGAAGGCGATGCGCGCCTTACTCAGTCGGGAGCGGACAGTTCCTATGGGTAACCCTAGCGCGTCCGCGATCTCGCGGTAGCTCAGGCCGCCTTCCACCCGCAGCAGGAGCACGGCTTGTAGTCCTGGCGGCATCTGGCGCAGCACCTGTCTGGTCATCAGTCCATCGGTGACCTGTTGAGAGGGGCTGTCCGCCCCTCTCGGCTCAGCGATACTGTCGAGAGCGAGGCTGTGTCGCCTCCGCCGGATACGCCCCAGGCAGGTATTGGTGACAATCCGGTAGAGCCAGGTGGAAAAGGAGGATTGCCCCCGGAACTGGGGCATCGCCTGGAAGACTCGCACAAAAGCTTCCTGCGCCGCATCCTCCGCATCCTCGGCATTCCCGAGCATCTGATAGGCGAGCGCGAGCGCCGACTTGCGATACCGCGACAGCAGCTCCCGGAACGCCTCCGCCTGCCCGGCCGGGGGCGCTCCCGCCTGGCATGCCGCCATCAGCTCCGGATCGCTCGCCGACGCCAGGGCCTGCCCGTCCAGGACCTTCTCGGCCGCCAGCAATCGAGGCCTGAGGGCCTCTTCCATGCTAGCCCTCCGCACACTTGGACGCGCGAACCGCCCCAGAAGTTCGCGCACGAAGCCTCGGGAAACGTTTTTCCTGCTTCTCGGCATCCCGCTCAACCCCGCGCCGGGCGCGCCCGTCGCATCCCCTCGCCCGGCCAGTTGGCCTCTGCACAGGCACGGCACCGACAGTGATATTCGGCAAGGGCGTGGGGAGCCTCCTGCCGAATAACACGGCTTGTGGGCGCCATAGTCGTTGCTTCGGCAGTACGCTACCGAGGCAACGCAACGCAGACAGCGCCGGGAGTCCGTCGGGTGAAGGTATCGGTGATCATACCTGTGTATAACGAGAGGGCCACCGTGGCCGAGACCATCGCACAGGTGCGTGGCTCACCGGTGGATAAGGAGATCGTCGTGGTGGATGATGCCAGCACCGACGGGACTGCGGAGGCGCTGGCATGTCTCGCCGGAGACGACCTGCAGGTGGTGCGGCAGCCGCGGAACATGGGAAAGGGAGCGGCGATCCGCCGCGGTCTGGAGATGGCCACCGGCGATATCGTGCTGATCCAAGACGCCGATCTGGAATACGACCCGGCCGACTACCCGAAGCTGATCGCCCCGATTCTCTCGGGGGAGGCCCAAGTCGTCTATGGCACTCGGGCACCCAGGTTCGAGGGGATGCGCTGGCCTCACCGCGTGTTCAACTGGATCGCGGCGCGGTTAGTCAACTTGTTGTTTCGCGGCAGCATCACCGACGAGGCCACCTGCTACAAGGTGTTCCGCACCGAGGTGATGCGTTCCATACCCCTGAAGTGCGAGCGGTTCGAGTTCTGCCCGGAGGTGACGGCGAAGGTGCTGAAGCGGGGGCTGGCGATACGAGAGGTGCCCATCAGCTACCAGGCCCGTGCGGTGGGCGCGGGGAAGAAGATCCGCTGGTGGGATGGGGTGATCGCGCTGTGGACGTTGGTGAAGTACCGTTTCCGCGACTGATCGGTGAAGCGCGGGCTGTGTCCACGAGGCAGCGGTAACCGGTCGGCATAGTGGCTGGCAAGGAGTGGCAGATGCACACCAGGTCTGAGGGTGGCCTCCGAGTGCTGCTGGTGGTTGGAGTGGCGGCGTTCTTCCTGGTTGCGCTGCAGGCAGCGGGCTACGCCGCCAGTTGGACGGTCATGGTGTACCTGGATGCCGACAACAATCTGGAGGGGGCGGGCATCGAGGACATCAACGAGATGGAGATGGCCCCCTCTTCGCCGCAGGTCAACGTGCTGGTGCAGATAGACCGTATCCCTGGCTACGACACCAGCAACGGCAACTGGCCCGACACTCGCCGCTATCGGATCACTCACGACACCGACCCCATTCTGATCCGGTCTCAGCAGGTCAGTTCCTTTCTCGGGGAGCTGAACATGGGCGATCCCCAGACCCTGGTGGACTTCGCCGAGTGGGGCATCGCGAACTACCCCGCCGATCACTATCTGCTGATCCTGTGGGATCACGGGTCCGGGTGGAAGAAGACCCCCGTCGTGAAGCCCCACAAGGGGGTTGCCTGGGACGAGACGGACGACGATTACCTCACCACCGCGGAAACGGCCTCTGCCCTCGCCTCCATCCGCACCTTTCTGGACCGCAAGCTGGACATCGTGGCCTGTGACGCCTGTCTGATGCAGATGGCCGAGCTGGCTTACGAGTTCCGGGGCTCGGCCGGCTACTACGTGGCCTCCGAGGAGACGATTCCCTGGGATGGGTTCCCGTACGACGATTGGCTGACCGTGCTCGCGGGCTCGCTGGCGATGTCTGCGGGGGAGCTGAGCGCGGTGCTGGTTGACACCTACGTTGCCTCCTACAACGGCGGGTCGCAGGGGACGGATTACGTGACACTCTCGGCGGTTGATCTCAGCAGGATCGGCGAGGTCGCGGGATGTGTGGACGATCTCGGTGTCGCGCTTGGCAATGCCATGGCCTCCTGCTGCCAGCACATCATCACCTATGTCACCGGCGCCCAGTGCTACGCCGATTTCGAGTATCGGGACCTGTATCATCTGGGGCAGTTGATGGAGGAACACATCCCCGACGACGGAGTGGTGGCCGCGGCCGGGGCGGTGAAGTCAGCCGTCCAGTCTGCGGTGATCGCCAACGGCAGCGTGGGTTCGGGGCTGGCGGATTCCCATGGTCTCTCCATCTACTACCCATATCCCGACCCCTACTCAACCGGCTACGCGGCGCTCAGCTTCGCAGTTGACACCGGGTGGGACGAGTACATCAGCGGGGAGCCGCCGTGCAGCGGCATCCTTCCGGACAGCTATGAGCCGGATGACTCGCCCGGCCAGGCAAGCCTGATCAGCTCCGGGGTGCCCGAGACCGATCACTGGTTCCACGTGGAGGGAGATCAGGACTGGGCGCGGTTCGCGGGGGAGGCGGGGCGCTGGTATCAGATAGAGACGGAGAACCTGGGCAACTGGTGCGACACGCTGCTCTATCTCTACGACACCGATGGCTCCAGCCTCATCACCTGGGACGATGACAGCGGGTCGGAGGAGTTTGCCTCGCTGGTGGACTGGCTGTGCCCAAGTCCAGGGACGTACTACGTTCGCGTCGAGCACTTCTGGCCCGACTACATGGGCTTACAGACGGACTACGACCTGCATCTCACCGAGCACCGGTTCGCGGACGTGCTCCCCGACTATTGGGCTTTCTCCTACATCGAGACCTGCGCCGAGGCGGGCATAGTAGGTGGCTACGCGGATGGGAGCTACCGGCCCGATGCGGAAGTCACTCGGGACCAGATGGCGGTGTACATTTCCAGGGCCTTGTATGGTGGCGACGAATACGTTCCCAGCGCGCCGGCGGTGGCGACGTTCTCGGATGTGCCTACAGACCAGTGGGCGTTCAAGTACGTGGAATGCGCGGCATCCAGCCACCTCGTGGGCGGCTACGATGACGGCACCTACCGGCCGGGCAACCAGGTGGACCGGGGCCAGATGGCAGTGTTCGTCGCCCGCGCCATGGTGACGCCGCCTGGCGACGAGGGGCTGGCGAGTTACACGCCGCCGGAGACTCCGACCTTCTCGGATGTGCCCCTGGACTTCTGGTCCTACCGATATGTCGAGTACATCGCCCAGGAAGGAGTCACGACCGGGTATGATGACGGCACGTATCGGCCGGCTGTGGTAGTAACGCGGGACCAGATGGCAGTGTACGTACAGAGGGCGTTCGGGTTGGCGATGTAGGCTGCGAGGAAAGGATATCGTTAGGCCGGCCGGCGGCCGATCGTCATCTCGTCTACAGCGAATGCTAGCTCTCGGACCGGCCTCGCCGCGGTACAGGCCCGTGCGGCGGCGGCGGTCGGGCGGAGAAGGAGGAGGGGATGTGCATCGCTGGTTCTGGCTGAGGGTGGGCTATCATCGCCTCCGGCGGCAGGTGGACTGGCGGCGACACCCCTTGCCGTGGGCGACGCGGGTGGGGGCCGCCGAGCAGTTCCCGCAGGTGGTTGCCGAGCGGGACTCGCCCCTTCGGCGCGCGCCCAACGGAGCTATCGCGGCGTACACTGAGGAGAAGACCCACAACCTGACCTTGGCCGCTCGCCGGATTGACGGGCTCGCGCTTGAGCCCGGCGAGGTGTTCTCGTTCTGTCGCACTGTGGGCAGCACCACGCGGCGGAGAGGATATCGTCCGGCGCTGGAGCTGATAGAAGGAAAGTTGAGGGCCGAGATCGGCGGCGGTCTCTGCCAGTTGTCGAATCTCCTGTTTCTGCTCGCGCTGGACATCCACGCAGAGATCGTCGAACGACATCGGCACTCCTATGACCTCTTCCGCGACATAGACCGGACAGTACCGTTCGGCTGCGGGGCAACCGTGTTCTACAACTACGTTGACCTGCAGTTTCGGAATAGCCTGCCGTTTCCGGTGATGGTATCAGTGGCAGTTGCGGCGCCCGTGCTCCGCGCCTGCGTTCTCGCGCCACAGGCGCTGCCGTTCCAAGTCAGGATCGTCGAGACGGATTCCCGGTTCTTCCGCAGGCATGGCGCGGTCTACCGGGCGAACCGTCTCTGGAGGGAAGTCGAATACCGCGACGGCCGCGGGCTGGTACGCGAGCTGCTGTGCGAGAACGAATGCCGAGTGATGTACCCGGCAGACGACCTGGTGGACGAATCCCCCGCAGACGGAGGGGCGTCGTGCACTGGCGAGTGAAGAGCGCCCTGCGCCACGCAATGCTGGCACTGCCGGGCGGGCCCCGGCTCTACCGCTGGCTCACCTACCAGGTGATGGGCACGATGTCGGGGATGGCGGCGAAGTGGTACCGAGTCTTCCCCATGCGCATCGCGCTGCTCCAGGAGGAGTTCGGCGACCGAGCGCGCGGCCAGGCGATGTGGTGCTTCGATAGCGGCACGACGATCGCGGCCGGTTTGTGCATGGCCGTTGCCACCGATGAACCTGGGCTTCTGACCGACCGATGGGATCGGCTCTCCGACCGCTATCTCGGCATATCAACACGGTTGCTCAAGGACAGGGGGCCTGATCTAGAGCGACTGTCGCACGCGCCCGCTGGACGCCTCGAGCAGGTGCTGCAGCAGACCGTCGGCAAGACGGCGCGGGCCGCGCTGGCCGAACTCGGGAAGTCATACGCGGGATTTCACGCCGCGGCCGACGCCGGGGAATGGCGTGAACGTTTTGGCTGCATCTTCTCCGGGGGCACCTTGGAGCACTACACTGCGGAGCAGCTTGAGGCGGAAGTGGCGCGCATGTGTCGCGTCCTGAAGCCGGGCGGGTTCATGAGCCATACCGTGGATCATCGGGACCACCGTTGGCACGCGGACAAACGCCTCAGCCCGCTCGCCCACCTCACGATGCCGGAGGATGAGTTCCTCAGCCGCTTCGGGAACCCGCTTGAGCACCACAATCGCTGGTTGCGCAGCCGGTATGTGGAGCTGCTGACGCGCCACGGGCTCACCGTCCAGTGCCGCGATCTGATCAACTACACAGACGAGTTCGTTCCTCTGGATGCGTCGCGTCTGGCCGCGCCCTTCCGCGAGGCCAGCGAAGAGGACCTGCACAGCCTGGTGACCCACTTCGTGGCCGTGCGGCGCTGACACGCCAGCGCGTGCGCTTCGCGTTCCCCTGCGGCGGGCGCCGATCCGGGGGGAGCTAGTGATCGGAAGCGGGGCACCCACTCGATGTGAAGGCCCATCCGGGCGCTTCCGCTACGGTGGGGCCCGCTCCTGCCCCGCGGCGCTCGTTCATTTGACACACCCCCTCCGATGTTGGTACATTCTCCGCCGGAGCCGTTAGCTCAGTTGGTAGAGCACCGGACTTTTAATCCGGGTGTCCTGGGTTCGACCCCCAGACGGCTCACCACCGCCGAAGCCGGTGGTGAGAGAGGTGAAAGGAGAGAGGTGAGAGGGGAGGATGGCAGGGCGCCCGAGGCGCGCTGCCATGTCGGCCTCTGACACGGCCAGGGCAATGAAGCTGATCTGCTGCCAATCCGGCCTTCGCGGCGAGGTGACCATCCCCGGATCGAAGTCTCACACCATCCGGGCGGTGGCGATCGCCAGCCTGGCGGAGGGCGAGAGCGTGATCCGCGCGCCGCTGGAGTCCAATGACACCTGGGCGGCGGTGGAGGCCTATCGCGCGCTGGGGGCGGGCATTCAGACGGAAGCCGGGCGGTGGAGGGTGCGCGGGACCGGCGGCAAGGTGCGGGCGCCGGATAATGTCATTGACGTGCGCAACTCGGGGGTAACCCTCCACACCGCCATGGGGGCCTGCTGTCTTCTGCGTGAGGGACTGGCGGTGCTAACCGGGGATGAGCAGATCCGCCGGCGCCCGGCCGGCCCGCTCGCCGCGTCTCTCAACGATCTGGGTGCGCGGGTGCGCTCGACACGAGCGACCGGGACTGCGCCGTTCGTGGTGGAGGGAAGACTGCGGGGCGGGGAGACCACCGTGGACGGGACTTCCTCGCAGTGGGTGACCGGCCTGCTGATCGGCGCGCCGCTTGGGGATGGCGACTCGGTCATCCGCGTGTCCAACCTGAACGAGGCGCCCTATGTGGAGATGACGCTGGACTGGCTGCGACGGCAGGGCATCCAGTTCGAGAATGATGGGCTCACCGAGCTCCGCGTGCCGGGCGGGCAGACCTACCAACCCGTGGATAGGTCGATCCCGGCGGACTGGTCGTCGGCCACGTTCTTCTTGGGCGCGGGAGCGGCGGGCGACAATGATATTGTCCTGCGCGGCCTGGATATGAGCGATACCCAGGGCGATAAGGCGGTGGTTGATTACCTGGACCGGATGGGCGTGCAGGTCGAGGTGGAGGGGGGAGGCATACGCGTTCGCGCAGGAGAACTCGTTGGCTGTGAGCTCGACCTGAACGCCACGCCGGATGCGCTGCCGATGATGGCCGTGCTGGGGTGCTTCGCGCGGGGAACCACTCGACTCGTGAACGTGCCGCAGGCGCGGATCAAGGAATGCGACCGGATCACCGCTATGGCCAGTGAGCTGGGGAAGCTCGGCGGCAGAGCAGAGGAGCTGCCGGACGGACTGGTGGTGCACGAAAGCAAGCTGCGCGGGGCGGAAGTCGAGTCCTATGGCGACCATCGAATGGTGATGGCGCTGGCGGTGGCGGGTTGCGCGATCCCGGGGACGACGGTGGTGCACGGGGCGGAGGCAGCGGCGGTGACTTTCCCTGGGTTTGCAGAGTCTATGAAGGCGCTGGGCGCGGATCTCGTGATCCAGAAAGACTGACGAATCGCTGGAGGGAGGGCGAATGCTGGGCTGTGATATCGGTACGCTGTTCAAGCTCGCGGTGGCGGGGGGATCATACCAGGAAGGGCTGCTGGCCCATCTGCAGGGCGTGCCGCCGGGGATGTTGATCACGGAGGAGGAAATCTACCGGGATCTGCTGACCCGTAAGCCGGGCCAGGGGGAGCTGACGTCGCCCCGGCGGGAACCGGACATCCCGGTCATCTACAGCGGCGTGAACGCGGCGGACACCATGCCGGGGTTCAAGAACGCGGGCTACACCAACGGCACTCCCCTGGTGATCTTGCTCCCCAACCTGGATCGCCACTTCGAGCACATCGAGCAATACCAGGTGACCAATCGCACTCCTAGGCCAGGGCACGCTTCCTATGCCTCCTACCAGAAGTATGGTGGCTGGGATGACGCCATCGGCGCGGGCATCTTCTCCGGGCGCTACACCTCCACCATCGTCGCCGCCGGGGTGGTGGCGAAGCGAATCCTGAGGGATCACGGCATCGAGGTGGTGGGATATGTGAAGGAGGCGGCCGGCATCCGCTGTCCGGACTTGCCGTTCGATGTCATCGCGCAGAAGACGGCGGCCTACAAGGAGGTGCGGCGCAAGCACGACCCGGTGTATCAGGCGATCTACGCCTCGGGGCGGATGCGGCCGGAGATGCGGTTTCTCGAGAAGATGGCGCTGCTGGCCGAGTTCGAGCGGCAAGTGCCGGGTCTGAAGTGGCCGCCGATAGACGAGGAGGCGGTGCGCAAGGACTACGGCGTCCACCCCAAGCTCAACTGTCCCGATCTCGACGCCGCCGATGCCATGTACCAGAGGATCACCCAGATCATGGAGGCCGGCGATTCCAGCGGCGGAGTGGTGGAGGTGATCGCCACCGGCGTGCCCGCGGGCCTGGGGGAGCCGGTGTTCAAGAAGCTCGACGGCGAGCTGGGCCGGATGATGAGCATCGGGACGGTGAAGGCGGTGGAGATCGGCGGCGGCATCGCCGCCAAGGACAGCAGCGGGTCGCGGTTCAACGACCAGATGTCGGTCGAAGACGGCGAAGTCAGGTTCCGCTCCAACAACGCGGGTGGGATTACCGGCGGCCTCACCACAGGGCAGCCGATAATCGCTCGCTTGATTATCAAGCCGACGCCCACCATCGCCATGGAACAGCACACCATTGACAAGGTGTCGCTGGAGAACAAGGTGCTGAGCGCGGTGACCAGACGGGACCCCACCATCGTGCCGCGGGTGTGGCCGGTGGCGGAGGCGTTCATGGCGCTGGTGCTGGTGGACCACCTGATGATGCACCTCGGATACCAGGCAATGGCCAGCAAGGTAAGCAAAGGGGCATAGGCGGGCGATGAACTCCCTCGCCCTGGCTGCGGCGGCCTGCACTGCGTTGTACCTGGGCTATCGGTTCTACGGGGGCTTCTTCGCTCGTCTCTGGAACGTAGATCCCGAGCGCAAGACGCCGGCGGTGAGACGGAGGGATGGCGTTGACTATATACCCGCCAGGCATTGGGTGGTGCTCTTCGGGCACCACTTCGCCAGCATTGCCGGCGCTGGGCCAATCGTGGGGCCGGTTCTCGCCTGTGCGGTGTGGGGGTGGCTGCCAGCGCTGCTGTGGGTGGTGATCGGCGCCATCTTCCTGGGCGCGGTGCACGACTTCTCCGCCCTGATGGCCTCGCTGCGGGCGGAGGGCAAGTCTATCGCCGACATCGCAGAGACTCATCTGGGGCATCGTGTGCGGCTGATCTTTGGGGCGTTCCTGTGGGTTGCGCTGGTGCTGGTGGTGGCGGTGTTCCTGCAGCTTGCCGCGCAGACGTTCGTGATGAAGCCGCAGATGGTGATTCCGACCTTCGGGCTGATCCCGGCGGCGCTGCTGGCGGGGGTGATGATGTACCGGTGGGAGATGCGGCCGTGGATCGCCACGGTGATAGGGCTGGCGATCCTGACGATGCTGATGGTGGTCGGATACTACCGGCCTGTGGCGCTTCCCTGGGAGCCGGGGCAGAACCACGTGATCTGGATGCTGGTGCTGGGGGCGTACTGCTACTGCGCGTCGATTCTGCCTGTGAACATCCTCCTGCAGCCGCGCGACTACCTCTCCACATTCCTGCTGATATTCGGCATGGGAGCGGGCTACGTGGGGCTGGCGCTGACGCATCCAAAGGTGCAAGCGCCGCCCTTCGTCGCGTTCTCGGGTTCGCTAGGGATGCTGTGGCCGATGCTGTTCGTGACCATCGCCTGCGGCGCCATCTCCGGCTTCCACAGCTTGGTCGCCAGCGGGACCACCTCGAAGCAGTTGGCGAACGAGGCGGATGCTCCCCGGATCGGGTTCGGCGCCATGATCGTGGAGGGAGCGGTGGGAGTGCTGACGATCATGGCGGTGGTGGCCGGGCTTCGGTGGGGCGCGGGCGACGACACCTACGCGGTGATGCTCAGGAAACAGGGCCCGCTTGTCACCTATGCAACCGGGTACTCACACCTGACGGCTCCTCTGCTCGGCTCGGTGGGAGGGCTGATCGCACTCACCGTCCTCAACGCCTTCGTGCTCACCACCCTCGACACCGCCACCAGGATCACAAGGTACGTGAGCGAAGAGCTATTCGGCGAAGGCTTGGGGATCAAGCCGCTGCGTAGCCGCTGGATTTCGACGCTGATCGTGGTGGAGTGTGCCTTCTACCTGGCCCTCTTCCCACTCAACACCGTCTGGCGGGTGTTCGGCAGCGCCAACCAGCTCATCGGCGCGCTCGCCCTGCTGGTGGTGACGGTGGTGCTGCAGCGTCTGCACAAGCCAACGCTGTATACGCTCGTGCCGGCCATCTTCATGCTGGTGACGACTGTGGGCGCGCTGGTGTTTCAGGCAGAGGCGCTGCTGCGCGAGAAGCAGGTCGTGCTGGTTGTTATCGCGTGGGCGCTGGTGCTGCTTTCGTTGATGATGGTGGCGGATAGCGTGATAGCGGTGAGGAAGAACCGCGGGTAGGTAGGGCAGACCTCTGGTCTGCCGGTTTGGACAGGCTGGAAGCCTGCTCCACTGGCGGGCTGGAAGCCCGCCCTACGATGGCCATGCCATCAACCCCTCACACAGCGGCGCCCCGCGTTGCTAGGCCGGCCCCGAGAGCAGTCGCACGATCTCCTCGGCGCTGGGGCTGTGCACGCCGACGAAGCGGGAGACCACCGCGCCGGCGGCATTCGCCAGCTCCGCCGCCTCCAGGAAGCAATCGTCACTCTGGGCGCCAACCACCGCCAGCACCAGCGCGGAGACCGCGCTGACCGCGTCGCCACAGCCCGTCGGGTCTCCGAGGTCGCCCGGCGCGTGGATCGCTGGGACATTCGCCACCTGATCGGCGGTGAAGACGGCGATCCCCTGGTCGCCGCGGGTGATGAACACGGCCTCGGCGTCCAGGCGCTCCCGAAGCTCCTGGCCGGCGCTGCAAACAGCTTCGGGGAGTTCCGCCGTGTGCGCGATGGCCGCTCTCGCATTGTCGGCCCCCACCGCTGCCAGCGCCTCCGCCTCGTTGGGGCTTACCAGAGTGGCGCCGCGGAAGAGGTCAGTATTGGCAGGCTTGGGATCCGCGCAGAAGGGAACGCCCGCGTCGCGCGCGGTCTGCATCACCTCTGGTGGCAGCGATTCTGCAGTGAGCAATCCCTTGGCATAGTCGGCGGCCAGCACCACCCCGGCCTGTTTGACGCCCTGTTCCAGATGATCACGCACCTTCGCCGCGATGGCCCGGTCGAGGGGATCGGCGCTCTCCGTGTCAATCCGCAGGAGTTGCTGGCGCGAGGCGACCACGCGCATCTTGTGAGTGGTAGGGCGTGATGGGTCCTTCACCACACCGCTCACATCCGCGCCGCGCCCGGTGAGATCGTCGAGCAGCCTGAGGCCGAGGTCATCGTCTCCCACCACACCGACCACACGGACCGCGGCTCCCAGTCCGAGCAGAACGGCGGCGGCATTTCCTGCCCCGCCGGGCTTGTTGGCGCGCGCCTCCGCGGTCAACGGCACGGTGACGACCGGAATCGGCGCCTCGGGCGAGATGCGCTTCACGCTCCCGAACACCCACTCATCCATCATCAGGTCGCCGACCAGCAGCACGCGGCGACCGCGCGCTCGCGCCAGAATCTCCCTCGCCCGCTCCGGCGTCATCTTCGCTTCCTCGTTGAGGCCTTGCCATCGGCAACACCGATGCGCGGGCACAGCTCGGCCAGCGAACACGCGTAGCACCGCGGGCCCTGCGCCTTGCACACCTCTCGTCCGTGCCTCACTAGCCCCAGGTGGAGCGGCAGCATCTGCTTGGGCTGGAGGAGTTCGGCGTAGATGTCGTGCGCGCGCTCCATGGTCGTGCTCTGGGGAATCAGCCCCAGCCGCTTCGACACTCGCAGCACGTGCGTGTCCACCGGGAAGGCGGGCCTGCCCAGCGCGAACAGCAACACGCAAGCGGCCGTCTTGGGCCCTACCCCAGAGAGGCTGGTCAGGTAATCGCGTGCCTGAGCCAGCGTTAGCTTGTCAAGGAACCATAGGTCTAGCCGGCCGCGGTCGCGCGCGATCTGCTGCAGGATACGCTTGATGCGCGCCGCCTTGATGTCGGCGAGGCCGCCGGAGCGGATGGGCGCGGCGATCTGCGAGGGCCTTGCCCTCGCCACTGCCTCCCAATTCGGAAACCGCCCCTTCAGCCGGTCGAAGGCCGGGCCGGAGTTGACATCGGTGGTGTTCTGAGAGAGCACGGTGGCGATCAGGCTGTCCAGCGGATCGGTGCGGCGGGCGTGGACAGGCCTTCGCGTGACGCGACCCAGGCGGCGCAGGATGAGTGGAATCCGCGCCGCGGCGGGAGCGGTCGCCATCCTAGAGGATGATGGACTGGTCACGCTGTCGCCCCACCAGCACGTGCGAAACCGGCACGCCCACCATCTCTTCGATGGCTCTCACATAGCGCTGGGCGTTGTCGGGAAGGTCGGAGAACCGCCGCGCGCTGGAGATGTCGGTGTTCCAGCCGGACAGGCTTGTGTACCTGGGAGTGCACTTCGCCAGCCTCCGCAGATCGTTCGGGAACTCAGTGATCTGCTCTTCATCGCACAGGTAGCTGGTGCACACCGGGATCTCTGCGAACTGCCCCAGCACATCGAGGTGGGTGATGGCGAGCGCGTCCAAGCCACTCAGCCGCACGGCCTTTTTCACCACTACCGCGTCGAACCAGCCGATGCGCCGGGCGCGGCCGGTGGTGGTGCCGAACTCCCCGCCCTGCTCGCGCATCGTCTTTGCCAGGCGCTCCTCCACCTCGGTCGGGAAGGGCCCATATCCCACGCGCGTCGTGTACGCCTTCGCGACTCCGATGACCCGGCCGATGTGCTTGGGCCCGACCCCGGCCCCTGCGCACGCCGCTGCCGAGATCAGGCTGCAACTGGTCACATAGGGATAGGTACCCCAGTCGATGTCGAGCATCGGTCCCTGTGCGCCCTCGAACAGGACTCTCTTCCCCTGGTCGAACGCCTCTGCTACGAGCCTCCCGGTGTCGCAGATAACGTCGGCGTAGTGGTCGTACAGCGCGCGCAGGTCGTCGAAGAGCTTCACCGCATCCACCGGCGGCGCGTGGTAGACCCGCTCCAGGATCAGGTTCTTGTAGTTCACCACGTCCGATAGCTTGTCTGCCAACCAGTCAGGATCGCGCAGATCCCCGACGCGAACACCTCGGCGAGCCGTCTTGTCCTCGTAGGCGGGGCCGATGCCTCTGAGCGTGGTGCCTATCGCCTTGTCCCCAAGCCGCTTCTCCTCGGCCTCTTCGAGCGTCTTGTGGTAGGGAAGGATGAGGTGGGCATTCTCGCTGATGTGGAGGCTGCTGTGCACCTGCACTCCTGCATCCGACAGCTTCGTCTCCTCGTCCAGAAGCACAGCGAGGTCGAGCACCATGCCCGCGCCGAGGATGGAGGTCTTGCCGCGTAGGACGCCGGTGGGGATGTGGTGGAAGGCGAAGCGCTGATCGCCGACCCACACGGTATGACCCGCGTTGCTCCCGCCCTGAAAGCGGACCACCATGTCCATCTCCTCAGCGAGGAGATCAACCACGCGACCCTTGCCTTCGTCTCCCCACTGGGTTCCCACGACAACGGTTGACGGCACTTGAGGCCTCCAGTCGCCGCCCGCCTCAGGCGGGCATGATCGGGGGCAACAGTAAGGCTCAAATGGGGGACCCCACTTGAGCCGAGCCTGCACCTCCGGCCAGGTTGTTCCTCACACAACTGTACAGAAAGAGCCTGTCGCTGTCAATGGCGTCCGAACCGCCTGCGGTAGCCGGCGGGAGTGCGCCCCTAGTGCTTCACAAGGGACCGGTGGAGATGGGTGGCGTCTACGACGCCGGCGTCCGCCGCCACCGCGTGGGCGGGCCGGCGGGCTTTGTGGTGGTGACCGCCCGAAGCCCCCCCCGCTGGTGTGGAATAACTAAAGCGTCTCGTGTATCACGCCAACTACGGTGATACACGAGACGGCACGCAAGGACACGTAGATCGCCTGTGTGGACAACTGCGCCGGTACCATGAATAGAGAGAATCTGCAGAGGCGCGGCTGATGATGCGCCGCGTCTCTCCGGCCTCCACACGGCTATTCACAGCGGAGCGCAGCTACGGCTCCCCGCCCAGGGCTGGCTCCTAGGTGGCGGGAGCAAGGGCAGAGGCTTAGACAAGTGTCTGTGGGCACGGAGACCATGACGCACCCACTGCCGGTCGGGTATGGCAAGGGCCGCCGCACCAACCGGATCGCGGTGGTCCGCGGCAATCCTGCGGCCGCCTGGAAGACCCCCCGCTACCTTGGCGCGTGGGCAGCTACTGAGGGCATGGACATCTGGAGTCGCCTCGCCGCGGAGGGACTGCTGGGGGCATCCGACGCGCTCGCCTTCGGGGTGGTCTGGCACGGCCGATCAGTCGGAGAGTCCATGGAGCAGTTCGTTGATGGCGTAGGCCCTGACCAGGTGGACGCGGTGGTGGTCTTGGAGAGAAACGCGAAGCTGTTGTCGCTCCTGGCGGAGCGAGGACAGACGCACGCCCTGGCCTTTGCCCGGAGCGATGATCCCGCGTTGCCGTGGGCCGCATGTGACAATGCGGGTGGCGTGGAGCAAGTGGTGAAGCATCTCGCCAACCTGGGCCATCATCGGTTTGCCTTTCTGGGTTCCGACAAGGGCCACGCCGACCACGAAGAGCGGGAGAGGGCGTTTCTGAGAACAATGGAGGGCCTGGGCCTCCCCCTGGACCCGGCCCTGGTGAAAAGAGTGCCGGACGATATGTCCTCCGAGACCACTGCCGGCGCCATCCGTCTGCTCCGCCAGGAAGAACGCCCGAGTGCTGTCGTATGCGCGAACGACGCCCTGGCGGTAGGCGTGGTGGATGCGTGCTGGAGCCTGGGCCTGCGGGTGCCGCAGGATGTGGCGGTGGTAGGATTCGATGACATTGGGGATGCCAGGTATGTGATTCCATCGCTCACCTCGGTCCGCCAGCCGGTGGCGGAGATTGCTGGGTACGCCTGCTATCTGGCGGCATGTGCGGTGGTGGGACAGGTGCCGGACAGCGGCTGGCAGATGGACCTGTCGGTGAAGCTGGTGGTTCGGGAGTCTTGCGGGGCAAGGGCGGCCGGGGCCGAGACGGCTGGCGGCGAGCCGGCGGGCATGGAATCCCTGGGCGGGCAGCCCCAAGGCGGGCAGGCGATGCGCCAGGAGCTGGAGCTTCGCCTCCGCCAACTCGAAGCCGTGAACCAGGAGATGCAGGACTTCCTGAATGTGGCGTCTCACGACCTCCGCGCGCCCTTGATCACCATAGAAGGGTTCGCTGGCTCCCTGGACCGCAAGTACGGCCATCTTCTCGATGTGCACGGCCGGCAGCACCTCGCGAGCATCCGCAGGAGCGTAACCAGCCTTCGGGACCTGACCAACACTGTCCTCGAGCTCTCGCGTGTCCAGGCTCAGCCCCTGTACAAGATCCCCTCGGACGTCCGGGAGGTCGTCGACGATGTTCTACAAGACATGCAGGGGCTGATCTCCGAGAGCGGTGTCAGCATGGTGCTCAGCCGGGCATTCCCCATTGTCCTGGCCGACGATATGGCGCTCCATCAGATCTTCGCCAACCTCATCAGCAATGCCATCAAGTACCTGGGAGACCAGGCCAACCCGGTGGTGATCATCCGCTACCGGCCGAGAGAGAGCGAGCACGAGTTCTCGGTGACGGACAACGGCATCGGCATCGCCCCCGAGCACCAGGAGGAGATATTCAAGCTCTTCCGCCGCCTTCCGGGCACCGGCGCCGAAGGATCCGGGGTGGGGTTGACCACGGTGAAGCGGTGGGTGCTGCGTCACGGGGGTCGCATCTGGGTGGAGTCCCGGAAGGGGCAGGGGGCGATTTTCAAGTTCACGCTCCCTCGCACGCCTGCGGACTTCAGCCCGAGCGAAGCGCCTGACTCGGCGTCGCCTGCTCAGGACCCCGAGGATCCCTTGGCCCCCCTGCCGGCCGTTGAGCAGGCCGGGCAGGCTGCAGCGGCCGAGGCGCAGGACGTGCCCTAGCGCCTCCCAATTGTCTCCGCCAGCCTTGCTCTTGTTGTTCCCACCCCTTCCCAGAGGTCTGTGCCCAGCGCGCCTGACGAGGTCCGTGCGCCAAAGCCTGCCCGGCCAGGGGTGGGAGAGGAACCAGTAGCCATAGGCTGCAACGTTTCTCTGGCTTGAGTGTCTTAGAGCTTGCGTATCAGAGGGATAGGGGCGAGGCACATGCCAACGACGCGATGCTGGCGCCAAGCGCTACTCGTTGCGACGGTGATCGCCATGGGCGTTGCGTCTGTGCCAGCGTGTGCCGGAGGGGAAGCCCCGCTGGCGGGCCAACCCAAGCTGGCTATTGTCGTGTGGGATGGAGTCGCGGTTCCCCCACACGTCGCCGCGTCAGGCCCGGCGGAAATGGCTCTGGCGGGAGAGGCCGTCGAGATTCTGGAAGAAGTCGAGGAGAACGACTCGTTCCTCGTGTTCGTCCACAGCGTCAGGGGGTTGATCCCCAGGGCCGCTGTCGTCATGCTATCAGACCCAGCGGCCGCCGCCAAACTGCTGGCGGCTGCCTGGGGCTACGAACAGCCGGGGCTGGCCCCCGACCGGCCGAACGACCTGGCCGCTCTCTGGCTGTACGACTGCCTAAGGGAGCGCTTCCCAGACTCGAAGTACGCCCCTCTCGCCTTCTACCGATACGGCCAGGTGGCGGATCGGCTGGCGATTCAGGCCAGCAGGGAGCTCAACCAGGCAGTAGAGGCGCTCAAGGCATCGCCTGGCAGTCCGAAAGTGCTCGACGAGACCGTTTTGCGGCCACTGGAGGACAAGGTGCTTTCCAGGTACGCCGCACGCGGGCTCAAGCTGTCGTGGAGCCATCTCGGTGGTAACTGCTACTACGATGGCGAGGTGTACCGCACTCTGGTGAACCGCTTCCCCCGCAGCGCATGGGCGGACAACGCGGCCTTCGCGCTGCTGAGGCGGGGAGAACACCTTGGTGGCTGGGAGGGTTGGCCAACGCAACCGCTCAAGGAGCTGGGGGTATGGCGCGAGTTCATGGTCAAGTACCCCAAGAGCGAACTCCTACCAGAAGCCCACCTCCAGATCGTTTGCCTGGATCGCGCTCTCCACGAGATCTACAGCTTCCCGCAGAGCGAGTTCAGGGATGCGAAGAAGGCCGCTCAACACCGCCAGGCAGCGGAGGATGAGTGTCGGGCGATCCTGCGGGAGTATCCAGGCACCGTGGCTGCGGCGCAAGCAGAGAAGCACCTTGCGGAGATGACCGAAGGCATCCACATCTACATCCATGGCGCAGGGTGGTCGAGGTAACGGGGCTCACCGTAGCGCCACCGCGGCAAAGCTGACGCTTGACTGCGTCTGCGTATCCACAGCCTGCCGGTAGCTGAGAATGGCGCCTTCCGTCACTTGCAGCACGCGCAGTAGCGCGTAGATCGCCGGGAAGCCGCAGACGTTGTATCTGTCCCCGACCTCGGCCAGCACCGCGTACAGACCATCCGCGTCCCCTGCCTGAGCCTTCTCCAGCAGGGCCGTATCGTGGCGGCGAGAGAGCTCCAGCAGCGCCTGGTTCACCGGCGGCTGCCCGAAGCGGGCGCCCACGTGGGAAAGATCGGCGGAGGCGATAACCGCGATGCGGCGCGAGTCAGCGGCAACGATGTCTCGGAGTGCCTCCAGAAACGCTTTCGCGGGTCCCGCCGCGGCCGGGTGTGTCATCTCCCCGTCTTGGCGGTGATATGCACCGCAGAGGATGGGCACGATCTTGGGTGGCTCCGACTGTTCGCGATAGAGGAAGTGCAGCAGCACGGCCTGGAACTCGACCGAGTGCTCGTCCCGGTGCAGCAGTTCATCTGCGTAGATGTCGAGGGGGACGGCTCGCTCGAGCGCGGCGACGATGTCTTTGTCCACCTCCAGCGCGCCGAAGGGCGTCTCGAACGGTTTCCTGGTGAGCGCAAATGGGCTTTCGCCTCCGCTGTGAGCAATGCCCAGGATGATGACCACATCGGGCGGCTGGGCGCGGGCCAGCAGACCATACGCCGCCGCGTAGCAGTCGGCGGCGCCGTTCAGATCGTAGTGGGGCGCGATCAAGGCCGGACGACAGTCATCAGGTGAGAAATCTCCTGGCACAACGACCGCTTCCAGCCTCTCCTGCCAGGTGCGGGTGAACTCGCCTGCGCCTTCCGGATAGGAGCCCTGACCGGGCAGGCGGGCGGCGTGGGCGGCAGGCCGGGTGGCCAGGGCGCGGAACGCCTCCGCCAGCTCCGCCTCGAACCTTCTGAACCCTTCCGTGTCTAAGAAGTGAGCGTCCTCAAGCTGGCGAAGGATCTCACCGATTCTATCCGTGGTGAGCAGCGTGCCGAACTGACGGACGTACTCGACTTGCGCTTCGCGGATGGTGTGCTGTCCATCGAACTTGCTGATCAGGTAAGCGATGTCGCTCGGAACAATCATCTCAGCCTGCGACAGTCGCCGCGGATCGCGCAGCAGGAAGGCGTTAGGAGGCAGCGGAGCTGCGCTCCGCCGTGGCTGGCCGCGCGCTTGCACCGGAATCATCTCCAGGGGCCTCAGTCTGGGTCGCTCTTCGGACATGCGGAACCGTCCCGTTTGCTCCCACCGGGGTACAGATACGACACTCCATACCTCTTCTCCCTCCTGCCGCAGCCGCGTTGACACCCTTCTGCGGGCTGTGATATTGTCACAGACACGCCGGTGTAGCTCAGCGGCAGAGCAGCGGTTTCGTAAACCGCCGGCCGTCGGTTCGAGTCCGACCACCGGCTGTTCCAGGCACAGCCGGGGAACAGAATCTCACGTGCGCCTCTGGCGCACGGACCTCGGCCGGTGGCGCCGGTGGCGCCACCTAGAGGTCTGCTGGCAGAGAGGACGAGGAAGGGGTGATGTCGCGCCAAGATACAGTCAAGCAGGCAGCGGAGCTGCGCTCCGCTGCACGCGAGGAGGCAGGGCGCGCAATGCACCAGGATCCACAGCCAGGCAAGGCAGCACCAGTAACCATTCCCCTCATTGACCTCCGCGCCCAGCATCGGGCGCTGGAGGCGGAGCTGGTACGCGGACTCCGCCGCGTGTTCGAGAGCGGCCGGTTTGTGATGGGCCGCAATGTCCACGCCTTCCAAGAGGAGGCGGCCCACTACTTCGGGGTGAAGCACGCCATCGGCGTGGCCTCCGGCACCGACGCCCTGATGCTCTCCCTCACCGCGCTGGGGATCGGCCGCGGGGATGACGTTCTGGTGCCGACCTTCACCTATGCCGCCACCGCCGCCGCGGTCTGCCACCTGGGAGCGCGGCCGGTGTTCGTGGACTCCTTGCCCGACGGGTTCAACATGGACCCGAAGGACACCGAGCGCCGCCTGACGCCCAAGACTCGGGCGCTCATCCCTGTGCATCTCTACGGCGAGGCCGCGCCTATGGATGAGATAATGGCGCTCGCCCGCGCGCGGGGGGTTCGGGTGGTGGAGGACGTAGCGCAGGCGGCGGGCGCTCGATATGGCGGGAGAGCTCTGGGGGCAATCGGCGCCACCGGCTGTTTCAGCTTCTACCCCACCAAGAACCTGGCCGCCTGCGGCGACGCCGGGATGGTCATCACCGATGACGATGCAGTGGCGGAGCGCGTGCTCTTGCTGCGGCAACAGGCCGATGCCTCCGTGCTCGGAGGAAGGAAGTACTTCCATCCCACGGTTGGCTTCAACAGCCGGTTGGATGAGATGCAGGCCGCTATCTTGCGCGTCAAGCTCCCTCACCTGGACTCCTGGAATCAGCTTCGCATCCAGCACGCCGACCGGTATCGCAGCCTGCTGGCCGATTGCGGTCTCGCGCTTCCCGCGCGAAGCGTCAACGGCTCGCATGTCTATTGCCTGTATACGGTGCGATCCTCATGCAGGGATGACCTGTACGAACGCCTCAGACGGAACGGCATCGGCGCGGAGGTTTACTACCCCCTTCCCCTACACTTGCAGGAAGCGTATCGCTTCCTGGGTTATCAGAAAGGGGATTTCCCGGTTGCTGAGCGCCTGGCCGAAGAGGTGCTTTCCATACCGATCTACCCGGAACTTGCAAACGACGAGTTGGACAGGGTGGGCCGCGTGGTGCGGGAATCCGTCTCACCGCGGCCCGGGATAGGCGCAGAGGAGAAGGTGGTATGAGTTATGATGTGAAGGATGTGTCCCTGGCGGAGGCGGGTGGACTGAGGATCGAGTACGCCGCCCAGCACATGCCTGTGTTGGGCATCCTCAAGGAGCGGTTCGGGAGGGAGAAGCCTCTCGCCGGCGTCCGCTTGGGCGCGTGCCTGCACGTCACCACGGAGACGGCGAACCTCATGAATGTCCTCAAGGCCGGCGGGGCGGAGGTGGCGCTCTGCGCCTCTAATCCCTTGAGCACCCAAGACGACGCGGCCGCATGGTTGGCGGTGAACCTGGGCATTCCTACGTTCGCGGTGCGCGGGGAGGACAACGCCACCTACTACCAGCACATCGAGGCCGTGATCTCCACGCGGCCTCAGATCACCATGGACGACGGCTGTGACTTGGTGTGCACTCTTCATGAGAAGCATCCGCAGGTGCTGCCGGAGATGCTGGGCGGCTCCGAGGAGACCACCACCGGGGTCATCCGGCTGCGGGCGATGGAGGGCGGCGGGGCTTTGGGCTATCCGGTGATTGCGGTGAACGACGCCAACACCAAGCACTTCTTCGACAACCGCTACGGCACCGGGCAGAGCACCATTGACGGAATCCTCCGCGCCACTAACGTGCTGCTCGCCGGACGCAGGTTCGTGGTCTGTGGATATGGCTGGTGCGGCCGGGGCGTGGCGATGCGAGCGAAGGGGATGGGAGCGATCGCGGCGGTGTGCGAGACCGATCCCCTGCGCGCCCTGGAGGCGGCGATGGACGGCAACCTGGTGATGCCCGTGGGGGAGGCGGCGAGCTGGGGCGAAGTGTTCGTGACCGTCACCGGGTGCTGCCACATACTGCGCGAGGAGCACTTCGCGGCAATGAAGGACGGCGCCATCCTGTGCAACTCAGGTCACTTTGACATCGAGATTGACATCCCGGCTCTCCGGAGGATGGCAAAGTCGGAGCGGCGGGTGCGGCCGCATGTGGATGAGTTCACCTTGGCAGACGGGCGCCGCCTCTATCTGCTGGGAGAAGGTCGCTTGGTAAACCTGGCCGCCGCGGAGGGACATCCGGCCGCGGTGATGGATATGAGCTTCGCCAACCAGGCGCTCTGCGCGGCCTATCTGGTCAGGCACGGAGCGGGTTTGGGAAACCGCGTCTACCCGGTGCCGAGCGAGATTGACGAAGAGGTGGCGCGCCTGAAGCTGGAGAGCATGCACATCTCCATAGATGCCCTCACCCCTGAGCAGCAGAAGTACCTGGCCGACTACCAGAGCGGCACTTAGCCCCTCCCCTACACCGAAAGAGGCGAGCGGGATGCTTGAGTTGGGTGGATGGGAAAGCCACCTGCGGCCGGTCGCCGCCACCTTGATGGTGGCGCTTTCCTTCCTCATCTCCTTCGTGACACCCAACCTGATCGGGCCGCGCATGAGGCGGCTGGCGCGGGAGGAGATCCCGGTGGGAATCCGACCGCGCCGGCAGTGGGCGCTATCCGGGATCGGCATTACCGTCGCGGTGGCAGCGCCTCTGCTCTTGTTCGGGGGCGATGTGCCCGCGCTTCGCGCCATCGCCGTCCTCGCCGTTCTCGGCGGTCTGGCGGGGATGGCCAATGATGTCCTCGCACTCCCCCATGCGGCACAGATGGTGTTGGGCATTGCTATCGCCTGGCTAGGGGTCAAGCTGGGGATTTCTCTGGATGAGATCAAGCTGCCCTTCATCGCCCACATGATCGGGCTGGGCAGATGGTCCACGCTCGTCACCATCATCTGGCTGCTGGGTGTGTGTTACGCGGTAGTGCTTTGCCGGAGGCTGCCGAAGCTGACCCCGGGCCTGCTGGTGATCGTGTCCACCACGCTGGCGCTCGCCGCGTTCGCGGCCGGGCCTTCGCGGGCCGCGCCCGCGGCGGCGGTGGCCGGCCTGGCGCTTGCCGCGGGTTCGGGAGGCGCCATGCGCAGAAGCTATCCGGCACTCGGCTCATCCGCTCACTGGGCCATGGGATTCGCGCTGGCCGCGATGACGGTTGTGGGAATGCTAAAGAACGCCGCCTTTCTGGTGCTCGCCGTCCCCCTGCTTGCCCTGGCCGTCCCCGTCGGGGAAACCACCTACGCCATCGTCTACGGGGCCGGGCCTGGCCGGTCGCGGTTCGCCTTCGGCCAGCGGCGGGAGCTGCTCCATGATGCGCTGGTGCGGACCGGCCTCAGCCCGCGGCGGACGGTGCTTCTGTTCCAGGCCGCCACGGCGTACCTCTGCGCTGTCGCGCTCGTGCTCGTGGTGTTGGTCCGGATCACCTTCCTGGTAAAGCTGGCGATCCTGGCGGGAGCGCTGGCCGCCGGCTTCGTCTTCTTCTTCCTCGTTGCCCGTATCGCGGCCGAGCCGAAGGAGACTCCAGAGCGACAGGTTGACATGTTCGGCGTCCCTCTGGCCCGCATTGGCATGGAGCAGGCGCTCGCTCGGGTTGATGAGTTCATCCAGGAGCGGTCGCCGCACATGATCGTCACCTCCGACAGCACCGGGATCGTGCGCGCCCGCGACGACCCGGAGTTCCAGGAGGTGCTGCGGGCGGCAGATATGGTGACCGCCGACGGGCGCGGCGTGGTGTGGATGGCGCGTGTGCTGGGCCTTCCCATGCAGGAGCGGGTGTCGGGCGTGGACATGATGGAGAAGCTCTGCGCCCGTGCCGCAGAGCGCGGGTACTCGCTCTACCTGCTCGGTGCGCGGCCGGGAGTGGGGGAGGAGGCCGCGCGCGTGTTGCAGTCACGGTATCCGGGCCTTCGCGTTGTCGGGATCCATCACGGCTACTTCACGTCGGAGGAGGAGCCATCGGTCGTCCGCGCCATCGCCGAGGCCAAACCGGACATCCTCTTCGTCGCCTTCGGCGCGCCCAGGCAGGAGATCTGGATCAGACGGCACCAGGCCGACCTCGGCGTGCCGGTGGCGATCGGGGTAGGCGGCAGCTTCGATGTGCTCGCGGGACGCGTGAAGCGCGCCCCAGCATGGATGCAGCGCGCCGGCATGGAGTGGCTCTACCGCGCGCTCCGGGAGCCGAAACGCCTGCCGCGGCTGTGGGCGCTGCCCAGATTAGTGTGGATGACGCTGAGGGAGGCGCTGAAGCGGCGCTAGTGGGCGTCTGGGCCGCCCCTCTGGGGTTCCGCCAGAAAACACAAGAAAGCGTCCAAAGCCTCTTGACAGGCCTTCTGGTTTGTGGTACAAACTAGTATGGACAACGAACTAGCGTCCAGGAAGAGCGTCAGAAAGGGGCAAGGCTGATGGGCAACAGGAAGAGCAAGGAGGCGGGCGGCCCGGCGCGCGGCATCGCGGTCGGGATCACCCTGCGGAGAGCGTTGTGGTGGGCGGCCATGCTTGTGATGATGGCTCTGGTGCCGGCCGCTGCGGACAGCGGGAAACCAACGCAGGTTCCGCCCGACGAGTCGCTTGCCGCGAAGCAGCGACCCCTGTTCGAGAAGCTGCATGTGTTCGAGGCCTGGCAGCTCACCAAGGGCAGCCCGGATGTTCTGGTCGGAGTCATTGACAGCGGCTTCGACTACTTCCACCCGGATCTGGTCGGGCAGTTGATTCCTGGCTACTACGCGCCAGGGGGCTATCACACTGAGATCGCCGAGAGCGTGGGCCACGGCACCCTGGTTGCCAGCATCATCGCCGCCAAGGGGGAAGAAGGGGTTGGCATGACAGGGCTTGCTCCCGGATGCAGGATCCTCACCGCGTCACTGGGGATGATCGAGCACAAGCTCATCAAGCTCCAGGAGGAATTCATGAAGGCCCATCCCGATGCCAAGTTGGCCGACTTCCAGAGCGTAATGGCGGCCCACGGCAAGGAGTTGCAGGCATTCGGCGAGGCCTGGACCACCTACCAAGCGACATCAGCTGCTGAGGCCATTCGCTATCTCGTGGACCACGGTGTGAGAGTGATCAACCACAGCGGCTACCTCCAGAAGGGGCTGATCGCGTCACCTGATGCGTGGAGAGAGCTTGACGATGCCTTCAGATACGCGGCGAGCAAAGACGTGCTGATTGTCCTCAGTGCCGGCAACCTCGCCCAGGAGAGCAATGACTACCCAGGCGACGAGAGCCATACCATCGTGGCCGGAGCGAGCATGCTCAATGACGAGCGCTGGGAAGAAGAGGACAATATCATGGGCACCATGATCAAGCAGGGCTCCAACTACGGCAGCCGTCTCACGGTGATGGCGCCGACCGAATCCATTCTCGTGTGCGTACCTCACGAGCAGAGGTTCTATGCCGCGGACAACAGTCCGATGGGCGCCCGGCAGAGCAAGTTCGAAGGGATGCATGAGTTCGCGCCGCAGGGAGCTACCTCATCAGCGGCCCCCATCGTGACATCACTGGTTGCCCTGGTCTACAGCTTGAGGCCGGACCTCCGCGCCGAGTCTGTGATCGAGATCATCAAGCAGGGCTGTGACGACATCGGCGCGGCAGGATACGACACCTGTACCGGATACGGGCGGGTGAACTTCCTCAGAACGCTGGAGCTGGCCAGGGACTTCCAGCAGCCCACTCAGTAGCTGTCTCGCTCGCTGCTCGCGGGCGTTGAAGAGTACCCTAGCTGGGTCCATAGGAGAGGACAATGAGAGATGAGATGAACCGGCAGCCGCGGGGTGTGAATCAGGATCTCAAGGAGTTGCCCACCTGGGCGCGCCGCTACGCTCAGAACCGGACGCTGCCCGTGGTGGCGTCCCTCGTGATATTTACAGTGGGGTCGTGCATGTTTGGGGGCCTCTCGTTGCTCACCGCGTGGGCCTACATCAAGGGCATCCGACTGCTGGCAGCTGCATCCATGCTGGTCCTATGTGGGTTCACGGCATGGTGGCTGTGGTTCAGCTTCATCGGTGCAACCCGTATCATGCGGAGCATCAGCGAGCGGCTGTATCGGGGCGACGGAGGCGTCTCGGTCGGGGCGTGTGCTGGAATCGAACAGTCCAGGGGACCCCTGCTGGTTGGCTTTGTGTTCATGTTCTGCGTCTTTGCCAGTGTAGGGCTGGGTTTCCTGGGGCTCTACCCGATCAGACTCATGCAGCCCGTCTCGGCGCTGTATGCTGTGCCGTTTCTCTGCTATCTCGGGCTGAAGATGCGCCGTATCGGCAGCCCCTTCATGTTCCTCTGGCCAGGTCTGTACGGGATCCATGCGATCCTACTTGTGACGGGCGTACCGATCGGGATGGGTCCCATGCTCGACATGTTCGTGCCGACGGTTGGCTACGGTCTCGTAGCCGCGCTGTCCGGGCACGTCTACGGCCGCTTCGCCCTGCACAGGCTGCGGGCGCTGGCGGCGACCACGGAGACGGCTGAAGAGGTGTAGGGGAGATGGCGAGGGACCTCCAGCAACCCGCTCAGTAGCTGTCTCGCTCGCTGCTCGCGAGCGTTGAAGAGGAACCTAGCCCTGGGTCCATAGGAGAAGACAATGAGAGATGAAATGAGCCGGCAGCCGCCGGGTGTGAATCAGGATCTCAGAGAGTTGCCGACCTGGGCGCGCCGCTACGCTCAGAACCAGACAGTCCCGTTGCTCGTCTTCCAGGCCATTTTTGTCGCCGGCGCAGCTGCCTTCGGCGGACTGGGTTATCTCACGGGATGGGCCTACGTGCACGGCCACCGCGTGCTGGCCCTCGCCGCGATGCTGGCGCTGATCGGCTTCGCGGGGTGGTGGGTTTGGTTCAGTGTCCTTGGCGCCGCCGGACTCATCCGGCAGGCCGCCTCGCGTCTGACTCGGGGCAGCGGCACCGTCTCTATGGGCGCGCCTCCGTTCTCACGGGCCACACCGACCGCGCCCGGGTGTCTCTTCGCGCTCTGCGTGGTGGCGAGCGTGCTGATCACGATGATGGGGTGGGTACCGACGCGGTATATGCAACCCCTCTCCGCTGTCTACGTCGTCCCCTTCATGATCTACTTGGGTGTGAAGCAATGGAACACGTCTAGCCCCTTCATGGTGTTGTGGCCGGCGCTGTACGGAGTGCATGCCGTGCTGATAGTAGCTGGCGTCCCGATCAGCCGCGGCCCCATGTTCGACATGTTCTTCCCGACGGTCGGCTACGGCAGTATTGCCGCCCTCGCCGGGCACATCTACAGCCGCTTCGCTCTGCGCAGGCTGCGGGCGCTGGCAGCGAGTACGGAGACGGCCGAGGGAGGGGAGGGATAGGGAAGATGCCCGAGCTCGACCCCAACGTGCATCAACCGGCACGCCTGCGCATTCTGATGCTGCTATCCGGGGTTGACAGCGCGGACTTCACCTTCCTGCTGACGACCCTGGGTCTGACCAAGGGGAACCTCTCCTCCCACATGAGCCGGCTCGAGGCAGCGAGCTACGTCGAGATCGCCAAGAGCTTCGATGGCAAGATACCGAACACCAGCTACTCGCTGACCCCGCTGGGCCGATCCCGCCTGGCGGAGTACTGGCAGGCGGTTGATGAGATCCGCGGCGGTTTCGAACTCCGATGACAGAGGCCGCCGGGGAGCGAGGATAGGGACGATGCTGCACGGCATCTGGCGCACCGTGAGGAAACTGAGGGCGCTGATCCTGACTCTGGGGGTGCTCTACCTCGCCTGCATGGGGGCCGGCGTGGCAACATACCACGCCGGGCGCGAGTCGCTCCCGTCCTGGGTTCAGCATCAAGGCGAGGGTAGTTACGAGCAGATCGAGCGCGTGTTCGGGAGGTTCCGGGGGCCGCTACGCGAAGGGCGCGCGGGGACGATCTTGACGTGCAGCGGCCTCGTCTTCGTCGTCAACATGGCCGGTGATGTCCTCAACTTCACGCTTCCCGGGGCGCTCATCGTCCCGCTGCCGTTCACGCTGCTCTACGGTGGCTGGGCTCAGGGTCTCGGCCTGGCGGCCATCCACGGATCTTCGTTTCTGTCCGTGTTCCTGTATCTGCTGATGGGCTCGTTAGAGTGGGCGACCTATGTACTCGCCAGCGTCGCAGGCCTCAATATCGGCCTGTCAGTGCTGGCGCCGAGGCGACAGGGGGTAGCATCGCGCGGGGCGGCCTTCCGACCTGCGTGCGGGGATGCAGTCCGGCTCTACGCTGTGATCGTCCTGATTCTCGCTGCGCAGGCGGTGATGGAGATTCTGTACGTCCGCAAGGTGCTGCTGTTGGGGGGCAGCGGCGTGCCGCTGGCGCCGTATTGATGGCCTGCGGAAGGGGCAGTGCGGAAGGACGCGCGGTCGGGCGCACAGTAAAGATTGAGGCGTGTCCACTGCTGACGTAGACGAGATAAGGCTGTACCTGCGGGAGAAGGTTGTCCCCTTCCTCAAGGCGATTGCAGCACCAAGTTGGGTTCCGGTCCTGATCCCTCTTCTGGTCGCCCGCGCCCACGCCGACCTGCTCCGCCGCTGGGTCATTGATGACGCGGGGATCACATTTTCCTATGCACGCAATCTGGCGCACGGCTATGGTCTGGTGTCACAGCCGGGCTTGCCGCCGGTGGAGGGCTACTCCAACTTCCTCTGGATGATCGCATACACGCCATTCTTTCTGCTGCATCGCTTCGATGCTCTGGGGACACCCAAGCTGCTGAGCTGGCTGTTCATCATCGCCTCGTTCATCGCCGCGCGACGCCTGTTCCGGCGGTACGGGGATGAGAACGGCGGAATCACCTTCGTCGTGCTCATGCTGCTGGCGATGAACACGTCGTTCGTCGCCTGGTGCGTCTCCGGGCTGGAGAACCCGTTGTACGTGTTCCTGCTGGTGCTGCTGGCCTGGCAGTCGTTGGAGGCGGTGAGTGGTGCGCGTCCGGGCCTCTGGCGGTCCGTGGCGTTGGGGGTGCTTGCGGTGGCAGTCGCCATGACCCGCCCGGAAGGTGTGCTGTTCCTCCTCGCCTATCCGTTGATCCTGCTCATCGGGCAGCTCTACCGAAGCCGTGTCGCCGGAGGGACACGGCCCGGCGACATAGACCGCCGCCCGGCCAAGCCGGTGGCCCTCTCGCTGCTCACCTACATTCTCGCCGCCGTGGTCTGCCTCGGCGGATTCCTTGCCTTCAGGCTGTCGTACTTCCACGAACTGCTGCCGAACACGTACTTCGCCAAGATGGAACCGATACGCTCTGCCGAGGACCTGTTCGAGTCACCGGAGGGACCCCCCGCTTACCGCCTTCTCGACGTGGCAGGCAGTATGGTTAGCTCTCGCCTGTGGAGCATGGAAGAGAAGCTGCCGGCCATAACCCCTCCGAATCTGCTTGACTCCTCCCCGGAACGCCGCTCGCTCCTCTTCGCGGTTCTGCTGGTGCTGGTCACCGGCTACCTCGTTGTTTCGAGACGTTTCCAGCGCGCACACCTGGTTCTGCTCGTGTGTCTCGCCATCGCCACCATCGCCTACCTCGCGCTGCCGCCGGACTGGATGGAGGAGTATCGCTATGCGACCGTTTTCTTCGTGTTCCTCTACGCCTATGCCGTGATCGCCGTGATGGAGGTGGTACGCAGCCTGACGGTGCAGCCCTCCGCCCGGCTGGGCATCGCCGTGGCTTTGGCGGTGATCGCCGTCGGCCTCACTCGCTCAGTCTACGGTCCCCGCGCGCGCGCCTTCGCCGCCAACCCCACGGTGCCGCTGAGCGGTGTGCGGGAGTGGCTGTCCGACCGCTTCGACGGATATGCGGAGGCACTGGGGATCGAACACGGATCGCTGCTGGTCCCCGACCTGGGAGCCACTCTCTTCTACTCCAAGCTTCGTGTCTACGACCTCGGTATGCTTTGCGACAAGACCATTGCTCACACCATGGGCAAAGACCAGCCGGCCTTCTACCACTACATCTTCGAGGTGGCAAAGCCTACCTTTATCCACACTCATGGAAGCTGGTCGCTTCGCGCCAACCTGGACGGGGATCCACGGTTCCGTCGCGATTACGTCCCCATCGTTGAGCACCCCGATGAGTGGGCCTCCGGACAGGCTGAGAGGGAGATCTGGTCGGGTGACTACGTGCGCAAGGACGCTGTCATCGGCAAGGAGCAGATAGTCGAGCAGTTGGGCGCTGACTATAGCTGGGGTGGAGATGGAGCCGGTGCCGGGAGCGGTCAAGACCAGACACAGGGAGGGCTTCGCGGTCGAGGAAGAGGTGGACGAAGGGACCTACGGCGCCGGGCACGTCAGCGTGCCGAGGAGGGCGCGTACCCATGACCTCCCGCCAACGCCTCCTCACCGTCCTCCGCGGAGACATTCCGGACTGCGTTCCGGTGGCGCCGGACTTCTCCAACATGATCCCAGCGCGGCTGACCGGGAAGCCGTTCTGGGATCTGTACCTCTACCAGGACCCGCCCATCTGGGAGGCCTACATCGCGGCCGCCAAGCGCTTCGATATTGACTCGCTCATGGACGGGTACTTCCCCCTTCGATTCCCGGAGGAGGACGGCGAAGACCAGGGCTGGGAACGCTTCATCGTGTTCCGCAGCCCAGAGCGCATCGTCACCCAGGCTTGCCGCAAGGAGGGCGGAAGGCGAGTGTGGGCACCCACGGTTGACGTGTACTATGTCGCCGACCCGCCGACCGAAGGCTTGCCTCCCGGCAAGCTCGGATTGCCGGAGGTGCCCTCGCGCTGGGAGCCGATCAAGGGCGTGAAACCGGTGGACCGAGGGCCGGAGGGACTGAAGCGCGTGAAGGAGATGCTTGGAGACCAAGGCTTGGTCGGCATCCCTGTCACCTCTAGCTGCGCGCTCAACAGCGAAGCCGACATCTACCACTACTATGACAACCCGGACAAGCATGAGCAGTGGGCGGCCGAGCGGGTGGAGCGGGCCGAGCGCCGTTTCCAGCACTTCATGTCTCTAGACGTAAAGCCGGACTTCATCTGCGTGGGCGGATCCGGCACGCTGGTGTTCCAGACGGTGGGCATCTTCCGGCAGCTAGCCCTACCGGCCGTCAAGCGGGTGATTGAGCTCGCCACCGCCGCCGGCATCCCCACTCACGTGCATTCCTGCGGGCCGGAGAGAGAGCTGGTCCGCATCTTCGCGGAGGAGACGGATCTGACTGTCATTGATCCCCTGGAGCGGCCGCCCATGGGGGACTGTGATCTCGCCGAGCTGAAGTGGCGGTGGGGGGACAGGATCGTGCTGAAGGGCGGCTTGCACACCACCGATGTGATGCTGCGAGGCACCGTCGAGGCGGTCGCCGCGGCCAGCAGACAGGCGATTGACGATGCCGCCGCGGGCGGGCGCTTCATCCTCTCCACCGGCGATCAATGCGGAAGGGACACGCCGGACAACAACATCCGGGCGATGGTGGAGACGGCAAGGACATACGGCAGGTACTGAGCTACCCCAAGCGAGCCAGTGCGGTGGTTGAGGCCTTCCCGTCCGGTCGTGTATACTGCCCTGGGGTGCGGTGCGGCAGTGGATGGGTGGTGGAGGACGGGCACGGCCTGCTTGTGGAGAGCATGGGGAAGGGAGACAACGACCTATGCTGATCGAGTACGTGCAGAGCGCGATGGAACTGGCTCACTATGAGATAATGGAAGATGGTCGGTATTGGGGGGAGATCCCGCCCCTGCAGGGAGTCTGGGCGGAGGGCGCGACTCTGGAGGAGTGTCGGCAGGCGCTGCGCGAGGTGCTCGAGGACTGGCTGCTAGTGGGCGTGCGGCGCGGACACCGCATTCCCGTGATCGCGGGCATTGACCTCAACAAGAAGGTTGAGGCGGGCACGGTTGCCGATTAGCCGCCGCGAGCTGATCCGCTGCCTGCGACGTCTCGGCTTCCAAGGACCGGAGGCAGGGACGCGCCGCCAGATGATGATCAAAGGCAGCCTGCGCTTGGCTCTGCCCAATCCGCATGGTACACAAGACGTAGATGATGCCCTCCTCTCTCGTATCCTGCGCCAAGCCGGGATAGCGCGGGAGGAGTTCGAGCAAGCTCGGAGGAGTACATGAGGAGTCTGGGAGCCGCATGTTGGATTCCTACGCGTCGGGTTTCCCGCGTGGCTGTCGAACTTGGCGCGGCCACAGCTTTCGCCGCCCTTACCGCCCTCGGCGCGCGGGTCCAGTTCCACCTGCCCTTCACCCCTGTCCCCGTTACCGGCCAGGTGTTCTGCGCCCTGCTTGCCGGGGGGGTACTGGGGGCTCGACTGGGGTTCGTGAGCCAGGTGCAATACCTCGCGGCAGGAGCGGCGGGCCTGCCCGTGTTCGCAGGCGGGGGCGGGATGCCCTGCCTGCTCGGCCCTACGGGCGGGTATCTGCTGGCATTCCCGGTCGCCGCGTTCGCAGTGGGAGCATTGTGCCAGATCCTGGGTGATCGGGGCCTGCGCGCGCTGGCTGCCGCGCTCTCCGGCGTGGTGGTCATTCATGTTCTTGGCGCCTGCTGGTACGCAGTGTGGATCACCGCGGTTGGTGGGAGGACTGATCTGATGGCAGTGCTCTCTCAAGCTGTCCTGCCGTTCATAGCCCTGGATGTGGGCAAGGCCGCCATGGCGGCGGCTGTCTTCGCCACGGCCCGGCGGAGGCTGCCGTTCGCTTGATTGTCCTCTGCTTGTTGGCCAGCGGCAAATCCGCTAGAATGCAGGCACTGCCTCACGTGCGCCGTTGGGCGCGCGAATGGCTAAGTCCGCCTTGGGCGGACCGCCACCCCGGCCCGAAGGGCCTAGGGGGTCGGTCCTCGCCCGCCGCGGCGGGCGAGTGTGGCATTGTGGAGCTACTGAAATGATCCGAGCAGTCGCGTTTGCGCTGTTGGCGCTATTCCTGGCGCCTGCCTGGGCTGCCCAACCGGCCGCCCAGCAGCCACAGCCGATACCGGCCGCGGAAGCCGAACGCCGGGTGGCGGAGACGCGGGACGCACTCAGCGACCTGCTGTGGATGGGAACGGAGCCTTACTGGCACACCGGCGAGTGGGAGGAGTGTGTGCGGTTGTGCCGCCAGGTGGTGGAGCTGGATGAGCACTTCGTGGAAGCCGGCACCTCGCTGGCCTGGTTGCTGTGGAGCCACGACCGGGATGCGGAGGCAGTCAAGGCTTACGAGCAATGCGTGGTGGCGAATCCGAAGAGCTGGAAGGCCCGCCACGAGTTCGGCATGTACTACCTCAGCCGCCGCAAGCACGACCAGGCGGTCGAGCAGTTGCGCCACGCGGTGGCTCTCGGCGCACCTACTCCGCACGCCCACATGCTGCCCGTCGCGCTGGAGAGAGCTGGGCGCAAACAGGAGGCGCTGGAAGAGTGGCGCGGCATTCTGAAGCGCTTTCCCGACGACGCGGTGGCCAAGCGGCACGCGGAGCGCCTGGAGAAAGAGCTAAGGGAAGCTGCCAAAGAGAAGACCTGATCACCGCCCGCTGGAGGGAATGCCCATGGCAAGCGTCGCCATCCTGGGAGGGGGCCCGGCCGGATACGTGGCCGCCATCCGCGCCCGTCAGTTGGGCGCGGAGGTCACTCTCATAGAGATGGACAAGCTGGGAGGGGTCTGCCTGAACCGCGGTTGCATTCCCAGCAAGGCCTTGCTCAAGACGGCAGAGGTAGCTCGGCTGTCGCGTGAGCTCGACCAGTACGGGGTGGAGGGTGAGTTCAGAGCCGTCAACTGGCCGGCCGTAATGCAGCGCAAGGCGCGTGTGGTGAGCCAGCTCGTCAAGGGCATCGAGTTCCTCATGCAGCACAACGGAGTCAGAGTCGTGCCGGGCAAGGGCCGCTTGCTTGACTCCCGGACCGTTGCGGTGGATACCGGCGGCAAGGAGGAGACTGTCGTCGCCGACAGGCTCGTGATAGCAAGCGGATCTCTACCGGCCCGCCTGCCGATCGCCGGCTTCGAGCCTCCGCTGGTGCTCACCAGCGACGAGGTGCTCGAGCTTGACTCCATCCCCGACACCATGACCATCATCGGGGGCGGCGTCATCGGAGTGGAGTTCGCCGACATCTTCAGCTCCGTCGGGTGCAAGGTGACGATCGTGGAGATGCTGCCGCGCATCGTCCCCCTCGAAGATGAGGAGATTTCTGCAGAGCTGGCGAGGTCCTTCCGGCGACGGAAGATCGAGATGTTCACGAACTCCCGGGTAACGGAGGTCGCGGCTGGAGACGGGGCCCGAGTGGTCCGCTTCACCCGTGACGGGCAAGAGCAAGAGGTGAGTTCCCAGGTCGTCGTCTCCGCGGTGGGCCGCTGGCCCAATACCGAGGGGGTCGGGCTGGCCGAAGCGGGCGTTACGCTTGAGCGTCGGCAGGTGAAAGTGAACGCTCGCATGGAGACCAATGTAGCTGGCGTATACGCGTGCGGAGATGTGATCGGCGGTTACCTGCTTGCGCACGTAGCTTCGGCGGAAGGCAAGGTGGCGGTCGCCAACGCGCTCGGCGGCGAGTGTGACATGGACTACCGCGCCATCCCCTCATGCATCTATACCCACCCTGAGATCGGCTCGGTCGGACTGACTGAGGCGCAGGCGTCGGAGCAGGGCATCGAGACGAAGATAGGTCGGTTCCACTACCGCGGGTGTGGGAAGGCCGTCGCAGAAGGGCAGCGGGAGGGCATGGTCAAGCTGGTGGTGGAGGCGGCCGGCCACAAGATCCTCGGTGGACACATCATCGGCCCGCATGCTACTGACCTGATTCACGAGCTGGTACTCGCTATCACTCTCGGCGCCACCGCGGAACAGGTGGGGGAGATGGTGCACGCGCACCCAACCTTCGCCGAGCCGGTGATGGAAGCGGCCGAGGACGCGCTCGGGGTCGCCATCCACAAGTGAAGCGTTTCTTGCCGGCCGGAGGCGGGCAAGAAACGGGCCCGGGAGCCATCTTCGAGCATTTCTGTGGACAATTGCGGGATGGTCGTGACGCAGAAGACTCTGTAGCGGAGGGCTGTTCTATGGAAGAGATACTGCTCGTGCTGGAAGAAGACGGTCGGTTGACCCCCGCGCAGGTCGCGGAGCGCCTGGGGCGACCTGAGAAGGAAATCAAGCAGCAGATCGCTCAGCTAGAGTCCGACGGGGTGATCAAGCGCTACAAGGCGGTGGTTGACTGGGAGCGGGCTGGGACTGAGCACGTGTTCGGGTTCATCGAAGTGCGGGTCTCTCCCCAGCGAGGGCTTGGCTTCGACGCCATCGCCGCGCGAATCATAGAATTCCCGGAGGTGCATTCCCTCTATCTCATGTCGGGCGCCTATGACCTGATGGTGGTGGTGCAGGGCAAGAGCATGCGAGATGTCGCCTACTTCGTGGCCGAGCGGCTGGCGCCCCTGGATCATGTGCTGAGTACGGCCACCCACTTCGTGCTCAGACGCTACAAGGTGGACGGGGACATCATGGTCGAGCGCGTGGAGAACAAGCGCTTGCCAGTCACTCCCTAGTGCGGACCCCAAGCATGAAAGAGCCCCGACCGCGCGTCGCTAAACGCGTCGCCCAGCTTGCCCCCTCGGGCATCCGCCGGTTCTTCGAGCTAGTCGAACGCATGCCCGAGGCGATCTCGCTCGGCATTGGCGAGCCCGACTTCACCACCCCCTGGCGAGGCCGCGAGGCGGCGATCTACTCGCTGGAGCGAGGGCACACGCACTACACGCCGAGCCGCGGCATAGAGGAACTGAGATACGCGCTGGCCGAGTACCTGGAGCGCAGGTTCAGCATCGCCTATGACCCTGACCAGGAGATGCTCATCACCATCGGCGCGAGCGAGGCGATTGATCTCGCGCTGCGGACCGTCCTCGAGCCTGGGGAGGCGGTTCTCGTCCCTCAGCCATGTTTCGTGTCCTACGTACCGTGCACTGTTCTCGCCGGCGGCACGGCGGTGCCAGTGAGGACCCGCCCCGAGCATCAGTTCCAGGTGCAGGTAGACGACCTGGAGGAGGCGGACGCGGCGAATGCACGCGCCATCGTCATCTGCTATCCGAACAATCCCACCGGTGCAGTGATGGATCGTCAGGCGCTGGAGGCGGTTGTGAGATGGGCCGAGCAGCGGGATCTGCTCATCATCTCAGACGAGGTCTACGCCGAGCTGCGCTATGACGGGGATCATGTTTCCGTTGCGACGATGCCGGGTGCGCGCGATCGGACCATTCTCGTGGGCGGCTTCTCGAAGGCCTGGGCGATGACCGGCTGGCGGCTCGGGTTCGCGGCGGGGCCGGCCGACCTCCTCGAGGCGATGACTAAGGTGCACAGCTACACCACCATGTGCCCGCCGACGATGGCGCAGGAGGCGGCGGTGGAGGCGCTCCGCACCTGTGACGCGGAAGTGACGCGCATGAGGCGGGAGTACGACCAGCGGCGGCGGGTGATCGTCCGTCGCCTGAACGATATGGGCCTTGATTGCTTCGAGCCGCGGGGGGCCTTCTATGCCTTCCCCTCGGTCGCCCGCACCGGTCTCACCTGCGAGCAGTTTGCCGAGCGCCTGCTCGCCGAGGAGAAGGTGGCGGTGGTGCCAGGCACGGCCTTCGGCGCTTGTGGAGAGGGCTTCGTGCGCTGCTCCTACGCCACCTCCATGCCGCTGATCGAGGAGGCGACAGCGCGCATGGCCAGGTTCGTCGCTAAAGCAATCGCTTGATCGCGGAGAGGGCATGGACATCATCGTCGCGGAGAATGCAGGCTTCTGCTTTGGGGTAAAGCGGGCGCTTGATCTGGTGGCGCGCGCCGCGAAGGACACGTCCCGGCCCGTCTACACGCTCGGCCCTCTCATCCACAATCCGCAGGAGATCTCCCGTCTCGAGATTCTCGGGGTCCACCAAGCTGAGTCCCTGGGCGAGATCCCGGGCGGCGCGGTGGTGCTCTCCGCACATGGCGTAGACCCCGCAGTGGAGGCGCAGGCCCGCGCGCGCGGGTTAGAGGTGATTGACGCCACCTGCCCGTTTGTGAGCCGCGCCCACCAGCACATCCGCGCCCTGGCCGAGGGGGGCTACAGTGTGGTCATCCTCGGCGATCCCGGACACCGGGAGGTAGAAGGCCTTGCCGCGCGTGCCGGAGGGCAGGCGCACATCGTCACCGGCGCGCGGGATGCCGAGGCCCTGCCGTTCGCGAAGCGATACGGTGTCGTGGTTCAGACCACACAGCGCCCCGGGACGCTTCGAGAGGTCGTCGGCGCGCTGGCCGGGCGCTGCAGCGAGCTGCGGGTGTTCAACACCATCTGCGAGGCCACTGTTGCTAGACAGGAAAGCGCACGGCAACTGGCAGACCAGGTGGAGGTGATGATTGTCGTCGGGGGAAGAAACAGCGCTAACACCGCCCGCCTCCACGAGATCTGCGCGGCTACGGGCACACCGACCTACCAGATCGAAGTCGGGCAGGAGCTGGAGCCGGGCTGGCTGACAGGGGCGAGGCGCGTGGGTGTCACCGCTGGTGCATCCACTCCGGAATGGGTGATCCAGGAGGTGGTGGAGCGCCTGCCGCGGATTGCGGCCGCGAGTCGGGAACAGTGAAAGCCAGGCCCGCAAGGGTGGTGTGGACGCGGCCCGGCGGCCCGGCCGCGACCGCGGGTGTGGCAGCGGGTGACGTGCTCCTGCGGGTGAATGGTGCCGCCCCGCGCGATTACATTGACTACCGCTACCTGACCGCCGAGCCGCGGGTGGCTCTGACGGTCAGAAAACCGGCAGGCAGTGTGCGCCGCGTGGTCATCGAGAAGGAGGAGGATGAGGACCTGGGACTGCGGTTCGTGGAAGATGTGTTCGACGGGGTCCGCACGTGCTGCAATCGCTGCCCGTTCTGCTTCGTGTCGCAGTTGCCGAAGGGCTTGCGCCCAGCGCTCTACGTGCGCGATGACGACTACCGGCTGTCCTTCCTCCACGGCAACTTCATCACCCTGACCAACCTCACCCCGGCCGACCGCCGCCGCATCGTGCGCTACCACCTGTCTCCGCTCTACGTGTCTGTCCATGCTACTCAGCCGGATGCCCGAAGACGTCTCTTCGGCAGGAGCACTCCGGACCCGCGGCATGAGATGGCGCGCCTTGCCGCCAGAGGCATTGAGTTTCACACTCAGATCGTGGTATGCCCCGGAGTGAACGATGGCGAGCACCTGGAGCAAACGGTGACCGAGCTTGCCGCGCTGCATCCGGGCGTGCGCTCCGTGGGGGTCGTGCCGGTAGGCATCACCAAGCACCGGAACGGGCTTCCGCGCCTGCGCAGGGTCACCGCCCGCATCGCCGGCGAGCTCGTGAGCCGGGTGCAATCATGGCAGCGCTTGTTCAGGAAACGACTGGGCAGTCGCTTTGTCTTCGCGGCCGACGAGTTGTACTTGCTGTCCGAAGCGCCCATCCCGGCGCGGGCGCACTACGAAGGCCTCTGGCAGCTCGGAAACGGAATCGGCTGCGCTCGGCTTTTCCTGGACGAGGTGGCCCACCTCCGGCGTGTTGCGCTGGCTGTCCCCCTCTCCGTGGTACTGGTTACCGGCGAGATGGCGGTTGGGATGGTAAGGCTGCTGGCGGAGAAGCTGACGGCTGCTGGGTCTCTAACGGCGCGGGTATGCCCTGTGCCGAACCGGCTGCTGGGAAGCTCGGTCACCACTGCTGGATTACTTGCAGGATGGGATATCGCCAGAGCTGCAGGCAAGCTGCCGAGGCCGGATGTGGTGATCGTCCCGGCCACCGCGGTCAGGGAAGGGGAGGGCTTTCTGGACGGCCTGCGGGTCGAGGAACTCGCCAGCCGGCTAGGCACGAAGGTGCTGATCGCGGCCGGCCCGCGAGCAGCGGTGGCGGCGCTGCAGGAGCACGCGCGTCAGAGAGGTGCGACATGACCCAGACGCGTGACCGCGGTGTGGTGGCGATCGTGGGCCGCCCGAATGTGGGCAAGTCCACCTTGTTCAACCGGCTCGCGGGCCACCGCATCGCCATCGAGGAGCCCACTCCCGGGATCACCCGGGACCGCATCTACGCAGACTGCGAATGGCGCGGCAAGCGCTTCATCCTCGTTGACACCGGCGGGCTGCAGTTGAGAGGCGGCGCGCTCCAGGTGGAGATCACCCGGCAGGTGGAGTTCGCCATCCAGGAGGCGGATGTCATCGTGTTCCTGGTTGATGCCAAGGAGGGGCTAGCCGGATTTGACCAGGATGTCGCGGAGATGCTCCGGCGCACCGGCAAGCCGGTGATCCTCGCCGCCAATAAGGTTGACAGCCGGCGCCGTGAGGAGGCCTTGCCGGACTTCTATGCGCTTCGACTCGGGGCCGCGCTGGGTATCTCCTCGGCACACGGCCTGCTTGTGGATGAGCTGCTGGATCAGATCTGGGAGCATCTCCCGGAGACACAACCCGCCCCTGAGGGCGAGGACATCATCCGCATCGCCATCGTCGGCCGCCCGAATGTGGGCAAGTCCTCTCTGCTAAACGTCATCTTGGGTGAGAATAGAGCGGTTGTAGACTCACAGCCCGGAACGACTCGCGATTCCATTGACACCCCCCACCGGTGGCGCGACCGGTCGCTGGTGCTGATTGACACCGCCGGAATTCGCCGCAAGAGCAGGGTCAGCGCGGATTTCGAGTACTACAGCGTGCTGCGCGCCTTCGGCGCCATCGAGCGCAGTGATGTTGCGCTCACCCTTATTGACTCAGAAGAGGGGCTCACGGACCAGGACAAGCGCATCGCCGGGCGCGCGCACGAAGAGGGCAAGGCGCAGGTGCTGGTGGTGAGCAAGTGGGACCTCCGCTCACCCGCGGGAACCGACCCGAACGCCGACAAGCTGCTCATGCAGGACTTCTCCCGCCAGGTGCAGGCGTGGCTTCCGGAGATCTCCTATGCCCCTGTGGCATTCGTCTCCGCGCTGCAGGGGAGGGGCATCGAGGCCCTGCTCGAGACCGCGGTCGGCGCGGCCGAGCAGCACGCCTTC
>Ga0315279_10001172_pt1 | contig 44710 bp, 48 predicted proteins | sample YL17G06_20_MG_FD_203694 | JGI IMG/M metagenome (GOLD analysis project Ga0315279, IMG submission 203694) | Sediment microbial communities from Yellowstone Lake, YNP, Wyoming, USA - YL17G06_20 | ecosystem: Environmental > Aquatic > Freshwater > Lake > Sediment | place: USA: Wyoming | collected...
AACAGGACAGATTAAAAAAAGATTAAAACCGGATTATCCGGTGCTGCTTTCAGGCATACTTTTGTGGTTCTGCATCGAATTTCTTCTTGCAGCCGGGCGCGCAGAAATAATATTTCTTGCCCTTATAATCGCTTGTGAATTTTGCAGTTTTCTCGTCCACCGTCATCTTGCAGATCGGATCAATTGCCATATCCCACCTCAGTTATTTTCCTTTCTTTGCCTCTGGTATATACCTTTTCAAGAGAAGCGAGAGGCTGACAACGGTGACAGAACTGAGTGCCATTGCAAGGGCAGCAAGCTCCGGCCGGAACGTGATGCCAAAGAACGGATAGAGTACTCCTGCTCCGACCGGGATCAGGGCCGAGTTGTAGGCAAATGCCCAGAAAATGTTGCCCCGGATCCTGCCCATGACCTTCTTTGAAAGCTGGATTGACGCAACCGCATCGAGCAGATCGTCCTTGATCAGCACTATATCGCCACTCTCAATGGCAACATCAGTGCCGCTCCCGATCGCGATACCTACGTCAGCCTGAGCAAGGGCCGGGGCATCATTAATCCCGTCACCCACGAACGCAACGATCTCACCTTTTTGCTGAAGTGCCCTGACCTCTGCCGCCTTGTCCTGCGGGAGCACCTCGGCGACAACCCGCTCAATCCCGATCTGCTGTGCAATTGCATTCGCAGTGCGCCGGTTATCTCCGGTGATCATAAGAACGGTAAGCCCCATCGATTTAAGATCCTTGACTGCATCTTTTGTGGTCCCTTTTAAGGTGTCAGCAATCGCGATGACACCAGCCATCTGCCCACCGGCAGCAACGAGAACCGCGGTCTTCCCTTCCTGTTCAAGCGCAGTTATTCGTGATTCGATCTCAGGAGGGATCTGCACCCCTTTTTCCTGCATAAGGGTGCGGTTGCCTGCAAGCACTTCTTCGCCAAGGACGTGCGCAGAAACGCCTTTGCCGCTGAATGTATCGAAGTGTTCTGTCCGCTCAACCTTCACGCCCCGGCTCTCTGCTTTGCGCACGACTGCCTGAGCAAGCGGGTGCTGTGAATTCTTCTCTAATGCAGCGGCAAACGCAAGGAGCGTCTCTTCAGATACCATGGTTGGTACGAGATCGGTTACCTCCGGTCTGCCCTTCGTGAGCGTGCCGGTCTTATCAAAGATTACAGTCGTGATCTTCTCGGCAATTTCGAGCGCTTCGCCATTCCTGATGAGGATGCCAAGTTCAGCCCCGCGTCCCACCCCGACTGTTACCGCAGTCGGCGTCGCGAGACCGAGTGCACAGGGACAGGCAACTACGAGCACGGAGATAAGAGCCGTGAGTGCAAAAAGAAGAGGATCTGGCGGTACCGGGAACACAAAAAGCCAGACTGCGAACGCGATTACGGCAATGGCGAGCACAGCGGGAATGAAGTACGTGACCGCAACATCAGCGATCCGCTGCACGGGGGGTTTTGAGCCCTGTGCGTCTTCCACAAGCTGGATGATCTGGGCAAGGACCGTTTCCCTGCCCACTTTCGTCGCTTTTATCGACAGCACCCCGTTCTGGTTGATGGTGCCCCCGACAACCCTGCTCCCCTTTACCTTGAGAGGGGGGATCGGCTCACCGCTGATCATCGCCTCGTTCACGTAACTCTCGCCAGCGACCACTTCACCATCGACCGGGACTTTCCCTCCTGGTTTCACGACCACGACGTCACCGGCCACAACATCCTCCACCGGTACTTCAACTTCCGTTCCCTGACGGATCACAATCGCGGTCTTTGCCCGCAACCCCATGAGGGTCCTGATCGCCTCCGATGTCCGCCCCTTTGCCCGCGCTTCGAGATACCGCCCGAGCATGAGGAACGCGGCGAGCATGATCGCGGTGTCATAAAACATAAATTCGTGGGTGAGCACGATCCCGAATGTCCCCATCACGCTTGCCGCAAACGCGACACCGATGCCCATTGCGTACATCACGTCCATATTGAGCGAGCGGTTGCGCAGCGCCATGCGTGCCGCGCGGAAAATGGGGTACGAGACGTAGATGAAAACCGGCGTTGAGATCACCAGCATCACGTAGGCGAGCGCGTGCATTGGAAGAGGAAGCGGGACATACATTGCAAGCATCAGGGGAATGCTGACAGCAAACCCGATGGTGAACCGGAGAGATTTATCATGCAGATCTTTTTCTCTGGCACGCTTTTCTGCTTCCTCGCTCACTTCACCCGCGATCCCGAGGTATTGATAGCCGGCATCCTCAATCGCCTTCTTCATATCGCTGATATCAGAGACCGACGGGTTATACCCAACGTACGCTTTTTCGGTGCCAAGGTTCACCGTCGCAGATACAACACCCGGGAGTTTCCGCAACGCAGCCTCGATTGTCTGGACGCAGGTTGCGCAGACCATACCGCCGACTTTGATCGTCACCTCCCGGTTTACCACTTCATAACCGGCATCTTTTACTGCTTTTTCCAGTTCGGCGAGTTTGACCTTTGCAGGATCGAATTCGATATGGGCGGTATCGGTACCGAAGTTCACCTGCGCCTTTGACACGTCATTGAGTTTTGATAGCGATTCCTCGATGTTGATGGCACAGGTGGCACAGTGCATCCCGGATATTTTCAGTTCGGCTTTTTTCTTTTGGGGTTCGGGCATGGGTTCCTCCGGGCGGTAATCTCCGGTAGTCGTATGTTCTCTCCAGGATTCTCTTATTTGTTGTGGAGGCGGCAGTGCGCGGGACGCCGGTTCTTTCCTGCCGGCAGACATCACACCGACCACAAGGCATTCAACCGCAACCGGATTATTCCGGATACTGCATGTCTGTTCACAAAAAAAATCCCGGTGAGGCCGCACCTGCATGACCCGCGGACGGAAACCGGAGGCCGCTATTGCTGAGGCAAAAACATTTGCGGAGCGGATGGGCTACCGCTGGATCGACAACCCGCACGCGGATCTCCTGTACGATTTCCAGATCTTCAAACCGGAATCGGTCCGACTCGTGAAGGTCCAGCAGACGCGGTACCGGATCGATCCCGAAGCGTTTTATGACAAAACCTTTCCCGAAGAGGTCCGTGGATTGCGCGAACTCCCGTTCCCGCCATTCATCCTCCGCGAGCTCTGGCTCCGCACCCAGCACGAGCGGATCTGGCGCCGGCTACATGTCACGGAAGTTTCGGTCGGGGAGATCGAGTGGTGGGGGCCGGACGGGTACACCAATCCCCATGCCCGGTGAGACCCCGGTACAGGGTGGACGCAATCCACCCTCATTAGGTAGCGCACCAATAAGAGATCAGCCTCTTCATGGTCTGGTCTTCGACGGAGACCCGTACGGTCGATAACCCCGCGGGAAATCTCCAATAGAACTGGTGCCAACGCCCGACAAAATTCCTCTTCTAATCCACTATTTTTTGAAAATGGCAGTTTTAATCAGGAAAAAACCGTGCAATTTAGCGGGCGTTTAACAGCATGGAAAAACGGGGGTTAGTCCAGCCCGTTTACCGGATTATCCTGCAACCGGGAGTGAATATGGCCTGAAAAAAATGGGGTGAAATTTGAGAAAGAGAAAAAGGGATTTTTAAGGGAAAATCCCAAGAAAGTGCCATCAAAACGCATCCGGGTAGCCTTGGCAGGGATTTTAAACGGGAACTCCTTCCAATTCACGTAATTGTTCCCGAATTTTGATTTATATTTCAGTGAATGCAAAAAATTGATAAAAGGTATGTATAGTCTTCCATTTGGCATGAAAAAGTCCGGACTTTTTCATCAAACGCGCCTGAACGCCGTTTGACGTTCATCCCTGTTTTTTTAAAAACGATCCGAAATCTATTGTAATAATCATTCATAATAACCCCCCAACCCAATCTCCTCATGAGGAGTATCCCAGATCATGAAGATCCTCGCAATCCACGGCAGCCCCCGGACAATCCGGAGCGGCACGCGAAGGCTCACGGGCTTTGTGCTGGAAGGAGCACAGGACGCCGGCGCAACAACCGAGATGATTGACCTGTGTGATTACCGGGTCACGCCCTGCACTGCCTGCGAGGGCTGCACGTTGAACGGTACCTGCGTGTACGAAGACGATGTCCCGGCACTTGTCGCACGCATGAAGGAGGCGGATGGGATCGTATTCGCATCACCCGTGTATATCGACAACGTAACCGGCCAGATGAAACTGTTTTTCGACCGGCTCGCAGACGCGATCCACTATCAGGTGCTGACCGGAAAATACGGCTGCGCTGTTGCGACGACGTACGATTCGGGCGGTACCGAAGTTGTCGCGTACCTCGGGCACGTGCTCAACTACCTTGGCGTCATATCGGTTGGCGGAATCGGCATCGCAACGCAGGAAGATGCCGGCGCGATCGACCGTGCGGAACCGGATGCCCGGGCTCTAGGGAAGAAACTTGCCGGCGCGGCCCGGCAGGGTTTTTCCGATCCAAAACAGGAAGAAGAAATTGCAGGCAACCGGGAATATTTCAAAAGCATCGTGGAAGCGAACCGCGACTTCCGCACCGCGGAATACGAGGAATGGAAAAGGATGGGGTGGCTGGACTGACCGGCGCAGGACCTGCGGCAGCGGTACACCGGAAAAAAGTTTTCCTGCCGGATTAGTCTTCCTGTTCTGGTTCCGACGGGGGCGTAGTCACAACTTTCCGGTAAAATCCGGCTACACAGGCGATAATCAACACGACCAGGAGGACTGCGCTGAAAATATTTTCCGCTACATTCATGCTGATCGATATGTTCATGTGGGCAATGTCATTGACCGCACCGATGAGCAGGGCGACAACAAGGAACAGGATTGCACCGGTGATGACGCCAAGGATTACTGCTGCGGCGATGCGGAGGGGATCGGGTTTTACAGTCATGTGAAATTCTCAATGCATGGTGAACTTTATTCATATAAAAACCCCGGGTTTGATCCCTCCAGATGTAAGTGTCCGGATTGCTCCCTATCTCCCGAAGTGGAAGAGAATTCAACAATATTTGGTTATTTTGTCAAAATACCCATTTTAAACCCACTATTTACGAATTTGAAAATCAGGGCAACAGCACGTTTCTGGGGCACGATAACCTGAAAAACAGACTAGGCATCAAGTAAAACATAAGATGCCTTAGAACGCTGCTAAATTGCAGGGTTTTATTTTGGTTAAAACGCTTATTTTGCCAAAATACCTTATTTAAACAATATTTTCTGTCGGCGTGGACACCGCTCCCACTGGAACGATAAAGCCGAAAAACTACCTGAAAATTCAAAGACCGTATAGCGTTTATTTTGGCAAACGGGGCAAGATTTGGATCATGAGGTTGAGGGAGGTGGTGATGTAGGCTGATCCGGCTCAACAAACCGAGGACTTCAATGAACGGCTGAATAAATGATTAAAAAGACTGCTATTATACAGATTCCGTTAAGAATTTTTTATACACTTCCACTAGCGCCGCCCCGTACGCCTCTTTCTTTTTTGTTGGAACATAGTTGAGCGCCTGCGTCCGCTTCAGGAGTTCTTCGGTAATCGCGGCGTCATCGGTAAGTTTTAGTTTTTTCACTTCCGCCACGATCCAGTCAAGCTGATCGATGCCGGTCTCTTTCCCGTCCACAAGGATCATCTTTGTCTTGATCTTGTCGGGCGGGATGCCCCCGCAGATCGAGCAGTAGTACCCGTCCTTGTCGTCCCCGCCCATCGTTTCACTCCCGGATCATCGTCAGGCTCATCTTGAACTTTGTTATCGCGGAAAGTGCATGAGGGACGTTTGCCGGAAAGATGATCGTCTCTCCCTCTTTCATCTGGTACGTCTGCCCCGCAATCCAGACCTCGCACTCACCCTCAAGGATTGTGACCACCGCATCGTATGGCGTGGTGTGTTCGGAGAGGCCTTCGTTCTCATCGAACGAGAAGAGCGTGATGTTGCCGGCTTTTCTTGAGATGATCATCCGGCTTGCGACCGTGCCCTCGGCATAATTGACGAGATTTTTGAGGTTTTGGACTTTTCCCTTCAGATCCTCGCGCTTCTTATCCGCCTTTTCATGTTTGTCCGGGTCTTCCAGTTTGTATTCCACCATAGCGTCCCTCCTTACAAAGCTGTAGGTGCGATGTGGTTATATTACCTGATTTCATTTATTACCTGAATTCATTTAGTATTCCGTATGATTCCCCGATCCTGATGATCTGCACCGGACAGAGATCTCCGGCTTCCCGGGCGCAGGGTTCCATTGACTCCGGGGGTGTCCCCTTCGCAATATTTCCTTCGAAACGGTACTTCCCGACAATCCGGGAAAATGAATCATCAGGATCCTGTTCGGACAGGTCGGGGCATGTCTCCCGGCATGACCCGCAACTGACGCTGGTGCCGCAATCGATTTCAATTCCGTAGTATCAATCCTGTCGCTGCATCTTAAAAAATTGTACCAGTTGGGGAAACCCCGGGATTTTTTTCCCATCACCAATACCGGAACTTCTCTGTTTTTCTCGGATGCCGATCCTTTACATCACGAGAAGAAACACCGCGTATACCGCTACCTGCAGTATCGTGAGCGGGATTCCTACGCGTGCAAATTCCCAGAACGTCAGCGTCTCTCCCTGCTTTTCTGCGTTCTGGATGATAATCACGTTGCTTGCCGCACCAAGGATTGTCAGGTTTCCTGCAATCGTGCTCCCGGCAGCGAGCGCCATCAGCTGCACTGTACTCCCGCCTGCCTGCAGGATCATCGGCTGGAAAAGGGCAACGAAAGGGACATTGGAAATAAACTGGCTGATCACGACACTGGTCGCAAGGACCATCAGGACAGAGGAGACAACGCTCACGTCCACAAATGACTGGAAGACCCCGGTCTGCCAGACACTCTCCATCAGTACGAACATTGCGGCAAAAAAGACAAGTGTATACCAGTCAATCCCGCGTACCACCTCGACCCTTTTCTCAGAAAAGAGCAGGATGGGCGCAGCAGCACAGAGCGCTATCAGGGGTATCGTGACAAAAAAACCGGCTCCGGAGAGCGAGAGGATGACGTTTGAGGCAACCAGCACGATAATGATACCAAGTGAGCACTGGCAGATATGCATGAACCGGCTGTCACAGGTGACTGGCAGACCATTATCCAGCGGAAGTGGTCTGAATTCCCTTTTATAAAATATTCTGAGGATTGCATACGCGATGATGAGGTTGATCATGGTCGGCAGAGCAAGGTGCCACGCGAACTTGACGAACGGTGAGCTCATCCCGCTGTTGACTGCCACGAGCAGGTTCTGCGGATTTCCTATCGGACTCAGGACACTTCCTGTCGTTATCGCTATGGCAAGGGAGAGCAGGAGGAGCTTAGGGGATATATGATATTTCTTTGAAATTGCGACCATAAGGGGTGTTCCGATGATGGCGACCGTGTCATTCATCAGGAGTGCAGAGAGGATACCCATGCACAGCATGGTGACAATGACAAGCCGGTCAACTGTTATCGTTCGGTGGAAAAGCCGGTGGGCGATGCATCCGAGATACCCGCTGGTGACCAATCCCTCTCCGACAACGAACATGCCGAATAAAAAAACCATCACTTCGAGATTAATTGCCCGTAGTGAATCCATAATCGTAATCTGCCCGGTCGCAAGGACAGCGAGCGCTCCACCGAGCATGATCTGCCAGATCCTGATCCGGAACCTCCCCACCTGCCGGACCGCAATGAGCAGAAACACGGCAGCAAGTATAACGACTGCGATCTGCGTACATTCATTGTGCCTGTTTTAGGAGATGAGCGTTTGGCAGCAGCAGGGGGATGCGGGCACACCGGAACAAAATTCTCATATAGTCCGGAACGGAATCTCTCTGCATGAAATTCAGGCTGCTAATCCCTGTCATCGTGGTTCTTGTGGCAATCATATTCGCCGCAGGATGTACGGGTAGCGGCGGACAGACGACACCGCCACAGACACAACCCCCGACACCCGTTCAGACAACGTCCGTTTCCACTACTGCACTCCCGTCAACTACCGGCGGATCGATGCAGCCCGGCCCAACTCAGACAATCCCGCCGGCGACCCCGGTCTCAATCTCTGTTGAAAAAGCCGGGACGTACTCTACCACGATCATCACCCACTTTGACGGGGGAAAAGGTATGTCCGCAGTGAGCAAGGTCGATGTGCGGGTCACCCGCCCTGACGGCTCGGTCGTGACCGGGGTGCTCAAGCCTCTCAGGGGGGAGACCGTTGAACTGGAAGGAACCCAGGGTACTGACCGTGTCGAGGTCATTGTCACGATGAATACAGGCAGTATGTACAAGATCATCGACCAGCAGATGCCCTACAAGACACGCGGGTAATCCATCTGCCTTCGGAATTATCCTTTTTTATACGCGTTGATCCATACCTGAACCATTGCTTGATCTCCTGGCAGAAAGCCACTGATTATCGACGGCCAAAAAGAGAACATTTCAGAACCACTACGATCCCGTCCCAACCTTCCAGTGCAACAACACCCCGTCGTCCATCCGGGTCACTTCAAGAAGCGTGAGCCGGCTGAACTCCGCTTCGTTCACAAAACCCGGCCCGTCAACAGGTGTCGGTGCATCCTTCCCCCCGATAATGATGTTTCCCACAAACGTATAGAGCTCATCAACAAGGCCCGAAGAGAACAGGTTCGCAATGAGCGTCCCCCCGCCCTCCACCATCAGCTGCCGCACGCCCATCGCACCAAGCTCACCAAGCAGGATGGCAATATCCACTTCATTTTCGCCGGCAGCAACAACCGTTGCCAGTTTTTTCAGCGCAGCCACCTTTGCCGGAGTTGCACGCCGGGAAACCGCGATCACCCGCTTCCCTTCTCCCCTGGTGAGGACCGACGCGGTGATAGGGGTGCGTGCGGTGCTGTCGACAACCACACGGACGGGATGGTCATCCCTTCCCTGAGCCCGGCGCTCCCGTTTCAGTTCATCCGATTTCACGGTCAGCGAGGGATCGTCGGCAAGCACCGTCCCTATACCGACCATGACGGCATCGCTTGCTGCCTTGAGACGATCGACACGGAAGAAATCCTCGCTGCCCGAGATCTTCACCTGCCGTCGCTTGTGGGTGGAGATCTTGCCATCGGCGCTCATTGCCACATTGACCACCACGTGGGGGCGCATGCAATACCTTTTGCTGTTCGGTATTATAATAGCAACCGGCATCAGCGGCACGTAAGGACGGGATCAAACGGGAGCGAATCCTCCCGTGCTCACATATGATTCTCCCGACCGAGTTTAGAACCCCCTGCCGAAATTTCCCATACCGTTCTCAACACATATCAACGGGTACCGCAGGTTACCTTTTCACAAACGCATGGGTGACCGACACAGATCCGTTCCCATGCATCTTTTTGCAGGAGTGCTCATGGCTGTTACATGGCTTGGTATCCATTATTATTGCCAGAAAAAATGGCAACGATCGAAAAAAACTGATTCATTTTTTCCATGAAATCCCGTCAATACCGGCAGGGGGCTGTTCCCTGTACATAAAAGGGGCGTTTTTTATACCGGCCACCGGCCATCATGGTTCAGCTTCTTTAATGCCTGGCACCGGTTAAAATACGTCTCTCCCCAGATCCACGGCTGGTAGGTACAGCACATCTCAGGTTTTACATCATGGATCCTGCAAAGGTATCTTCTTCTTTCTGCCCTGTGCAGGAACGGGCAGACCGGAAGATAATCATGGGTGAGCGGGTCTCTCATCTCGAATGCGATGAGATCATCAAGCTGTTCGGGTTTGAGATCGGCGCAGTTCACCCAGGTACCGTCGCTTTTACATGCAGAAAAATACTTGAGGACATCCTGCCTCCCCCTCTCGATCCAGCAGAACAGGTTCCCGGCAGTGGGCGTTACGTTGTCTCCGAAGATCTTACAGCAGAGCCCGCACTGCTCGCATAATTCCTGTCCGCTGTCCTCACCTGCCATCAATACATTCACTATTCTTTGCCCATCCCGATAAGTGTTGGCGTGTTATACAGGTCAAGGAACAGAAGGCAGGGTTTACGGATGCTTCATTCAGGAACAGGCCGGACGGAACCTGATCAGGATCCCGTGCGATTCAACAAGACGGGTTCCTGCCTACACCAGGAAGTTCATGAGATAATACATGCCAAAAAACACAAGAAAGATCCCGCAGGCGGCCAGAATCCAGCGGTATTCCCGTTCACCGAGCAAAAACCTGCCCCGGTGGATGCTCACGGAGACGAGAGTGAACCACCCAAGATCTGCGGTCCAGTGCCCCAGGATGAAGGAAACGGCAGTGCCGATCCCTCCGGCATATGCACCGATCATGAGGGCACTGCCCACGGTAAACCACCAGAGCCAGAAGTAGGGATTGGATATGCTGGTGACCATGCCGTCAAGAAACGGGTGTACCGTTGTTTCTCTTTCCTGTAAGGTTTTGTGAGGGGGATTGATCTGTGCATGCCGGCTCTCAAGAACCGTGAACATGCCAAAGACCATGAGTGCCACCCCCCCAATACCGGCGACAAGCCACGAATAACCGCCAATGAAAACGGAAAGACCGCCGATGATCAGGATCACCATCAGGATCTCAACAGCGGCATGCCCCAGCGTCACGCGGGGACCCATTGTCCACCCGCCTTTTAATGATGCGTTGATGGTCGCGATCAGGGTCGGCCCGGGCGCAAGGGCTCCCGTGAGCCCGATAAAAAACCCGAGTACCAGCATCTGGATGATCTCATTCACGGAACCCGCCCCGGATCCATTCAATAAAAACAGACACCACGCGACAACCCACAAAAATGATCTGATATCATGAGTATTGGTTCAACAGATTAAAAAAATGATAGAAGGGATTGATCCGGTCAACAGGACCTGATCCCTGATTATTCATTCCAGAATTTGATTTTTTCCGACGGGATCCTGCATAATTTAATAATCTTTCCTGCCAACGTATACCGTATCATTATTTTGCACGGTGATCGCTATCCTCAGCGTTCAGGGTATAACAAAACAGATCGGGGGACTTCTTGCAGTCAATAATGTACATCTGACTGTCGGAAAGGACGAGATCGTCGGTCTGGTCGGCCCAAATGGGGCCGGTAAGACCACTCTTCTCAATATTATCTCGGGCATCTCCTCCCCGACGAAAGGAAAAGTCGTCTTCTGCGGCGAGGATATTACCGGCCTGAAAGCAGATACCATATGTAAAAAGGGGATAGCAAAAACATTCCAGATCGCTGAATCGTTCCCGAACCTTTCTGCAAAAGAATGCGTAATGGTGGGGGCGCTCTTTGGCAACAGTCACGCACCCGGCATGAGAGAGGCGCAACAGCAGGCGGCGAAGATTCTGGATTATGTAGGATTGCCAAAAGAAAAAGTTGATACGTTTACCAGGAACCTTAATGTCGTTGAACTCAAACGGGTTCAGCTGGCACGGGCACTTGCGTCAAATCCAAAACTGCTTCTCCTTGATGAACTGACAACGGGGCTTAACCCGAAAGAGAGCAGTGAAGCGGTGAGCCTGATCAGGAAGATCAGGGATGAAGGCACCTCAATTTTGATCATCGAACATGTCATGAGCGTCATCATGGGGGTATCTGACCGGATCGTTGTGCTGGACCACGGGGAGAAAATCGCTGAGGGCAGACCATACGAGGTTGTGAACGACCAGCAGGTAATCGATACCTACCTGGGCGATCTTGATGTATTTTAAGAGGTTATACTCTTGCTCGACATATCCCGTCTCAATATCTTTCACGGCAATATTCAGGTTGTCTGGGATCTCAAATTAACCGTCGATGAAGGAGAGATGGTCACCCTGATTGGCCCGAATGGTGCAGGAAAAACCTCGACGGTGGAGACAATCGTCGGACTCAACAGGAAAGCAACCGGTTCAATTACATTTCTCGGCGAAAACATTCTCGGGCTGCAACCGTATCATATTTTCAAAAAAGGACTTGCACTCGTCCCTGAAAAAAGGGAGATTTTTCCGAAAATGCCTGTTATCGAGAACCTTCTTCTTGGCGCAGGCGACCGGACCGAATGGGAATCGAGCCTGCAGCATGTCTACAACCTTTTTCCCATCCTTCAAGAGAGAGAACGGCAGATGGCCGGGACCTTAAGCGGCGGAGAACAGCAGATGCTCGCGATTGGTCGCGCGCTGATGTCCGAACCGAAACTGCTGATTCTTGATGAACCTTCCACAGGTCTCTCGCCACTTCTCGTTGCCCAGGTGTTCAAGTCGCTTGAACGGCTTGGGAAAGAGGGAATAACTATCCTCCTTCTGGAGCAGAACGTCCGGCATGCACTCGATATGTGTGAACGTGGGTATGTCCTCGAAAATGGAAGGATTGTACTGGAAGGAAAATCAAAGAACCTCATGCGCGAGAAGCACATCCAGAAGGCATATCTTGGAATCTGACGGGATATCCGAAATTGCCACCGCAATAGTTCCTTTTCTTGATTACCGGGCTCGTCTCAAAATTTAATAAAAAAACATTATTCCTTTATGACACCCGTATCTGCCTTTATTCGTTTTTCCTTACGGGGGTTCCACCGCTTCTGAATCTCATTTGGGAGGTCTACAAGCCCTTTTGGCAGGAAGATGATGACGAGGATCAGCAGAACACCAACGATGATATATCGGCCAAAGGTAAGACCAAACGATTTGAGCCCGTCCCAGAGGATCGTAAGAACGATCGTCCCTACAATTGGCCCGGCAAGGGTACCAAGACCGCCCAAGATCACATAAGTCACCGGCCAGAACGACAGGTCGACACCGAAGATCTCCGGAGTGATATAACCGATGTGGTGGATTTCAAGCGCCCCGGCAACCCCAGCAAGATAGGCACTGAGGGCAAATGCCAACAGCCGGTATTTTACCGGATCAACCCCTGCTGCCCGTGCCTCGAGTTCATTCTCCCGTATCGCCGAGAAAGCAAGTCCAATCCGGGACTTGATGATATAATAAATGAATACGATGCAGACAATGGTAATGGCGAGAATCGAATAGTACTCGATCAGCTGATAACTGGCGATATCAGGGTTCAAAAGACGGGGTGATGCAATGCCATCCCAGCCTCCGGTGATCGGGGTGAGGAGACTGACCGTGATTGTCTGGACAATAATCGCAAACCCAAACGTGACCATAGCAAGGAACCATTCCTTAAGCCGTACACAGGTCAGCCCGATGAGAATGCCGATGAATGCTGCCACCGCAGCACCAAGAAAGATGGTAATGTATGGTGAAATGCCACTCTTCGCGGCAATCAGTGTCGATGCATACGCACCGATACCAAAAAAAGCCGCATGCCCGAGTGAGCCTTGACCGGAATAGGCAAGCAGGTTCCATGCAGAGGCAAAAATGATGAAGATCAGCATGAGAGTGAGAACGTTAAGGATGTAAAGATTTCCTGAAAGGAATGGCGCAATGACTGCAATGCCTATTACCGCAAGTGTTCCATAGCGAACCAAAGAATCGCTTTTCAAGTTCACATCCATCACTTACTCCCCAGACTCGCCAAATAGTCCCGTTGGTCTTATAACAAGCACAATGATCAGGATGATGAACGAGACCGCATCTTTCCAGATTCCGCCAAAGTAGTATGCCGCCCCGTTCTCAGCGATACCATAGAGCAGTCCCCCGATAATAGCACCCGGTATACTTCCCAGACCCCCGAGGATAATAATGGCGAATGCCTTAACAGCCGGGATCGATCCCATGTACGGGTTGAAGACCTGCCCGCTCACCACCCAGAGGGTCCCCGCCGCCGCCGCAAGGGCGCACCCGATGCCAAAACTGAGGATGTCCATCCGTTCGACATTAATGCCTACAAGCATCGCCCCTTTCCGGTTCTGGCTGGTCGCCCGCATCTCCCGTCCGGTCTTGGTCTTTTTCAAAAACAGGTACAGTGCGCAGAGGATAGCAGCAGTGACAACCATGATGATGATATAGTCGAAGGGAACGTTGAGTGATCCAACCGGAATGGTAATGCCGGCGTAAGGGCTCTTGATACTCTGCCACTCATCGCCCCAGATAATGGCAGCACTGTTTGTGAAAATGTAGATGAGCCCGATGGAGAGGAATATCTCATTGAGTTTGCTTGTGCCCAGCATAGGGCGAAAACATAACCGTTCCACCACCGCACCGATGCCGATCAGCACGAGCATGGACAATAAAATGATCGCATAGGGATTGATGCCGGTCAGGAAAAAAACGGTTGCAGTGATATATGCACCAACCATAAGAAATTCGCCGTGCGCAAAGTTCACGACCTTCATAACGCCGAAAATGATGTTGAGCCCCGTCGCAAGTAGGATGTAGATGCAGCCGGCATACAGGCCCCAGAACAGTACCTGCAATAATACTTCGAACTCTGCCATGAAAGTGTTTTCCGGAATAAATTGTATCCGCAAAGAAAAAGAAATGATTGGTTTTGTTATGCACTGCCCGGTTTATACCAGTCAGGCAGCACGAAATCTGTGACTTTGAGGTTATCAGGCCAGACAATCTTCGGTCTGGTTTCACCAATGGTTGAGTTATAATAGAGCTGCTCCATCCAGTGATTGAACTGCGATTCCCTGAAGTCTTTACTGAATGAGATCGTCCCGTCTTTCATGTATTCTATGAGCTCAGGCATCCTGAGGTCCACAAGTGCCTGCCGTATATCCGCCTTGTTCAGGGTCCCGGCATTTTCAATCGCTTTTGCTGCGATATAGGTACCCTCATAGGTAGCGGCACCCATCATGTCCGGATACATTCCCCATTTCGTAACGTAATTGTTCTTGAATGCATTCTGGGCATCAGCAACCGACCCCGCCGGTGTAATATATGGTGAGAACCGGCTCTCAATAATCGAATAGTCACCGTACTGCCCGATCCCCGTGTAATATTCGGGCGCATCGTTGTTCTCGACAGAAAGGAATATCGTGTTGAGCCCCACGTCCCTTTTCGCCTGTGGCACAATCTGGGCGCCCTCGTTGGGGGCTGCTGCGACATAGAGTGCATCGGGGTTTGCCGCTTTGATAACGGTCAGCGGTGTCCTGAAGTCACTCTCGCTCATCTTGAACTTCTCCTGGGAAACGAGCTTGATGTTCAGTTTGTTCTTCGTGATCGTTTCGTTGACCGCAATCTGCACACCCTGACCGAACGCCGTGTCCTGGTAGAGCAGAGCGAGCCTGAACGGGCGGTCGGCCGGGAAACTGAACTTCTTGTTGACTGCCGGCCGGATAACCTGGTCGATGAATGTCGTAGTGTACTTCCCGTAGGCATCGGTTGTCGGGCAGGCGTGGAAGACCGTGCTGGTATCAATATCCGTGCGGTGGGTAATGACAGGGCTCGAAGCACCCGTCACAATATACGGGACTTTGTACTCCGCGACCGTCTGCTGGTAGGAAGAGGTGACCCCACTGGAATACCCCCCGACAAGGACATCCACTTTATCTTCGGTAATCAGCTTGGTAGCCGCTTTCTGGCCACCATCCCGCGTTGACTCATCGTCACCCTGGACAAGCTTAATCGGTATCTTTGCATTGTACTGTTTGACAAAAACACCGCCGTTTGCATTGATCTCGTCAGTTGCAAGGACTACTGACTGCCACATGCTCTTTCCGACATTGCTGTTGGGACCGGTCATTGAAACCATGGCACCGATCTTAATCTCTTTTGGCTGTACCTGTGCCGGCGCCTGCTGGGTACATCCGGCAATACATGCGGTCGCAATGAGAGCGATAATGATAACCATAACTGAATATTTCATGTTCCCCTCTGTGCTATGCTATAGCATGGCATATTGAATGTCGGTTTTAACTCTATAAAAAATATCGTAAAAGAATCTGATAACCCCACAACATTACAACCTGAAAAAATTGAGATTAAAAGAAAACTGATGCCCCAGCCCGGATTTGAACCGGGGACAACTAGATCTTCAGTCTAGCGCTCTCCCAGTCTGAGCTACTAGGGCAGGAGTAAAATGTTATCCCTCGAGATTAATAAATGATCTGGTCGTGTGCTGTTTTGATAGTGCCGGCGACCGTTCTTTTTTATGTGCCGCGATGTCAGTATTAACCAATGCCGCTCCCGAAGAGACCTCAAGGTGATGAGTCAGCCCTCGCCAGTGCGGTTTCATCCCGCACCGCACACGTCATCCACCTGACCCATAACGACCTTGATGCTGTCGGAGCGGACGCGATACACCGTATGAAGTACGGGAGCGACGGGGTTTTTACCATCTGGAGCTCGGTAGGCAGGTTCCCCGCGATCTTCTCGTTGGTCGCGTCCTGCGAAGGGAAGGGCGACCTCCTGTCTGTCTCGGACCTCGGGTATCACCGGGAGATCGAGCACATCGCAGGCCGGGCCCGGTCAAACGGCTGGCGGGTGGAATGGCGGGACCACCACCGCTGGCGGGACGATGAAGTTGCACGGGTAAAAAAAGAGGTGGCGCTGCTCCATATCGACACAACCATCTGCGCCACAGGTATTGTGGCATCCGATGTCCTGCCGGATAATACGGTTGCCTCTGAGGTTGCACATGTTGTCTGCGACTATGATCTCTGGAACCACCGGGACCCCCGCTCCGCGGTGCTCGGGCAGGTGCTCCAGCGTAAGAAGAACCGTGAACATGTCCGTGACTGCCTGGTTTTTGGTATCTTCACCGACGAATTGATCGAGCGTGAGTATGCCGATATCAAAGCCGAGATGGAGGTGATAATGAAAAGGAGCCTGAAGCATACAACGATTATTAACACAAAATACCGGATCGCGTTTGCCCCCCTCTACGGTTACCCGAGTGAGACGGCGCATTTCATCCGCGATGAGAAAAAGACCGATATCGAAGTGATCGTTGGCAGGGATGGCAGGTTCTCACTGCGCTCAGTCCTGCCAATCAGCCACCTGATTGCACGGGAATTTTCCGGTGGCGGGCATCCGAACGCTGCCGGGGGTTCGTTCAATTTCACGGTCATCCAGCGGTTTGCATTCTGGCTTCTCAAGAAGAGCCGGCATTTTGATGAGTTTGTGAAGGTGGCGGAATCGAAGTAATATATTATTTTACATATGGATTTTGGATATTTTAAAAAAATCTTTAAAAATAAGGGATTTGGGTAGGATCCACGACTGACCATTCGTCAGGGGTAGCGAGAGAGAAAATCAAGGAACGTCCAAAAAATTTAGAGATAAAAAAAAGGTGTCCTTTCTAAAGATAATTCAAGAGATTTCAATATTGAAAATTCCTTTTGGTTTTTTGAAGGGATGATGTCTGCCGGGGCTGAAGGTCAGGGCTGACTTTCAGAAAATATTCCTATGGAATAGTTACGAGTTTGCCCGTGCACAGGTGTAAAGAAGGCAAAGATATTTTTTAAAAGATAGTTTTTCCTGTGCCCCCTGACCTTCTGGCAAGGGTGATAACCCTAAAAAGCGGTTATAAACATTTTGTCTCAATTCGTGCAGATGGGTTGTGGAATTTATACAATCACCAAAATAATAATCCATGCGGCCGCGAATCCCACCGATGAATTTTCCAAAAAAAACGGTACGATTGGAATACGTATTTTGTACGGTTGAAGATGCCACTATTCACTTTTACGCGGTATAAACCGCATATTCCACAATTGACCTCCAATATTTTTCACAATCCCCACGACAATACCCCCCGACCACCACCTGATCCGGATCAAGATGGGAAAGGGCGACAGCGATTGATGCTTTATCAGCATCCAGAATAATTATTTCGTGAAGTTCATACTCATTGGCAATATCAAAAACAATATCGAGATGAGCAGGAGAGATTGCGACTTGCCGTTGGTATTCCATCAGGCTTTGAAGACCATCACGGTCCGGCTCGGGCTGGAAGAAAAAGACCTTCTGCCGCGCGAGCGATGAGATCTCCGCATCGTCAACCTTATCACAGATAAGGATGTGACCGTTGATCCCCGCGTCCCTCATCGAGCGCATCAGATTTCGGTATACACCTGTAATCGCATCAGTCCATTCGTCCTCATCGTCATAATATGAATCCCTTATCCCGAGGGCATGCGGGGCCGGGAGCGCACACCAGACACCCTTCTTCTGTGCAACAATGCTGACCGCATCTTCAATGATTGCAGAGGTACGGATGCTGATCTCATCGACCGCCTGGTTATCCTGAATACCATCCAGGCATGCCATAATCCGATCCTGATAGAATTTTCCTCCTGAACAGGGCATTGTTATTCCAGCGGAAATCTGCGGGGTGAGCGATTGATCGAGCCGGAAGGAGATGAGATCGCCGGATTTTCCACGGTGCTCTGCCACCCACGCCGCAAGCAGCGGGATGTCCGGCATACCGGGCTCAGCACCGAATCCCCGCGTCGGAAGTGTGCGCTGTTTTGTCATGGTTATATCTTATTACGCATCAGAACCAAAAAACGTAGTCATGGATACACCACCGCTGCTCGTCACCTGCGGGCTCCCGTATACCAACGGTCCCTGCCATCTCGGACACCTGCGCACCTATGTCCCTGCTGATGCTTTCGTGCGCTACATGCGGCGGACGGGTCAAGAAGTGGTGTTTGTCTGTGGGTCGGATAACCATGGGACCCCTATTGTTGTCTCCGCTGAGCAGGCTGGCGTGTCACCCCGCTCACTTTCAGAAAAGTATCACGGGCATTTCGATACGACGTTTAAGCGGATGGATGTGATATTTGACCACTTCGGTATGACTGATGACCCGACCAACCACCAGCGTACAACCGCAATTGTCGAATCCCTCATAAAGGGGGGGTACGTGTACAGGCAGGTTGTGCACCAGGCGTACTGCACGAAGTGCAAACGGTTTTTGCCTGACCGCTATGTCGAGGGGATCTGCCCCCACTGCGGGACGCCCGCCCGTGGGGACGAATGCGATCAGGGCTGCGGAAAACATCTTGAGCCCGGGGAGATCAAGGAGCCGGTCTGTAAGGTGTGCGGGACAAAAGCCGTGTTCCGGGATCAGGAGCACTACTTTTTCAGACTGAGCGGATTCAAGGACTTCCTCCTGCCGTATCTAGATACGGTGAAGGGGACGACGAACGCAAAGAACTACGCAATAGGCTGGATAAAAGAAGACCTCCATGACTGGTGTATCACAAGGACACTTGACTGGGGTGTGAAGTTCCCCGGACGCGATGATCTTGTGGTCTATGTCTGGGTGGACGCACCTGTCGGGTACATTGCGTTCACCGAAGAATGGGCACAAAAAACGGGAAAGGACTGGAAGCGGTACTGGTGCAAAGAAAACCGGGTCACGCACTTCATCGGCGGTGACATCATCTATCACCACTGCATCTTCTGGCCGGCGCTGCTCAAGGGTGCGGGTTATGGCATGCCGTACTCGATTGTCGCTTCCGGGATGCTGAAGGTGGACGACCACAAGTTCAGTAAAACACGGGGGTATGTGGTCTGGACAAACGAGGATTACCTTGACAGGGGATTGCCCGCCGATTACCTGCGCTACTATCTGCTGTCGTATACCAGCCATACCAAGGAACTGAACTTCTCGTGGAAAGTCTTTGGGGAACGGATCAACAACGAGGTCGTAAACATACTGGGTAACTTCGTCTACCGCACGCTCTTCCTTGCCCATAAGGAGTTTGGCGGTGTGCCGGAGGGTGAGGTCGATCCCGCGATAACCGCAGAGATCGAAAAATGGCAGAAGACTGTCGATGATTTCATGCAGGAGTACGAGTTCAAGGGCGCGGTGGACGCGGTGATGAGCCTTGCGGCGTTCGGGAACACCTATATGCAGAACAATGCACCGTGGAAGCTTGTCAAGACCGACCGGGCGGCAGCGGCAACGGTGATCAAAAACAGCATTCAGCTCATCAAAGCTCTCGCCCTGCTCATCGAGCCAATAATGCCGGCAAAATCACAGGAATGCTGGGCGATGCTGGGATATGCGGATGCAATCGCATCCCACCCGATTTCCGAAGTAACCCAAGAAATCATTCCGATAAGGATTCCCGCACCAAAACCACTCTTTGTAAAGATGGATGACCAGCAGATCGCAGGGCTCGATGCCCTGCTCCAGAAACGTGTAAGCGAGGCGAATAAAAGAATGGAAAAAACACTGATTGTTTCTATTGAGGAATTCCAGAAACTGGAGATCAAAACCGGCAGGGTGGTTGCAGTAGAACCGGTTCCCAAATCGAACAAACTGCTCAGGCTGCAGGTCGATATCGGCAGCGAGCAGCGCCAGATCGTCGCCGGCATGCAGCAGTTCTACAAACCGGAAGAACTGGTGGGAAGGGATGTGGTTGTCGTCACCAATCTTGCACCGGTAAAAATCTTTGGTGTGGAAAGCAACGGCATGATCCTCGCGGCAGGGGATGCGGCATCGTTATTGGTACCTTTGAAGCCGGTGGAACCCGGCACAAAGATCCGCTGAACATCCTTCCTTTTTTTCGCACATGAATCGTGCCGCATGAAAGGGTAGATGGTCGATCCTTCCCAAAAACGTACAAGAGGATCCATATTTTAAAAAAAATAGAGACCTGCGATGGTTATGCAGGGACGTCACTATTTCATCGCGTCAGTAATCGCTTCCTTTACCTTCTCATCTTCCTCGGACTCAAGCGCCCTGCCCAAGGCTGTGTTCACCTTTTTCCCGCCGATCGCGCCGAGTGCCCGCGCCGCCATCATCCGGACATACCTGTTCTCATCGGTAAGAAGGATGACCATGGGTTCGATTGCATCGGAGTCCCCGAGCTCGCGCAGGCCCTTTGCCGCCATGTACCGCACATGATCGCGGTTATCCTTAAGTGCCTGTATGAGGGGTTGTACCGCTTTTTCATCAGCGATCCTGCCAAGTGCTTCTGCTGCGCGGTATCGGGTCTCCCATTTCTTCTCTTTCATTGCGGCAGCAAGCGGTTCAATTGCCGCTTTGCCGATCGAGGATAGGGCAAGCGTTGCCTGCTCACGAACAGCCTTATCAAAATCGCCCAGCCCTTCAATGAGCGGCTGGATGGCACGCGGGTTCTTTGCTTTGCCGAGAAGGTACGCGGCATACTGCCGGACCTTGGGGTCGGTACTGTTCCGCAGGGCACGGACAATTCCCTCCAGTCCCTGTTTCTCAAACTCCTCCACCCCTTCGGGTTTTTCTGGCACATTTGCGTCTGCCATGGTTTCTCCATGAAGTATCACCTGCAGGGTTATTAAGCCCGATCACGTGAATGCGGATCGGTGTGTGCCGTGGAAAATCTTTGGCAAGGGAACAAGACCGAGAAGAAGTTTCCATATAACTGCAAATCCCTTCGCAGTTTACCATGAAAATATATATACCTGCGGCTGATGGTTTGGTATGAACTGCAAACTCATCGCACTGATCATCCTTCTTTGCTGTGCAGTAGCCGCGACCGGCTGCATGGGGATTGGGGAGAATGTGGTCCCGGGAGGGAACACGTATCCGTCTCCGGGCACGACGGACCGGATCTTGAATGGACTTTCTGAACAAAAAACATCGAACATATACGCGACGGCAGTCCCGACGATTGCACCTCAACAATCAGGCAGCACGGCAAACCTGCCGGGTGCCGGTATCGAGACCAAGATCATCAAAACCGGGCAGGCAACTATTGAGGTCAGGGATGTTGTTACATCGGTCGATGCACTGAAGGCGCTTGCGGTACAGAAAGGGGGGTACCTGTCTTCATCAAACCTCCAGAAGAACTACAACAACCAGCTCTCTGCAACGGTTGTACTCCGCATTCCGCAATCGCAATTTGACTCTGTTATGGAGGGGGTCAAAACAGTCGGGACAGTGAAATCGGTCTCCACATCAGGAGAGGACGTGACCGAGGAGTACGTTGACCTCACTGCCCGCAAAGTTGCATACCAGAACCAGCTCGACGCTTACAACCGGATCATGGCAAAAGGCGACAAGGTCGAAGACATCCTCATGGTGCAGCAGCAGATCGAGCGGGTGCAGGTAGAACTCGACCGGATCGAGGGCAGGATGCGCTACCTCAACAACAGGATTGACCTGTCCACTATCTCCGTAAACCTGCAGGAACCCGAGCCGGTCGGCGGTGAGACAGGGCACAGTTTCATATCGGCCATCAATGAAGGCATCAATGGTTTCTTTGGCATGATCGATGTGATTATTATCCTGATCTTCACCTTCCTCCCACTCATCATCATTGGCGGGGCCGTCTATGGGATATACCGCTGGAGAAAAGGTCAAAAAGCACAAAAACCGGCAGCGGCACCCCAGCAAGAGGAGAAGAAATCCTGATTATCTTTTTTTTACATATCAGCAGCACAACCCCTGCCCATTCCCACCGTGATGCGTTGCACGGTGAGACAAAGGGGATTAGAAAATACCGGATCTGAACCGTGCCGGTGTTGTATTCATGGCAAAAGACAGGAGCACAATACTGTCGCTAGAGGACGTTTTTTTTAAAAATATGATTACACCCCCTTTGCATTAAAAAAGAGATCCGGACAGGGGCACCTGTCATTGTCAACGGCGCCGAAATCGATACTGTTGTCACATTTACGGAGCTCTGGTGGGTCTCTGGGTCTGGGTGGCAGTTGCATTGGCCGTTGTCTGGGTGGCAGTTACATTGACCGTTGTCTGTTTCGCAGTTGGGCTCACTGTCGGTGTTACTGACTTCAAATCAACCTGAAACTCAACGGTCCCTTTCGGTACGGTTGTCCTGCCGCTCCTGATCAGAACGCCATCCTTGTAGACCTCCACCACAAGCGCGTTCCCCGACCCCTCGATCTTCTGAAACGATACCTGCACGATCCCGTCGCCTGCCGGGACCTGATAATACTGATCACCATTACCGGTCACCTGCTGCAGGCCCCCCGGCAGGCCGTATGACCCTTTCCATCCCCCGATATAATTCACCTTCACCCATACCCCTGCGGGAGGTACAACGGTGGGTGGTGGCGTTGTCGGGCGCGCTGTCGTTACCACAGGTTTTGTGGTCGGAAGGGGTGTCGGAACTGATGTTGCCGGAAGAATTACTGTTGGTGTAACGGTGACAGGAGTCGCCTGATGAGATGGCGTCCCGCTCAGATAGGTCATATACACAAACACTCCTCCGATAACCGCGAGGATCACAATGACAATCACAGCGATGGAAATGTACGTCTTGCCAAGGGAGCCCGGCGCAGAGCCACCCGGGGGGAGGGGGGAGGCCGGTGGCACTCCTGCCGGAGAAGGCTGTTTCGGAAGGTCTTTTCGCAGAAACAGCTGCGGAAGGATCGACCGCTTCTGTGGCTGTGGGAACGGAGTGGTTTTGAGAAGGGATATTTCAGAAGGCGTGGAAATTTGCGGAACCGTGATCTGCTCAATGGCCGGTTTGCCCGGTGTGACACTCTCAGCTGTTCCTGTTGGTTGCAGAAGCGGTGCGGGTTCGCTCCTCGGCACCGATCCTTCAATGAGAGGTTCGATTGACCGTATTGCCTCTTCAATCGGGCGCTCTCTGTGTTCGAGTTGCAAAGAGGTTACGGTTGGCAGGTGCGGGGGGACTTTTTGGTCAGCAGGCAAGACTTCGGGCTGTGAAGGGGGTGTAAGAGAAGGTTTAGGTAATTTCTGGGCTGCAGATTCCGCGGTTCCCTCTTGGCCGGGAATGTTGATCTTCGTACCACACCGGTTACAGAATACAGAGTTTGCAGGCATGCGGCTACCGCACTTGGAGCAGAACATACCCTGGGGCAAGGAGGTTGTTTCTATCGGTTTTGGCGGGGCATTGCTCATCTCCACAATCTTTTTGATCGGCTGGACTGCATCGATCTCCTTTTTTGCCGAGGGCCTGCTTGTAATTTCGATTTTGGGAACCGGGGTTTCCTGCGATTTTGGTCTGGGCTCCTGATCGAATACGGGGATGACCTTGCGGACTGCCTGCTGGAACGACGAAGAGGTGAGCTGCTTCAGCGCTTTTACCCACTCGTCGCGCTCCCGCTTCCTGTTCCCCCCTGCCTCGCGGGAGAAAGTGAGAACCACCTGGCGGGTCTCACCTGTGCCGGTGATGATCGAGATGCTGATGATCTGGTCACGGATTGCATTCTCGCCCGGCTCGATGTTCCGGATGGTCGCCAGCAGAATATCTTTGGGGGGGATCAGGTCTTTTTTCCTGTCAACGAGAATGATGCGTTTGTTCGTGAGGATTGCCTCAAATGGGATAGATTTTACAAAAACATTCGGCGTTTTTAAAATAATGGACTCGTCACTGTGCATATCGGGATCGCCCATACTACCACACTCTTCCTTTACTCAGGTATCTCTGTGGGCAAAAAAGTATTTGTGGGAGGATCGATCACAGACTCGGAAGGTGAATTATGATTCAACATAAAACAATTTTATCTTGAATATCCCACAGTAGTCAGGGATTATGAAAAATACTGCCATTCTTGTGATGCTCCTGTGCGCCTGTATGACGGCAGGATGTGCTTATTTTGATGAAGGAGCTCCGGCATTGCATCCGACAACTCTACCAACCCCGCAACCTACACCGGAAAGCAAGGTGACGACGGTCGAACCCTCTGCCATGGCGCTCCAGCTCTCTGACCTGCCGGATGGTTACATCATCAAAGAGCGATCGGACGTGTCATTTGCAGACCTCACGCCGCTGGCACGTGATGAAGGATGGGAAAAAGGTTATTATGTTGCGTTCTACCGGATGGATATAAAAACCTACGATATCACGGGAATCACCCAGCAGATCAGCATTTACCCGCTCGACCGGATCCGGATTATTTTTGACGATGTGAAAGCCGACCTTCTCTCAACGGCAAACGCCACGATAACACTCACGGAACTTCCGTTCCTGAAAACCGGGGATTATACCGTTGCAATAAGGACGGTTGATGCAAATAATCCCTACGGGATCATGACCTATACCGTTGTTTTTACCAAAAAAGATGTCCTTGAGCAGATCGAGATGAGGGGCACGACAACAGATTACGAAGTATTGAAAAATATTGCAGCGACCGCGGCACAGAAGATCAGGTAATAATTTTTATGTTAAAAAAAAATTCACGCCCAGGTCGGAATTCGAATCCGAGTCGATTGCGTGACAGGCAATCATGATAGGCCACTACACTACCTGGGCCTTGGTTAAACAGATATCCCGCCTCCCGGATTCGAACCGGGGACATCGCGGTAGCCGCGCAGTTACCGATAACCGGTAAACCATACTACAGCCGCGCACTCTACCGAGCTGAGTTAAGGCGGGGCACTGCGCTCATACTATAGGGATGATCGGGTATTAAACGTATCGTTATTCCGCCTGATTTCGCCCGGTTGCCCCAAAAACACGGTCTATTTTATATAATCCGCATGCTAACCATAGGGTATGGCTCGCAAGTACGTTGCGGGGGATTGCCTTCTTCACCGATAGCCATGCCCGTGGAGAAGTCACTGTTTTTGATACCACGCTCCGGGACGGAGAACAGACCCCGGGGATAGCATTCACCTTTGAACAGAAACTCGAGATCGCACACCAGCTGTCCGATATCGGTGTCCATGCAATTGAAGCGGGGTTTCCCGCATCGGGCAAAGCCGAGAAGGAAACCGTTGCTGCTATCAGAAAGCTCGGTCTTGAGGCGAAAATCTGCGGTCTTGCCCGCATGACAAAAGCAGATGTGGACGCATGCCTAGACTGTGATGTCGACATTGTGCATGTCTTCATCCCGACCTCTGATATCCAGCGGATGCACACGATCAACAAAACCCGTGAGGAGGTGCTCGACATCTCAGCAGAGATCATCCGGTATGTCCGCGACCACCTCGGGCTTTGTATGTTTTCCGCTATGGATGCAACCCGCACAGACTGGGACTACCTGATCCGGGTATTCCGGACTGCGGCTGATGCAGGGGCAACGATCATCAACGTGCCGGATACCGTCGGGGTCATCTCCCCATCAGGAATGAAGACCCTCATCACCCGGATTGCACGGGAGGTTGACTGCCCTATTGACGTTCACTGCCACAACGATTTCGGGCTTGCGGTCGCAAACACGATTGCCGCGGTTGAAGCCGGTGCCTCGCAGGTGCAGGTCACGGTGAACGGGCTCGGGGAACGGGCGGGCAATGCAGACCTCGGTCAGACCGTCATGATCATGGAATCGATCTACAAGATCAGGACCGGCATCAGAAAGGAACGTCTGGTCGAGACCTCACGACTTGTCTCCCGGTTCTCGGGTATCACCATCCCGCCTACACAACCGGTTGTCGGTGAGAATGTCTTCTCGCATGAGAGCGGTATCCATTCCCATGGTGTGATCAAATGCTCAGAGACATTTGAGCCGGGTATCATGACACCCGAGATGGTCGGGCACAGGCGCCGGCTCACGCTCGGTAAGCATGTCGGCCGGCATGCAGTGCGACAGATGCTCACCGATGCCCACATCAGCCCCAGCGACACCGAGCTTAACATGATCGTCGAAAAAGTGAAGGCGATCGCAAGCCGGGGAAAACGGGTGACCGATGCCGACCTCTACGAGATCGCCGAGAGCGCGATGGGCATCGAGCTGAACCACAAGGTGCTCACGCTGCAGGACATCGCAATCATGACCGGTAACCACGTAATCCCGACAGCGAGCGTCAAGGCGACCGTCAACGGGAAGGAGCATGTCTACTCCAGCGTGGGCAACGGTCCGGTCGATGCGGCACTCAACGCTATACTCGGTATTGTGCCCACCCGCGTCCAGTTAAAAGAGTTCAACATCGAGGCAATATCCGGGGGTTCGGACGCGATATGCCACGTCACCATCGCCGTTGAAGACGAACACGGCAAAATCTTCGATGCAAGCGGCAGCGGTGACGACATCGTGCTCGCATCAGTCGAGGCACTTGTCAACGCGATAAACCTGACAAGTAGGATTTGATCAATTCAATTTTTTTAAAAAACCGGAAAAAGGGTAAAGGAAAAGATTATCTAAGCCGCAGTCGGTGCACCCTTGCCTTCAAGTGCCGCCTTGATCTGCGCCTGCAGCTGCTCAAACTTGCCCTGCAGCATCTTTTCCTGCTTTTCTAAAGACTTGATCCGCAACTCGAGCGTCTCTACCTTATCGGCAAGCTTTGAGTTCACGACATCCTTCTTCTTCTGCATCATCACACTGCCAACGCTCATGTACATCGCCGCGTCGTCAGGGAGGTCCTTGATCTCCTCAGCAGCCCGCTTTGCCTCGCGTGCAGCCATTTCGTACTGCGCCTTCTGGGAAAGGATTGTCTGGAGCTGCTGCTGCACCTGCTGGAGCATCGCAACCTGGTTCTGCACTTTAGGTGAAATATTGTTCATGGTAACACTCCATCTGGTAGTAGTATTCGGGATACCCGGTCCCGGTTCTTCGGGTGTGGTACATTATACCTGTTGTGCTGTACTGTAGGGTTCCGACATAAAAATAAGTAATCCTTGGACCGCGTTTGAGGTCATGGTAAAAAAATGATCGCATTACCGGTGTTATGCGAGATCCTGCATCTCATCTGCGACGCTGATGAGACGGAGGTACATGTTGAGTGCAGCCCGCAGCGCAGACATGTCTTCTGCGGCAACTGACAGAACAAGCACCTCGTTCCCTTCCAGCACACAGCATGCCTCTGACCGAGAGTTCACCTCATCAGAAAGCTCCGGAAGAAGCGACCGGTAAATCTCCGGAGCGTTTTTTGTGGTGAACCGGAACACCGCCTCATAGGGCATCGGGGGCATGTATGATCACGGTGGAGCGTCAGAAAGGGAAAGTAAAAAAGGTATTGTTCTGATACGGGCGTGCGGGATTCCGGTGTTATTACCGCGCCTTGAGCTCTTTGATTGCAGCCCCACGCTCCTTAAAGAGGATGCGGTGGCCACAATACGGGCAACGTACGTTGATGTCGATCTCGACCTTCTGTTTGCACCGTGCACATTTATAGGAGCTGACCATGGTTGATCCGGCTTATGAAGCGTTTTTATCCTGTTCAAGTGTCCGATCGATCGTACGCAGCGCAATGCGCAGCGCCGGGGTCACTGGCTGGTATGCACCGCCCGCGAATTTGTAGCTGCACTTCCGGCATTCCCAGATGCCGGTTCCCTGCCGGTGTACCGCAACGGTATCGCACTGCGGGCAGCGGTGGGATGAGCGTGATATTTTCTCAACATCCGCGACCCTTTTTCGGGTGAACCTGCCGTACCTGCAACCGAAGCGCCCCGCACTTCCGGTTACTTTTCCCTTCGCTGTCTGATGTGAACCTGCCATGAGAATAACCACCGGTATGTCTTAATCCATTTGTTGTAACAATTAATATACTTGATTGAGGATCTTCACGACCCCTTCGCCCTTCGTAATCTTATTGATCAGGTCATAGAACTCGGTCTGGATCCCGGCCGGGATCCGCACAACACAGATCCATGACCCGTCTTTCTGCCACTCTTCCTTTTCAATCGTTGATGCGGAGGATATGTCACCGAATGCGCGCCCTGCTAAATCCGCAGGGATCTTCACCGCAATCCTGACCTCCTCAAACCGTATCGGGAGAATGGGGCGGAGCGCTTTGACTGTCTCCTTGACCATTTCATCGAGATGTTTGAAGGGGTCTATGTTGATCCTTGCCTCCTCCATTGCCATCTCGATGCGCTGCGGGGGGTGGGGGTGCCCGGTCTGGGGGTTGACTGCATTCCGGGAGATGAATGTGATCACCTGCCGGCGTTTTTCCTCGATCATGTGCCTGCGCTGTTCTGCAGTCAGGTGGATCTCGCCTTTCTCAATAATCCGGTGGGCGACCGTGAGGAAATCAGTGGTATGGAAGACCTTATTGAGCGACTCTTCGGATGCGCGTGTACCACGCGAGGCATTGGAGAATACATTGAGCGCCGCAACGACCTCCTCGATATCGATCTTCTGCCCCTGCCGGACTTTTGCTGCCTGGTTCGGATCTACGAGGAGCTCAAAGCGCTCCCCGTAACTTTCAAGCCGTGCAACTACTGCTTTTTCCAGCGGGATCATGGCCGGTCACTGCTTGAACTGTTCAACAAATGCGGCAACTTCCTCTTTGGTCATCTTGCGGAACACAGGCTTTTCCTTGCCGATGACACCGATCTCGACCGTATCGACATCGAATTTTCCCTCGGTTGCGGAGTGCAGCGCTTTCAGGCCCAGCAAAATGACATCCTTGATCTCCATGTCAGTGGTATACTCTTCTTCAAAGACCTTCATCGCAGCCGGTCTCCCGATCCCTATGCCGGTGGCCCTGTATTCAAGGAGGGTGCCGGACGGATCGGTCTCGAAAAGCCGGCACTCACCATCACTCACGCCAGCGATCAGGAGCGCAGTCCCGTACGGGCGAATACCACCATACTGGGTGAGTGTCTGCATGTGGTCGCAGAGCTTCTTTGCAAGCGCCTCGACCTCAATCCGTTCATCGTAGGAGACCCGGTTGATCTGGCACTCAACCCGGGCTCGGTCAACAAGTGCCCGTGCGTCGCCAACAAGTCCTGATGAGGCAACACCGATGTGTTCATCGATCTTGAAAATTTTTTCAATTGATGAGGGTTCGAGCAGCTTGCTGCTCACGCGCTTGTCGACAATAAGTACTACGCCATCCTTTGCCTTGATCCCGACAGCAGTCGTCCCGCGCTTCACAGCCTCCCGTGCGTACTCCACCTGGTAGAGCCTGCCATCAGGAGAAAAAACTGTGATCGCCCGATCGTATCCCATCTGGTATTGTGGTTGCATCAGATATCCTCCAGATCCTCTCTTGTTAAAAAGAATCGTGTTGTATTTTTAAATCCCTTTTCAATTACATCAACCTTCTGACCTGAACAATTGGAGACCGTGTGCCTCCGCCCGTCAATGGTGCACTCGTCAGGTACAACAACGGCAGCATCCGGTGCCCGCATGACTGCAATCCGCTCCCGCAGGCTCTCTATTGTCCCCGATGTAGCGACCGTGCGCAGGGAGATCCGCTGGCCACCACAGGTAGTTACGGTAGTGAGCGCGATTGCCAGTTCACGTTCCATCCCCCGCCGGCACCGCACGATCACGTACGTCCCCTCTGCTGCGACTACCGCCATATGGATCAGGGCGGCAGCGGCATCTCCCCAGAGCGATGAAACCGCTTCGTGCACGGCAAAATACAGCTCTTTCTGATCAGGAACGGTGCCCGCAGGCTCGATCCGTATAAGCACGTACCTTCGCTTTTCCCGGAGTGTAGGAGGACGCGACGTCACTGAACCACCTTCACTGCAGAAGAGGGTGACTGTAACCTCCCGGCATTCAAAAGCGCCTGTTCCACATCAGGAATATCCAGTCCGATAACTGATGCGAGTGCGCTGAATTCGCGCACAGAACGCATCTCCAGCACTGACCGAGCATGTGTCGAGATAACAAGAGGAAATTCAAATCTCCGGCACAGCAGTATGAGATCAAAATACCGGTCCAGTGCCCGCTGGCGCACCACGCCACGCTCTTTGATAACTGGCGCGAGGCTGATATCAATAGCCACCCCGTTATCCGCTGCAATCTTCGCCGTCACATGGTCGAACGCATACCGGTCCGTCCTGTGAATCCCGCAGAGGATGTGGACACCGCGCACCCCCAGCACCGTCCGGTTCCGCCCATTATCACCTGCCTGTACTGATACAATCGCACAGCTCTCCTTGGAGCGCTTCACCCTGGAAGCGACCTCTTGTACCGGCACATCACGGATCACAATCCCGCTTGCTACATATACACCAGCATACTCACAAGAGGGTGTATCAACTGCAATCAGGCTGTCAAATCCGAGTTCGTGTGCCTCGAGCGCCATGCGCCGGACCGATGAATCACCAGCAGGGCGTGGACAGACACAGGCGTCGGTGATCTTCATGATGAGATGTTACGGGAAAAAAGGATAAGGTTATTTGCCCTGGTTTGCATGGGAGCGGATGGACGGGCGGGTCTTTTCGGTACCGATACCCCGTGCGCCCATGCCACGACCCCGGCGCCCGGCAGCGGTCTTGCCGCGCTCGGCGCGCCCGCGGTGCGTGGGATTCCCGACCCAGGAGAGCTTCCGGTCGCTCCTGATCGCCGGGTGGTGACCGTCAACGAGGATAACCTCGTAATATTTCAGCTTGCCGTCCTGACCGACCCAGTAGGAGTTCAGCACCTCCATGTTCGGGAACCGGCGTGACGCGCGCTCCTCTGCAATGCGCTGGAGGCTTTTTGCGGGAGTGAGCCGGTTTTTTCCCATCCGTGCGGAACGGCGAGCGCGGACATACCGCGAGCGGCGGCGGCCCCCACGCCGCACTTTCACGCGCGCGACCGCAATGCCCTGCTTGGCGCGGTACCCGAGCGCCCGTGCGCGGTCGATGCGGGTCGGGTGTTCGACACGGACGACGCTTCCCTCGCGGCGCCAGACCTGCATCCGGTCCCAGAGGAGCGCTTTCACCTCACTCTTGTCAGGCTTCTTCCATGCCTCCCTGACATAGGCATACATCGATTTGACCATGTACTATCACCTTCAGGTTCAGCCCGAAAAACGGGCCACATTCCTTTACGGGACGCATCCCGTATTCCTTAATAGTATGGCCGGCAGGTTATAAAAGAACTCGGATAGGCTGGTCGCGTCAGCTGCCTTTGCGTTTTTCAAGAACCCGGATCTCTGAAATCCTTGTTGCAGGATACTGCCCGTCCTTATCTTTCTCTGCGGATTTCACCATGTCCCAGATCGTGAGGAGCGCGATGGAAGCGCCTGTGAGCGCCTCCATCTCCACCCCGGTCTTTCCCAGCGATTTCACGCATACTGTCGCCTCGATAAAACCCTCCCCTTCAGTAAAATCAACAGTAACCGCACCAATGGGAATCGGGTGGCACATGGGGATGAGACGGGGGGTTTCCTTGACGGCAATCGTCGCCGCAACCCGCGCTGTGGCAAGTACGTTGCCCTTCACAACAGTCCCCTCGCGTATCGCCCGCAATGTCTCGTCGCGCAGGTAGATCCTTCCGCTGGCAACAGCCTCACGGGTGACATCAGTTTTTGAAGTCACATCCACCATCTGGGCACGGTCATTTTTGATATGCGAAAACTCAGCCATCAGAATCCCCCGTCACCAAACAGCTCGGCAGGTATGCGATCGACCAGATCGGAAGCGAGCATCCCCGGGCCGCGCTCCTTCTCAACCAGCATGCCCGCCCTTCCATTGACGTATGCTGCGATACAGGCCGCTTCAAATGCCGGTACATGGCAGAGAAGGGCTCCGGCGACACCGGCAAGCACGTCCCCTGTGCCCCCGACCGTCATGGAGGGGGAACCGGTCCGGTTAAACCGGACACGATCACCATCCGTGATCACATCGGTCTGACCCTTGAGGAGCACAGTACCCGGAAGCATTGCTTCTTTTGCTGCACGCGCCCGCATGATTGGGCTGTGGTCGACTGTAACCCCGGTGATCCTCGCAAACTCCCCGGCATGGGGAGTGTATATCGTCTCCCCTTGCGCCACCGGCAGCGGGAGCCGCAGGGCGTCGGCATCAAAAACTGCCTTTGTACAATGGGGTGCTATGGCACAGACCACGTTGTGACTATCTGGGCCAAGACCATTGCCGCAGACAACCACATCCGCTTTTTCTATCAGCGCAATGAGCTGATCGGTATGTTCCATGCCAATTTTCCGGGCACCAATCGGTTCGTAGATCAAATCGGGCACTGGTTCAAAGACCGGAGATGCAATCCGGACAATGTCGGCACCCGCCCGGAGCGCTCCAAGACCGGCAAGGTATGGTGCACCCTGATACGGGCCCCCGCCGATCACAAGCACCTCCCCACCATCTCCTTTATGGGCATCCTCCCTGGGTTTCGGGAGCAGAGTGAGCTCTCCGGGCCCGACACAGCATTCGGCCTCAAGGGGAATGCCAATGTCCACGACCGCGGATCCCCCGACTTTGGGGCGGTGGAACGCACAGATTCGGTCAACCCGCATACCGGGAGTCGGGATGTCCGCAGCGATGATCCGCGCTCTTGATGCATTGGCAGTTTCAACGCAGGACGCAACGGGTTCCAAAGGGGACCCGGATGCACCGGTCCCGAGCAGTGCATCGATGATGATATCCGCGTTTTCGAACAGACGGCGCACCTGCACTACATCGTCTCGGCACTTCATCGGATGGAGTTCAACCCGGCAGTGGGTGAGCACTTGGAGCTGATGTTCGCACGAGGGGGTACGGCTCGCATTATCCACATAACAGACATCCGTGGAAACCCCCTCCTGGAGGTGACGTGCCGCAACCATCCCGTCCCCTCCATTGTTTCCACGCCCGCAGAGGACAAGGACGCGGGTGGGGTGCTCTCGCAGGGCACAGTCTGCAAGCGATCCGCCCGCACTTTCCATGAGCTGGATCTCAGAAACGCCCAGTGCCACCGCGTTCCTGTCCACCACCCGCATGCGGGCCGGTGTGATCAGTCCGCGTTCAAGAAACTCTTCGATACCATCCTGCCACATTGCCAGTACAATTCATGTGTATGAAGTCCCTAATAATATGCAGGATGGGTTTTTGTGATGATGTGAGAGCTGCTGCGGAGGTAATCACAGCGGCAGGTGACATCACCATCATATCCCATATCGATGCGGACGGCATCGCAAGCGAGGCAATCCTTTCGCAGGCGATCACCCGTGCAGAAATCCCAAACCGCTCGGTTTTTATCCGCCAGATCGAACCACTCACGATGCCTCAGGTGCCATCGGACCATTCATTCAAAATCTTTGCCGACCTCGGTGCCGGACAGCAGAACCTGTTAGAAGAGCGCGGTTTTTCAGAGGATGAGATCCTGATTGTCGACCATCACGTCAGCCAGCCCTGCACCCGGCAGTACCGGCAGGTAAACTGCCTGCCTTATGGTCATGGGAAGATGAGTGCCGCTGGTGTTGCATACCTGATCGCAAAGACAATGGATGCGAAAAATACTGACCTTGCCAAGACAGCAATCATCGGCAACGTTGGTGACATGATGGCACGGGAGACGTGCGGTCTTGTCGGGCCCGCCCGGGATGTGATTGTAAAAGACGGTATACGGCACAGGAACGTGGAAGTGCGCCGGCGCGACCTGAACTGCTACGGCACCGCGACCCGCCCGCTCTACCTCTCGCTTTCCTACAACGATGACCCGTTCATCAGGGGGATCAGCAACAATCCGGAAGGTGCAAAACAGTTCCTGCGCCGTCTCGGGATCCGGCAGCAGACAAAGGAGGGGCGCTGGCTGGTCTGGGAGGAATATACTCTCTTTGACCAGCGCACGATCATTTCAGCGCTCGCTGAACAACTTATCGCCAACGGTGAACCAGTGGACAGGCTTCTCGCCGAGACCTATTCTTTCCCCGACGAGCCCGTCCGCACCCCCCTGCGGAATGCACAGGAGTACGCAACGCTGCTCAACGCATGCGGCAGGTGGGCGCGCCCGCAGGTAGGGAGTGCGATTCTCTGGGGAGACCGTGGAAGCCATTACCGTGAGGCAGAGCATATGCTCAACAACCACCGCGCCATTATCCGCGACCTGCTTGGTTATATCCTTGATACCGGGGTGACCGAGCTTGAATGGCTTCAGTATATCCATGTGGGTGCGAAATATCCCGACACGATCGTCGGCATCGGCGCCGGTATGGCTCTTTCGAAACTGAACAGTGCAAAGCCAATCCTTATCATGTGCTCGGTACCGGAAGACCAGAACCTGACCAAGGTCTCGATGCGCACGACAGAGCGCGTCGTAGCCCGTGGCATCGACCTCCAGCTGGCGATCAGCGATGCCTCGGCGATGTATGGCGGCGGGGGTGGCGGGCACCGGATCGCGGCGGGCGCGTTTATCCCGAAAATTGCAGAACAGGAGTTTGTCATCCGTGTCAACAGATTACTCGGAGAACAGGCTGGTGCGCCGGGTCCAGACCATCGCTGACTACCAGTTCGGGGGTCTTGCCGGAACGGCTCTCTTCCCTGACGGGTGCGAGTTTATCCTGTCGACAACAGGGCGTATACGCCAGATCATTTTTGAGGGCAAGCGCCTGGCGACGGTGCGTGCACGGGACGGCAGGCTCACGCTGGGTATCGAAGGGGCACGTCGCCTCCATGCAATCCTCGCCGCACCGGACTACCGTGTCGTCATCAGCGACGATGTGGCGGAGTTTGTGGCGCAGGGGAAGAACACTTTTGCAAAGCACGTGGTATCTGCCGATCCCCAGATACGTGCCGGCGATGAGGTGCTCGTGGTCACCGCTGACAATCGCCTGGTCGCCTGCGGAACCGCGATGCTCTCGGGTGAGGAGATGCTGGCATTTAATTACGGTGGAGCGGTAAAAGTACGGCAGGGGAGTGCATAGCATGTTGCCCGGAAACATCAACCCGCGACAGATGAAAGCGATGATGAAGAAGATCGGAATGAATGTCGAGCCGATCGAGAACGTGCAGGGGATCGTGATCAAAACTGCACAGGGGAACTACATCTTTGATGCGGCCGAAGTGACTGCCATGACGATGCAGGGGGTCACCACCTACCAGATTGTCGGAACACCTCACTTTGAGGAACCGGCGCCGGAGATCCCCGCAGACGACATTGCCATGGTCGCATCTCAGGCAAAAGTTGCCCCGGATGCGGCAAAAGCTGCCCTTGTTGCGACCCGGGGGGATATTGCCGACGCGATCCTCCGCCTTGCGAACCATGATTGAGCCAGACGACCGCGTCCTCCTCGTGGGTGAAGGGCGGGAGTACTATGTCCGGGCAGGCGGCGGGACGCTCTCCACTGATAAGGGGCAGGTCAATCTTGGCCTTCTTGTAGGTGCATCTGCGGGTGACACGATATCCAGCCATACCGGTGTACGGTTCACCGTTCGCATCCCCCGCCCGACCGACTTTTTTACGCACGCAAAGCGTTCCGGTGCTCCCATGCTCCCCAAGGACATTGGGCTGGTAATCGCCTGTACCGGAATGAACCGGAACGATACCGTACTCGATGCAGGAACCGGCAGCGGGATCGCAGCGATCTACTTTGGCGGGATTGCCCGTCGGGTCACCAGCTACGAGATCCGGGAGGAATTTGCTGCGCTTGCAAGAGAGAACTTTGTCGATGCTCGGCTTGACAATGTTGAGGTTGTCAGAGGTGATATGCTCCTGGCTGAGGGAAGGTACGATATCGTTCACCTCGATATGCAGATAGAATCCGCCCATGTTGAACATGCATATAACCTGTTGAATACCGGGGGATACCTCGCATGCTATACACCATTTCTTGAACAGATGGGAGTGGTCGTTGACAGTGCACAAGCGGGGTTTTCCGAGGTTCGCACCCACGAACTGATCGAACGCGAGATGACACGTTCCAAAAGAGGGACGCGTCCGTCGACCAGTGTCTGCCACTCCGGTTATGTGACTATCGCAAGAAAATAAAAGGTTCAGGAAATCGGGTGACCGTTTTTGTCCCCCCTCCCGATCCCTTTGTACACAAAACCCTGCGTGATGAACGCGTCAGGGGCGATCATGTTCCGTCCGTCTACAATTACAGGATGATTTTTTCCCGTCAGCTCCCGGATTTTCACCGGATTGAGAGTCCTGTATACGCGGTGGGCGGTGAAAATGGCAATCGCATCAGCATCGGCGATCACTTCGTCAAGGTTCCGGGAAACTGTCACTTCAGCATCTCCTGTCACATAAGGATCGTGCACCATTACTGACGCTCCTGCCTTAATCAAGAGGTTGCGGTAGTGCTCTGATGGAGTGTTGCGGGTATCATCAGAATCGGCAAGGAAAGCCCACCCTAGGATCGCCACGTTCGCATCTTTCAGGGTGCGGTTCACCCGTTTCAACCCGTTCACCGTGAGGTTGAACATATGATTCGGCATGAAATCATTGATCGTCCGCGCCAGCACATAGAGCGAGGGGGTTCCTGCCGGGTAATCGAGTGTACCGTTACTCAGTGCCTGCACTCCACGTTCAAGATGGTATGTGTCCTTGGTCAGGCAGTGTCCCCCGACACCGGCACCTGGCCAGAGCAATGCACGGGTTATGCCTTCCCCTTTAAGGCTGTCGATGCCGGACCTCACATCGTAGACATTGACCCCCATCGCTTCGCAATATAATGCGAGTTCATTAATCGCGGCAATCTGGAGATCACGGAACGCATTCTCTGCCGTCTTTGTCACTTCTGCGGCACGTGCAGTCATCGGTATAATCTTTCCGGTAGTAAGGACAGGTGTATAGAGTTCCACCGCACGCTGCGTACTTGCCTCATCAATCCCGCCAACGATCCTGTCATGTTCGCGGATGTTTCTGATCAGCCTGCCTGCCATCACCCGTTCGGGTGCGTGGGCAAGGGCAAAGTCCATACCTGCCGTAAGTCCGGATTCCTGCTCAAGGATTGTACGGGCGAAGCCCTCCGTCGTTCCCGGTGTCACCGTGGACTCCAGAACAATAAGCGTACCGAATGAGATGTGCCTGCCGACTTGTGAGATCCCCTCTTTGAGTGCGGAAAAATCAGGAAGCAGGTCGTCCTTGTTTAAAAATGGCGTCTGGACCGCAACCGTGACCGCATCCAGATCCGCAATCCTTGAGAAATCCGATGTACAGGAAAATTTTTTTAAAGAGACGACCTGTTTGAGAAGGCTTGAAAGGCCAGGCTCCTCTCCTTTCATCGGGGACTCACCACGGTTCAGGGCATCAATCTTGTATCCCGACGAGGGAGAGTTGCGCTGGAACCCGTACACAACATCAAACTGGGGTGATGCAGCAAAGAGGGCAGCGGCAGGGATGCCGACATACCCCATTCCGACAACCCCGATCCTTTTAATCGGGCCCCTTTTTTGAAAAAGAGATTCCAGTGTCACATGACGCTCCATTCGTACTAGCAGAATCCGCTGCGGATCGATTCACAGACTTCGAGGTTGCGGATCGCCTGGTCGGGAGTGATAGGGAATGGGCTACCTGATTTCGCGCATTTAACGAACGTTGCCAGTTCGAGTTTTAAGGGTTCGAGCTTGTTCACCATCACTTTCTCGATGATATTCTCCTGCACGTACCGTTCGGCTTCCAGCCGGTACTGTCCGGGTTTGCGGTAGATAGTCACTTCCTGGGTCATGAAGTCTCCCTCGATAGTGAACTCCTCCTGTTCGATGTAAATGAGCCGGATCTTCTTTGAGGATTTCCTGCTGGCAGAAAGTGATACAGGGACATGCCCGCACTTCATCATGACGCTGCAGACATCCGCATTTCCAACGGTCTGAATGTCGCAGGGGATGTTTTCAAAAAAGATATGCTGGAGGATGTCGATATCATGGATCATCAGGTCCTCAACCACCGTGCTCCCCTTCACCCGGGCCGAGGCGGGATTGTGCCGTTTCATCTCAATATAAAAGGGTTCGTCAATTATCTTGCGGATTTCCCCGACTATCGGGTTGAACCGCTCAATATGACCGACACCAATGGTAATGCCATCCGGTGCTGCTTTCATCAGGTTTTTTGCTTCAATAGATGTGGAACAGATCGGTTTTTCAATCAGAGCCGCGCATTGCGCTGCAAAAACCTCCCTCGCAATCCCGGCATGGAATTGTGTCGGCACGCAGATACTCACCGCATCTGAGTGTTTCAGCAATTCCTCAACGGAACCATAGACCCGGGCATCGTGCCGGGTGCCGATCTCTGCTGCGGCTTTCTGGCTGACATCATATACGCCGACAGTCCCGACATTCTTCAATTCCGAAAAAACCCGGACATGGTTTTTCCCCATGGTCCCGACACCGATTACACCGACGTCCATCTACCCCACCCTGTTGATGGCATCACAGATATACGCAAGTTCCTTCCCGTCAAGCATCGGATGCACCGGAAGGGAGAGCACACAAGAACTGAGTTTTGTGGAGACAGGACAAGGATCAGGGTCATTCTGAGGCTCATACATCGGCTGACGGTGGATGGGGAGTGGGTAGTGCACCGCTGTCCCAATGCCTTTTGTCTTGAGGTAGTCGGCAAACTCTGACCGTTTCATAGGGAACTCTTCTGAGAGCCGTACCACATACTGGTGATAGACATGGTTAACCCCGTTTACCACTATTGGGGTGATCAATCCCCTGCAGCGGATGTTTGCGGTCAGATATGCGGCATTCTTGCGTCTCCGTGCGTTAAACTTCTCCAGTTTTTTGAGCTGCACGAGCCCGATCGCCGCTGCTATATCGGTCATTCTGTAGTTATAACCGAGCCGGGCATGGAGATACTTTTCTGTCTGCCCATGGTTAATGATCTGCCGGAGCCGTTCTGCCATTGCCCTTTCATTCGTGGTAACCATGCCCCCCTCACCAGTGGTCATGTTCTTGGTTGCATAGAATGAAAAACACCCGAACTGGCCGAATCCCCCGACTCTTTCACCATTGACAATCGCGCCGTGTGCCTGTGCCGCGTCCTCAATAAGGATCAGGTTGTGTTTCTCGCAGACCTGCGAAACACCCACGACATCGAACGGATGACCGAACAGGTGGACACCGATGACCGCCTTTGTCTTTTGGGTAACACGCTCTTCAATCTGCGCAGTGTTGATTGTGAAGGTCTGTTCATCCACGTCGCAAAAGACCGGCGTCGCTCCGCACATGGATACGCTGCTTGCCGTAGCCACGAATGAAAACGAAGGAACGATCACTTCATCGCCATGCCCGATTCCGGCAGCGAGCAATGCCGCATGAAGGGCTGTGGTGCCGTTGCTGGTTGCCACCGCATGGGTGGTACCGCAGAGGTCGGAGAACTTCTGCTCGAACTCGGCCACCCGTTCCCCCTGGGCGATCATACCGGAGGTGAGAACCTCGCTCACTGCTGCTATCTCGTCATGGCCGATGACCGGCCGCGCTATGGGAATATGCACGGGTTTCTTCCTCTTTATTAAAGATGGTGTACATAAAAATGTTTACCGATGGGATAATATCATTCCTGTCAGCAGAGATACAGAGAAAGCTGTACCCGAAAGATACGTAATACCTCACGCGCAAATCTATATACAACAGAGGGATTCGTGGAGGGGTGGTGACGCGGCACATAATATCGATCGGGGACTTCGACCGCAGGCAGATTGACCGCCTGCTTGACAATGCAAAGCGAATCGATGCCCAGAAATATGATAATAATGCGTTATACGGAAAGATCCTCGCCACGCTCTTCTTTGAGCCCAGCACAAGAACCCGCATGAGCTTTGAGGCGGCGATTGCACGCCTCGGGGGTACATCCATCTCTGTGGGCAGCGTGGAAGCGTGTTCAATCGCAAAGGGTGAGACGCTTGCAGACACCATCCGGGTGGTGAGCGGGTACGCCGATGCAATCGTGATCAGGCACCCCAAAGAGGGGGCTGCCCGGCTTGCTGCAGAGTTCGCGAGCGTTCCGGTCATCAATGCCGGTGACGGTGCGGGGCAGCATCCTTCCCAGACACTCCTTGACCTCTATACCATCCGCCAGTCGATGAAACTCGATGGGATCAACGTTGCACTTATCGGCGACCTCCGGTACGGCAGGACAGCACACTCCCTTGCGTCAGCGCTCTCCCTCTACCATGCACGGCTCCATACCATCTCTCCCAAAGGACTGGAGCTCCCCACCTCCCTGCACACAGACCTTTCCGAAAGGGGGATGGAGATCACGGAACATGACAAAATCACTGACGTGATCAAAGAGGTCGATGTCATCTACGTAACAAGGATCCAGAGGGAGCGGTTCCCCGACTCTGCCTCCTACTTCAACGTTACCTCAAGTTACCGGATTACCCCCGAACTGCTGACAGGGGCAAAAAAGCACGCGATCGTCCTGCACCCGCTCCCGCGGGTTGATGAGATCGACCCGCGCGTGGACCTGCTCCCGCATGCCAAATACTTTGAACAATCCAAAAACGGCGTCCCGGTGAGGATGGCGATGCTCCTGCAGGTGATGCAATGAAAAAGCAGGAGAACCCTGAAAACGAGGGGTTGCTGGTCCGTCGCATCCAGAACGGTACGGTAATCGATCATATTGCTGCCGGTGAAGCTCTTAACGTAGTAAAAATACTCGGTATTGCCGGAAGAACCACCGAATCGCTCTCGATTGCCACCAATGTCCTTAGCGGGCAGATGGGAAAAAAGGATATCGTCAAGCTCAGCAACCGCGAACTCTCAAAAGAGGAGGTGGACCGGATCGCGCTCATCTCGCCGCGGGCAACCATCAACATCATCCGTGACTACAAGGTCTGCGAAAAGAAAGGCGTTGAAATTCCCGATATGATCGAGGGGCTTGTCCGCTGCCCCAATCCGGGCTGTATCTCCAACACCAACGAACCGATCAGGAGCCGGTTTATCGTGACCCCCAAAGGGCTTCACTGTACCTATTGCGAATGGGTTATCGCACGGGATATCACGAGCAACATAATTTAGGCCGCATTCGTCAAAACACTCCCCTTTATTTCATCCTGTCACGGAATTTGAGCCTCCTGTTAAATATTCATTAACATTTATATAATCGCCTTTAGGTTTGTTTAAATACGTAAATAGCCCACCAATAGCCTTGGTAAATTCATGATGAGATTCCGTCTAAGACTATTAGGAGCAGTATTGATCGTGCTTCTGGCGGCCACACTGATACCGCCAGCGATGGCATCGACAACCGACTCAAAAGCCGGCTATATTGTTGTCGGCCTTGCGCCGGTTGCGGATTTTGACGCAGTATATGCATACAACCTCGTTCCGACAACGGTGAGGTTCCTTGATCACTCGACGGGGAGTACACCGCTTACCTATCTGTGGGATTTTGGAGATGGTGCAAGCTCAACAGAAACCACACCGTCCCACGTCTATACGAAACGGGGAACTTACACGATTAAGCTTACAGTAACAAACAAGTACGGGTCCAGCACAGAGATCAAGGTAAATTACGTTTCAATCGGGCTTGCCCCGGTTGCTGATTTCTCATCCGATGCAACAAGCGGAAATGTCCCGTTTGCGGTGAAATTCACCGACCGATCCATTGGCCAACCGACATCATGGACATGGAACTTTGGCGACGGCCAGGGATCGGCGGAACAAAACCCCCTCCACACGTACTGGGTTGGCGGGGATTACACCGTAATACTGACAGCCTCCAACGAATTTGGATCTTCAGACAGATCCATGTCACAATATATTATTGCTATCCCTGCACTCAAATCGAAATTCTCCGCAGATCCCGGCACGGGGCAGGCACCGCTGACGGTTAAATTCACTGACCGTTCACTCGGTAATCCCACGTCATGGCAATGGGACTTTGGTAATGGAAAAACATCACCTGACCAAAATCCCGTCCACACGTTTACCTCCCGCGGCGCATTTGATGTTGTCCTTGATGTCTACCGGGAAGGAATCGGATCTTCGTCCAAACAGGTCATCGATGTAGGTGGCGTGCCTGTCACGGACTTTATTGCCGGCAAGACAGTTGCCAATACCAATGAAAAAATCCAGTTCACTGACATGACGTCAAATTCTCCGACATCCTGGACATGGGATTTTGGCGATGGCAGTGAATCCTTATCACAGAATCCGCAAAAAACCTATTCTGCCAAAGGCATCTACACGGTCTCGCTATCCACGGGAAACGCTGACGGACAAGATTCCGAGATAAAAACCAAATATATCAATGTCGGGGTCGGGCCAAAGGCGGACTTCATTGCCGCAGTACCAGAATACCAGAAGATGAGTTCACGCCAGGTAGTCAGGTTTATCGATAAATCGGTTGGATACCCGACGGCCTGGCTCTGGGATTTCGGCGACGGCCAGACCACTATGGAACAGAACCCGACACATGTCTATGCAAAGGACGGCATGTATACCGTTTCACTGACGGTAAAAAACGGTTTCGGGGAGGACACCAAGGTGTCCAGTAATCTTATCACCGTTGGCTTTGGCCCCAAAGTGGATTTCAAAGCAGATAAAACAGTAGTCGGCGTCATGAGAAACATCCGGTTCAGTGATCTCTCCACCAATTCTCCCACCACATGGATATGGGACTTTGGCGACGGCACGACAGGTACCGGCCGGAACCCGGACCATTACTATCGCGCAACCGGCGTATACGATATCACCCTGACAGCATCCAACCAGTATACATCCACCAGCCAGACAAAAAAACAGTATATCAGTGTCATCAATATCCCAAGCGCCGACTTTGTTGCTGACAGGACAAAGGGAAAGGCCCCCCTTGATGTCCGCTTTACTGACCTCTCCAAAGGGAACCCGACGTCATGGAAATGGGACTTTGGTGACGGTTGGATCTCTTCAGACAGGAACCCGGTCCACACATACACCACCAATGGCATGAACACCGTGAGTCTGACTGCAGCAAACGCCAATGGGCAGGACACTGCAACCCTAACGAACTATATCGTCGTGACCCAGGGGCCCGTCGCCGACTTTATGGTAGACCAGCGCATCGGGAAAGCCCCGTTCATCGTTAAATTCCGTGATCTTTCAACCGGTAATCCCACAAGATGGTTCTGGGAATTCGGTGACGGCATGACCTCTGCCGAACAGAATCCGCAACATGTTTATCAGTACGAGGGGGCCTACGACGTCCGTCTCACCGTATCCAATCAATATGGATCCGATACGAGTTACAAGAGCGGAACACCTGACGAAGTAACCGTCTCTGTGACCATCTCACCGACTCCTGCACCTGTGACAACGACAGAGATCAAACCTACAGGAACAGCGGCCAAACCTGTGACGACTCAGGCACCCGTCTCAATATCTCTCGTAATAGGCGCTTTGGCGATCTGCGTTCTCACGATTGCTGGATCAAAAAAGAGGTAACCTGCAATTAGTCCCCCTTTTTTTTGAATGGTTTCCTGCCTGTGCGTGTTATATAAAAATACACTATTTATGAGCATGAAGTACTTCAGTAAATGACAGATAACCACAAGAGAACAAATGCTATTTTTTTCCTATAAGCCGGCCATGTTCATCGATCTCCCCCCGCCAGATGCGGGTGGATGAGATCCAGCGCCCGTCTTCGGCAAGCACACAGGTAATCTGGTGGATATCCACCTTTTTTTTCCCCCGCTCACGCCTCAGTTTGTTGATCTCTACGGCAACCGGAAGAGTCTCCTCGGATACCACGATCGCATCAAAATCCGCTTCCAGCGCCGAACCGTACTGGTCATTGAGCGGTTCAACGATCCAGTGAGCGGGGAAGTGCTGGTCTGATATGAATTTAACAAGCTCTTTTTTGCGAGTATCAAAAGGGCGGGTCGCGTGAACTTTGCGACTGGCAAAGGAATCCGTGGTGAGCCCGATGACGACCTGCCCGTCCTTCCCGGCAAGCTCGAACGATCGCCTCATCAGACTCCGGTGACCGTCGTGGAGGGGGTCGAACGTGCCCCCTACCATAACCTTCATGCTGTCTGTACGTTAATTTCCTATGGTATTATGGGTATGGATGGGAAGGTCGTCGGTAACCCGCTTTTTGTTGCCCCCAATGCAACGGTCATCGGGGATGTCACGCTCACGGCAAACGTGAGCATCTGGTTTTCAGCGGTCGTACGGGGTGACAAGGACCGGATCGTTATCGGAGAGGGATCAAACATCCAGGACAACTGTGTGGTGCACACGAGCAGAGGGCACCCGGTGATCATCGGCAGCAATGTGTCAGTCGGTCACGGGGCGATCCTGCACGGGTGCACACTTGGCGATCAGGTGCTGGTCGGCATGGGTGCGATTGTCCTCAATGGTGCAAATGTCGGTGCCGGTTCGCTCATCGGTGCCGGCGCCGTCGTCACTGAAGGCATGGAGGTCCCGCCGGGTTCCGTTGTCGTGGGTATTCCCGGAAAAGTAATCAAACAGAC
>Ga0315279_10001173_pt1 | contig 44706 bp, 36 predicted proteins | sample YL17G06_20_MG_FD_203694 | JGI IMG/M metagenome (GOLD analysis project Ga0315279, IMG submission 203694) | Sediment microbial communities from Yellowstone Lake, YNP, Wyoming, USA - YL17G06_20 | ecosystem: Environmental > Aquatic > Freshwater > Lake > Sediment | place: USA: Wyoming | collected...
CACAGATGAAATGGTGCAAAAGTATATCAGGGATCAGCGGCAAGGAGAGCCTGAGGCAAACGATAAGCCGAACTTGTTCGGCTAAGAAGCCACCGAGCTCTGCTCGGTGGTAGTTCACTCCAGCATCAGGTATCATTATCCGAATTCATTTCGCTTACGTTCCAAGCACAGGGAGAGGTTCGTTTGATGCCACTGATGAAAGCCATTCAAGTGCGCTCCCCGGGAGCTGAGTTCGAGCTGGTCCAGAAAGAGGTCCCGGAGCCGCAAGAGAATGAAGTTCTGATCCGAGTCGAGGCCTGCGGGATCTGCCGCGGCGACGCCCTGGCCAAGCAGGGTCATTTCCCCGGCACCACCTATCCCCGGATCCCCGGACACGAAGTGGTCGGGGTCGTCGGGAAGATGGGAAGCCGGGCCGGGAACTGGAAGCCAGGACAGCGGGTCGGCGTGGGCTGGCACGGAGGGCACTGCTTCGAGTGCAGCGCCTGCCGGAGAGGGGATTTTTGGGCCTGCGAGAAATCCCTGACGACCGGCCTGTCCTCGGACGGTGGATACGCCGAGTACATGACGGCGCGCTCCGAGGTGCTGGTCAACATTCCGGACGGGCTCTCGTCTGTGGGGGCCGCGCCCCTGCTCTGTGCCGGACGGACCACGTTCGGGGCCCTGAAAAGCTGTGGTGCGAAGGGCGGGGACCTGGTGGCTGTGCAAGGGCTCGGAGGCCTGGGCCATCTGGCGGTGCAATACTCCGTGAAGCTCGGGTTCAAGACCGTGGCGCTGTCCCGGGGCCGGGACAAGGAGAAACTGGCCTACCAGCTCGGGGCCCACGGCTATATAGACACCTCGGCCATGGACGCGGCCAAAGAGCTGATGGCCATGGGCGGGGCGCGGGTGATCCTGTGCACCGCTCCCAGCGGAAAAGCCATCTCGGACGTGATCGGCGGCCTCGGGCGCAACGGGCAGGCGATCATCGTGGCCGCGGCCGGGGACCCGATGTCTTTCTCCCCGCTGCTCCTGCTGGGAGGCGGGCGCTCGGTCAGTGGCTCGGTCGGCGGGAGCATGGAGGAGGCCATCCGGTTCAGCGTGCTGTTCGGAGTGGTCCCGATGGTCGAGGCCTTCCCTCTGGAGCAGGCCGCTCTGGCCTACGAGAAGATGATCACATCCAAGGTGCATTTCAGGTCCGTTCTGAAGATAGGCGCCTGACAGCAGCCAAGAGGTTACCCAATCAGGAGGTCGCGATGCAGGATGTCTTGAAGCTCATCCAGGGAAGGCGGTCATCCCGGGGTCTGTTCGATCCCAAGCGTCCGGTATCCCGGCGGGACCTGAAGAAGATCCTGGAGGGCGGGCGCTGGGCGCCCACGGCCCACAACATGCAGAACTTCGAGATCGTGGTGGTGGACGACAGGAAGCTTCTCAAGGCCATCGCAGAAATCCCATCCCCGATCTCCGAGACCTTCATCCGGGAGAACTACCGGCAGCTGTCCTTCTCGGTGGAGGAGCTGCTCAGAAAAAAGGTCGGGATCCTGGGCCTGATGTTTCCCTCTTACATGAGGACCCCAGGGGCCAAGCCGCCCCCGGAGGAGAGGATGAGGACCCTGGGGAAGACGGTCCAGACCAGCCCGGTCCTCCTGGTCGTGCTCTACGATCCCCGCCGGAGGGCCCCGGCCTCAGAAGGGGATTTCCTGGGGATCATCAGCCTGGGCTGCATGATGGAGAATTTGTGGCTTACCGCCCATTCCTTGGGGCTCGGGGTCCACATCGTGAGCTCAATCGGCGCCGGCCCGATGGAGAAAAAAGTCAAAAGCCTCCTTCATATCCCCGGACACCTGAAGATCGCCTTCACGGTCCGCTTGGGCTACCCCCTCTCGACGCCGGCAAGAACCCCGAGGGTGCGCCGCGATCTGGAGGATTTCGTCTACCACAACCGGTTCGGCAAGAGGGGCATGGACGGGAAAACCGGCCGGGCCTGAGGAGAAGGCTGACCGCGGAACCTAAAAAGGGCGCACGGTGTGCGCCCTTTTCTTGATTTTTCCAGCCCGTTCTGTTAGAATACCCACAGAAGATCAATTAAAGGAGCATCAATGATCGCATACCTTCTGTCTTTGTTCCTGATCACAGCCTCGCCGGCCGGAATTCATCCCGCAGAGATCCATCACCCGGACAGCCTCTGGCAGACGGAGTACAAGTACGTTCTGGAGGGCCTCCGGCTCATGAACCTCACGCCCTCGGACCTGGAGTACGACAAGCAGTGGATCCCGGACTCCTTCCGGCTCAAGGTCGTGAGCGACCTGATGGACCATCCGCTGTGGGTGCCGGATTACGTGCTTTACTCCGGACGGGAAGTCAAGAAATGCGTCCGGGCCGCGGACTATCCCGGCTTCACCAACCGTGAGATGACACAGAAGACCATTCAGGCTGACGCGTTCAAGGCCAGGGACCTGGAGGGACTCGTCAGAGAAACCTTCACTCTGACTCAAGGCCACCTGGACAGGGCCTTCGGAAAGCTGTCCAAGGCCGAGCGCGACAGCTTGATCTACACTGCGCCTTCCCTGTGGGCCGACGAGGCGGATTCGTTAGTCCACGGTTATGCCGGGGCCCTGCAAAAGGAATTCGGCATCAAGGACACCGGCGACTCGCTTAAGCTGGTCGATGTCCTGAGGCTGGCCAAAAAGGTTGATATCGTGGAACTGCACCGTGCCGGGGCGGATTTGGCTGAGGAGGTAGAGCGGATGATCCCCCTTGCCAAAGAGCTATTGAAAAACGGGAAGCCCGTTCCGGTCCATGTGGATGGCGTGGAGGGAGATATCTATGCCGTGTATGACCTTTCCGGAAACCGGCGCGTGGTCGTTGGAGGGCCCGGGCGGAACGTCTATACCGGGGACTTCGCTGGGATCATCGACCTCGGCGGGGACGACCTTTATCTGGGGCGGGCCGCCGGAGCCGTGGGAGAATTAGAAAATCCGGTGAGCTTCGTCCTGGACCTTTCCGGGGACGACGTCTACCGCAACCAGGAGAAACTGGTCAACCAAGGGAGCGCCCTGTTCGGAGCGGCCCTGCTGTGGGACCTCTCCGGGGACGATACCTACGAAGCCTTCCACATCGCCCAGGGGGCCGGACTGTTCGGAGTCGGCATGCTCCTGGACGACCAGGGAAACGACACCTACCGGGGCGGGTATTTCACCCAGGGGGCCGGGAACTTCGGCTCGGGCATCCTCCTTGACCGCAAAGGGGATGACATCTACCATTCCTTCTGCTGGACCCAGGGGATGGGCGGGCCATGGGGATACGGGCTCCTGGCCGATGATGAGGGCAACGATACCTACTATGCCGGAGGGAAATACCTGCACATGCCCCTGGACCCGGACCAGTACCGCTCCTTCGCCCAGGGGTTCGGGTTCGGCTGGCGGGACGTGTCCTGCTCCGGAGGGATCGGATTCCTGTGCGACCGGGGCGGGAACGACAAGTACCTCTCCGAAGTCTATGGACAGGGGGCATCCTACTGGTTTTCCTTGGGCATGCTGCTCGACGAGCGGGGCAACGACCTGTACAGCGCGGCGCAGTACGATCAGGGCGCGGGAATCCATCTTTCGGTGGGCGCGCTCCTGGACCTGGAAGGGGACGACCACTACTTTTCGCGTTACGGCCCGGCCCAGGGCGAGGGCCACGACCTGGCCGTGGGCTGGCTTCTGGACAAAGACGGGGACGACGTCTACTATGCCTCGGGAGGCCAGGGCATCGGATTGACCAACTCGGTCGGCATCTTCATCGATTCCCGGGGAAACGACGATTATTGCTCCCGCGAGGCCCTGAGCGAGGGGGGGGCGAACCCGGTCCGGGGAACCGGAGGGGTCGGCCTGTTCATCGACCTCGAGGGGGACGACCGCTACGCCGAGAAGGGCAAGGGGGCCAACAACCACGTCTGGACCTCGGGCACAACGGCCCTGGGCATGGACCTGGAGGCCGTGCCGCCCAAGAAGGAGGAATGGGAGGACACCACGGCCACCTTCCCTGAGCTGGACACGATGAAGAGCGATACGGCGAAGATCGCGCGGCTGTTCCATTACGCCTCGCTCTGGCAGGTCCGGGCGGATATCGGGAAGGTCCGGACCGGGCGGAGGATGCTCCGCGAGAAGTTCGGGGCCAGGGCCGTGGGCTACGTGTACAGCCACAACTTTGTGACCACGGACGGCCTGGCCTTCGAAGCCATCGAGGACCTGTTCAGAGCCAACAAGGACTCTGCCGGGATGTATCTCTTCCAGGGGTTGCGCGCGAAGAACGACACCCTCCAGCGCAACGCCATCTACTTTCTGGGGAAGCTGGAGATCAAGGGGGCCGGGGACACCCTGATCCGGATGCTCAAAGACCCCAAAAACGACACCCTGGTCGGTCCGGTCATCACAGCCCTGGGCACCCTGAAGGAGACCAAGGCTGTACCCTATATCGCGAAATATGCCGGAAACAGGAAGGAGCGGACCCGGCTGCGTTTGATGGTCGCGCTGGGCGACATCAAAGACACCACGGGAATTCCTACGCTCATCCAGGGTCTCTCGGACCCGTCCTTCTTGGTGAAGACCGGGGCCGCAACCTCTCTATCCTCCTTCGGCCAGCCCGCCCTCGGGCCCTTAGAGGCCGAGCTGGATCGGTCCAAGAAAGACGAGCAACGTACGATTCTCATCAAAACGATCCGCGCCGTGTATCAATCGCTCGGGGAGCCGCTCAAGGCCGAGGAGTTAAAGAAGCGCCTGGCCGGGAAAGCGAAGCCCTATCTTTCCTCCAGTTATCCTGCGCTGAAGGAACAGGCCCAGAAGCTCGTGGACGAAGTCGAGGGAAGGAAGGTGCTCTCCCCGGAAGAGCTGTTCCTCATGCCGGAGAAGTGAGAACGAACCGTCAGGTGTGATAAGGGACGGTGGCGAAATGTAACTGCAAGGAGGGGCACACCTTAGTGTGCCCCTCCTTTTTTCCCTTCGGGCATCGGGTCTGAAAGAAGTGATCGTAAAGGCTTCGGAACTTTGAGAGGCTCTAAGGCGTTTTTTGTGATGAGGAGTGAAGAAAATGGCTAGTCGATCATCTATAGGAATTCTTGAGGCGGTCTCCCATGAGGGGCTTGAAACTGTGGAGCCCGTGCTCCACGAGGTTGATCCGGCCTCGGATGTAGAACTGCTGGATGCCTATTCCAAGGCCGTGATCCGGGCCGCGGACAAGGTTAGCCCGGCTGTGGTCAACATCGAGGTGCATCACGAGGGGAGGAGGCTGGACCCCAGGATGCCGGGAGAGAGGCACGGCGCCGGGTCCGGGTTTGTGTTCACCCCGGACGGATTCATCCTGACCAACAGCCATGTGGTGCACGAAGCTTCGCGGATCGAGGTCGCGCTCCCGGACGGGCGGCGGTACCAGGCCCAGAGGATCGGCGAGGACCCGGATACCGACTTAGCGGTCATCCGAGTCAGTGCGGCGAACCTTCAGCCGGTCAGGTTAGGTGACTCCCAATCCCTGCGGGTCGGACAGCTGGTCATCGCCATCGGCAACCCTTACGGCTTCCAATGCTCAGTGACCGCGGGGGTCGTAAGCGCCTTGGGCCGCTCCTTACGAGGCCAGTCCGGAAGGTTGATGGACAACATCATCCAGACCGATGCGGCCCTGAACCCCGGGAACTCCGGGGGGCCGCTCGTGACCTCGCAAGGAGAGGTCATCGGCGTCGCCACCGCGGTCATCCTCCCGGCCCAGGGCTTGTGCTTCGCGATCGCGATCAACACGGCCAAGTTCGTGGCCGGAAGGCTGATCAAAGATGGAAAGATAAGGCGGGGATACCTCGGGATCGGGGGACAGAACGTGCCCTTGTTGCGGCGGTTCGTACGCTTCTTCCACTTGCCTATAGAGAGCGGGGTCCTGGTCATCTCCGTGGAGCCGGACAGCCCGACCGAGCTCGCAGGCGTGAGGGAGGGCGATATCATCACCGCTTTCGGAGGACAGCCCGTGGCCGGGATCGACGACCTGCACCGGCTCCTGACCGAGAGGCAGGTGGGGACGAGGTCCACCCTTGAGATCCTGCGGCATACGGACCGGCTGATCCTCGATGTCGTGCCTGAGGAATCGAGGCCGAGATGATTCCACCTTTTCCCTCCTTGACAAAGAGGAAGCAATGTACTAAAATGGTTTCCTTTCGTTATCGCCAGAAACCATAAGGAGAGGAAATGCAGACGACTTATTTCAAGACCACGGGTCCGGCCAACACAACCCGGACCCTAATCCTGGCCAGGAAGCGGGCCAGAGCGCTCGGAATAAAAACGATCCTGGTGGCCTCCACCTCAGGAGCCACGGGAGTACTGGCGGCCAAGGCGTTCAAGGGCAAGAATCTTGTTGTAGTCAGCCACTCCACGGGGTTCAAGGAGAAGGATCACCAGCAGTTCAAGGAGAAGCATCGCAGGGAGATCGAACGCTTGGGCGGGAAGGTGCTCACCTGTCAGCATGCTTTTGGCGGAATCAATCGCGCCGTGCGGCGCAAGTTCAACACCACCGAGCTGGACGAGCTCATCGCCCACACCCTGCGCAGCCTGGGGCAGGGGTTCAAGGTCGGCGTGGAGATTGCCCTGATGGCCGCGGATGGGGGACTGGTCTCGACCAAGGAGGAGGCCATCGCCGTCGGGGGATCGGACTCGGGCGCGGACACGGCCATCGTCCTGACCCCGGCCAATGCCCAGGACTTCTTTGACTTAAAAATCCACGAGATCCTCTGCAAGCCCAGGCTGTGAGAACAGCAAATCCTAAATTCTAAACTATAAATTCGAAACAATTCCCAATGTCCGAAATCCAAGAGGTCTTGGCCCACGAGGAGAAAATTACGGGCCTGATTCACAAGCTCTACGAGTTGGTCCAGAAGGAGAAAGACCACGCCCTGACCGAGGAATTGACGTGGTTCGTCAAGGAGCAGGTGGAGGAGGAGAAGAATGCCACCGAGATCGTGGCGAATCTGAGGAGAATCGGAGAGCACGGGCCCGCGCTCCTCATGCTGGACAAGGCTTTGGGCGAACGAAAGGACTGACATCCCAATCCTCAAAAGGGGCCGATTTTGAATCGGCTTTTTTTCTTGCTAAAACGGCCAAGGTATGTTATGATATTACAATGGGTTTAATCAAATTAAGAATCAGAAAGTAAGGGTTTAAGAATACCGAATCAAGTCGGCATAGGTCTCAGAGTGCGGAATTCAAGAAAAAGCTAATTATTTAGGCAACGTTACCCCTTAAGCTTTCATCAGATAGGATGAACTTCGTGGGTTTTCGGCAGAGGAGGAGGATGTCCAAGCAGGATCCTGATTTAGTCGACCTGGTAGAGCGCGCGAAGGCTCGAGACGAGGCGGCCTTCGAGGAACTTTATCGGCGCTACAAGAGGATGGTCTACACCTTGACCTTCCGTATGACCCATGAGGTCAGTTCGGCCGAGGACCTAACCCAGGAGGTTTTCATTCTGGTCTGGCGCAAGATCGGGACGTTCCGGGGGGAGGCATCGTTCTCAACTTGGCTTTACCGCCTGACCCTGAACGAGTGCCGGGGCTTCTTCCGCAAGACCCATGTTGAGGCCAAGACCGTAGACTTGGAAGACGTGACGGCGGCAACCAAACCGGAGGAGGGACGGTCGCTTTTCCGCTCACGGCTGGAGGAGTCCATCGCCAAGCTCCCGAAAGGCTATCGAGAGGTCTTCGTGTTGCACGACGTCCAGGGAAAGAATCACGAGGAAGTCGCCGAAATCTTAGGATGTTCGGTGGGAAACTCCAAATCGCAACTTTTTAAAGCCCGGGCCAAGCTGAAACAGATGCTGGCCCCTTACTATGGAGGTGACAAGCTTGAATTGTCGAGACTGGAAGAAGCGGCTGCCCATCCTCTTGGATGAGGCTCCGGAATCAAAAGAGCGGAGGGCTTTAGCGGCCCACCTCGCGGAATGCCCGTCATGCTCTGGGGAATGGGCGCTGTTAGCCCAGCTCAAACAGGAATCCCGGAAGCTTCCGGAGCTTGAGCCCGGGGCGCATGTCTGGGAAAAGGTCCGGGAGAGGCTACAGGAGCAACCTGCTGAGGAGCTGCAGGGCAAAAGGGCAGAGGGGTGGTGGAAAAATCTTCTGCCTGCACAGCTACCCAAGATTTCCTGGGCCCTGGCCCCGGCCGCTGCGATCCTTCTGGCTTTGTTCATCTTCCATTGGAGACAGCCTGCACCGGATGTGGCGAAGGTAATCCCTTCGGCCGCAACGGCGGTTAAGACCACACCGAATTCCACCTCTGCCCCGGGTATCGCCCTAAGGCGGAGAACTCCGGTAACCGAGCCCGCGGTCATCACCCGGATGCCGGAACGTAGAGGAAGGATTCCCCACCTGACCCCGGACAGCGTGCCCGTGTTCGTAATCGAAACCCTCAGTCCACAGGGGCAGAAGGTTTATGTGGACGCTCAGGCTCCGGATACGGAACTGCCGGTGTTTGTGATTCATCAGGGAAGGTTGCCGGAAGAGAACTACATCCCGGCGCCCTCCAATTATCTGATGCCGGTCGTTTCTCGTAGAACGACAGATTTTTAATTAATTATATGTGAACGATCGCAAGGAGGAGACGACATGGAAAAAGCTTCTGTTTTATACCTACTGCTGGTGATCTCGCTTCTTGGGGCCCCAATTGCCCGAGGAGGTGATGGTGCCCTCACAGCCCTGGAGAAGGAGATCACCAGCCTGGTGGAGAGCGTCAAACCCTCGCTGGCCACGGTGGAGGCGGTACGGGAGGACGGCGGGGGCCGCAAATGGGTCGGATCCGGTGTGGTCTGGTCTCAGGATGGCAAGGTGATCACGACGGCCAGCCTAATCTCGGAGAACGACAAAGTCATGGTCTCTTTGGCTGACGGACGGAAGCTTCCGGCCAAGATCCTAGGGATTGACGATGAGCGTAACCTGGCGCTGTTGAAGGTTGAAGCCCAGGGGCTTACTCCGATCAAGCGCGGGAACTCGGACGCGGTCAAACCGGGATCCTGGGTCACGGTCATCGGGAATTCTTATGGATTGGCCTCGGCGGTCTCGTTCGGCCTGGTGAATGGCGTCCGGGGGGACGACAGCCTGCTGCAGATCTCGGCCAGCGTCGCCCCGGGGAACACCGGGGGTCCGGTGCTGAACACCCAGGGGGAGATGGTCGGCCTCATCGCCGGAAAGATGTCCGAGCCGATGAACTTCGGTCCCATCCGGATCTCTGAGGACAAGGGGATCAGGATGTACTCGCTGGCAAGCTCACAGGTGGATATGCCGGCCTCGGGGACCGCATTGGCTATTTCCTCCAACCGGGTGCAGTCGATGTATGAGAAATTGGAGAAATTCGGAACCCGGAAGAAGGGCTATTTGGGGGTCAGGATTAAAGAGCTAACCCCTGATTTGAAGGAGCATTATAAGAACAAGGAAGGCCTTCTGGTTTCGGATGTTGTTCCCGACAGCCCGGCCAAGAAGGCCGGAATCCAAGATGGAGACATCCTCACCGAATTCGACGGCAAGAAAATCAAGGATGACGTTGAGTTTCGCAACGGAGTAGCCGAGGCCCAGCCCGGGAAAAAGGTCAAGGTCAAGGTTCTGCGCGAGGGGAAGGAGAAGACTCTCACCGCTGAGTTGGGTTCCTCACCTACCCGCTCTGGAACTCTACGGGCCGAAGTGTTCAAAGGCCTGACCATTCCGGAGATCAACATCCCCGGGGTGGATGTGGAGATCCCCAAGCCGGAGATCCCGGGATTCGATCGCCAGGACCTGGACCGTCAGATTAGGGAGCTTCGCAAGGAACTGGAGAAGGTCCAGAGGGAGCTGGACGAGATACGAAAGGAGCTGAAAGGCCGGAAGACAGGACAGGAGCGGATGTAAAGGGACCCTTTACAAGCTTCAAGGTGAACACCCCCCGTGAAACGGGGGGTGTTTTTCTTCGCCATCCCCTTGACAAATATCCTTCTGGAAGGTAGAATATTCATATCCACCGGGATAGAAAAGGAGGATCGAGATGAACCGATTCAAGACCATCGCCCTGGTCGCAGCATCATGCACCGTTTTCTTAATTTCCCAGTCCTTTGGAACCATCTCATGGAGTACGAAGCGGAGCCTTCCTCAGGCCCTAGCCGGAAGCGGAGGCTCGGTCATCGGGGATTCGGCCTATGTGATCGGCGGAAGGGATTCCTCAGGGAGCCGGTACAACACCACGTATCTTTACATCATCCCTGCGGATTCCTGGGCCCTGAGGGCTTCCATGCCGACCCCGAGGGCGCACGTCGCGTGCGCCGCGGTGAACGGAAAGATCTATGTCATCGGAGGATGGGTGGGGAGCACGGCCACCAACGTGGTCGAGGAATACGACCCGGCGACCAATGCCTGGAGGTCCCGGGCGACCATGCCCACTCCGCGATATACCATGGGCACCGCAGTGGCGAACAACAAAATCTACTGCATCGGGGGCATGGACATGTCGGGCAGCGTGTTCAGCGCCATCGAGGAGTACGACCCCGTAGCCGATACCTGGGCCGTCAAGACCCCGATGCCCACAGCCCGCATTGGGCCGGGGGCCGGAGAGGTGGGCGGGAAGATCTACGTGGCTGGCGGGTCGAACCTGAGCCAAGCCCTCTACGTGAACGAAGAATTTGACCCCGCTCTAAATACCTGGACTTCCAAGGCCAGCATCCCAACCCGAAGGTATTGTCTGGGATGTTTTTCTTACGGGAACAAGGTCTACGGCCTAGGAGGGTATGATTACCTGAACTACCATACCACGGTGGAGGTGTACGACCCGGCCAGCAATACCTGGGCGAGCGAAATCCCGATGCAAAACGCAAGACAGTCTATGGCCGTAGGGTTGAAGGGGGACACGGTCTACGTCATCGGCGGGTGGAACAATGGGGCGGTCGCCTTTAACGAGGAAGGGATCCTCCAGGAGACGGGGGTGGAGGAGCGGGCGTTGAAGGCTTCCAGGGGTGAAGAGCTAGCGCGGCTGGTGGTCCAGCCAAACCCGATCACTCAAACAGCTCGCATTTCGGTCAGCAGGGGTAGTTACCGATCCCCCGATAGCGAGTGGACCCTGAAAATATACGATGTCCAGGGGCGCACGGTGAGGCAGATTCCCATGACCCACGCCGAGGCGGTATGGAATGGAAGGGACGCACAGGGGACCCCGGTACCCGGCGGGGTTTACTTCGTGCAGGTCGCGGGCAGGGGAGGGGACGAAAGGGTGCTGACCCAGAGGGTTGTCCTGGTTCGCTAAAGGGTTTCCCGAACCACTGCGTGCCGGAGGGAGGATACCTCCGGGCGAAAAATATTTCTTGATACCCCTTGACAAAATCAGCAAACTTTGATATATTATATACACGAAGGAGGATATCGAGCTTTCCTTTAAGAACTTTCGCGTCTTTCCTTTGTTAAGCCAAAAGGGCTTTGCCCTTTTTTTGTCGGCTTCGTTTCAGCTCTTTGACAACCGAATAGCGTGCACATGCCTAAAGAAGAAACCAGTTCTTGAGTTGCAGCACTAAAACGAAGGATCGTTCCGCCCTCCTTCGGGGGAGCGGGACACTCAAAGTGAATATATACGGAGAGTTTGATCCTGGCTCAGGACGAACGCTGGCGGCGTGCCTAAGACATGCAAGTCGAACGAATCGCTTTTTTATAGCAATATAGGAAAGCGGTTAGTGGCAGACGGGTGAGTAACACGTGGGTAATCTACCTTCGAGTGGGGAATAACCCTGCTAACGCGGGGTTAATACCGCATGACGCCCTCAGTCGGCATCGGCTGGGGGCCAAAGACGGCCTCTGCTCGCATGCTGTCGCTTGAAGATGAGCCCGCGGCCTATCAGCTTGTTGGCGGGGTAACGGCCCACCAAGGCGACGACGGGTAGCTGGTGTGAGAGCATGACCAGCCACAATGGAACTGAGACACGGTCCATACTCCTACGGGAGGCAGCAGTCGGGAATTTTGCGCAATGGGGGAAACCCTGACGCAGCGACGCCGCGTGCGCGATGAAACCCTTCGGGGTGTAAAGCGCTTTTATCCCAGACGAACCCCCTCCGGTCGAACAGGCCGGGGGATTGACGGTACGGGATGAATAAGCCTCGGCTAACTCCGTGCCAGCAGCCGCGGTAAGACGGGGGAGGCAAGCGTTGTCCGGAATTACTGGGTGTAAAGGGCAGGCAGGCGGACTCGTAAGTCCAGGGTGAAATCCATCGGCTCAACCGGTCGGACGGCCCCGGATACTGCGAGCCTTGAGTCGAGCAGGGGAGAGGGGAATTCCTGGTGTAGCGGTGAAATGCGTAGATATCAGGAGGAACACCGGTGGCGAAGGCGCCTCTCTGGGCTCGCACTGACGCTCATACTGCGAAAGCTGGGGGAGCAAACAGGATTAGATACCCTGGTAGTCCCAGCCCTAAACGATGGATGCTAGGTGTTGGAGGTATTGACCCCTCCAGTGCCGCAGCTAACGCATTAAGCATCCCACCTGGGGAGTACGGTCGCAAGGCTGAAACTCAAAAGAATTGACGGGGGCCCGCACAAGCGGTGGAGGATGTGGTTCAATTCGACGCAACGCGAAGAACCTTACCTGGGCTTGACATCCCATTGCAATTCCGTGGAAACATGGGACCTCCCGCAAGGGACAGTGGGACAGGTGGTGCATGGCTGTCGTCAGCTCGTGCCGTGAGGTGTTGGGTTAAGTCCCGCAACGAGCGCAACCCTTGCCCTTTGTTGGATCCCGAGCAATCGGGAGCCTCTCGAAGGGGACTGCCTCGGATAACGGGGAGGAAGGTGGGGATGACGTCAAGTCAGCACGCCCCTTACGTCCAGGGCTACACACGTCCTACAATGGCCGGTACAGAGGGATGCGAGACCGCAAGGTGGAGCTAATCCCTAAAACCGGTCTCAGTTCGGATTGCAGTCTGCAACTCGACTGCATGAAGTCGGAATCGCTAGTAATCGCGGATCAGCATGCCGCGGTGAATACGTTCCCGGGCCTTGTACACACCGCCCGTCAAGCGATGGGAGCCGGTAAGACCCGAAGTCGTTGCTCTGACCCGCAAGGGAGGGGCGCGCCGAAGGTCGGATCGGTGACTGGCGCTAAGTCGTAACAAGGTAGCCGTACCGGAAGGTGCGGCTGGATCACCTCCTTTCTAAGGAGACCCTTCTGCAGGGAGAAGTCTCTTCCTTCGGAATATCTCCAAGGTCAATCTCGAGGACGGATCTTCCTGGTGGTGCACGCTATTCGCGTTTTTAAGCATCCCCTGTCGCTTGACAAAAGGCAGGGGATTTGCGTATAATCAAACGCTAAAGCAAAGGGGGCCCATAGCTCAGGTGGTTAGAGCGCACGCCTGATAAGCGTGAGGTGGTTGGTTCGATTCCAACTGGGCCCACCAGGGTTTGAAAGTTAGAGAGTTTGGGAGTTGGAGAGAGTAGAGAGAGAAAGAATTTACTACTTACTACCTTCAGTCGTTTGGTTCCGGTTGGAGCGAAGTGAATATCCCACTTGTCCCGCATCGTAAATCCCGATTTTATCGGGAATGGAGCAGGGCTGGTCCAGGTTGGGGTAATTGGTTTATGACTTCCAAGGAGTGGATTTGCGGATAATAGGCGGCTTCTGGCTGCTGATCAATATTCCGATGCTTGCGGCCCAGGGATCCTGGGCCGCAAGCCGATGGAGCGGTAGCCTCACCTTGGGGCCAGAGCGATTCCAGATCGCCTCCTCCCAGGGCGGGACGGCAGTGGACCAGATTCCATGGGCGGGACGGATTACCTTCGGTTATGCTTGGCGGGAGAACCTGACTCTCAGGGCGAGCTCTGGGTTTCTAACGGGGACACGGATAGAGAAAGTGAGTCCAACCCAAGGGACCGAAAGCCAGGTTGAAGCCAGGCTCTGGGGGTACCCAGCGGAGATAGGTTTGACCTTTCCCTTGGAACTCCAGGAGGGGTTCCGCTTCATGCCGGGGATGAGCTTGGGATATTTTCGCCTCCACTATCAGGAAAAACAAAAGATCGGTGGCGTGGCAGCGGCGAGCAGCTTGTACCGCCTGTCGGGTTTCGGGGCAATTATCTCTGCGGGGTTGGAAACGAAAGTTACGGAGCGGCTCCGCCTCTTCGGCGATGTTCGGGCGGGACTGCCCCTTATGAGAGAATCTTGGACAGAGGGCAGTGACTCCACGCAGACCGCCTATGTCCAGGACGTTCGTCCCTCCTGGAGCGGGATGGAAATGGGGTTCCGTTGGACGTTCTGAACGAATCTGATATCCGATATGGGGCTGTAGCTCAGGGGGAGAGCATCTGCTTTGCAAGCAGAGGGTCGAGGGTTCAATTCCCTCCAGCTCCACCACGTCATTCTGGATTTCGGAATGCGGATTAAAGAATCTACCCTTTCAATCGGTTTCCCGAGCAAGTCATGAAAAAGCTTCTTTACCCCATCCTAGTCCTCCTTATCTTATGTGCCATCGGGGCGAACGGCGAGGATCTGGCCCGGCCCGTGCCGACCGTTTCACTGGCCGACAATGCCGTGGTCCAACACATCGTGACCCACCTCAAACAATACCTCATTCTCCTGGGGGCGGTGATCGTCCTGTTGATCATCCTCTCCATCTACCGAAAGCACAAGCACCACGAGGACGGAATCGTGGAGTACAACGATACCCTGAGAGCGGCCCTGGCCCAGACTCAGGTCTCCCCCAAGGAGCTGGACAAGCTAAGGGGGATTCAGACCTTCTACAACCTCTCGGACCGGGAGGTAAAGCAGATCCACATCGCCCAGTTCGAGGAGGTCTTCGCCAACACCCCGCCGGAGACCTTCATCTTTGGGCAGGGACTGGCCAAGATAGAGGGGGTCCGCAAGTCCTTGGGGCTTTCCGATGAGGAGGTGGCCGACGTCACGGCCGAAATAGGCCGTATCAAACGCCGGTCCGAGATAAGCAAAGGCAGCCTGCCGGAGGTGACCTCACCCATCTCGCTAAAGGAGGGCGAGGTCTGCCATTTCGCCTCCGAAGCCGAACTGTTGGAGGGGGACTTGCCGGAATCGGAGGGGATACGGTTCGAGTTCGTGCGACGGGCGGTCTATTACCGTGACGGAGAACTCCTGCCAATTCCGAGCAAGGGGCTCGTGGCCCGGGACCGGGGAAAACTCGTGCTCACCAACCAGAGGATCGTCTTCACCGGGAGAGACGAACCGTTCCAGTACGAATACGGCAGGCTGAAGGGGGTCGTGGTTTTCTACAACGCCCTGGCTGTTTACCCCGACGCTCCGGAACGCTGGTTCCGGATCGAGGACCCTGAAACCTGTGCGGTCATCGCCTCAAAGGCGGCCCAGGAGCACCTTAGGCTTTGAGCGCTAGCTTGGTTGGAAGGGAGGGCCTTCTCGAAGCCCTCCCTTTTCTTTGGGAGATGGGATTCCGGGGGAAAGGAAACCAATTCAAGGAGGTCAATGCAATGAAATGGGTGGCCCGGGAGAACGCCCAGGTGGACTCAGTGCTGGCGAGGTTGAAGCAGCCCTAAGCTTTTTTTCCTGCCGGTCTGTACGGATTCTGCATGGGGTGTATCGTTTTGATACACCCCAACGGCTTTTCACAGCCTTGTCCGCTTCGTCCATTCGTTTGGCACAGGGTATGCTACTCTTATTCTTTGGAAACCCTCAGGAGGGTGGGGCCTGCACAAACCCTCCTGGGAACGCTCCCTGGAATAAGCTTAACCCTTGCCGGGTAGTATAGGTAGAGCAGGTAACGAACGACGTAGGCCGAACCCTTTAATTGTCCTGAAAGGAGCGTGAAGAGCCATGAAACCCCAAGCGTGCCGCAGCGATGTGAGCCTGGTGGCCGGGCTCTCCCACGAGCAGCAGGCCTACCTTCACGACCTGAAGGTGGCGCTCTGGCTGGCCGTGGGGATCACCCTCACCTTTTGGACCGGGCTCCGGATGGTTAAAGCCTTGACCCCACCTCCGAAGGTCGTCACCATCCGCACCTATCCCATCGTGATCGATCCCACGATCCCGGTGCTCCCGCCTCCGCCGGTCATCGTGGACCACGGACCCGCGACCATGCCGCCCCCGGATAATGTTTTCGGCAAGCTGGTCCCGAAGGATATCCCTGGGGACAATACTTACACCCGGAACGACTCCGCCTCAGTATGGCTGAATACGAATATCAAGCCCCTGGACTCCACGATGGTATTCAAGCCGCCCTTACCGCCGGACAACGATATCCCGGATATCGGATATCGTCCGGTCCTGACCGCGGAGCCGGCCCTGATCCAGCGTCCCATGCCGGAGTATCCGACCCTGGCCCGGGAGCTGCATCAGGAGGGGCGGGCTTATGTCCTGGTCCTCTTGGACCACGACGGCTCGGTGATGCAGACCCGGCTGGCTAAGTCCTCGGGATATGAGCTCTTGGACCAGGCGGCCCAGGATGGAGCCAAGAAGTTCCGCTTCTCTCCAGCCCGGCAGGGGGACCATGCCGTGAGGGTTTGGGTGTCCATCCCGGTGGATTTCCGGCTGGAGGGTTAAAGCCCGTAACGAGATCGAAGCCTTAGTCAAGGGCGCACCGGTGCGCCCTTGACTTTTTCGCGATCTGGGACTTGACAAGAAGGGGTTTTTCAGGATAAAATTACCACTTCTTATGCCTTTCGTAGCGGACTTTCATATTCACAGCAAGTACTCCCGGGCCACGAGCCAGGACATGGACCTCGAGCATGTGGTCCAGAGCGCCAGGAACAAGGGGATTGGCCTGTTAGGGAGCGGGGACTTCACCCACCCCAAGTGGCTTGCGGAGTTAAAGGCCAAGTTCACTCTTTTAGGGGTCGGGCTGTACGAGTATGGTGGGATCTCCTGGATCCTGACCTCGGAGGTGAACAACATTTATTCCAAAAACGGCAAAGGGCGACGGGTGCACAACATCTTGTTTGCTCCGTCGTTGGAGGTGGTGGAGGAGATCAACAAACAGCTCTCCAGATACGGGGCCCTGGACGTGGACGGAAGGCCCATCCTATCCTTCCCCTGCTCCCGGATGGCCGAGCTCCTGAGAAAGATCTCTACCCAGATTGCGGTAATCCCCGGCCACGCCTGGACCCCGCACTACTCGGTGTTCGGGGCCAATTCAGGGTTCAACTCCCTGGAGGAGTGCTTCGAGGATGAGACTCCGCACATCTTCGCCATCGAGACGGGCCTCTCCAGCGACCCCTTAATGAACTGGAGGCTCTCCAAGCTGGACAGGATTGCGCTCGTCTCCAACTCTGACGCCCACTCCCCGGCGAAGCTGGGGAGAGAGGCGAACGTGTTTGATTGCGAGTTGAGTTACCAAGGCATCTTGGAGGCCATCCGGACCAAGGATAAAAGCAAATTCCTTATGACCTACGAATTCTTTCCAGAGGAAGGAAAGTACCACTACGACGGGCACCGGAACTGTGGGATCGTGCTCCCTCCCCAGGAGGCGGTCCGGGCGAAAAATCTTTGCCCAGCCTGCGGAAGGAAGCTGACCATCGGGGTCGCGCACCGGGTGGAGGAGCTAGCAGATCGGCCCGAGGACTACCATCCCGAAAACGCGATTCCGTTCAAGCACCTCGTGCCCTTGGACGAAATTCTCTCGGCTGCCCTGAGCGTAGGCACGGGCACCGAAACCGTGGCGCGGCAGTACGAAGCGTTGATCCGGGATTTCGGGAGCGAATTTGAGGTTCTGCTCAAAACCTCCAAGGAGGAAATTTCCTCATGCGCCGGGACCAAGGTGGCCGAGGCCGTGGTGCGGGTGCGCAAAGGTCAGGTGAAGGTGGATCCGGGATACGATGGAGTCTATGGAAAGATACGGCTCTTCGACAGCGAGGAGAAGTCTGAGAAATCGCAGCTGGGCCTGTTCTGAGATCTAAAACCTAAAATCTAAAAATAGAAATGAAACGGCTCTGGGCTCCCTGGAGGATGGCTTACATCAAGGATGTTGCGCAAGACAAGAGTTGCCTTTTTTGCAAGGTGGCAAAAACCAAGGAAGACGAGAAGAACCTGCTTCTCTTTAGGGGCAGGCTGGGATTTGTGATGCTGAACCTCTACCCTTACAACAGCGGGCACCTGATGGTTGCGCCCTACCGGCACGTGGGGAGCATCGAGCAACTCACCGAACGGGAGAGCGCCGAGCTCTTCCGCCTGGCCGGGAAATCCATCCGGGTCCTGGGCAAGACCATGAAGCCTCAGGGCTTCAACTTGGGGATGAATCTGGGCCGGGTTGCCGGGGCAGGGGTGCTGGGGCATCTGCACCTGCATATCGTACCGAGGTGGAGCGGGGACACCAATTTCATGCCGATCCTCGGTGAGGCGAAAGTAGTTCCGGAGGCCTTGGAGGCGACCCTTGAGAAGCTGAAGCGGGGTTTTGGGAAGGGGGGACGTTGAGCGTTCTCAAACTTCTCTTTGTTTTTCCCTTTCTGCTGTGCACGGGAGGGTGTCGGGAGCAGGTTAACCTGACCGGCGTGGAGGTGCTCTGCAAAAGGTACGAAGGACAATTCATGAGGCCGATCGGTTCGCAGTGCCACCACCTCAAGACCATGGAGGCCTGGAGGAATAAGTTGGATAAACATGCCAGGGAGCTGGGGCAGGCCGCCAGGAAATGCCCGAGCGTGGAGAACACCCCTCCGGGGGGCCTGACCTACGAATACCACATGGCCTGGGAGGACTCGTCAGCCGGGAACGTCGTGCTCTATTACTTTGCGCCCATCCCCCATCCCAAGGTCTTTGCCGGGTATGGGATCCAGGCCGTAGTGGGGATCAACGAAGACAGGCTTAAGCAGGTCTGCGTCTTTCCGGTTCCTCTGGAGTGATCCTTTTTTTTCTTGAGATGTGAAATCCTTCACTTGACATAATAAGGAGCCATTTGGTATAATATTCAGTCATTTTACACGGATTGCCCAAATCCGCTCAACGCCTTGTTCCAGGATGCTCTGAACAGGGCGGTGAGCGTCTTCTTCTCAGATCGTACAGTTTTTAAGCCTCGGAAGGGGGTGGTCTTAACCATAGGCTGACAGGGTGAGATGGAAGGGCATAGGGAGGGACCCCGCTAGGTGCGGGGCCAGGAATCAAACTTAGGCGAAGCAGTTACCTTTTAACCCAGACAGGAGGATATTTCAGTGGCGGAAACACTCAACCCGTTTGAGATCGCCCAGCAGCAACTGGACGCGACGGCCAAGTTGTTAAAGCTGGACCCGGCGACTCACGAGCTTTTGCGCTGGCCACGCCGGGAGTATCGCTTCACCCTGCCGGTCCGCATGGACAACGGCAAGGTGAAGGTCTTCCACGCCTACCGCGTGCAGTACAACGACGCCCGCGGTCCGAACAAGGGCGGCCTGCGCTGGCATCCCGACGAGACCATTGACACGGTCCGGGCCCTGGCGGCCTGGATGACCTGGAAGTGTTCCGTGGTGGACATTCCCCTGGGCGGGGGCAAGGGCGGCGTGACCTGCAATCCCAAGGAGCTCTCCGAGGGCGAGAAGGAACGCCTGGCCCGGGCTTACATCCGCGTGGTTGCCCGCGAGCTCGGGGTGCATCGGGATGTGCCGGCTCCGGACGTCTACACTACTCCCCAGATCATGGCTTGGATGATGGACGAGTATGAGACCATCGTGGGCTACAGCCACCCCGGAGTGATCACCGGCAAGCCCATTCCCTTGGGCGGCTCCCAGGGGCGGGGCGATGCCACCGCTCGCGGTGGCGTGTACACCGTGCGCGAGGCCCTCAAGCTGATGAAGATGGACCCCAAGAAAACGACCTACGCCATCCAGGGCTTCGGAAACGCCGGACAGTTCGCCGCGACCCTGCACCAGGAGATCCTGGGTGGGGGTAAGCTCATCGCGGTCAGCGACTCCTCCGGCGGGGTGATCAACAAGGAGGGCATGGACCCCAAGAAGATCGTGGAGCACAAGCTCAAGACCGGGAAGGTCGGAGGTTTCCCCGGCTCCAAGCCGATCACCAACGAAGAGCTTCTGGAGCTGGAGGTGGACGTGCTCTATCCCTCGGCCCTGGAGAACGTGATCACGGCCAAGAACGCGGCCAAGATCAAGGCCAAGGTCCAAGCCGAGCTGGCCAACGGGCCGACGACCCCGGAGGCCGACGAGATCCTCTATAAGAACGGCGTCAACGTGATCCCGGACTTTCTCTGCAACGCCGGCGGGGTGACCGTGTCCTACTTCGAACAGGTCCAGAACACCTACAACTACTACTGGACCTTGGAGGACGTGCAAAAGCAGCTGGACGCGAAGATGACCAAGGCCTATCATGCGGTTTACGAGACGGCCCAGAAGCACAAGGTGCACGGCAGGCAGGCCGCCTACATGGTGGCCGTGGCCCGTGTGGCCGAGGCCTGCAAGCTCCGCGGCTGGGTGTAAGGTTCAAACGATTTACCCAAAGAGAGGAGGCCCTTGAACAAGGGCCTCCTCTTGCTATAAAAACCTTTGATTTTCTTCTTTCTCTCCTTTACTTTAACCCAACCAACCTTTCCGGTTCTCAAAACCCTCTAATTATTGGTCTAATTATTGGTCTATACAAAGTTTTAGAGTAGTGGCAGGAAATTTTTTGTATTAACCCATTCCAATTAATGAGGTTACGTATTAATAACAAAAGTTGATATGCCATCAACCGTACTGGAAAATCAGCCAGAAAAAGACGAGAAAAGGGCGAGAGCAGGATATAGGGTCGGAAAAGGGGGAGAAAGGATCGGAACACGGCGGGAAGCCTTCCCGTTCTCTTGCCCCTTCTCTCCTTGTTGGAGCGAAGCAAAGATCCCGATACATCGGGAGCCCTGTTTCGTTTTTCCAACCCCCGACCTCTTGCCCCCTGGATTTCTGCCCTTAAGGGACTTGACAGAACCCGCTGGTTTTATTTATAATACAAGTTCCTTTTTATTTGCTGGGCGATGACCCTGCTGGCGGAGCTCAAGCGCAAGGCGATTCACCTCCTGGCTGGGCTGGTGATCCCGGTCGGGTACGAGTTCCTGCCGGAGTTCTGGGGGCGGTGGGTTTTGGTCATGGCCACGGCGGGGGTGACGGCCGTGGACTTCCTACGCCTGCGGAACCCGTTCTTTCGAAGACTATTCCTGGAGTACTTCGCTCCGCTCATCCGGAAGCACGAACGTTCGGAACTGACTGGGGCATCATATCTTTTGATTGCATCCCTGGTCTGCGTCCTGGCCTTCGACAAGCCGGTGGCCGTGGCCGCGATCGGTTTCCTGGTCATTGGGGACACAATGGCCGCGGTCGTAGGCCAGGCTTGGGGACGGATGAAGGTTTTCGGGAAGACGCTGGAGGGAACCGCGGTCTGCTTCGCCTCTTGCGCGCTCATCGCGGTCCTGGTCCCGAGCCTGCCCCTCGGGGTGGGCCTGGTGGGGGCCGGGATCGCGGCCTTGGTGGAGCTCCTTCCCATCCCGGTGGACGACAATCTCCGCATCGCAATCCTCTCAGGATGGGCGATGCAGGCATTGCTGCCAAAATAACCAAACCACAATAACCTTAATGCTAACGAAGGAGGAGGTCTATGAGGTTGTTCTTTAAGATGGTGTTTCTAGTCGGCGTCCTTTTCGGCCTGACCGCCCTGCCGCTCTGGGCGGACGTGGACGCGACGCTCAAGGCCGGCAAAACCCTCTGTGACGAGGGCAAGCCCGAGGAGGCCTTGAAGCTTTATCAAAACGAGCTCTGCCAAGCCAAGACCCCGGCCGAGAAGGAGGCCTTGGATGTTGCCGTGGCTGATGTCTACTTCGCCAAGCTCCAGGACTACGCCGGGGCCCAGGGCGCTTACCTCAAGTTGGTGGATACCTATCCCAAGTCCCCGGATGAGAAGGATTTCACCTTTCGCCTGGGCGTGTGCTACGAGCAGAACGGGGATTTCCTCAAAGCCGCCGAGCTTTACCAGGATGTGGCCACGAAGTTCAAAGGCACAAAGAGCGATCTCGACTCCCTGGCTTTGGACGGGGTGGAGCGCTGCTTCAAGAAGAATTTCAAGGACAACATCGCGGTTCTGAACGGGCAGGCGATCACCCGCTTGGAGTTCGATGACGAGCTCCAGGCCATCCCGGTTTACTACCGGGCGCAGTACGAGACCGACGAGGGCAAGGCGAAGTTCCTGGATCAGCTCATCGAGCGCCGGCTCCTGGCCCAGGCCGCTGAGAAGGCCGAGGTCTGGAACGATCCCGGAGTCTTGAAAAAGTTGCAGGACGCTCGGGAGAGGACCCTGATCCAAGCCTTGATCGACCGCGAGATCAAGCAGGTCACGGTTCCCGAGGAGGAGATGAAGAAATATTATGAGGAGCACACCAAAGACGAGTTCAAGAATCCAGCCCAGGTCAAGGCCCGCTGGATTTTGGTCAAGACCGAACCCGTAGCCCTGGACGTGCTCAAGGAACTCCGCAAGAAAGGTGCGAACTGGGACACGGTCTGCGCCCACCGCTCCACGGACACCTTCACCGCCTCCCGGGGCGGGGACTTAGGACTCCTCTCCAAGGGACAGAAGTCCAAGGACTTCGAGGATGCCGTGTTCGCCCCCACGTTCAAGGTCGGCACGATTAGTCCCAAGCCCGTCCCCGTGAACTTCAAGTGGGTCGTGTTCAAGGTGGAGGAGAAGAAGGGCAGCGAAGTCCACTTGCGTCAGGCCGTGTACGGGGACGAGGAGATGGCCAAGAACGAGTCCAAGGGTCTGCTGGGCAAGGAGGCGAAGTTCGACTCCATCGCCAAGCTGCACAATTCGGACACCCTCTTAGCCAAGAACGGTGGCGACCTGGGGTCCGTGGCCCTGGCCAGCCTCCCCAAGGAGGTCCAGCTGGCCCTGGCCAAGGTCGAGACCGGCAAAATGAGCGCTCCGGTCAAGACCTACCCGGAGTATGCGGTCTTCAAGCTAGGGGAGCGCAAGCCCGAGAGCCTGCGCAAGTACGAGGATGTCCAAGAGTCCATCCGCGGCCGCCTGCTCCGTCCCAAACAGCAGGAGCGCTACGACAGCTTCATCGCCAAAATCAAGGCCAACGCCAAAATCGAGAGGTATGTGAAGTCGGCCGAGGAAAAAGTCGCTCCGAAGATCGAGGGGAAGAAGGAAGAGAAGAAGCAGGAAAAGGGAGGACACTGATCGTTCCCTTTCCCGAAATCGTTAGGGCCATCCTGGATGGATTTCAGGATGGCCCTTTTTTAAAAGAGATGATTCGGTCCAGGCCTTGACACGCCCGCGGCCTTTCGGGTATCATATTACTCACCACAAGGTCCCGGGGTTCGGGACTAAGCGTTCACGTTTTGAGGGATAGGAGAGAGGGTTTCATGACGAAGGGCAAGGTGAAGTGGTTCAACGAGAACAAGGGCTACGGGTTCATCGAGCGCGAGGACGGTCCGGATGTCTTCGTGCACTTCTCCGCGATCCAGATGGAGGGCTTTAAGACCTTAGCCGAAGGCGAGGAGGTCGAGTTCGAGGTCACCGAGGGGGAGAAGGGCCCCCAGGCGGCCAACGTGATGAAGCTGCAGACCTGAAGCTCTCACGTCCGACTTCACAATTTCCTGGAAGTCCGCCCTTTGGGGCGGACTTCTTTTTTCCTCTCTTGACAGGAGCAAGTTTTTAGAGTAGAATTTTAAGTGATTACGTGAGCAATTCATGAAACACAGCATTGTCCTATTGGTGCTTCTGCTCGGGGCTGGAGCGGCGGCCTGGGCTTCGCTGGGGACGGAATTCGAGCGGGCCTTCTCCCTTTCCGGCGTTCCTGCCGACCTGCTCAAAGCCATGGCCTATGTCGAATCCCGCGGATCCATGCGCCCGGGGGTGGCCAGCTTGGATTCGGCCTACGGGGTAATGGGACTGAGACAGAACAGCCAAAGGGACAGGCTGACCTGGGCGGCTTCTCTTCTGGGATTGCCTGCGGAGGTGCTCAAGGAGAGCGAAAGCGCTAATATCCAGGGGGCAGCCCTGCTCTTGCGTTCCTTGAAGATCGGTCCAGGAGAAGCGCTGGAAGACTGGGCCGGGGCGGTAGCGGAGTACGGCCCGGGCACGACGCCGGAGACCAAGCAGATTTATGTGGAGGAGGTCTACCGCATTCTGGAGCAGGGGCTTTCCGAAGGCGAGCTCAGGATCCCGAAGTATCTAATCGATTGGTTCCGCCTGAGGCTCTTTCCGTTCCTTCCCAGCACCGACTATCCTCCCGCCCACTGGGTCCCGGCAGACCCGAACAATTACACGGTCTCTGACCGCCCGAATAGCTATCCCATCAGCTACATCGTCATTCACACGGTCGAGGGGAGCTACGCTGGCTGCATCGCCTGGTTTCAGGACTCCAGCGCCCACGTTTCGGCGCACTACGTGATGCGCTCCTCGGACGGGGACGTGACCCAGATGGTGCGGCACAAGGACATCGCCTGGCACGCCGGGAACTGGAATTACAACACCTGGAGCATCGGGATCGAACATGAGGGATGGATCGAGGAGAACGGCTGGTACACGGACACGCTATTTTTCTCCTCCTCGGCCTTGGCCCGATACGTCTGCAACCTCTACGGCTTTCCCAAGACCCGCAGCCATATCCTCGGGCATTCCGAGGTCCCCGGGGCCACGCACACGGACCCTGGCCCGTACTGGGACTGGACCTATTACATGGCCCTGGTCAACGGCCCGACGTGGCCGGATACGATGGTGGAGGAGCTCACCCGCGGGTTCGTCCGGGGAGGGCCTTATCGGTTTTGGCACTTCGCTGCGGATACCGGGTATGCGGCCCATCTGTGGTGGACCTATTCCGCGACCACTGCGGACACGAACTCCGGAACCTGGACCCCGGACCTTCCCCGGGCCGGGAGCTACGAGGTCCTGGCCTTCATCCCGGCCTGGCATGCCGGGGCCTTGGCCCGCTACCAGATCCATCACCAGGGCGGCGTCACGACCCAGGTTATGAACCAGGCGAATTATTCCGACGAATGGGTTTCCCTGGGGACCTATGCCTTCGGCTCGGGCCAGGGAGGATATGTCTATCTTGGGGATGCCACCGGCACCTCGGGCCAGAACATCGGGTTCGATGCCCTGAGATGGCACTATGTCGGGACCGGCACAGAGGCTGAGCCGGGCCCCGAGCGGCTGGCGAAGGAGATGCGTCTGGGACCGATTGCTCCCAATCCGTTGCGCGAAGGCGCTCTGATTTCCTTCTCTCTGGGACCGCGCGCGGGAAACGCATCTCTCGCCGTCTACGATGTTTCGGGAAGGAGGATTCGGTTCCTGTGCGAAGGAGCGCAAGTCGCCGGGGAGTATCACGTTTTCTGGGATGCTAGGGACGATCAAGGCCAGAGGGTTCCGGGCGGGGTCTTCTTCCTGCGCCTGAGCGCAGGGGGGAGAGAGCTCACCCAGCGGGCCGTGGTCCTGAGGTAATCCCGGATGGAGTTCACGCCACAGGAAGGGAAGGATAATAATCCATGGCCACAGCCGATCCCGGGTCAGACAGGGGCCGGACATACAGAACAGGGGGGCGTAAAGACACGGTCAGCGAGATCATCCATCTGCTCACCCAGCTGAACGAGGCGATCAAAGAAGGCGGGAAGGGCCTCTCCCGCAAGCTGCGGTTGATCTCCTCCGAGCTGGACCAGAAGATCCCTTACCGGGACGAGCATTCCGTCCGGGTCGCGGACACCTGCCTGAACATGGGCGACCTCCTGCGGCTCTCCGCAGAGGAGAAAAAGGCCCTGGAGATCGCGGCCCTATTGCACGATTTCGGAAAGATCGGGGTCGAGGAGGACCTCCTGACCATGAAGCGGAGGCTCTCCCCGGACGAGCGCCGGGAGGTCGAGGAACACGTCCTGCGGGGCTACTACATCCTGGACGGCTTTCCGGAGATCGCCAAGGCCCTGCGGGGACTCAAGGAGCACCACGAGCACTGGGACGGCCTGGGCTATCCGGAGGGCTTGCGCGGGGAGAAGATCTCTATCCAGGCCCGGATCATCGCGGTGGTGGATGCCTTCGATGCGATGGTCACGGACCGGCCCTATCGCACCAGGCTTTCGCGGAACGAAGCTTTGTACCGTCTGAAGGAATCCTCGGGACGGCACTTCGATCCCAAGGTGGTGGCCTCTTTCGTCAGGTTGGTGGAGCAGGGGAAGGTGTAGACGGGATAGGGTTTCGGGAAAAAGGCAGGCGGGGTCTCAGGGCTCCGCCTGTTTCTCATTTTCCGCTGTCTGAGAAGGGGTGGGGGACTCAATCTTCCACCTCTTCTTTTATGAACGCCAGGGCATGACAACGGATGATTGAAATATTCGTTGACAAAACGAGTTAATTATGTTAAAGAAGCAGGGCCGAATTATAGGCCCTGCAAAGTCTTACTAATCAGTACTAAATCTTAGACACTAGGTGTCAACGCCTTAACGTAGCGTTGTCGGCCCTATTTACGCGAAGGAGTGGAAAAGCAACGCTTATCTGGGGTGGGTTTAACAAACGCCCTTTTTACCTGGCTTCCCTAATTTCATTCCTTCTTTCCTCCTATATGCGCAAGCAGGCATCTTTTCATGTGTGGTTGTTCCGAGCCTCAGGGTTGCGGCTCTTGACGGAACCCCTTTCTGCGTTATATACTAATAAGATTATGCAGGAACAGGTTTGCGCATGAAAAAGGCCATCAAGCCCGCTTCCCTTTTGCTGCCCCTTCTCTGGGGAGCCCTGGGCACGGCGTATGGGGTGGCGACTTTCTTGGGGGTCTTTCGGACTCACCTCATCGAGCCGAATTTGAGCGAACGGGATCTGGTTTTCCTGGGGCTTGCCGTTCTGTTGTATGCCTGGCCGGTCATCGCGTTGTTTCGCCCGGGGAAAGACGAATGGCGCTTTTACCCGGTCCTGGGCCTTTTCCTGGTCACGCACTTTCTCTCCGAGCAAACCCGAGGCCCGGGCTTGGAACTGTTCGGACTCTATTATCTCTTAGCCCTCTTGGTCAGCCTGCGTCTGCGTTGGAAGCCGGCGCTGGCCTTATTCCTTCTGTTTCTTTTATTGGAATTCGGGGCCAGCTGGAATACGGCCAGGCTTGGCTCGGAGGGGCTGCCGCTTGCGATGCACTCCGTTCTCTTGGTCCTTCTGGGCCTGGTGCTGTTCCGCGAGAGGCTCAGGGGCAAGCGTCTGGCCGGGAAGCTCCGGCAGGCCGAGGCGCTGGTCAAGCCTCTTTCTTCTGGGCCCGGGGATGTTCATCGCGAAGCCGTGGCGAATGCCTCGTTGGCGGATGCCCGGCAGACCCTGGCCCAGGCCCACGCCTCCTTGAACGAGGAGCTCGAGCGCTTAGCCTTGCTCATCCAGCGCACCTTCGGCTGTCAGACCGCGAGCATCCTGCTCCTGGATGCCTCCCGGGAGAACTTCGTGTGCCGCGCTCTCCGCAGCTTCAGCCGGAACGTGAGGCCTACGGTCAGCCTGCCTGCCAAGCAAGGTATTTTAGGCTGGGTGCTGCGCGAGGGCAAGGACTTCCTGACCGAGGATTTCACCCAGCGGGCTGAGGCTCTGGGCTACTACGCCGGGGAGGAGATCGTGCGCTCCGTGATGGTGGTCCCCTTCCGGCAGGGGGGGCAGGTCGAGGGGGTGCTGGCGGTCGATGACAAGGAGCCCCGCGCTTTCGATGCCACCCGCAAGGAGATTTTGAAGGGCTTTGCCGAGTTGATCGAAGGCCTCCTGCGGGACCACCGGGAAAAGCTCCAGAGGGGCATTGCCGCGAACCAGTACCGGGCCCTGAACCGGCTCTTAGAAGATTTGACCTCCAAGCTCAAAGTCAAGGATGTCCTGGACAGCCTGATGGCGAACCTCGCTCTCCGGGACGGCGAGGCCTACGTGGTGCGCTACGATCATCTGGTGATCCTCATGGCCCAGGCCAGCACACCCGGCTATCTCGTCCAACGCGTGGCCCTGGCGGAGGGCGGGGAGTTTCCCAAACCAGGGACGGTCCTAAGCCTCCAGGATACCTTGGTGGGCAAGGTCGTGGAGAAGCGCGTGGTTCACTACGACCCGGACCTTTACCGGGGAGATTCCCCCAGCCCGCGCTTCGACGTGGGAGAGAAGAACGACCACCGATTTCACTCCTTCCTGGCTGTCCCCCTCGTTGCCGAGAACGAGTGCTTGGGGGCGATGGTCCTGGAAGGCCGGGAGGAGAACGCCTACGAAGAGCATGATCGCGAGGTGGTCTCGATCTTGGCCAAACAGGCCGCCATGGCCCTGCGCAGTGCGATGTTCTACGAAGAGAAGGAAGCCTTGGCCGTCCGGGACGGGCTCACCGGACTGGCCAACCATCGCCACTTCCAGGAGGTCCTGGCCAACGAACTGACCCGGGCCAAGCGCGGAGGGCAGCCGTTGTCTTTAGCCCTCTTGGACCTGGATCACTTCAAGAGCCTGAACGACACCTTCGGCCATCCCAAGGGAGACGAGGTTCTGGTGGCCTTGGCCCGACTCTTGGAACAAGAGGTGCGCTCGATCGACACCGTAGCTCGCTACGGCGGGGAGGAATTCGTCCTGGTCTTAGTGCAGACCCATTTAGAGGGAGCGCGAGAGGTGGCCGAGCGCATCCGCGAGAAGGTTGCTGGAAATCGCTTTCCCGTGGAGCGGCAGGTCACGATCTCGATCGGGCTGGCGAGCTTCCCAGCGGATGCCGAGACCAAGGACCTGCTCATCGCCAAGGCTGACCGCGCTCTGTACCGCGCCAAGCGCCAGCGCAACAAGGTCTGCGCGGCAAGCGATCAGGAGGGGAATGGGGGGACGACGTAACAATTTCGCGCGGGTTGAATGACCCACGCCTTAAGAGACACCACGCAGGGAAGACAAGGAGAGTTTATGCAGAGTGCTCTTGATAAGGCCGCGTGGGTGGCGGTCCGGGAGTGCCTCGCAGTTCGTCCAGGGGAGCAAGTCTTGGTGTTGACTGACGAGAACAAAAGAAGGATCGGACGGTTGATGTGGCAGGCTGCCAAAAACGCCAAGGCTGAGGCCCTGTTCGTAGAGATGATTCCCAGAAAAAGCCATGCCGAAGAGCCGCCCCGGTCCGTGGCGGAGATGATGAAACAGGCCGAGGTGATCATCGCGCCGACCACCAAGTCCATCTCCCATACTCAGGCCCGTAAGGAAGCCTGCCAGGCCGGCGCCCGGGTGGCCACCCTTCCGGGAATCACCGCAGGTATCATGACTCGCGGCCTGAGGGCGGATTACCAGCGGGTCAAAGCGAGATGCGAGACGCTTGTCCCCTATTTGACTCAAGGCAGAAAGGTTCGGGTCACCACTCCGGCCGGAACGGACGTCACCTTCTCGATCGCCGGCAGAGCAGGCCTGGCCGATACAGGGATCATCCACTTCCCGGGCGATTTCAGCAATCTCCCGGCCGGCGAGGCCTACATCGCGCCCGTGGAGGGAACGGCGGAAGGAGTGATCGTGATCGATGGCTGCATCGCCCACAGTGGAATTCTCCAGAAGTCCGTGGTTTGCGAGATGAGGAAAGGTTTCGCGGTTCGGATCCATGGTGGCCGAGCGGCCCGGAACTTAGTCTCTCTGATTGCGCCCTTCGGCAAACCGGCTCGGAACCTTGCAGAGTTCGGGATCGGAACGAACGATCGAACGAAACTTTCGGGCCACATGCTCGAGGACGAGAAAGTCATGGGCACCGTTCATTTCGCCTTAGGCGACAACCACACCTTCGGTGGCCAGGTGACGGTGCCCAGCCACTTGGACGGCATCTTGCTGGAACCTAACATCCTCTTGGACGGCCAGCCGCTCATGGAGCGCGGCAAGTTCAAAATCAGGGGTATGGCCTAACGGCGGCAATAAAGGACCTAGGCGATAAAGTGAAAAGGAAACATTTTTTCCCTCTTTTCCCTCTCCTTCTCGCCTTCCCGCTCCTTCTTTTCCTGGGCTTAGGATGCGCTCATCAGGCAAAGCGACACTTTCAAGGTGAGGTGGTTGAACCTAAAGTCAAGGTGGGGAAGCTCGCCTTTGAGGGGAATCGCACCTTTCTCACGAAACTTCTCAAGGCCCGTCTTCGGCTCAAGGAAGGGACTGAATTCGATGACTTCCTGTACCAGGAGGACAAGCGGAAGCTCAAGGTCTTCTACCTTCGCCATGGATTCCTGGAAATGAAGCTTTCCACCCGCTCTAAGTTCGAAATTAAGACCGGAAGGTTGGACCACACCTTTGTGATCAGCGAAGGGGTCCAGACCACAGCCCGCTCGGTGTCCGTCGCCGGAAACCAGGCGGCCACGGACAAGGAGCTGTTCGACATTATCACGCTAAAGGCCAAGGAACCCCTGAACATGACCGCCGTGGACCTCTCCAGCTACGCCATCGCCAACCTCTACGCCAATAAGGGCTATCCCTATGCGGTCGTGGACACCGCGATCGCGAGGGACACGCTCGCCCACGTCGCGGACGTGACTTTTCGGATCAGCGAGGGCGCCTTGGTACATGTGGGCACGCTCGAGATCCGCTATCTTCAGGCCGACTCCAACGCCCCGCCTCCCCGGCCCAAGGTCCGGCGGGGGATGATCGAGCGCGAGCTTACCATCCATCCCGGAGACATCCTTTCGGCCCAGAAACTCTACGGGACCCAACAGCGGGTCTACGCTACGGGTCTGTTTAAAAACGTGAAATTTGAACAGAGAGGTCGGGAGGAGAAGCGGGACACGGTTAACCTCATCCTCTGGGTGGAGGAGGAAAAGCTCCACTACTTTGGCTTCGGGATGGGTTACCAGTCCCCGGACCTCGGCCTTCTTTCTCCGGAGTGGGGTCACGACAATCTGTTCAACAACGGCCAGCAGTTGGTCCTGCGGAGCATCCTGGGTTACGGGTTCACGATTCGTAACGGGGACCATGACTACCGTCAGGACTACGACGTTACCTACACCGAGCCCAAGTTTCTGTCCTCCTCCTACCGGGGCATCGCCCACGTCTTCTACAAGAAGGAACGGCTCACCGCCCGGATCAGGCCGGACCCCAAAGACAGCATTCAGATTCAGGCCCATCCCGAGCCTTATGATTCGACCACCGCCCTGACCCAGACTGGAGGCGAGGCCCGATTGGAGCGCACCTTTCGGAGAAACCTTCAGTTCACCTTCGGCTACCAGAACATCTACGTGGTGGAGGGGAGCAACACGACCTCCAGCCTCGTGGCCTCCCTTTCCAAGGACGGGAGAAACGATATTTTCAACCCTACCAAAGGCGGCTTCGCCTCGCTCTCCTCGGAGGCTGCGGGCGGGGTTCTCCGGGGGGGGAACAATTTCGTGCGCACGGTCGTGGAGGGCAGTTTTTTTGTGACCCCCTTTCCGCGCCTTACCCTGGGGGGGCACGTGAAGGAGGGAATGATCCAGAGCTACGGGCGGAGCCAGACAGTCCCGGTCTACGAGGCCTTTCTGCTGGGCGGGGGGACATCGATCCGGGGCTACCAGGAGGGCTCGATCCTCCTCCCCGCCGGGCTCCTGGGAAACCGGGAGAGCCTGGTGCTCGGGAACCTCGAGGCCCGGATCCCGCTGTTCGAATTCCCCCTTCCGCCCTACGGGATGATCTCCTGCGTATTCTTCGGGGACGGGGGAAACGTCTGGACGGGATTCTCCGAGGCCTCTCCGCGGGACGCCAAATACGGGTTCGGGGGAGGCCTGCGCTACCTGACCCCCATCGGCCCGGCCCGGGTAGACTTCGGTTGGCCCGCGCTCAAGGCTACCAAGCTCAAGGGGGAAGAAATCTACGTGAGCCTGGGCCACGCCTTTTGAGAAGAGCTTCCTTATGTTGTAGTGGAAATTGAGGAGAAGCGTTCCAATCGCCAGCCAGGACCGTTTGCATCGTCAATCCGCCCGTACGGGTGGAGGGCCCTCTCAGACCCTACTACAACGCTTTGCCCTATCCGGAAGGAACCGTAAAGCTCTTGATTCTTTTCTCAATTCAAGGTATCATTTTATAGCACCGAGAGGATTTCATGTCTTTGACTTTTAGGAGGGTATAGATGATTCAGAACAAAATCGTTGTCCGCTACCTGGACGGGCATCTCGTGAAGGGGTTTACCAATGACTTCTTGCCGAACAAGGACCTTTTCCATCTGATTCCAATGGACGCTCCTCCTGGAACTAAGCCTCTGGATGTACGCATCTCAGAGCTCAAAGCTGTTTTCTTCGTCAAAGAGTTCGGGGGGAACCCCGGGTACAAGGACAAGCAAGAATTCGACCCCTCGAAGCCGGTCATGGGAAGGAAGATCCAGGTGACCTTCAAAGATGGGGAAATTATGCTGGGCACAACCCAGGGATACCAGCCCAACCGACCCGGTTTCTTCATAGTGCCGGCGGATGCCCAATCCAACATCGAGCGCTGCTTTGTCGTAACGGCGGCGACCCAAGAGGTAAAATTCATTTGAGAGCACGAGATGCGAAGGCTGATAAGAAAACGGTGCTCGTGGTGGACGACGAGCCTCTGGTCCTCCAAACCCTGGAGGTGGAACTCAAGCGCGGCGGATATGAGGTCCTGGTCGCCAGGGACGGGAAGGAGGCCTTAGATATCGTTAGGGAGAGACCTGTAGACCTTATCCTCGCCGACGTCATGATGCCGGTTATGGACGGTCATACCTTCTGTCGGAAGGTCAAGGAAGACCCCAAGGGCCGTTCGATTCCCTTCCTGTTTCTCTCGGCCAAGTCTTCGTTCGAGGACAAGCTTAAAGGCTATCTCCTGGGGGCTCAGCGTTACATCACCAAACCCACAACCAAGCAGGACCTACTCCAAGCCGTGGATGTGCGCCTCCAAGGGGCTTCACTAGCCCAGGAACTTTTACGCCAGCGCTCCCGCCGGATCGAGGGGGACTTGACGGCCATCTCGGTCTTTTCGCTCTTGGAGTTCTTCTACGTCGGACGCTGGTCAGGAAAGATCACCCTGACGAAAGCTCAAGAAAAAGGCGAGATCCTGTTCAAAAACGCCGAGATCGCGGGGGCCACATTGAGTCGGCTCCACGGGGAGCAGGCCCTAGAGCAGCTTCTATCCTGGACCAACGGTCATTTCCTCATCGAACGTTACTCTCTCTGACATCGCTCGCTTAATTAGATGACCTTCCTTTCCCCCGGCTACTTAGCCGGCCTTCTTTTTGCCCTCCTTCCGATCCTCCTTCACCTCTTTCACCGCCGACGGCAGCGGACAGTTCTGTTTTCGGACCTGCGGTTCCTGCGCCAGGCTGAGCGGCAGCGCTCGCGGAGGTTCCGCATCCGGGAGTGGCTGCTGCTCTTAGTGCGGATGTTGATGGTCGTGCTCCTCGTTTTGGCATTCGCCCGGCCTGTAGTCAAGGCCGCGCTTCCCTCAGGCTTAGGAGGGGTGGTTCAAGGAAAGGTCACCCTGGCTCTGGTTCTGGATAACTCCTATAGCATGGGGGCGAAGCCATCGGGAGATGTCTCCCTCTGGCACGAGGCCCAAAAGCGAGCCCTGGAGGCGCTGGAGCGTTTGCATGTTGGAGATGAGGTCCTCATCATCCTGGCATCGGACCGGCCCGGGGTGCTCACCCCGGAGCCCGCCCGGGACCTAGAGCGCGCCCGCCGACTCATTCGGGAAGCCTCCTTATCCGATCGCGGCACGAACCTATCTTCCTCCCTGGCCAAAGCGTATGAGCTTCTCTCGCAGGCCCCCTCTCCCTCCCGGGCGATCCTCGTGCTCTCGGATTTCCAAAGGGTGGGCCTGAACCCGTCCGGGCCGTTCCCAGCGAAAAACGACATCGCCCTTTCTTTGGTCCTTCTTCCGGGCTACGACCGGGTCATCCCGAATACGGCCCTAACCGAAGCCAGGCCTCAGAGCTGGCTTTTGGCCAGAGGCAAAGAGGTGGAGATCGAGGTCCAGGCTGAGCGGCGTCACGAGCCTCAGGAGAACCTGCCTATCTCCCTGTGGCTGGACGGGAGGAAGGTGCAGGAGACCGGAGCGTCGTTCGGCCCCGGGGATTCGGTTCGAACGGCAAAGGCTTCGCTCCGGTTCACGGTTTCCACTCCCGGCATTCACGAGGCAGTGGTATCCGCTGAGCCGGACCTCCTGCCCCGGGATGACCAGAGGGATTTGGTCCTGAACGTCCCGGAGGCCGTGAACGTCCTGATCCTCGCGGACCAGAGCGGGTCCGGCAGCTCGGCCTTTTACCTCGCCAAGGCCCTGGCCCCGGAGCCCGGGGCGCCGTTTACGGTGCAGACGGTTTCTCCTCAGGCCTTATCCCGCGTTGACTTTAAGGGATTCGGCGCGGTCATCCTCTCCGATGTGGCCCTGCTCTCAGAAGGACAATTGGCGCGGCTGGAAGGCTTTGCCAGGGATGGGGGAGGGCTTCTGATCATTCCCGGACCGCATACGGACCCGGGATATTATTCCAAGAGCGTTCTTCTGCGACTCCTTCCCCTGACCCTGGACGCCTCCCTGCAGGCTCCGGAGGGTTCTTCGTTCTCCATCGCGCAGTTCGATCAGGCGCATCCGGCGCTCGGCCTTTTCAGCAACCGATCCCAGGGCGACCTGTCCTCGGCGAAGTTCTTTCAACCCTATCCCTGCCGCCCGGGCCAGGGCACGGTGACCGTTGCGAAGTTCACGAATGGGGGGGCCGCTATCCTGGAAAGGCCGCTCGGAAAGGGAAAGGTCATCGCCTTCGCTTTTGGCCTGGAGCCTCAAGCCACGGACTTGCCCTTGAAGGCTGTGTTCGTACCGCTCGTGCACCAGCTTCTGCTTTATCTCTCGACCCAGCCCGGGCCGATGACGGCGGAGTATCTGGTGGGTCAGGACGTGGAGCGGGTCGTCCCATCCTCCGGAGGGACTGCGCCTCCAGCACTGACCCTGCTCGGACCGGACAGCTCACGGTCCTTTCTTGAGCCCCGGGTCTTGGGGGGCCAATCCTGGGTGAGCATCCCAAACGTGGACAAAGCCGGGATCTACCGCATCCTTTCGGGAGAAAAGCTCCGGGATGCCTTTGCCGTGAACCCGGATACCCGGGAGTCGGACTTGAGCCGGATGAGCGAGCTGGAGCTGAAGAAGCTTTTCCCCCAGGCCCGGATCGTCCGCCCGGAGCAGGACCTGGGCGTCCTGGCGGCTCAGGTGGGGGGAGCACGGGAGATTTGGAAGCTTCTCATCGTCCTCATGCTCCTGCTCGCGGTCGCGGAGATGTTTCTCCGGGAGAGGCCGGGGAAGAAAGAGGCTGGAGGTTAGAAAGAAGGCATGGTCATGCAGAAAAGAATGGGGAATTGTGTGGAGAGGAGGGCATCATGAGCGAGGTTAAGAGGCTGACCGAAAGGCATCTGGACGGGCTCATCCGGATCGTGGCCAATGCCTACCCGGGGTTCAAGATCGTGAGCGAGGAGGACCGCAAGAGGATCGGAGAGCGCCTTCTGAAGAGAATGAAAGAGGATTCCACCACGGCCTTTTACGGCCTGTTCCGGAGAAAGGAGCTCCAAGGCGTTTTGCGTCTGCATGACTTCCTGATGACGTTCGCCTCCATGAAGATCCCGGTCGGCGGGGTGGGCCTGGTGGGGGTGGACCTCCTGCACAAGAAGGAGAAGGTCGCGAAGGAGATGATCCTCTTTTACCTCCGTCACTATCGCCGCCGAGGCTATCCCCTCGCCGCGCTCCATCCTTTCCGCCCGGACTTCTACCGGCGGATGGGTTTCGGGTACGGGACCAAGATGAACCAGTACCGGATCCGGCCCGGGGACCTGCCCAGCGGAAAGACCAAGGCCCACGTCCGCTTCCTGGGGAAAGACGATCAAAAGGCTGCCCAGGCCTGCTTCCAGAGGGTCGCCGGGAGGACCCATGGGATGTTCGAGAAGACGGATTTCGAGGCCCGGATGATGCTCGAGTCCCCGAGTCTGCGCGTGGCAGGCTGCGTGAGGGACAACCGGGTCCTGGGCTATGTGGCTTTTACGTTCAAGCCGGGGAAGAATGTCCTCACGAACCCGATGGACGTCATGGAATGGGTCTACGAGACCCCGGAGGCCCTCGCGGAGCTGCTCACCTTCCTCCATACTCAGGCCGACCAGGTCCATGAGATCGTCTACAATACCCAGGACGAGAATTTCCATTTCCTCCCCCTGGACCCCAGGAACGGGACAGGGAACCTGATCACCTCGGACTCCCATGAGACCAACCTCGCCGGGGTCGGGATCATGTACCGCGTTCTCCACGTCTCCCGGGCCTTCCAGGCCTTGAGGGAGAACGACTTCGGAGGCCAGACCTGCAAGCTCAAGATAACCCTGAAGGACAGCTTTCTCAGGGAGAACGAGGGGAGCACGATCATCCATTTCCAGGACGGGAAGCCCGCGGTGAAGCCGAGAGGGGAGCATGAAGCGGAGATCCGGATGGATGTCGCGGAATTCTCCTCGCTCCTCATGGGGGTCATTCCGTTCCAGAGCCTTCTGGCTTATGGCCTGGCGGGGATATCCAAGGAGAAATATGCTGAAGCCGTCAACCGGCTTTTCCTGATCGAGGCGAAGCCGGTCTGCCTGAGCGAATTTTAACCTGCCCGGAGATCGAATTCCAACACACAGAGCAGGATGAGCGGTCCGGATAACGAAACCTCCCGGGGGGCGGCCCTGATCGTGGTCTCGATCGGGGCCTTCCTCGTCCCCTTCCTGTCCTCCTCCCTCAATCTGGCCCTGCCGGCGATGGGGAAAGAGTTTGGAATGGGGGCCGTGATGCTCTCCTGGGTATCCTCCTCCTATCTCCTGGCCGCGGCCGTGTTCCTCATCCCCTTCGGAAGGATCGCGGATATCACGGGGAGGAAGAGGATCTTCTCCCTGGGGGTCGTGCTCTACACCGCCTCCTCGGTCCTGGCCGGGCTGGCGCCCTCATCCACGGCCCTGATCGCATGCCGGGTCCTGCAGGGGATCTCGGGCTCCATGTTCAGCGCCGGGGTGGCCATCCTCACCGAGCTCTATCCTCCGGGCGAGCGGGGCAGGGCCCTGGGGATCAATACCACGGCCACCTATCTCGGGCTCACGCTCGGACCGTTCGTCGGCGGGCTCCTGACCCAGCACTTGGGATGGCGGAGCCTGTTCTGGCTAAACCTTCCCCTGGGGATGGTGATGATGGTCTTCATTCTAACCACGATGAAGGGGGAATGGGTGGAGGCCAGGGGAGAACGCTTCGACTGGACGGGCACCGGGGTCTACGCCTTGTCCCTGGTGGCCCTGATGATGGGTTTCACCCAGCTGCCGGCCCGCACGGGAAGCGGGCTTCTCCTGCTCGGAGTCCTCGGGCTCGGGACTTTCATCCTTTGGGAATTCAGGTCCCGAAGCCCGATTCTGAACATCCGGATCTTCGCAGGGAACGCCGCCCTTGCTTTCTCCACCCTGGCCGCGCTGGTTCATTACAGCGCCACGTTTGCGGTGGGCTTTCTGCTCTCCCTTTACCTGCAATACCTCCAGGGCCTGTCCCCGCAGGAGGCCGGGATCCTGCTCGTGGCCCAGCCGGTGATGATGGCGCTGTTCTCATCCCCGGCGGGCAAGCTGTCAGACCGCCTGGAGCCGCGGATCGTGGCCTCCCTGGGCATGGCGCTCTCGGTCCTGGGGCTCTTCCTACTCGCCTTCCTTAAGGCCGAGACCCATCTCTGGGTCATCGTCGGGGACCTTTTGCTCTTAGGCTTCGGGTTCGCCCTGTTCTCGGCCCCGAACACGAACGCGGTGATGAGCTCGGTCGAGAAGAAATTCTACGGCGTGGCCTCGGCGACCCTGGGGACGATGCGGCTCCTGGGCCAGATGACGAGCATGGGGATCGTAGCCATGATCATCGCCCTGCATCTCGGGAAGGCCGCCATCACCCCGTCCGTCCATCCCCAGTTCCTGAGAAGCACCCAGGTTGCCTTCCTCCTGTTCTCCATCCTGGGGACCGGGGGCGTGTTCGCGTCACTGGCCAGGGGGAAAATCCGTGAGGGGTAAGGCGGGCCAGGCGGAACGCCGGGTCGTTTCTCCCCCTCTCCCTTTCTCCCTAGCTCCTTGTCTTTCTTTACTGGGGTGGGGGGGGCGGGGGTGGTTGGTTCTTGACAACTCTCCCTCCCAAGTCGTATACTACCCGCATAACCATGTCTCTTAAAACCAAGCTGTTGGATTATCAGGCTCTTTCCCCTTTATGAACCCCCTCGAAACCTATCTTGCCGAGCTCCGCGACATCCGAAGCACCGCTGCCGGGGTTAATGAGACTTCCTATTATGTTCCCCTATCCAATCTTCTTAACGAGGTCGGCAAAGGTTTAAAGCCTAAAGTCCATTGCATCCTGACCCTTGCGAATCGGGGTGCCGGTAATCCGGATGGTGGGTTATTTACCCCCGAGCAGTTTCAAAAATCAGGCGAGCCGATTGAAGGTCAGATTCCTTCTTGCGGCGTGATTGAAGCCAAACCCACCAGAGACGATACATGGGTTACCGCAGATGGAGTACAAGTAAGCAAATACTGGGGCCGATACCGCCTGATTTTAGTGACTAACTATCGCGACTTCCTCCTCGTCGGTCAGAGCGCTGACGGCGCGCCGGTCAAGTTGGAATCCTACCGTTTGGCCGAAAGCGAGTCGGCTTTCTGGGCTCAGGCGGCCCAACCACGCAAGTTGGCAGAGTCGCACGGGGAGTGACCCAGCCCCCTGGAACTGGTCCAGGTAGTATGTTACACTTTTAGCCTGGATCGTCGTTGGAAACCCAACCCAGGGAGGTCAGAGATGCCCCTGGAGCAGTACCGTCCCGAGGAAGATATTCCGTTATAACCTAATATGCCCTACTCCCTTTTGCTAGTCATACCAGCCCTCCTCTACTTCCTCGGCCTCCTCTCCCTAACATTATGGGCCCGCAGGAGGCCCAGGGGCAACCACTTCCTGTTCTTCGGCCTGTTCGCCCTGGCCCACGGCTTTTGGATCTTCAGCAGGATGGTCTACGGGCGGTACCCCGTGGACTGGGTGGCCCTGGACTTCCTCAACGCCTTCATCCGCTATACGATCGCGATCCCCATCTGGCTCGTCATGATTCGGTTCCTGGGGAACGGCTGGCGCTCGTCAATGCGGTGGGGCCTGTGGGCCTTCGCCCTGTTCGCGCCGGCGGGGATCCTCTGGGACCTCGTTCATTGGCAGCCGTTCTCGGCGATGAGGGTCTACAACGTCCTGGTCCCCTTGGGAGTGGCGGTTGTGATCGGCAACCTCTTCCAGCACGGGTGGAAGGGGTCCAGGGAGGTCTGGATCGCCAGGATCCTGGCGGTCGTCGTGCCGGTGGCTTTGGTTTTGATCTTCAGGGATGGTTGTTCCTTTTGGGGGAGCTTCTGGTTCTCGTGCCAGAGACAGGGGTACTTGGATGTGGTTATGATAGGCTTTCTTGGGTATATCGTGGCAAGGAGATCCTGGGAGGCATTAGGTTTAGAATGTGTAAACCTGGTGCCGGACTGAGGGCAGTGGGGATGAGATACGCTCCTCTGGCTTTTCTACGGCGTCGTTTGCTTTTGCCCGCCCTCGCGCTCGGAGGTGTGCTGCTGCTCTCGGGCTGCGCGACGTTTGAAGCGAAAAAACACTTCAACCGGGGAAGTGAGTTAGGTGATAAAGGGTTTTATATTGAAGCGGAAAAAGAGTTTCGTCAGGCGATTAAAATAAAACCGAACTTTGCCGCAGCCTATAACAACCTCGGCGTTACACTTGTCGAGCAGGGTAAGGCCGAGGAAGCGATAGCAGCCTATCGCAAGACGATTGAGTTAAAGCCAGGATTTACCCTGGCCTTCTTCAACCTTGGGATTGCACTCCGCAAGCAGGGGGAGACCGAAGAGGCAATAGCGGCTTATCGCAAGGCGATCGAGTTAAAGCCGGACTATCCCGTTGCCTATCTTAGCCTCGGGGCTGCACTTTATTATCAAGGGAATACCGAGGAGGCGATAGCGGCTTATCGCAAGGCAATCGAGAAAAAGCCGGATTATGCCGAAGCTTATTACAATATCGGGACTGCCCTTAGTAAGCAGGGGGAGACCGAAGAGGCAATAGCGGCTTATCGTAAGGCGATCGAGTTAAAGCCCGATTATGCCGAGGCCTACTATAACCTCGGAAATAGACTTCTTGAGCAGGTGAAGACAGAGGAAGCGATTGCAGCCTTCCGCAGGGCGATTGAGTTCAAGCCTTATTATCCCCAGGCCTATACCAATCTTGGTTCTGCACTTAATTATCAGGGGAAGGGCGAGGAGGCGATAGCGGCATTTCGCAAGGCGATTGAGTTAAAGTCGGACGCAGTCGGTGCCCTTGAGAATTTAGCGATAACTTTGGATGAAAAAGGAATGAGGAAAGAAGCACGGCAATATTGGGAGAGGGCGGAGAAATCGGAGAAGAGCCCGGAGTGGATCGAACGGATCAAGAAGCGCCTCGCGGAGCCGGACTGAGGGGCGGGGGATGCAAAACGCCCTCCAGGCTTTGTTACGACGTCGTTTGCTTTTCCCCGTCCTCGCGCTCGGGGGCTTGCTCATATTATCAGTTTCAACTTCCGGATGGGCGCAGCCTAGGCCGGACAGCGCGAAAGCCGATACGGGCCAGACCTGGATAAGCAGAAGAAATCCCTGGGCAGCTTTTGGACTTTCGTGTCTTTTGCCTGGTGGCGGGCAATTCTACAATCACGAGAAGACCAAAGGTAAGATTATGCTGGGAATCTACCTTCCTTCCGTTGTGTGGTTCGGGTGCACCAAAACCTATGATCCTAACACGGGTGCAGAAGGATATGACTTGGCCCCAACTCTGGTGATAATAAGTGTGCATATATGGTCAATGATCGACGCCCATTCCTCAGCGTGGCGGATCAACCGGAAGTACGGCTACGAACCACCGCCCACCAAGTGGCCCCCCAAACGGAATGTCTGGGTGGCGTTAGGGCTCTCGTGTCTCATGCCCGGGGGCGGACAGATCTACAACCGGGAGTATCTTAAAAGCGGCCTGTGCGTGGCGCTTTATGCTGCGGGCGCGGGCTTGTCCTCTACCGGGAAACACCCGCAAGAAGACATTGGGACTACGCTCATGGCGGGAGGCTGGATCGGGTCGATAGTTGATGCTCCACTCACGGCGAGTCGGAACAACCGGATACGTAGCGATTACGAGCGGAGCATGCCCAAAATCGGCTTCATCTTTGTCCCCGACCCCCGGAATCCCCGACACCTTCAGCCCGGTCTTGGCCTGCGGGCGGGGTTTTAGGAATAGGGCAGGTCAAAATAATTCCTTGACAAAACCGGGGTTTTGCCTTATGATATAAGGGTCATTGGAACAGAGGCATCAGGGCTGTTCACCCGATAAGCACGGAAAGGAGGAAGCGATGCGTTTTACGAAACGATTAGCGATCTCTTTTGTGCTGTTTTTCATTCCCGGTTTGGCCCTGGCTGGCCGCATGACTTCTGACTTTGAGGGGAGGGTGAAGTGGGCGGGGCCTGAAGAGAGGATAAGGGTCATCGTGCATCTGGGGCAGGAGGCAGACCTTTCGACCTTTCCGAAGAGCGATCGGGAGGGGATGGTGAGGCATCTTCGAACCTTTGCGGCCGAGAGTCAGAGAGGAATCTTGGAGGTGCTTCCGGGGTACGGGGATAAAGTAGCCCGAGTGAGGTCTTTCTGGATTTACAACGGGATTGCCATGGAGGCTACGAAAGAGGTTATCTCAGACCTTTTGAAGCATCCAGAGGTAGGGACCATCGAGGAGGACAAGGTTGTCAAGCTGGATCCCCTGATTTCCGGGGGAAGCGCTTCCGGGTTCAACGGCCTGGAATGGAACATCCACAAGATTCAGGCCGACAGCGTGTGGAATATTCTGGGTAATACCGGGCAGGGGGTCGTGGTCGGAAACATCGACACCGGGGTCCTGACCACCCATGAGACCTTTGGGACTAGGTACCGCGGGGGCCGCAACTCCTGGTTTGATGCCGTAAACGGACAGGCAGACCCTTACGATGACAACGGTCACGGAACGTACACCATGGGCGTGATCTGCGGAGGCAGCGCTGCGGACACGATCGGCGTGGCGCGGGGGGCGGTGTTTGTCTGTGCCAAGGCATTCGACCAAAATGGCACTGGTTACTTCTCCTGGATCGACGCCTGCTATCAGTGGTACGCCGGCCTCGGGTTGGCGGCTCCCGTCGTGGTGGGAAATTCCTGGGGTGATGGTGGAACCAGCGCCCATTTTTGGAAGGAATCCCGGATCTTGCAGGCCCTGGGAATCCACCAGGTCTATGCCAATGGAAACTCCGGTCCTGGCCCCGGGACCGTTCTTGCGCCGGCTTCGTATCCGCATGTTATCGGAGTGGGGGCAACGGACAGCACCGACAACATCGCCGGGTGGTCCTCCCGCGGGCCATCGCCCAGGTTCGGGGCGTTGGAGTCGGTGGCGAACTACCTGGATCCGGCCTGGGCTGGTTCCAGGCGCAAGCCGGATCTTTCGGCCCCCGGTGTGGCGGTGCGGTCTTCGAATAACGACGGGGGTTACGTCACCGCGCAAGGGACCTCCATCTCCTCACCCCACGTAACGGGCACGATTGCCCTGATGCTCCAGAAGAATGATTTTATGGCGGACACCACGATTTGGCGGATCCTGACCCAGAGCTGCGACACGCCTCCTGCAGGACGGCCCTACCCCAATCAGAGCTACGGCTGGGGCCGGTTGAACGCCTTTCGCGCAGTGCAGATGACGCCCCCAGGGTACCCCGATTTCAGGCTGTCAGGCCTGCCTGCGGAGACCCTGATCCAGGACACTTCGCGTGTGGATTCAATGGCCGTGGCTTCAATGAGGAGCTTCAACTCTCCAGTGACCATGACCCTGGATTCCATCCGGCCGGCGGAGCCTACGATCTCGGTGTCCTTCGACCCCAACCCGGTCACTCCGCCTCCGAACGGCAGCGTGGAAACCGGGATGCGAGTCACGACCCAGGCCGGGACTCCGGCAGGGGATTATGCGATGTACTACCATGGAACAGGGGATTCGGTCATCCGCCGTTCTTCGAGGGATCTCAGGGTGTGCGGACCATCCTTCGACTTGCACTATGCTGGGACGTGTTCCACGGGGCAGGGCTTTACGGGGACCGATACGGTCACTGTAGTCTCACGGTATGAGTTTAGCTCCCCGGTGACCATGACCCTGGATTCCATCCGGCCGGCGGAGCCCACGATCTCCGTGTCCTTCGAACCCAACCCGGTCACCCCGCCGCCGAACGGGAGCATCAACACTGTGATGCAGATCACGACCCAGACCGGGACTCCACTGGGGGACTACGTGGTTTTCTTCCACGGGGCTGGGGGGTTGGTCGTCCGGGGTTCTCGGATAGATCTCAATGTAGGCGGTCCGACCTTCAACCTGCGCTGTGCTCAGGTGTGTTCCTTGGGTTTTGGTGAATCTGTGGTAGAGTCCGTCAGCGTGAACTCCGTATTCAATTTCAACTTCCCAGTGACCATGACCCTGGATTCCATTCGGCCGGCGGAGTCCACGATCTCGGTGTCCTTCGAACCCAACCCGGTCACCCCGCCGCCGAACGGGAGCGTGGAGACCGGGATGCGAATCCTGACCCAATACCAAACTCTCCCTCGTTATTACGGGATCTATTGCCACGGAACTGCGGAGGGGAAAACTAAACAGATAAAGGTAAGCCTCTATGTGTTGTCCTATTCCTTCGATATGGCGCAAGAAGCCAGTGCGGAAGCCTTGGTCCCGAATGCCTGGGTTGTAGATTCGGTTTATCTGACCAATCTCGGCTATTACTCCATGCAGGTAACTATGTCCGTGGACTCCATCCGGCCGGCGGAGTCCACGATCTCGGTGGACTTCAGCCCAAACCCGGTCATGGTTCCCGGTTATCACGGTGTCGGGCGAACGGGCAGGCGACTCGCGGTTCAGCCCGGGACTCCGCTGGGGGACTACGTGGTCTATTACCGGGGGCACGGGAGCGGAGTCACCCGCTTTTTAGCGGTGAGCCTCAAGGTAGTCTCACAGCCGTTCGTCCTGAGTGCTGCGCCGAGAAGCCAGGAGGTGCATCGCTGGTGCGACAGTCTGGATTATGGCCTCTCCGTGACCTCGTTCGTCAGTTACCCCAGCACCTGCACTCTTTCGGCGTCCGTGGACCCTCCGGGATCTCCCATCGCCGTTGGCTTCTTGCCGGACGGGATCATCGCGCAAAGCGGCACCCGTAAAATGCGGGTGCAGCCCGGGGAAGGACTCACTCCCGGGACTTATGTGATCAAGGTCCAGGCCCGGAGCGGGGATGCGGCGTACGCCCTGGAGGATACACTGGTGTATGCAGTAACCTATTTCCTCGGGCCCGCCGCTCCTAATCCTTCACGAGGGAGCGTGGAAATCTCCTACGGTCTGCCGGTAGAATCCCCGGTGGTTCTCAAGGTATACGACGTATCGGGCCGGGTGGTTCGGACTTTGGTTTCGGGTCGTGAGAAGGCCGGTTATCACGAGGTTGTCTGGGATGGGCGGGTGGAGGGGGGAAAAAGAGTGGGTTCTGGGGTTTATTTTTACCGTCTGACCGCGGGTTCGTTTTCCGCTGTCCGGAAACTCGTGAAGGTCAGGTAGGAAAGGAGGAAGCGATGCGTCTCTTACGATTCATCTTGATCCCGGCCGTCCTGTTTTTATTGCCAGGATTCGGGAAGGCAGGCTGGGTTCAGCAGACGAGCGGAACCACGGCCTCTCTGTCCAGCGTGTACTTCATAGACCCGCAAACTGGATGGGTTGCTGTGACCCGGCCCCCTAGAACTGGTCCAGGTAGTGTGTTACAATTTTAGCCTGGATCGAGATGGGAAAACCCCTTTCTGGGAGGTCAGAGATGGCGCAGAAGCAGTACCGTCCCGAAGAGATCATCG
>Ga0315279_10001174_pt1 | contig 44695 bp, 30 predicted proteins | sample YL17G06_20_MG_FD_203694 | JGI IMG/M metagenome (GOLD analysis project Ga0315279, IMG submission 203694) | Sediment microbial communities from Yellowstone Lake, YNP, Wyoming, USA - YL17G06_20 | ecosystem: Environmental > Aquatic > Freshwater > Lake > Sediment | place: USA: Wyoming | collected...
GACGATGTCGGAATATGTTCTCAGCCGGCCGTAGGAGTCGCGCTCGCCGGGCGGGGGCATGCGGGTGGGAGTATGATTATCTACGAAAGCGTACACAACGTTGGGCTTGGTCCGACAGAGCGTGAGCCCGATCCGGCTCAACTTCGTTTTGTCGGCGGGCAGGCCGGTGGTCACGGGTTTCCAGGTCTTGCCCCCATCCGTGGTTTTGAAGAGTCCTTCTCCGCCCGGGGTCGGATCGCTCCAGCGCAGCCTGATCCGGTTGACCATCGAAGCGATGAGGATGTCGGGCTTCGTCGGATCCATGACAAGGTCGATGGCCCCGATTTTCTCGTTGATGTAGAGAACCTTCTGCCAGGTTTTGCCGCCGTCGGTCGTCTTATAAACGCCACGGTCGGGATTGGTGGTCCACTCGTGGCCCGTGGCGGCGACATAAACGATGTCGGGATTGGTGGGGTGCACGAGAATCCGGCCGATCGTCTGCGTCGCGGCGAGCCCCATGTGGGTCCAGGTCTTTCCGGCGTCCGTGGACTTGTAGACTCCGATCCCGGCGATCGAGGCCCGGAAGTGATTGGCCTCGCCCGTCCCGACCCAGACGATGTTCGGATCGGATTCGGAGATGGCCAGGTCACCGGTCGAAAGAGTCGGCAGCTCGTCGGTGATGGGCGTCCAGGAGACGCCCGCGTTGTCCGTCTTCCAGACGCCGCCAGTGGCGGTCCCGACGTACATCGTGAGCCGACTTCCCTTGGGAACTTCGACGTCCGTACACCGGCCGCCGACGTCGAACGGACCGATGTGACGCCACTTCATGTCCTTCAGCGGCGTCTGGGTCTTCATCGCCTGGTACTGGTCGAACCATTTAAGGCGGAGAGCGGGGTCGGTGCTCTCGATTTTTTTCATGGCCGTCTTGGCCGGGGGCGCGGTTTTTTGAGCGCCCGAGATGACGAAGATCGAAACTGCGAGAATGAGACACAACAAGAGAGCAAAGCGTTTAGAAAAGTTCATGAATCCCTCCTCCTTTTTTAAATGTGAAGAGATGAAAATATGGTGAAAATCCATCGTATTTAAATGCTACTTGTTTCGAATCTGCAAGTCAAAGCCGGGCTCATCGCGGCCCACCCAAACACGTAAACTCCATATGTGATACAATAAAAGCAAGTGGGGGCGGGTCAGGGCGTATTTTCTTTGAGGGGCGAAACGCAGCGGTGAGGAGTGCCATGTGCCGGCCACCACGAAACTTCTCAAAGACGGGATCTCGGAGCTCATCTCCAAGGGCCGCAAGCAGGGGTATCTTCTTTTTGAGGATATCGACAAGGCCTTCCGGGACACGCGCGAAACGAAGGGGAATTTCGACGATTTCCTCTCTTCGATCGACGGCCATGGGATAAAAATCCTCGACCGGAAACAGCGCGAAGTCGCGCCCCGCCGGCGCAAGAACGAGCTGCTGACGACCCAGGGGCTGGAGCGGACGACCGACCCGGTCAAGCTCTACCTGTGCGAGATGGGCAGCATTTCCCTCCTCACCCGGGAGGGCGAGGTCTCCCTGGCCCGCGAAATCGAGCGCGGCGAAAAAGCCGTCATCAAGGCGCTCAGCAAGACCCGTCTGGTCCTCAACGAAGTCCTGTCCCTGGAAGAACGCATGGAAGCCAACCCGATGATCATCCCGGAGATGTTCAACGTTTCCGAAGACGACATCGCCGAGGGCAAACTCGAGGAAAAGAAAAACCAGATCCTGGCCAAGGTCCGAAAGATCCGCACCCTGAGCCGGAAGTTGGACAAGATCCCCAACAACCGGAAGAAGGCTCTCTCCCGAAGCCGCGTCATCGTCGAGATGTCGAGATCCATCCGGGATCTCAACATCCGCACGAGCCAGAAAGAAAGGATCATCGAAACCCTCCGCCGCCGGCTCCACGCCGTCAACCAGCTGGAGGAGAAAAAAGAGGAAATCGAGCTTCTCCTGGCCAAGACCCGGAAAAAGAAGGACGGTGAAGACCTGGCCGAAAAGTTCCGGGACCTGCAGAAGCAAATCCGGACCGTTCAGAAGGACATCGGGCTGGATTCGCCCAACCTGCGCAAGATCATCCGCTCCATCACCGCCGGCAAGAAAATCAGCGACCAGGCCAAAAATGAACTCATCGCCGCCAACCTCCGGCTGGTCATCTCCATCGCCAAGAAATATTCCAACCGCGGCCTGCAGTTCCTGGACCTCATCCAGGAGGGCAACATGGGCCTCATGAAGGCCGTCGACAAGTTCGAATACCGCCGTGGATTTAAGTTTTCGACTTACGCCACATGGTGGGTCCGCCAGGCCATCACCCGGGCCATCGCCGATCAGGCCCGCACGATCCGCATCCCCGTCCATATGATCGAGACCATCAACAAGTTCATCCGGGTCAGCCGCCAGCTCGTCCAGGAGATCGGCCACGAGCCGACCAGCGCGGAAATCGCCAAGAAAATGGACCTGCCGGTGGACAAGGTCCGCAAAATCATCAAGCTCGCTCAGCAGCCCATCTCCCTCGAAACGCCCATCGGCGAGGAGGAGGACAGCCGCCTCGGCGACTTCATCGAGGACAAGGGCATGCTCTCCCCTCCCGACGCCGTCATCCATATCAATCTGCGCGAGCAGATCGAGGAGGCCCTCAAAAGCCTGACCGAGCGCGAAGCAAAGATCCTCAAGATGCGCTTCGGCCTGGGCGACGGGAACGAGCACACCCTGGAGGAAGTCGGCCAGCAGTTCAAGGTCACCCGCGAGCGCATCCGTCAGATCGAGGCCAAAGCTCTGCGCAAGCTCAAGCACCCCAGCCGGTCGAGGAAGCTCAAAAGCTTTACCACCGGATTGTTTTGATGGCTCCTCCGCCGAAGCGTAAATCCTTTTGCCGGAAGCGTCGCCGTCCCATCCCGGCGTTGAAGAGGTCATCCACCATGGCAAGAACGCGGATCCTCATCGTCCTGGCCGCCTTTATGTTCACCGTTCCGCCCTCATTCACGGGGCCCGGGCAAGCCCAAACTACCGGCGGAGGCGGCGCGAGACGGGCTTCCTCCCCCCCGCCCGCCATCGAGCCCATACTTTATACAGCCGTCCCGTTGGAGAGCGTCCCCGACATCGAGGCCGAGACGATCGTCGGCCACCTCCCCCGGCTGCCGAAGACCATCCCCGCCGTATATCAGGGCCGGGCCAAGGGGCCGGAGGTCCGCGTGGTGTGGCCGGCCCCGAAAGACAACTCCCAGGTACTCGAGCCGGGCACCTACACCGTTACCGGAAAAGTCCCCGGCACCCCGTTCCAGCCCAAAGCCGCGGTGACCGTAAAAGCTGCCGCGAAGATCCCTCCGGGTCCGACCCGCGTGATCGAGCCCTTTCCGCTCGGCCAAGTCGTCCTGGACCGGGACACCCGGGGGCGGGACACGCCGTTCATCAAGAACCGTGACAAGTTCCTCCGCGGCCTGGCGGCGACCGATCCCGACCGCTTCCTCTACAATTTCCGGGACGCCTTCGGCCAGAAACAGCCCGAGGGCGTCAAGCCGCTCGACGGGTGGGATAGCCAGACGACCCGCCTGCGCGGCCACGCGACCGGCCACTATCTCTCGGCCATCGCCCAGGCCTATGCCGGTACGACCTACGACAAGACTCTGCGGGCGGAATTTCTTCGGAAGATGAATACCCTCATCGACACGCTCTACGACCTCTCCCGGAAATCGGGCCGGCCCGCGCAGGACGGGGGGCCGTTCAACGCCGATCCGACGGCAATCCCGCCAGGCCCCGGCCGGGCCGGCTACGATTCCAACCTCCGGGCCGAGGCCATCCGGACCGATTACTGGAACTGGGGCAAGGGATTCATCAGCGCCTATCCCCCCGACCAGTTTATCATGCTCGAGCGGGGCGCCACATACGGAACCCAAGACAGCCAGATCTGGGCCCCGTACTACACCCTCCACAAGCTCCTGGCCGGCCTGCTGGACTGCTACGAGGTCGGCGGCAACGGAAAGGCCCTGGAGATCGCCAGGGACATGGCCGGCTGGGTCCATGCCCGGCTCAAAGTCCTCCCGACGGAAACCCGCATCAGCATGTGGAACCGGTACATCGCCGGGGAGTACGGCGGGATGAACGAGGTCCTGGCCCGCCTCTACCGGCTCACCGGCGAGCGGTCCTTCCTCGAGACGGCCAAGCTGTTCGACAATATCAGCTTCTTCTTCGGCAACGCCGAGCACGATCACGGCCTGGCCAAGAACGTCGACACGATCCGGGGCAAGCACGCCAATCAGCACATCCCCCAGATCATCGGGGCGCTGGAGACCTTCCGCGACACACGGGAGCTTCCATATCACCGGATCGCCGACAATTTCTGGCACATGGTGACCGCCGGCTACATGTACAGCATTGGCGGCGTCGCCGGGGCCCGTAACCCGAACAACGCCGAGTGCTTCACCGCCGAGCCCGACACGCTGTATGAGAACGGCTTCGCCGCCGGCGGGCAGTGCGAGACCTGCGCCACCTACAATCTCCTGAAGCTGGACCGCCAGCTCTTCCTGTTCGACCCGGACGCCGCGTACATGGACCACTACGAGCAAGGCCTCTACAACCACATTCTGGCCTCCGTGGCCGAGAGCGACCCGGGCAACACTTACCACGTCCCGCTCAATCCCGGCGCACGGAAGCAGTTCGAAAACGCCGACATGAGCGGTTTCAGCTGCTGCAACGGCACCTCCCTCGAAAGCAACACCAAGCTCCAGGACACCATCTACTTCAGAAGCGGCGACCAGCGAACCCTCTACATTAACCTCTTCGTGCCTTCCACCCTGAGCTGGACCGAACGGAAGATGGTCGTCCGGCAGCGGACCGATTTTCCCTACGCCGACACCACCCGGCTGGAGATCGAGGGCGGCGGCCGCGTCGACATCAAGGTCCGCGTGCCTCGCTGGGCCGTCCGCGGCTTCTTCGTCGCGATCAACGGCCGCCGGCAATCGGTCCGGGCCGTGCCAGGCACCTACATTACCCTGAGCCGGAACTGGCGCGACAAGGACGCGATCGAGATCCGGATGCCGCTCGGCTTCTCTCTCGACCCCGTCATGGACAGGCCCAACCTCGCCAGCCTCTTCTACGGTCCGGTCATGCTGGCGGCCGAGGAATCAGGTCCGCGGACCGATTGGCGCCCCGTCACCCTCGACATCGGCGACATCGGACGGTCCATCAGCGGCGATCCCGGGGCCCTTCGGTTCAGCGCCGGCAACGCGGTCCTGAAGCCTTTCTACGAGACATACGGGCGGTATTCGGCGTATCTGGCCGTCACAAGGAGATGAGGCTGCGTGATTGTCGTCTGCCCGGTTCGCCGCTGCGGCCGGGAGCTGCATTGGGGTAAGCGGTCCTGTACCTGTCCGGCGGGCCACACGTTCGACATCGCCCGCAGCGGCTATGTGAACCTGCTCTTGCCCCAGGACAAGCAGGCCAAAAAACCCGGGGACACCAAGTCCATGGTTTGCGCGCGCCGGCGATTGCTCGACGCGGGTTTGGGCGCGCGCCTGCTCGAATGCCTCGCAGCCGCTTTGGCTAGGATCCGGATTTCCCGGGGCGCCCGCGTCCTCGACGTGGGCTGCGGCGATGGCTTTTACCTCGCGGCCCTGGCCAGCCGTTTTGGGCTTGCGGGGTTTGGCGTGGACATCTCGACTGCCGCAGTGGACGCTGCGGCCCAGCGCTATCCAGGACAACGCTGGATTGCGGCCAACGGCGATCGCCGCCTGCCCTTTGCGGATCAGGCGTTTGACTGCATTTTGTCCATCACCGCAAGGAAGAACCCCGAGGAGTTCAAAAGGCTTTTATCGCCGGGCGGTCGCCTGCTGCTGGCAGTGCCGGCGAACGACGACCTGGCCGAGCTTCGCCAAGCCGTGCTGGGCCAAGCCACAGCCAAGGACCGGGTTAGGCTCGCGACAGCAGCGCTCGAAAAGCGTTTTTTGCTCGAGTCTCATGAGACAGTGCGTCTGGCCGTGCCCCTGGATGTTCCGGCGCTTGTCGATCTGCTGCTCGTCACGTACCGCGGGGCGAGGTTTTCCGCTGCCGCCGGCGCAGCGGCGCTCAAACCGCTCACCGTCACGTCAGCGGCCGAGCTTTTGTGCTTCGAGGTTAAATCCGCGTAAGTGCAAAGCGTTGGCGCTCTCCATCACGGCAACGGCCGCGGCCCTTTGGCTTGCCCGAAGCCGCGTCATCGTCGAGATATCGAATTCCATCCGGGATCTCAACCTCCGCACGAGCCAGAATGAAAGGATCATCGAAACCCTCCGCCGCCAGCTCTACGCCGTCAACCAATTGGAGGAAAAATGACGGGAGCCTCGAATTTTCATTTCACAGGCGGTACACTAAGTGGGGGCGGTTCACCGGCCCTTCAGGCGATCCAGTATCCAAGTCGCTTGGTAGTCATCCTCTTCGAGGAAATCCCTGATAATCTATTCATAGGGCGCCAGAACGGAGCCTTTCCCTTCGACCTTCCGATATCGGTGGAAGTCGGCGCGTTCCAGATGCTTCTTGACCGTCGAGCGGTGCAGGCCGAGCTCCCTGGCGATCGCCCGGATGCTCTTGCCGCTCCGCTTCATGGCTCGGACGTCCATATATACCTCCTTGGAGATCATCGAGTATCACCTCCTCTGTCCGAAGAGACGATACCACCTCAGTCCCCAGGTGGTACACTTTTCACTCCCATTACTGGTACAGTTTTACATGCCCAGCGACAAGCGTTAATCCAAAGAAGCGAGGATGACGTGCACGAAGTTAAGCAGTGATCACGATGTCCCTTCTCAAAGAATTGCACGATCCATGGCAATTGTTGTCTCCGCGTGGCCTATTACGCCTGCAAGGGCAAGCGGCCTCGTTGCGAGCGGGGCATCGTGTAAAGTCAAAAAGAGAAGACCTCTCCGATCCTTCCGCCTTTTCACCGGCCGTTCTGTCCCGGCTCGGCGGGGTGTGCGCCATATCGGTGGCGGGATTGATGTTGGTTCCGCTTTTTTAATTTTTTTGTTTCGTTGCCGGGTCTAGGACTTCGCAATTGGCTGGTCGTTTTGTTCGAGTTAAACGCCGGCACCGGAGGTTTGCCCGTGGATCCTTTGCGCGTACTCAATCCCATCGACTTTGCCGTGCTCGCACTTGTCGGGATCATGTTCCTTGGACTCCGGCTGGCGTTACAGAAAGTGAGCAAAGCCAGGGCGGCCATCGCAGCGGCGATGCCCCATGTCGTCCTAGCGCGAAGTCCGACATGGCACGATTCCTTCCTAGAATGATTGAATGGTAAGATGTAAAATTGTTTTCAATTTTATTTCTTTTTTGGTATTGTAAAAAAAGGTCACTAAATAGGAGAAATACCTTTATGCCGCACCGAGCAATAGATACCAATTGGATCAATCGTTATGTCTATTTATCGGCGATTATTAAAGGCATTAAAACGGATTCAAAAGAATATCCAATATTTTCCGAGGCGCTTACAAATGCTTTACGTCGTATTTATCGTGCCGTTGCAGTTGACATTGATGGTACTCTTACGTACTCGGGCACGCTAGACGTACCACAACGCCTTTCGTCTTTTATAGTAGAACTGCTCCAGCGTGGCCTACCTATCATCCTAATAACTGGTCGCTGACGAACTACTGCTCGGGCAGCGGCTGATCAAATTCGCAGGGCTGCTCCACTTTCCCCTTGGTACTTAAGACGCCTAAGTGCAGTAACTCACAATGGCATTTTTTTTCTTAACACTCCCGCCGCAGCCCCCGAGAATTTCCTAAAGGACGAAAAACTACTCTGTCCAAAAGTAGAAAATCTTCCTGAACTAGTAAAAGCGGTCCGCAATCATCTTGTTAAAGAACATTTAAATTCATTCGAACTCAGTCTTGAGCCCAATTCAATACGGCTTCTTTTTCATTCTGCTGCTGAACGAGACACAGCAGTAAATTGTCTAAAAAAGCAAATATCTCAATGGCCACATAATTGGCAATCCATGAACTTCCATTCAGGCAGCTATGCGGACTTCGCTACTCTCGACCTATCACCGACAAATAAACATGCTGCACTTGAGGCAGTGGCGAAATTAATCGGTGAGACTTCCGACCGAATTCTTAGAATTGGTGACCAAGGTGCAGAACTAGGGAACGATTATGAATTATTGGCGAGTCCTAGCGGATTTAGTGTGGGTACCATAAGTCGTTCTATTGATTCATGCTTTCCTGTTGTAGATGTGGCTGCCGGCAAACAATTGAAATCAACCCAAGGCACAGAAGCCCTCTTGAACAATGCGCTGTTAATGCCTGCAATTACTTTGGCACCCACACAGATACACGAGCATCTACCTGCGCTTCGAGATTTCGAAAGGCTAGCCCTCCAAAGGGCACGACTTGAAGACGACTACGTTCTTAGCCGTCTTCGCTTTCGACTTCGATACTTATTTCCCGATTCTTCGTCTCAGCTGGATGCTCATAACTTACACCTGTCCGACTTGATCGATTTGTATTCTGGAGGCGTTCATTTATCTGAATATGAGGCAGATCATATTGACCGCCTCTGTCTGCCGCATGATGTTTTCGAATTAAAAAAGCTGCTTTACGGAGCGCCCGATTTCCCTCGCACATCATGGTCAATGTTCACCGATTCAGGTATCCTCCTTCGCGGACCCGCTTATTACTTTACAATTAGTGGAAATTCTCGTGACCGGAGTCTTGAAATTTACACGTTCTTAGTTCGGAGATTTCTAGACTCCCTGCCTGAATTCATTGAAGAAGTGGCCGCGCTCCGTCCCAATCTCCTAACATTCAAATTGGCACTTGCCGTATTCGATAATGTCAGGAACATATTGTTAACACTCTTCAATAGCCTTATCAAACTAGTTAGGGCTGATGCAAATACTACTTTACTAGGACTACCCACGATAAAAAGGCTTTATGCAATTCTCGAGAAACACACGAAAAATCTCTACACTCTTTTATTAGATCCCGATGAAGTATGGCAGGAATTACTTATTGAATATCAAATTAGCATCCCGGAGATCACAAATACTGTAGATATCGTAATTAAAACCATTCAAAAAAACCAGACGAACTCTGATTCCGAAGTCCTTCCAAAATGGCGAGAAGCCGACAACTTTCTTCAGAGTGTTTCTGCAGTTCAACTTGGACTTCATGAACTCAAGCAAGGGCTAGCCTTAGAACGAGGCGAATCGTTCCTTGCGGTTGGACTTGCAGCCGGGGGCTCTGAACTTGCAGCTATCGCTGCAGCATTGGGAGTCCGTCTCGCAACTCCTAGCAGCAATGATATTGACCGGAGTGCAGCGGAAGGAACGAGTGGAACAAGAATGTTCGGGCGTATTGAACCGTGGATCGCTCGTATTTCGATCTATTCGCAAGATGACATTAACGAAAAAATAAGGAATGGAAAATATGAGGATGTGGCAAGAATACTCCTTAGCCGTGATCCTTTGGTTCCCTTAACTGATCATAAAATCGATTTTCAGGATCGACCGACGATCCTTTTTGATGACAACATAACCACCGGCATGACGCTCCAACTAGCGAGAGATCTTCTTGTGCTTCGAGGAGCTATCCCTATTGGAGCGATTATTGTTCGATTCCCGGGGATTAGTCGAAGGCAACATATGTCCATGCCTGGGCATGGCTTTCCAGATCCCCGTATTTTTTTTGGGTTTATTCGTGGCCTTGTTGCAGCTTCCCCTTATAGCCGCCTAAACTTTCCGGGTGAGTCCGGTATAAAGGATAAACCTTACATTGATGTCACAGGTGTTTTCGACAAATCTCGCAAGAGAATCGAAAGATATCTAAAGAAGAACGGCGAAGTGAAATGGATCGAAGAAAAATGAAAACTAGAGTAGTTGGGATAGGTGAAATAGTCCTAGATCATGTATTTGAGTTTACTCGTGGACGCGGTTACTACAGAGGCTGCCGTGGCGGAGGATCCGTCGGCAACGTAGTAAGTAATTTATCGGCATTAGGAGTGCAGACTTCTTTTGTCGGCGTTGGCGGAAAAGATAAATCATTTGAAGTATGTAGACGAGATTTTGAATCGCTCCATGTGGATGTAGATGGGCTAAGACAGTTAAACAACCGGATTTCGCGCCAAATATTCGAAGAACTTGGTGGCGATATTGTAAAAAGCGAGTCCTTGCATTCATTTTCCGGTCGTTGCCCCGTCTGCGAAAAGCAACTAAATGAACTACAAGTAGCTCATTTTTCTGACATCTCTAATACTCCAAACATCGACCTCGGTCCAGATACTATCTTATGCTTTGATCGCCTTACAAGAAACCGGCTCGAATTAGTCCACGCCGCGCGGCAATCCGGCGCAAGCGCGATTCTAGACTTAGGAAGGACGAGTTTCTTTCGTTGGATCCCGACTATGCGACTTACATCTTATTTGAAAGAATTTGACTTAGTACAGTGTACGGCCACAGTAGCGCAATCTATTGTCAGACGCCTTGAATTTAGTTCGATAGTAGAATTAGTAGGCCAAACTCGGCTCCCCACATTATTAGTTACGATGGGTCGGCACGGCCTCTCGATCGTCGGCCAAAGCAATACGGGAAGTATCTGCAGCTTTGATTTGCCAGCCGTGAAGAATATCGAAGTATACGACGACTCGGGTGCCGGAGATGCGTTACTTTCTAATATTATACTTAGACTTATACAAGGTGGGATGACAAATCGAACAGAAAACCCCATATTATTTCCCGCGTACCTGATAGCGGATTTTGCGGAGAGTTTATTAGATAAATTGCGCCCTGTGCTCACGACAATGGGCGCACGAGGACACTTGCCGGGCCGCATGGCAGGCGGAGTATTCGGCGATGATTCTCTCATAGGATGTCCTATTGAAGGGCTTAGAGAAATAATAAAATCTAACAAAGGCGATAGCTGTGCGATATGTGGACAATCAGACGAAATATCTGGCGTTCCGCAGCTTAAGGAAGGAAAGGTCCAGGAGCGTCTTAAATCAATAAAACGTATAGGAGCCCGAAGAAATGTAAGTTTACTAATTGACAGAGCATTTCATGCTGCTGAGAGCTTGGGGGTTGAAAAAGCAAGAGAATGGATTAATGGCGCTGGAGAACGTGTTATTACTGTTGGTACAGGTGGTTCTTTTTCGGCAGCAGTTTTCGTATCCTATTTATTAAACTCTTCGGGAAGATGGCTAAGTGTCTCAATGAAGCCCCAAGAAGTAATTCGCCTTAGGCCTAAGGCTGATTGTTTTGTAATTTTTTCGTACTCAGGACGAACTCCTGATTGCGCTGCGGTTATTAAAGATATTCATGCGCGTAATGCAGGAAAAATAATTTTAATGACTTTACGTAGAGAGTCTGAACTCGGTGATCTCTTAAATCCCGGGAAAGGCGATACGGTATTCATGTATGGCAGTAGTGCATCTGCTGGACGAAAATCAAAGGGCGAGCGTGGATTCGTCTCCATTGCTGGGACTATATCTCCTTGTGCCTGCATTCTAGCGGCAAGTGTTGGGCGCGGAAAAATGGAACACTTATTCGAAATATGTAACGCAGTTGCTCTTGATGAAGAATTGCGATCTAGCGCGGTTCAATTAGCAAAAAGATATAAGAGCTCGCCAAAAATCGCAATTTTTGGGAGCGGTTGGGCGTGGCCAGCCGTTATAGATTTAGAAAGTAAGCTATGCGAAGGGGGAATAATTGGAGCACAGGTCCATGAAACAAAAGATTTTAGCCATGGTCGCTTTATTTCTGTTTTTGGCCACGAACGAGAATACGCTGGATCGATCTTCCTAAGCTCTGGCCAAAGAGGATCTTATGAGGAGATGCTAGGATCAGTTTTGAGCTCTACTTTTCCAATGACAGTTATTGAATCCTCAGAAAGAGGTGAGTATGGCGGATTTGAACTACTTGTACGTGTACAGTTCTTTTCGCATTGGCTATCTAATTCCTTAGGAATAGACCTATCACGCCCCGCAGATCCGATCCCTCCTCGTGGATTATCTCTCTATAGATGGGACAAAGGACTTAACTAAAAATGTAAAAAAGCCTTTCATCAGTTGAACTTTTTGTGGGTGTATAACGCGGTTCGGTATCTTGAGAAAAACGGAACGCATTCCTAAAAAAGGATCTTGACAAAAAATAAAATTGTATTTATCATGGTCTTGCTTTGTGCTTTATAGGTATTCATGTATAAAGAAGGGGTTAAAATGTCTAAGTATGATGACCTTTCGCTAGGAGATTTATTGAACGGATTAATCCTTTATAATCCTGATCAAAAGTTTTCTGAGCAGCAAATCAATATGTTTTTCTTTGATCTATCAAAGCAGGACCCCGGATTGAAAAAACGTCTTCATTTTAAAGGGAGTATGACAAGTCTATATTCAGAATCGATTCGACGAATATTAAGTTTTCGGGAAATGGGAAAATTGTTAGAAATCCCACCGCCAAACCCTGTACAACAATTTTATCGTCCCCGAAAAGCACAACTCGAGTCCCTTAAAGTTGATTTGGAAAGACGTTGCTTATTGCCAACATACGAGACTACTCTGAAAGAAATAGCAAAGGAATTCAAAGCTTCACTACAAAAATAGATATTTTCGAGCCTTTGCTATGCCGCTAAACGAATTACGGGGTCGGATTGGTCAAGCGATAGAAAAATATTTAATAGATTATCGCGAATTTATTCCACGCTCCAGGAGAGACGAGAAACTCTTCAGAGATCCGATATTCGGATTTCAACGAGTCAAACCTCACGAGGTCCTGTTAATCGATTCACCGCTTTTTCAAAGATTGAGAGGATTATCCCAAACAGCACTCGCTTACTTAACATACCCTGCTTCAATTCACACGAGATTCGAGCATTCAATTAATTGCCTGAATCTTGCCCAACGTATTATAGATGCCCTTATAAATAGAGGGATTGCAATAAATCCGGTTGATATCGCTGAAGTGCGCATTGCTGCACTCCTACATGATATCGGACACTGTATATTCAGCCATGCTTCTGAATTTTTTTATCGAGACTTTGCCGAATTGGAGGAGGCCCTGGATGATGACAGGGTAAAAAACGGCTATCAATCTGAGAGCGAACTCATAAATTATTGCATAATAACCTCTTGTCAATTCAAAGAATATCTTTGGGATCCCATAGTAGAGACTTGCCAAGCTGATTGCGATTATTTGCGCACAATTAATTTAGAAAGAATAGCCCAGATTATTATTGGCATATCCCCTAATGATGATCCAGACCGTCGCTTTCTAGGGGAAATTATCAATGGGCCGATTGATATCGACAAATTAGACTACATAACTAGAGACGCATACTTTACGGGGATAAATTTAAATATTGATATAGAACGCCTCCTTCCAAGCTTACGGGTTACTGATGTTCCGAACCCAGAAAGGGCTAGAAGCGAAAAAAGATTGGTTGTTGATCATCGCGGAATCGCAGTTGTTGAACAATTGTTATTTGCTCGTATGGTCTTATACGATTCCGTTTATCATCATCACAAAGTTCGGGCCGCAACTTCCCTATTGCAGGAAATATTTAAAACATATTCTCATGAGCCTTATTGGCCTACTCGGAGTGGGATGCTCGAGTCCGTGAGCGATTTCCTTGAAATGGATCAATATGATTTCTTTGGAAATAGATATCCAAATCGTAGTCTTCAAAAGGATATTTTATCCTTAAAATCTAGAATGTTGCCTGAAAGAGCACTCGTTATTGCTCCGCGGACTTTAACAAATGTGCAAAGCCATACTACATGGAGCAATATTTATAGTAATTACTCAAATCGAGAAGATTTACCGGGTCGTCAAAACAGTGAGGCATATTTCAGTACAATAAAAGCTAAAATCCGGACATACGCTCAACAAGCTGGGGCTATGGATATTATGGATCAGGATATCATCATCGACGTTCCAGACCCTCCTGGATATAGTAGAATTGGGAGAGAAACTTTAATTCAGATTGTAAGTAACTATGTTGAGCCGCTTGCGAATCTATTTCCATTTCAAAAAGTGGTAAATAACTATTCAAATCAATACAAATATCGCACATATATATTTTCTAAGCAAAAATGGAGGGAGCATGTTGCTTATGGCGCGTTCCGTGCATTCAGCGAAAATGGTATACAGTTGAATGATTTATCTCTTATCCTAGCGCACCAAGATGTAGGATTAACGCGAGAATTATTAAATACATATGGGATAGCGATTCCTGATTGGCGGACTGATTTCTATATCCCCGATATTCCGGAACATGATGCCTGATAGTATGTAGATTCTTTATTTGGATTAGGTACAATTTCAGTCCTTTATTCTTTGCGGGAATCGGGCTTTTCTCCGTCACAAGGCTAGCTGGCTGCTCCATGATGCGGGCCGGCCTAGTGATCGCTTTCCACATGTTCAGACCCGAGTTTGACGTCACTAGGCCCATCCGCAGATTGAGATAGACCATAGTGAAGTAGGCCGCTGCCACACCAGGGCCATCATGTTCTGGAGGAATACGTAGAACAAAACTATAAGGCATCAATTTTTTTTGGGATAGGGCTAGCGATCCAGAAATACGGCGATTTTCTATTAAAAATAACTTGGATAATTCTGACCTATTCGGCATTGCTGATTTGGGCAATCTGCAGCCATTCTGGCGCGCTTGACTCTCCGCGAGGGCAGGGATATATTTCGAACAATGCGATGGGAAGCAATACGTATGCCTCAGCAAATATAAACCATACAAACGATGTCTAACCCATTCTTTGACCATCCAATTTTGAACTCGCCTTACGAATACCCGACGAAGCACTGGGAACTGGATGAGAATGGCCAACCCACACAGAGGATTATAGATACCCGTCGCCGCGCCGAGTTCATCACGCCGATCCCGAAGCCAAAGAAGCGGAAAGCGGCCGCCGCGCAAGCGGCAATCGTTTTTGATGAAGGCAAAGGGCTTTCTACGCAGGAGCAGCAATACGACCCCACTTCGATCATCAATGAAGTGCGCGGCCATGTGGACGCCTGGCGTTCCTTGCCGAATCCCAATCATTGGCAGGTCACGCCGGAGACTTCCTATCTACTTCAGCACTGGCGCCATCACAAGTTCAGCGGTATCCGCCCGTTCTTCTGCCAGGTGGAGGCGGTGGAAACCGTAATCTGGCTCACCGAGGTCGCGCCTCAAACCAAGCACGGCAAGCGTGTGCTTGACCATCTCGCTTCGGCAAATAAAGACGCCAACCCGGAGTTGATGCGGCTCGCCCTGAAACTCGCCACCGGCGCCGGCAAAACGACGGTTATGGCGATGATCATAGCGTGGCAAACGATCAATGCGGTGCGCCGACCGGGGAGCAAACATTTTACACGCGGATTTCTAGTCTGCACACCTGGCTTGACGATCAAAGACCGGTTGCGCGTTCTACAGCCCAACGATCCCGACAGTTACTATGCCAGCCGCGAACTCGTTCCCGGCGACATGCTCGAAGACGTGAACCGGGCCAAGATCGTTATCACCAACTTTCACGCCTTCAAGCTGCGCGAACGTATTGAACTTTCTGCCGGTGGCCGCTCGCTACTTCAGGGCCGCGGCGGTAATGAACTCAACACGCAGGAGACCGAAGGTCAGATGCTCCAGCGCGTGATGCCTGACTTGATGGGCATGAAGAACATCCTCGTTATCAATGACGAGGCGCACCACTGCTACCGGGAGAAGCCGAAAGACGCGTACGATGAGGACCTGAAGGGCGACGAGAAGAAAGAAGCCGAAAAGAACAACGAGGCAGCCCGCCTCTGGATTTCCGGTCTCGAAGCCGTAAACCGAAAGCTTGGCTTCAACCACATCATCGATTTGTCCGCGACGCCATTCTTCCTTAGCGGCTCCGGATACGCCGAGGGAACCTTGTTCCCATGGACTATGAACGACTTCTCGCTCATGGATGCCATCGAGTGCGGCATCGTCAAATTGCCGCGCGTCCCCGTGGCGGAAAACATCCCCGGGGATGAGATGCCGATGTACCGCAATCTCTGGGAAAATATTCGCAAGGGCATGCCCAAGAAAGGTCGCGGCCAAGGCGAGGAACTCGATCCGCTCAAACTCCCCACGCGCTTACAGACTGCGCTGCAAGCACTTTACGGCCACTATGAAAAGACGTTTGAGCTATGGGAAGAGAAGAAGATTAAAGTGCCGCCTTGTTTCATAATCGTCTGCCAGAATACTTCCATCTCGAAGCTCGTTTACGACTTCATCTCCGGATTCCATCGGAAGAACGAAGACGGAACTACTACGCTAGAGAATGGGCGCCTTGCGTTGTTCCGTAATTTCGACGAAACCACCGGCAATCCGCTCCCGCGCCCGAACACGATCCTCATCGACAGCGAGCAACTCGAAGCGGGCGATGCACTCGACGACAACTTTCGCGGCATGGCTGCCGATGAGATTGAGCGCTTTCGCCGTGAGATCGTGGAGCGCACCGGTGATGTTCGTGCCGGCGATAACATCAGCGACCAGGAATTGCTGCGTGAGGTCATGAACACCGTCGGAAAGCCTGGCCAGCTTGGCGGTGCCATCCGCTGCGTCGTCTCTGTCTCGATGCTCACCGAAGGATGGGATGCAAATACCGTCACCCACGTCCTCGGTATTCGCGCCTTCGGCACCCAACTCCTGTGCGAACAGGTCATTGGTCGCGCGCTGCGTCGCCAATCTTACGACCTCAACGAAGAAGGACTTTTTAATGTGGAATACGCCGATGTCTTCGGCATTCCCTTCGACTTCACCGCAAAGCCGGTCATCGCCCCGCCGCAGCCGCCGCGCGAGACGGTCCAAGTCAAGGCCATGAGCCCCGAACGCGACGCCTTGGAAATCCGTTTTCCCCGGGTCGAGGGCTATCGCGTGGAATTGCCGGAGGAACGGCTGACCGCCGACTTCAACGACGATTCTATCTTGGAACTTAGCCCCGAACTCGTTGGCCCATCCATAACGCGGAACGCTGGCATCATCGGTGTAGGCGTGGACCTCAGCCTGGAGCACTTGGGCGACATGCGGCCGTCGACGATCCTGTTCCACCTTACCCAGCGGTTGCTTTATACGAAATGGCGCGATCCCGGCGAGGAGCCGAAACTCTATCTCTTCGGTCAACTCAAGCGCATCACCAAAAAGTGGCTCGACACCTGTCTCGTCTGCAAAGGCGGCACCTATCCCGCGCAGCTCATGTATCAGGAACTGGCCGATATGGCCTGTAACAAAATCACCGCGGCCATCAACCGGCAATTCCTCGGCGAACGTCCCATCAAATCCCTGCTCGATCCTTACAATCCCACCGGCTCAACCAGGCATGTCCGGTTCAATACCTCTAAGATCCTACGCTGGGAAACGAGTTCCAAATACTGCCATATCAATTGGGTGGTCCTCGACAGCGACTGGGAGGCAGAGTTCTGCCGTGTGGCGGAGTCGCACCCCAAGGTCCGCGCCTACGTGAAGAACCACAACCTCGGCCTGGAAGTACCGTATCGATTCGGCTCCGAGATCCGTAAGTATCTGCCCGACTTCATCGTGCTGGTGGATGATGGCCATGGCCCCGATGACCCGCTGCATCTCGTGGTCGAGATCAAAGGCTACCGCCGCGAGGACGCGAAGGAAAAGAAATCAACCATGGAAACCTACTGGGTGCCCGGCGTGAACCATCTCGGCACTTATGGCCGCTGGGCCTTCACCGAGTTCACAGAGGTTTACCAGATCGAGACCGACTTCGCCGCTAAGGTCGAAAGCGAGCTCAACAAGATAATCGCCACCGCGACCTCGCAACCGGCAGCCGAAAGCAAATAATCATGGCCAAGAAACCACGCACTCCAAAAACCGTCGAGAGCATCAAGCACGACTCTGCCAAGCGGAAGAACATCCCCACAGCGGAGTATCAATCCGTCCTCAAGCCGGCCGAGCAAAAGTCAGTGAAGATGCGTTACCCGCGTAATACTGATCTCGACCCCCAGCTCGTTTGGCGCGGGAAAGATGAACAGGACTGGAGCGACCTAGTCGTCCACGTTCCGCCGCTCTACATCCAGGAAAAAGTGCATCCCAAGGTGCTTATTGACGACCTTTTGCGTCGAACCAAAGATAGCAGGGCGCAAGAGTCCGGCCACCAGATTGATCTCTTCGCCGACTTCAACGGCATGCCTATGGGAGCTGACAGGACCGAGTTCTACGCACACGACCAGAACTGGTCTAACCGCATGATCCTCGGCGACTCCCTCCAGGTAATGGCCAGCCTGGCCGAGCGCGAGGGTCTGCGCGGAAAGGTGCAGTGCATCTACCTCGACCCGCCCTACGGGATCAAGTTCAACAGCAACTTCCAGTGGTCTACCACTAGCCGTGACGTGAAGGATGGCAAGGCCGACCACATCACCCGCGAGCCGGAGCAGGTCAAGGCCTTCCGCGACACGTGGCGAGACGGGATACACAGTTACCTCACCTACCTCCGCGACCGTCTCACCGTCGCCCGCGATCTTCTCACCGATTTCGGCTCTATCTTCGTGCAGATCGGCGATGAGAATGTTCACCGTGTACGGGCGTTGCTGGATGAAGTGTTCGGGGATGAAAACTTCATGTCCCTGATCACCCTTCAAAAAACAGGGGGTCTCGCTGGCAAGTATTTGAAAGGGGTTTCTGACTACTTGCTCTGGTTCGCGAAGAACTCAGACCAAGTGAAATACCGGCAAATGTTATCCATCAAAACAACTGGGGATAGAGACAATCCTGGCAAACGTTACGACCAATTGGAGGAGGTGGATCTTACTCGCAGAGCACTATCGAAAGAGGAAAAGCAGGATCCCTCGATTCTCCCGAGGGGTGCGCAAGTCTATCAACTGACTGATTTAACTTCGATTAGCGCCGACGATAAAACCAGCGATGCATACGAGTTTCAAGGAACCACATACTTTCCGCCATCTAACAGGCACTGGTCAACGGCACTCGCAGGACGTAAGAGGCTTGAGAAATGCAATCGAGTGGTTTCTACTGGAAAAAGATTGATGTTTGTTCGTCGCCTGAATGACTTTCCGGCATTTGAAATTAGCAATATATGGGATGAATTCGCAGTCACTCCGGATGTTATTTATGTTGTTCAAACCCATCCGGGAATTATCGGCCGCTGCATTCAGATGACTACCGATCCCGGGGACCTTGTGCTCGATCCGACCTGCGGTTCCGGAACGACCGCAATGGTCGCCGAGCAATGGGGGCGCCGCTGGATCACGATTGACACTTCACGCGTAGCACTGGCGTTGGCCCGTGCCCGTATTATGGGCGCGAGGTATGCGTTTTACCTGCTGGCCGATTCCCGCGAAGGCCAGCTCAAGGAAGCCGAGGTCACCCGTACGGCGCCGAGTTCGCAGCCGGTGCATGGGAACATCCGCCACGGCTTTGTCTATGAACGTGTACCGCACATCACGCTCAAGTCGATCGCCAACAACACGGAGATTGATGTCATTTGGGACAAATGGCAGTCGAAGCTGGAGCCGTTGCGCGAGGTGCTGAACAATGCACTCAGGAAGTCGTGGCAGGAGTGGGAAATCCCACGCGAAGCCGATGCCAAGTGGCCGGACATGGCCAAGAAACTGCACGCAGACTGGTGGCAAGCGCGCATCGCCCGACAAACGGAAATCGACAAATCTATCGCAGCAAAGACCGAATTCGAATTCCTCTACGACAAACCTTACGACGACAAAAAAAAGGTCCGCGTAGCCGGTCCTTTCACCGTGGAGAGCCTCAGCCCTCACCGCGTTCTGGGTGTATCTGAGGACGATGAGTTGATTGACCCGCTGAAGGTCAAGGAAGACAGTGGCGAATACGGGGCGAAGCAGTCATTCCCTCAGATGATCTTGGAGAACCTCAAGATCGCAGGCGTGCAGCAGGCGCACAAGGAGGACCGGATCACCTTCACGGCCCTTACCCCCCGGCCCGGCGAGTTGGTTTGTGCAGAAGGCCGTTACCTGGAAGGCGAAACCGAGAAGCGCGCCGCCATCTTCATCGGCCCCGAATTCGGTACCGTCCAACGCGCCGACCTCGTCGCCGCCGCCCGCGAGGCGGGCGATGCCGGATTCGATGCGCTCATCGCTTGCGCTTTCAACTACGAAGCGCACACCACGGAGTTCACCAAGCTGGGCCGCATACCGGTACTCAAGGCCCGCATGAACGCCGATTTGCATATGGCCGAGGAACTCAAAAACACCGGCAAAGGCAACCTCTTCGTCATCTTCGGAGAGCCGGACATAACTCTCCTCCACGATAAGGACGGAAAGCTACGTGTAAAGGTGAATGGCGTAGATATCTTCAAGCCTCAGACCGGAGAAGTCATCAGCGACAGCGCTGACGGCATCGCCTGCTGGTTCATCGATACCGACTACAACGAAGAAAGCTTCTTCGTCCGCCATGCCTACTTCCTCGGAGCAAATGACCCCTACAGCGCTTTGAAAACCACGCTTAAGGCCGAGATCGACCCCGAGGCCTGGACGACCCTGAACAGCGATACGTCACGTCCATTTGACAAACCGACGAAGGGCCGCATTGCCGTGAAAGTAATCAACCATTTGGGCGACGAGGTGATGAAGGTATTCAAGGTGTAACAAGTATGATAAGCGTAGGAAATGTTGCCTTAGAACGCTACCTATCCCTTTTCAAAGGACGGGAGGACTATTTCTCCCAGCAGTATGATTCTTACTATCTTCCAGTGCCCGAACCACTGGATTCTTTTTATCTAGAGCAACATCTTGCTGGCGACGCGACGTATGGCATGTACGTGCTCACAAGCGGAAGTTATTGCCATTTCTTCTGTATTGACATCGACATCCCGAAAGCTGAACTGAGCGGAACGCTTTTCGCAGATCGTACTGCGAAATACGCTTATTTGGGACAGCGCTTACGCGATGCGATCCATTCTCTTACCGAAACTCTAAGCGTTCCACATAAAGCCCTGCTGTTGGAGGAAACTGGTGGCAGAGGGTACCACATCTGGATGTTCCTGAGCGACGCCGTTTCGGGCGATAGTGCCGTGGCCTTCGGAGAGATACTCAAGAGCCGCCTCGCTTTCGAGATCGAATTCTTCCCGAAGCAGGGACAACTGACACCCAATCGGAAACTCGGCAATTTGATGAAACTCCCGTTGGGTCTCCATAGGAAATACGGCGCTCGTAGCGTGTTCTTTACACTATCGGACGGCGAGCCGCAGTATGCGGAGGCCTTGGAGCGCAATTTCGAACTTCTCACGCTTGTAGTGCCCGCGGACTCGGCAGCGGTTCTCGCGACTGTCAAAGCTCACCCGGGATTGGCGGTGCCGACGTGGGGCGTGGAGTTGGGGAGTACTGAGCGCGATCTGCGGCGCCCTCTCTTCAAGGGTAACCTCTTTACCCTTGCCACTCGTTGTACCGCGATTAGAGACCTTCGATCCAAGGCTGAAGGTGGCCAGAGGCTGATGCGGGCAGAAGCGTTCCACTTCGCCAATATCCTGCTGTCAGCGGAGCAGGGGCAGGACTTTGTCATCGAGACGATGCGATTTTCCTACGGAAGCGAATACGACGATCAGAAGACATTGGGTGAGATCGAGAAGATTCGCCCACTGTTCCCCACCAGTTGCGCGACGCTCGTTGACCAAGGTATCTGCCCGAAGTATTGCAGGGAAGGGGTACGCAATAGGAACACTGACCCTCTCCTGACAAACACGACTCCGTGCGGAGTGTGGTTGACGCGGCTTCACGTTGAGGCTACTCCGGAAGCGGGTGATTTAGTGACGCTGATCGGGCAGACAAGTAATGTCAGAAGGGCATTCTTCCAACTCAAGGCTTATCACGAGCAAGAGGATTCGCTCTTTTTCGATCCCTTCGACTTCGAGCAGTTTGAGAAGGACCTTCCGTCAAACTGCGATATCATCGCCGGGAGCCTCCGAGAGAAAACCGCACCTCAACTTACGGGTTGCCTAGCCGTCGAGATCCCCAAGAAACTAGACACCGAGAATCGTCTTTTGTATCGCAGGATGGCATACTCGACCGTCAATGACCAGGTCCCCATTCAGGCAGTGTTCAACGTCGTTGCGCCACTAATCGAACACGCCTTCCAGGATTGCTCGTATGGCTACCGATGGAATATCGATGAGCACATCCCGAATCGCATCTTCGATGACTGGCGTGAGGCCTATCCGCGTTTCCGAAGCCAGATATTGTCGGCTCTGCGCGGCAACTCGAACGGTTTCCACATCTGCTGCGATATTAAAGGCTTCTATGACCACGTGGATCAAGCAATACTCGCCGAGCAGCTGCGGACTATAATCGCGGACTCTTTTATTCAGGGATATATACGTGAAGTTATCGCAATGTATCGCCACCATGAGGGTGAGGCAAAGGGCTTACCTCAAGGTCCGGCTTTCGCTCGACTACTCGCTAATCTATACCTAAACGACTTCGATAAATTCGCAACGCATCACGCGAGCAAGTACCTACGCTACGTTGACGACTTATTCCTCTTCTTTGACTCTAAAGAGGCCGCCGAACGCGGTCTGCAGGAGGTTGTCAAATATCTTAGCGGTATTGGCCTTGAGCTGTCGGAGGCGGATGACAAAAGGCCTACGGTCACGCCGAACTCGGATGAGTCTCGGATTAAACTTTCGCTCGATAAAATTCAATACGGAATTCTGGAAGGAACGCGGCAGCTCAAGCACTTAGACTATCGTGTGGTATCAGACTTCTCTAGTGCTGTAAAAAGGCACAAAGCCTCGCCAACGACGCTCGATAAACTTCTTGAACTGAACGATTACATGCCTTCCCTCCTCTACGTCGTCACGGAGGAGGCGCTCATACCCCATCCACTCCGGGGTACGGTTTGGGAAATCGTTAAGTTCCTAATAGAGCACCACTGGTTCTACCCCAAGCGGCTTAAGAGAGTCTTTTACCGACTGCTCGACCTTAGTCCGAACGATGAAGAGCTGGTAGGACTCTATGAGTCCATGGATCCAGCGCATAAGGTCTACTTCATCCTGAGTACCTATGGAGCCTATCGGTCAATCGGAAAACATAGGCAATTGCTCGAAGTTGTAACGGGAAAAGCAACCCAAGACGAATATACGTTCCTGCGTGGATTCGGGCTCGCCATCGCGAGCCGACTTGGGCTTACAGGAGATCTTGGGTTGACGTCCGTCCCGTACATTCAGAAACTGGTCAGCGAGAGTGCTTATTTCGCAGCGGGAAAATGGGTCAGTGAAATTGCATATCTATCCCTTGGCGATGATGAGAGGGCAGCCGCTAGGCAATTGGTGAAACCAGATAGCAAAAGCATCCTTAAAGCGCTTGTCTTGGGGAACCTTGGTGGAGAGCCGCAGACTTATTTGGACGCCAAATATCTATGCAACATCATCGAAGGGGCCGATGCAATAATCTTGCCTGCAGTTTGTTCTTTTATCGTTTCAGCGACCAACACGTCTGATTTGTTTGAAAAGATGCTGGAATTCGCCGTATCGCGCCCGGCAATGAAGCCATCCGTTCTCGCGATGCTGAGCAGAAAGCTGTTCGATTCACAGTCAGAGGTCGGGCGCGCCCAGATTGAAAACTTAAAAGCGCTCTACGAACGCGTTCCAGACCTGGAGATAAAGCGCGTTCTCCTAGGGGGGCTCCTCCGCATCTCCGGTGATGCACTCCCAGACGCCGACGGAATGGGATTCGCAAAATCTCACCCGCTGCTGGCTAAGTACAACGAATGTTTTCTATTCGGGCACACGGGCAAGCCGACAGACTACGATTGTCTGGAATTGATTCCTGTCTCGCGGTTGCGACAGTATGTGCCTCAGGACGTCGACGGACTCAAAAGCGTCTTTGAGGATTTAGCAGAGAAAGAGATTTTGCCGTCGCTGAAGTTTATCTACGATGTGGGCAGCAAGGAAGTAAGTCTTCAATTCCAACTTACCCAGGGATTGAGGCCAATGTCTATGGAAGACTTCCGGTTGGACCGAACGTCCATTCTGCGTGCTCTGAATCTAGCTGTCCAAGTCTACAAGAAAGCATGCTATTTCCGCCGAATACTTGGTAAGGCACCTTTCATCCACATCAACAACTTCCTAGTGAGTGCGAGTGGTACAACTATCGCATTCAGGACCGTGGGGATGAGCCTCTGCTCACCGTACCAGATTGACGAAGCTACAATCGGAGACGAGGAAGAGGACATACCCAGAATGGTCGGAATGTTTCTGGCCCGCTTACTGGTAGGCGATTCTCGGGCGGTCCAGAAGTTCATGAAGGCGAATCATACCGGCGAAGAGACCTTTCTCGCGCAATTCATAAGAAATATGTCTTCGAAAGCCTCTTCGGAGCCATATTCATGTTCGCGGTTTGAGTATATGGTTAACAAGTTGATAGAGGCATCGGGACTCGGCGAACAACATGTTGCCGCATTGTACATGCGTGAGCGACTAAAGGGCGAATTGTTTAGGCGGAATAGTCAACGGATTTCATGGTATGGAGTATCCGGTACCGTAGCCGCGCAGGTCTCTCATCTTCGCGAAATCTGCGACAAAGAATCTATCCGAAGATTCGCATTTCGCGATCGTCTAGCATTTTCCATGGGATTAAGGAGACAACTCCATTCGCTGAGCCGACAACTTTTTAACATTGCGCTTAATCGAGGGATCGGACCGACGGGAAGTGATCTTGACCAGACCTATGCAGACTTGTTGGAGCATCTATTATTCTACTCGGCCCTAAGCATTGAAATTCTAGCCATGTATCGAGTCAGCAGGGGAATTAATTGCCTCAAACTGCCGATTACAGTGCCTCCATCCTGCGAATCTATACGAATCAGCTCTGGCGGATATGAAAGAACATATGAACTATCAGAACTCACAGCCACATTAGCGGCTTGTCCGAAAGAGCTCGCAAACGATGTAACTCAAGAGGCAACAGAACTCTCCCTCAGTCAGATGATGTTGCCAATCCTCTTATCATTCGATACGCGTATCGAGGGAGACCATCTATTTGTCCGTGATAATGGCTCAATGCCAACAGCAGTTTTTTCATCTCTAGCGCATGCTTGTTTGGTCAGGATACCCCGCATAGAAGAGGATCTCCAGTTGCTGGCCACAGTTATCCTAGAAGCGCTACGCAACAATGATGAGATAGTTCTGCCGGTTTTTAGTTCCAATTTACGTGAAGACTTATTGATTCTTGCACATGATTTCGCGCGCGTCAGGAAGTGCCTTCGCGTCAAGAGGTGTTTCGGTGTTGCCAATGGGAAGGAATACTTTCCTCCGGACGTGATGTGTCGGTCATTGCTTCATAGAACTATCACGGCGAAGGAGTTTACGCTCCCCGGATCTCCTCTTACCAGCAACCTGCCTGCAAGCAAGTATCGCTGTTCCTGGGATCTGCGCGCGGGTTCTGTGGTTAATCTCATAGTGCCCAATTATGGGCTGAATGCGTTCCTTTCCGATCTGAAAACCGGTAAGTTCTGCGGAGTAAAATTGACTTATCTCTACTCTGGAAAGATGATGCTTGTTTACGATCTGTTGATCGCCGTTGTGTCCTTCGGCCTGCTCGCGCTATGTGAATACGGACATTTGGTCCTGAAGAATCAAGCGATATTAGGTGCACTTCTGAGTGCCGGGTCGAAGATCTGGACGGCCATAATCTATGGCAGTCTTGTAAAGGTGGTCTTTTGGGACATCGGCAACTGGGTACCCCGTTGGAGGTTCTGGATTAAATCTCTTCGTGCGGCAAGCGATACGGAGGCCGATAATTCTAAGTAGATATTATTTGACAAAATATCTAATTCTGAAAATATTGGACCACTATTATGGACTTGCGGATAGCAGATACATTTTCTGATAGTCTCAGGCGCTTGACAGGCGATGAGCAAAAGGCCGTCAAGACGACAGCGTTCGACTTGCAGCTCAACCCGGCCAATCCAGGCATGAGCTTCCATAGACTAGATAAGTCAAAGGACAAGAACTTCTGGTCGGTGCGGGTTAGCGGCGACATCCGGTTGATCGTTCACAAAAGCGATACGAGCCTCCTGCTCTGCTATGTCGACCACCATGCTAAGGCCTATGCCTGGGCAGAACGACGCAGATTGGAGACACATCCCAAGACGGGTGCCGCACAGTTGGTTGAGATTCGCGAAACAGTGAAAGAAGTCGTTGTTCCGGTTTACATCCAAACGGAACTTGCCGCTGCGCCAATACCCGCCGGCGAGAAAAAGTTCATTGTTGCAGGCGCCTCCGATGAAGAATTACTCGGATACGGCGTACCTGCGGAATGGCTGAATGATGTCAAGAACGCCACCGAAGACACGCTTCTGGCCTTGACCGACCACCTACCCGCCGAGGCAGCGGAGGCTTTACTGGAATTGGCGATTGGTGGCAAGCCCCGCGTTCCCCAGCCCGCTTCTGCTGTAGGGGCGAATCCCTTCGATCATCCCGATGCCCAGCGCCGCTTCCGCGTTATGACGAATGTGGAGGAGTTGCAGCGCGCTCTCGATTTCCCCTGGGAGAAATGGACAGTTTTCTTGCACCCCGAGCAACGGGAATTGGTGGAGCGCGATTACAATGGGCCGGCGCGGGTCACCGGTTCAGCGGGCACGGGCAAGACCATCGTCGCGATTCACCGGGCCGCGCATCTAGCGCGAACGCATCCCGACGCCCGCGTCCTTTTAACGACCTTCTCCGACACACTGGCGAATGCGCTGCGAACTAAGATGAAAAGGCTGTTGGCGAATGAACCTCGCCTGGCGGAACGGATTGATGTTTACTCGCTCGATGCAATCGGTCTTCGACTCTACAAGACGCACATCGGGCAAGCGACGATTGCCGGCCGCGAGATCATTCGCGAACTTCTGCAAGAAGCCGCGAGCGGCGTGGGCGGCCACAAGTTCGGCCGGCATTTTCTCCTTACCGAATGGGAGCAGGTGGTGGATGCGTGGCAGTTGGAGAACTGGGAGGCGTATCGCGATGTCGTGCGCCTCGGCAGAAAGACGCGGCTCATTGAGGCGCAGCGCACGGTGTTGTGGTCCATCTTCGATCGCGTTCGTGCCGGGCTGAAAACGCGCAAGCTGATCACACACGCGGAGTTGTTTAGTTTATTAGCGGTCGTTCTCTCGAAGAATAAGAAAATCTTGTTCGACTTCGCGGTCGTGGACGAGGCGCAGGATATCAATGTCGCCCATATTCGATTCTTGGCTGCGTTGGGTGGAGATCGGCCAAACGCTCTCTTTTTCGCCGGTGACCTAGGCCAGCGCATTTTCCAGCAACCTTTCTCCTGGAAGTCCCTTGGCGTAGACATACGGGGACGCTCCCGCACTTTGCGCGTCAATTACCGCACCTCCCACCAAATCCGTGCTCAAGCGGACCGCCTGCTCGGCCCTGTCATGACAGATGTGGACGGCAATAGCGAGAGCCGGAGCGATACGGTTTCCGTGTTCAACGGTCCCCCTCCGACGATTTACTCGCTCAAAAGCGAAAGCGAGGAGATCAAGACTGTCGGCAACTGGATTGCGGAACTGGCAAAGACCGGTTTGCTGCCACAGGAGTTTGCCGTATTTGTCCGATCCGAAGCGCAATTGGATCGTGCGAGAGCCGCTGTTACGGAAGCGGGCATTGCTTTTAAGATTCTCGATGAAAACGTCGAAACGACCAGCGGTAATATTTCAATCTGCACCATGCACCTCGCCAAGGGGCTGGAGTTTCGAGCCGTAGTCGTAATGGCTTGCGACGACGAGATAATTCCCTTACAGGAGCGTATCGAGACGGTTGGCGACGACGCCGATCTACAAGAAGTATATGACACCGAGCGCCACCTCCTTTATGTCGCCTGTACCCGGGCAAGAGATTGTTTACTAATCACGAGTGTGGAACCCGCATCGGAGTTTCTCGACGACATGCGGGTGTGATGAGAATTGGCACGTCAATCTAAGTTCGCAATTCCTGAGTTATCGTAGCCCCCTTCAATTTGCCGCTTGAGCTATCGCGGTCTATGTGGATCCGTAAAATTTATCCACCTGAATATCGTTCTACATAATTAAACTCCGAGTTCTTTGTACTCTTCCCCGCTTAGCTAACATAATGAATAAACTGAATATTGCTCATTTTCGAGTAAGCGGTGGCGAATTTGAATCGAATGCCAAGGCCACTTTTTTTGCATCTAATCATTACTTCCGTTTTTCAAGCGGCAGACCTACCTTGCGCCTTAATTTTAATGCAGAGCGAGTCTTCTTATGCTTCCATTCTTCCAGTACCGGGCGCCCAATTGGACCAAGCGTTTCGAGAATTTTGCCGGCATTGTAACGAAAAACGGAAGTGTCAAGCGTTTCTCCCAGTTTGGCTGCCAATTCTGCTTCGCTCAGAGGCGCGCATCGATACCATGATACGACAAGAGCAGCATCGCGGTAATAAGACCAGTCTCTATCGTATTCATCCGCCGCAGCCCCTCTCAAGAACGCGTCACAGTCACCCCAAGCTGTTTTCGGAATGGTGTCCCTCGGCAATAGAGGGTGAGCAGAAAGAGCCCAAGCCGCCATGCGGGTTAATTCGGGCGATTTAGTGTCCCGCCAGAATCCAAAGAGGGAAAGAACAAGACTCGGTTCAATCGGAGAATCTGAAAGCCGCGCATCGTAAATCCACGCTAAAGCCCAAGCCGCCGCAAGAGCTTGTTTCGGATCACCTGAGTTAACCATACCCGCAATTAATGGATATAATGGGGAGAAGTACGCCTTAAGCTTACTTATTTCCGCGACTTCGCGTTTTTCTCTAAAATTTCGGCGATTTTCAAATGCGAGACGCATACATATAAGCGCTGCAAATATTTTCTCAGATCGGTTGGTTAGCTCTAGTTTCCGCAGGAGTGACAACGACAAGGCTTCAGTTGTTTGTAATCCGCCGTCAGGAAGAATATTCGCGAGGGCAAGCTCGACCATCGCGACGTCAAAATCGCCCCAATCTTCGTTGGTTCCCATATATGAAGCCAGAACAATCTCTTGCAAGATTTCCCCAAATTTGCCTCGCAGAAGTTTGGGGAATGCTATACGAAGCCCTTGCCCACGTCCTAACCTCCCCAGACTTCGCGCCACCTGCCGCAATGCTACACGGAGTATCGGTGCTGAGACTTGGACCTCGTCGAGAAGGCACTGCTGGAGGAGCAAGACGACCGCTGCATCTTCATCCGACCGACTCCCAGGGGGGGATTCCCATGACAGAATTTCGCAGGCTTGTGTAAGCCGCTTGAGCGTTTCCTCCCCTTTTCGACCAGCCAATACTGAAGCCAGCGAAATAACCTCTCGCCAACGCTCGTCCTTGAAATGCGGTTCGAAGAGATCAGCAAAGCTGCGTCCAGATTCTCGACCGGGGTATTGTTGCTCCACATAGCCGCGAGCAGCGAGATATTCCTGGAAATTAAGATGCCGGAACTCATAAACCGGCTGCAATTCGCCTTCAACTGCCGCATGGCCTGTTTGCATCAGTAAACTGCTTCGATATTCGATCCGTTCAATAAATTCTTGAGGAGATATACGGGTGAATTGTAGCTCAGCGTCAAGTTCATGACGCGCTTCTTGAAGAAGCTTCAGAAGAGCCTTTTGCCCGATCTGTTGTTCTCCTCGCTCGGTCATCGCGCATGCGACAAAGTAAAGCTGTGCAAGCGTTTCATCTTCGTCGAGTGGGGAATAGCCTTCAACATTCCATGTTCGGACGAGCACTCGAATTGCTTCTCGATAGAGAGCAGCGCGGTTACGTGGGACATCCCCCATCCAACGTTTCACGACTAGGAGCGTTGTTAATAACAGAGGATTCTCTACCAGTGGTCGAATACGGTCGTTTTCCCAAATGGCTTGAGCGAGTTGGCGCGCTTCAGTTCGAATTTTATCGCTATTCCCTACGACCTCTACATGCCAATGTTCGCAGAGCCTCAAAACATCCGCTTCTTCCAATGGTGCGAGCTTCACTCGTTCACACGCCGTTGCAATTACGCCAGCTACCAATCGAAAGCCGGCTTCTCGCGAAGTTATAATTATTCCCGACAGGGGAAACATCGCCTGAAATGTTCGAAGGTGATGAGCGAAGCTAGTTCTAGCTCCGGGGTCAGAAATCTCATCCAAACCATCTACCAGCAAGAGTACTCGCCCCTCGCGAAGTGCTTCGTGTACAAATTCGCGAAAGCCAGCAGCCTCTTTACCGTCCATGCCTGAGTGATTTGGTAGGTCGTCAAGAAGTTCTAAAATTGGGCGGTGAGTTCGATCCCGAAGCTCGCGACAACGAAGGAACAGCGGTAGCCAATCGCGTTCCGGCAAATCGTCCGAAATCTCAGTCCGTCGTTCGGGTGAAGCATAGGCAGTTGCAAGACGCTTGAGTACCGTACTCTTTCCACCTCCTGGCGAAGCGAGAAGCGCGAAGTGCTGGCTTCTTCTTAGAACCTCTCCGATGGATAGGATTTCATCTCGAAGATTCTGTTCAGCATCCGGATGGTCCTCAGGATTCGATACGATGCTCGCCTTGAGTGGTATGAACAACCGTTCCAATTTCAGCCTAGTAGCACTAAGATCGGTGTCTGCCGGAAGACCGTCAAGTTGAATAAATCCACATTCTTCGCCTAGCCATTGGCGATAACGTCCGAGTGCCTGTTCCACTAGCACGGCGCGATCCGGCGGTGGTAGAGGCGGGGGGAGATACCGCAGACAATGAAGGGTACCCTCGCATTGGCGATCTGCCTCGACTACCTCTTTGGCTACGGTTTCCGCGAGAGGAGTCCCATCAGCGTGAATCAACGCGAAGTGAGTACGTTCTTTGCCGTGGGTATAATAAATTGCCCACAAATATCCTCGTTGGTGGCCAAGCAATTCCGCATCTTCCAATACCGCATCCGCGAGATTGGCGAGTTGTGCGCATTGTCCTGCGCGTTCTACCGCTTCCATTCGATCGACCACAACGCGACTTCGCACCAATTCTTCAATTACCTGGCGCGCATTTAGAAGGATGACGCGGTCTTCGCCAGTTTCTATTTCTTGATCAATTCCCGTTTCGGTGAAACCGCCGAGCGATACAAAATAACCTGCGACCGGAGTTGGATCGGATTTCCTCCGTTCACGGGTCAGTATGCCAAAAAACTTGTTCAAGTCCTCCCCGCCCATTCGTGTAGAATGAGCCTTGCACTCGGCCAAGACAAAGCGAGGTTCAAGACGGTGATGCCCTTGAAGATCTATCTCTCGTCCCGTCTTGTGAACATTGAGCCGTAAATCGTCGTAGGCCAGAGCGAAGAAAAGGTCTCTTACTAATCTGGTGAAGAGATCTCCGCGCTCGTTATTCGCTGCGGCTAAAAGTCGAATGGTTGTTGGCGCGTTCATTCTCAGGTGGTCCTTATCAGCTCAATCAAATTTCGCCGTGTTCGACGACGACGCATGTCAAGCAGCCAATCCGGGAGTGCCAAGAACTCGGGGAGCTTTTGTCGCAGCGTCGTGAAATAGTGCTATTCGCTGGGTGCATTTGCGGAGGTTATGGTTGGGAGGTAGGTAGCTGCGACTGATGATGTTGACCCAAAAGTATTGCGTAGGGGCCGGATGAGGAAGTTGATATCGATATTGAACGAGTTGAGCGGAAAGAGATAAATTTTTTGCTTTCGAAGACGCTGACACATGAACCCGCTTCTTCTTGATGATTCCATCCATTGTAAAGAAGAATAAATCGGAGCTAAGGACATGTCAAGAGCCAGATGATGATCAAGCGTTATGGCTTGTTTTGATCCGATTTTTGGGCGGCGTACTCCGCCATGAACTCGAGGATAAGGGACATGGAAAGGGCCCCGGGGTCGGGATGACCAAGAGACCTTTCACCGAGCGTCTTCGCCTTTCCGACCGTCGCTACCATCTCCCGGGTTTTCTCCATCCCGATCCGGGCGGCTTTGGCGATCGCCGTCAGCGCCTCGTCGAAAGACGCCGACGACTGCCGCTCCGATTCGACGGCCGCCGGTTCCAGGGCATCGATCATGGTCTTATCGCCCGGTTTCGCCTGGCCGCGGACTTCGGGGATGGTGAGCTCCGACTTTCCCATTTCCCCTATCCTTTGACAAACCCGGGCGAGCGCGCGGGAAGGAGTTTCTCGATTGTCGCCGGCGGCGGGTTTGCCATAGGTCTGGCGATGAGCGGCTTCGAATGGATGGCCGTCTTCTGTCTCCTGCCGCTTATCCTGCTGTTCCTGCCGTTCTATCTGAAGAATAAGGTCTACACCGTCCCCGAGTTCCTGGAGAGGCGCTACAGCGCCTCGGCCTCGGCGCAAACCCCGTTTTCCAGCATGATCACGTCGTGCCCGAACATCCGCCAGGCGTTCAGTTGCGCTTCCGCCTGCAATTCGCCGCTGCGAAGAATCTCGTCAAACCGTCCCCCGTGCATCCGGCAGGCCAGCAGATAGCAATGCAGTCCCACCGGAACCCGGTCGGGCAATTCCCCCCGCAAGACTTTCGTCACCCGCTCAATGGATTCCATAGGCCAGCGCCATGCCGCCATTCTACAACAGCCCGCTCGCAACTCAAGTGCGATGGGATGCGGCCTTGATCCAGTATCGGCGCGTCGGAAGAGCCCGCATCGGAGTCTCTCGACGACATGAAGGTGCTATGAGGAATATTTTGGAACAACCTAAGTGCAATTTTTTAAATAGGCCTTTATTCTTTCCCGATCCTCGTTTTCTTGGTCACCTTTGAAATATATCTCAATAAAATCAACTTTATAACTTAGGGAATTAATGGCGTAGATTATTCTTATTCCGCTCTTTGCTCCTCTTCCTCCCAAAGATTTACAGGCGAATTTTTTCATTTTCATTATTTGGATGGGTTCTTTGTAAAAGCCGGGCATTGGAAAAACGCTGAGGTTATTTATTTTTTGTATATGATAGAGTTCGATAGTCGCTCTTTTAGCCAATTCGAAATCGCCTTCAAGAGTTTTGAATTTCTTTAATAACTTTTTAAAGTCTTTTTGAAATTCCGGCGTTTCGCAATAATCAATCCTGTCCGTCATAATTTCTCACTGAGGTTTTAGGGGTGCGATAAAATACCGCTTCATAATCAAGCAACTTATTCTCTTTGGCGATAAGCCAAGGAACGTCCTCATGGGAATACTCGCTTAATTCCGTTGCATTTTTGTCGCCCAATCTCGATAAGACCTCATCGATATGCTGTAGCTCTCGGGCGTCTTTTAATTTAGTCAGATCAGGCTCCCGAACCGGCAGATACTTTTTTTGTGAATGATTAAAATATTTGCTATCAACTTTCGCTATTTCTCCTTTGCGCATCATCTCGTCAACGATAACCTTGAATTCAACGGGAGTCGGCCCATAATGATTCTTAATATATGTAGCGCCTATCAGTTGTCGCTCATACTTTTCGTAAAAGTCGAAGTCAATGAAGTAGAGCAGTTTATATAATACTGTTTCGCCGACATTCGGCTTGCCGCCGACTTTGGACAAAATATACAGCAACACCTCTTTGAATTTCTCTAGGTTTTTTTGCGGAACGCTTATTCTTACCTGTTGATTCTCATTCGTGACCTTTGGCTTTTTCTTGCTTATGGTCGCGGTCATGGAAGTGTCTCTGCTTTGCAGCAATTCTTCAAGAGAAATGCCAAATAGGGCCGCCAGCTTTTTTGCTTCGGTAATAGTAAGGTCTCGCCCGCCCCGTTCGATTTGAATATAGGTTGGACGGGAGACGCCAAGCTCTGACGCCAAATATTCCTGCGTCAGATTCCGCCTCTTTCTAATCTGTTGAATGAATTTGGTCATATTGTTGGAAAACATTTAATAAATCCTCTTTTTTAACAATTTACTATATGTAAATAATATTGTCAATGGCCATGTAATAAATATTTAACTATTTCATTGGCCTAAATTACGGCTAAAACTTTCCGATATTGGCATTACCCCTGGACAACGATGCGAAAGTTGCACCTTAACCCGCCGCGCAGGACCGTTTCCTCGATTTCGGCGGTGACCGGTTTGCCCACCACGGTAGAGAAGGCCGCCTTCTGCCAGCCGAGAGTGCAGTTGCAGAAATCGGCCGGGGTCCGGCCCGCTTTCACCAGGGGACAGACGCACGGACCGGGCTTGCCGATGATGCGCAGAACGCCGGTTTTTTCGTTATAGTCGGTCTGTTCGACCCAGGCCGTCTTTATTTTGGCCAGGAAGCCCGGAAGGTCGCCGCGGTATTTCTGGAATAGCGCACTATAGTCCTGAGCGCATTCATGGCCCAAGCGCTCCAAGATTTTCAATCGGGCGGCATCGTCGAGATTTTCACTCATTATGGATAACAGCTTGGCGAAGCGCTCACGGGCGGCATCGAGCTGGCCCTTCAACTTGTCATAGTCGGCCGGGACGGTCGATGTCTGTCCATCCTTGCCTTCGGCCGAGGCCGAAAGCGGAGCCAACAAACCCAGCAAGCCGCAGCCGCAAGCCCCAGCGCCGCACGTTTTCAAAAAGTCATTTCGTTTCATATTGCCCTCCGGATATTACGATGATTTTCATTATGTCCCAAAAAGGCTATGAAGGAAACGCCTCCTGACGATGAGATTTCAATCGCTTTTCGCCGTCTTTCTATAACAGATCCATTTGACGGATAAGCTCGATTGGTGCTATTATGGTTTCATAGTGTAACCGTTCGGAGAGCTACTTGGCGACCAACATCACCCTGAAAAAAATCCCCGCCGGCCTGCACGAGGACATCAAAGCCAGTGCGGTCCGTCACCGGCGCAGCATTAACAGCGAAATACTCGCGCTTCTCGAGGAAGGACTTCGTCCGCGGCGCCGGACAGCGGATGAAATCCTCGCCTCCGCCCGCGTGGTGCGCGAAAAAATGAAGAATGTCTGGCTCGACGACCGGAAAATCGACCAAGCCAAGCGCGAGGGCCGGCGTTGATTGTCATCGACACCAATATTCTCGTCCCCCTGATCATCCCTGGTCCAGGAACCGATGATTCGGAGGCCCTCCTCAGAAAAGACCCGGATTGGGCCGCTCCCCTGCTTCTCAGAAGCGAATTCCGAAACGTCCTAGCCGTTCAGTTGAGGCGGAAAAACATCTCGCTCGAAGAGGCCTTTTCGGCGATGATGGAAACGGAGATGATACTCGGCGGAAATGAATTCGAAGTGAAATCGGAGGTTGTATTTGAGCTCTGCGCCAAGAACGATTGTTCGGCGTACGATTGCGAGTACGCCGCGTTGGCACGGTCTCTGCGGATCTCCCTCATTACGCGGGACAAAGCGCTCCTGGCCGCCTTCCCGGACACGGCCGTCCGGCCGGAGGGATTCCTGCGGATATGAAAAACGATTTGCTTTACTTCAACTCCGCCGTCTTCGTGATCTTCCCCGCGTGGCGGGAGTCATACGAAACCGTGATCGGGCCGCGGCCCTCGACTAAGAACTGGTGTTCGACTTTGCCGAAGCCCGGCACCGACGTGAACTGGAGCTCGGGTTTGTATTTCTTGTAGGCGACGAGCTCGAGATAGGGATCATTGAGAATGCCGCCGGCCAGGACCTTGGCCCCCGTCACTTTGAGCATGTCCTTGGGGTAGATATTGTTCTTCTGGGCCAGCGCGCTCATGGACGGAATGGCCTTGGAATTCGAGAGGCGGGTCCGGATGCGGTAGAGATTCTTGCCCACCGGTTTCACTTCGGTCACTTCGAGGCTGACCAGAGGCACGTTCTTGGCCGTGAAGATCACGGACATGGCGTTCCGATGGACCAGGTCCTTGAGCATGAACGGCGCGGACAGGCGGGAGCTCATCTTGACCCAGCCGCCGATCTCGATGTCGCCGTAGGTCGGATGTTTGTAGGCCTTCCAGGGTTTGAAGAGCTCGCCCATAGCCAGGTTGTCGTTGAATTTGATACGATCGCGTTCGGAGATCCCTCCCGACATCATGGCCGCCAGCCCGGCGTCAGCGGCCGGGGCTTCGGGCTTCTCCGACACGCCGCGGAACGACTCGGACTGGGTCTGGAATACTTCCGACACGTAGCCGAAAGCGCCCATGGTATCGCACAGCCATTCCAGGGAATCGCCGTACGTCGTATAGAGGTCTTTCCAGGAGATCATGTATTTATATCCCGGAAGGATCCGCTCGGCCTGCTTGCCGAGATAGTCATAGACGGCGACGTCCGGGGCGGGATATTCGCCGAGGGTCTTCCGGCTGGGGCCGCGCAGGAGCATCCCGCCGTTGTTGTGGAAGGTCCAGCCGAGGGTGATATTGATCTTCTTGGCGGTCCACTCGGCCAGGGCCTTGAGCCCGACGGAGCGGAAGGGATATTCGCCCGAGCCCATCTGGACATAGGGCGGGGCCCAATCGAAGCCCCAGTTGCGGTTGGGATCGACGTAGCCTTCGCCGTCCTCGTTGACTTTGCCGTCGCCGTCATTGTCGATGCCCTCTTCGCCGAGGATCGTCCACTCGCCCTTCTCCCCCGGCTTGACCGGGATCATTAGGCGCGGGTCCTCAGGATCGGTTTTATAGCGTCCGAAGGGGTCCTTCTTGCGCATGAGGCAGATGTTGCCGTCGCCGTCGAGATCGTCGGGGCCGTCCTCGTCGATCAAACCGTCATGGTCGTCGTCGGTGGGGATGCGCACGCTGCGATTGGAGCCCGGGCTATTGGCGTCGGCGAAGAAATGATACCGCCCGTCCACGTTGACCACGGGGACGACATAGAAGCAGGTCCGGTCGATGAGGGCGGTGATCTCTTCGTTCTTGCCGTATTCGCCCAGCAGGTAATCGAGCAGGTAGAGTGTTATCTCGCCGCCTTGGATCTCGTTGCCGTGGATATTGCCGTCCACGTAGATGCCCGGCTTGGTCAGGGCGGCGCCGGTCTTGGGGTTGTTGACGGTCATGGCCATGAGGGGCCGACCCTCGTCGCTTTTGCCGACTTCTTCCAGGGTCGTCAGGGCCGGGTAGGCTTTGTTCAGGGCGGTCAGGGCCGCGTAAACCTGGTCCAGCGGATAATAATGGTCGAACCGCAGAGGCACGCTGACGTCGGTTTTTTGGGCGGGGAGAGAGAAGGCGAGGAGCGCGAGCAGGATGGCGAGGCCGATGAGCTTTTTCACTTTACACCTCCAAGCGGAAGGGACCGGGTATCGCGCCAGGCGATCTGGGTCTCGGCCTTCACCTCGACCTTGACGGGTTTGTTCGACTGGATGATCCAGGTCGCCGTCTGGGTGGAGAGGCCCTGGATCGCCGGGATGAGGGTGTGCTTCTTGCCGTCCACGATCTTGATGCCCGGGCCGTCCAGGCTGACGATGACGGGCAGGATGCGCTCGTTGCGGCGGGCCATGGCCGTGGGGTAAGGGAGCACGCCGGTGTTTTCGACGCGGACTTTGATTTCGTAGACGCCCGTGCCGAGGGGTTTGATCTCGGCCGAGGCGATTCTTATGTGCGGCATCTTCTTGGCCACTTCGAAAACCCAGGGGACCTGGCCCTTGAGCAGGTTCTCGATCATGGCCGGGGGCGGCGTGTTGTCGGCATAGGGCACGGCCCCGCCGATCTCGACATCGCCGAGGGTGGGGTGCTTGAAGGGCTTCCACTCGACGAAGCCCTTGCCGGCCAGGTCCTTGTCGCTGAAGGCGAGCAGGGCTTTTTCTTTGGGGTCGGCGCCTTCTTCGGAGGGCGGCTTGGGCATCTGCTTCATCATTTCGGCCATCTTCTTGGGATCGATCTGGCCGGCCTTGACCATCTCGATCACCTGCTTGGCCTTGAACTGCTCGGGGGCGCCGGCGGCCTTGAGGAAGGCGGCGATCTTCTCTTCGCCCAGCGCCAGGAACTCGTCCTTGGACATTTTTTCGAGCTGTTCGGGGGTGAGCGCGCCGTCCTTTTTTTCCTCTTTCACCTCGGGCAGGGTCCAGAAATCCAGGGCAAAGGAGGGCAGGCCGAGCTGGTAATAGGACCACAGCTCGAAGGAGCCGTCTTTGTCGGGGCCCGGGTCCAGGCGCTTGCCGTCGAGCTTGTTGGTCTTGAGGAATTCCTTGAATTTCTCGGACAGCTCTTTGTAGAACTTCAAGTCGTCGTCGAGGGGATTGACCACCGCGCCCAGCTCCAGAAAGCCGGCGATCATCGACTCGGAGACTTCCATGCCGGGAGGGATGAGCGGCTTGATCATCTCCATGATCTCGGCCATGGTGTAGGTCCGGGCGGGGTCGGCGCCGAAGGCGGTGGCGATCCGTTCGGGGATCTTGATCTGATTGAGGTCGGCCTGGCCTTTGCGGCCGCCGCGCGGCGGGTTGAGGCAGTAATTCGATTCGCCGAAAACGAAGGTCAGCCCGATTTCGCGGTGCTCGTCGAAGAATTTCATCAGAGAGAAACTTTCTGTGGCGGAACCGGCCCAGAAGCCGGTATCGGGGGCGAAGGACTTGAACATCTGGGGGAAATTGGTGCCGACGTCGATGCCGCCGGGGCCGTCCTCGTTGTAAAGCCCGTCGCCGTCATTGTCGATGCCTTCGGTGTAGAGCTTGTAAATGCCCTTTTCGCCCTTGGACCAGTCGGCTTTTTTCAGGAGGCGCGGCTGGCCGGGGACGGGCATCCACTCGCCCTCGGGGTCTTTGACCCGCATCTGGGTGATCAGGCCGTCGCCGTTGAGGTCCTCGGGGCCGTCCTCGTCTACCTGGTCATCCTGATCGTCGTTGTGGGGGGCAAAGTTGCGCGGGTCGAGGCGCTTGGGGGTGGCGAAGAAGAGCGAGGCGGCGTCGGGATTGCCGCAAGGGAGGATATACCAGGTCCGGTCGGCGCGGAGCTCGGGTTTCTGGATGAGGAGTTTGGCTAAGTAGAGGGCCGCTTCGCCGGAGATGGGGACGGTCCCTTCCATATTGGCGGCGATGAAGACGGCGGGAAGGAGCTTGGTCTTTGCGGCGGTTTCGGGGCCGATTTCGAGGAGGAGGAGTTCGCGTCCTCCGGGGGTTTTGGTGAGAGCGTGGGTGCGGGCGAAGACGGGGTTGGCGCGAGTTATTTCTTGGAGCGCTGCGCTTAATTCGGCGGGGTTGTGATAGCGGTCGAAGGCGAGGGTGCCGGGAGGAGCGGGAGCAGGCGCGGTTTGGGGTGCGGGGGTGGATGCGGCCGCGAACTGGAGCGCCAGGGATAGAAGCGTGAAAAGGAACATTCGGACGGGCGCGAGCTGGAATTTGGGGGAAACCGAGAATTCCGATTTCCGGGTGGTTTTGCGGGCGGCGGGCGTGGAATGATTCACTTGTCGTTACCTCCGATGGGCGAAATCGGCGAAACTAAAACTGCCGAGATTATACAACGAATCCCCAGCGATTATTTATACGGACGCAATCTCAATAAGGTTCCTAGCGCGACAAGCGAAAGGCGCCGATGCACGTCGAATAGTCTGTGGCGCCCTTCTTGATGTAATCGCCGACGTACCAAATGGTGCGGTCATCGGTCGGATCGATGGCCGTCTGGGCGTAGTCCATCCACCGTTTCGTATACGTCTGCGAAGCCTCCCCTTCGACCAGAACGGCCTCGCGCATCGTCAGCATGCCCAGGGGATCGTTGAACAGCCGGCCGGCGAAGCGTTGGCCGGCGAAGTGCGGCGTGCCGCCGAACGAATATCCGATGCCGATGTTGCCGTCGGCGTCCATGGCCGGACTGGCCATCCAGCGATAGAGCCCGTCGGGGGTGTAGGTGCCCTGTTGGAAGAGCTTGACCTCGCGCTTATCGTCCAGCCGGAACTCGTACCAGCGGACTCCTCCGCCTCCCGCGGAGGTCGTCACCGAATGAACGGCGACCATCGACTCGCGGCCGCCGATCCGCCGGTAGACCAGGCGGGCCATGATCTTGTCGCCCTGCGAATCAAGCCGCGTCTCGGTTCCCGGCTGGGGCACGCAGCTCGACAATTGGCCGTCGCCCAGGTAATGATAAGGCGCCACGGATATTTTCTGGGGCCCTTCGACTTTCGTCTTGGACGGATCGGCCCAGTCCACATGGAATTTCCAGACGTAGATGCCGTCGTCTTGCAGGATTTTTTTCAATTGCGCCCCGCCGGCGGCCATCATGATGTTCGGCGCTCCCGCCGGCGGAAGCTGCATCCCGTCCAGGTCGGCGTTGTTGAGGAAATTCACGCCGTCGATGATGACGCCCTGCTCGGCGGCATCCTCGCCTTTGAGCATTTTGGCCCGATCGACCACATAGGCGTGCTTCTGGATGACGTTGTCACCCGTGCTGGTCGGGACATAATATCCGTCCGGCCAGATGGCCAGCCGGGGATAATCCGGAAAAAGCGGCCGGAGGAATTCGTAGCGGTAATAGGATCCCAGCGGGTCGGGGCCGGTGCTGACGGCGTAGCACATGGCGTATGACCCGACCTCGACCGGCGGCTTCCGGTTGGGAGACTGCGCCAACCGCTTGGCCCTGGCCTCGGCGGCGGCCGCTTTGGCCGCAGCTTCCTCTTCAGGCGTCGGCCGGGGCGGCTGGAAGAGAAGCATGGCGGGGCCGGGCTGCCCTATGACGGCGGGTGGGCTCAGATGCGCCGGATCTCCCGATTTGGAGGCTAAGGGATCGTTCTTTTTGGGGGCCAGACGCCGGAAGATGGGCATGACGATCAGCCACCGGTCGGCCAACTGATCGTAGCGCACGACGGCGTCGCCGTTGTTGATTGCCCCAGCGTCTCCAAAGCCTTTAAACACGTTGTTGGTCGGGACGGGACCGTAAAGCACTTTGCCGGTCGCGTCGAAGCGTGCGCCCTTTTTCGTAAAGACGGCCATACGGGAGTTGACGATCTGGACGATGTGGTCCGGACCAACCGCCAGCGAGTTGTCGGAAGGGTTGCGAAAAGTGGCCTTGCCCTGCGGACCCTCGAAGCCTTCGCCAAGGCCGTCAAAGCATATCAGCAATTCCGGGGACGGCTTGGCGCCCTGGGTTTTCTGCTCAATGGATGCTGGAATGATCGGCGCGGAGATGTCGCGGGCGGCGGCATTTCGAACTTCGGCGGGGCTGGGAGCCGTTCGGCCGACACTGCCTTCATCCGGCGATACCCGCACTCCGGCATGGACGTTCGCGGATCGCAAAGCATCGCATGCGCCCGAAAATACGATCAACGCGAAGAGGAAGATGCCGATAACGATCGCCGCGGATATTTTGGGGCAGACCATAAATTTCGAAGGGCCATTGGAGAAATTGAAAGGGCGAGCGGATTTTCGAATGGCGGGCGCTGAAGGCTTCACTTGGCGGTACCTCTAATCATAAAAATCGGCGAAAGAAAAACCGCCGCGATTATACAACGAATCCATAATTTCTTTTATACGGACACGATCCCTAAAAAGTCCTCCCTGCCGCGATGAAAGAGCCGGAATCTGGAGGATGGATTCGCGCTTTCCGATCTGATTCGGGAAATTGAGGGATATGTCCCTATTTTCTGAAATCGGGATCGTGTCCCCAATTTCATGTCCCCCCATTTAATGAGAATCCAAGACTCCTCCGCCGTCTCTTTCTTTATGGGGCGCTAAAAGCAATTGACAGGAGAATTATTTAAATGTACACTTCAAGTGATCATTTAACCGTAGATCAAGCAGCCATGAAAGCGACGTTTTTAGACCTGCGGAAGCGATCGAAAGAGATCGTCAAGGCCTTGGACCGCAATCAATCCGTCACGCTGTTCTATAGGGGAAAAGCGAAAGGCGTGATCGTCCCCGCCTCGAGTCCTCCCGAGAAAGCTGTTTCCGTTCTTGAACATAGAGCCTTCGGCATGTGGCGAAAACGTGCCGACATGACAAGCGTGGAGGCCTTCGTCGCCGAGCTTCGGAAAACACGCCATGTTCTATGACAGCGATGTCCTCATCTGGGTTTTCCGGGGAAACGCCAAGGCAGCCCGGCTGATCGATCAAGACATCGATCGATCGCTGTCTGTGGTCAGTTTCATGGAGCTTCTTCAGGGCGCGGCCGACAAGCGCGAAATGCGACTCATCAAAGACTTCATCAAGGAATGCGCTATCGCCGTCCTCCCGCTGACCGAGAACATCGGCCATCGGGCTTCGATCTATATGGAGGAATTCGGGCTGTCATCCGGCTTGCGGGTCGCCGATGCCCTCATCGCGGCCACCGCGGCGGAGAACCATCTTCGCCTCTGCACCGGCGATAATCGGCATTTTCGCCCGATCCGCGATTTGGATATCTCGATGTTCCGGCCTTAGCCGGCTGTCTTTACCTTGCATCCCGGACGCCCGGCCGTTTTCTCCGACTTGACAAATTAGCCATGACGTGGCTATATTCTAACCATGATACGGCGATATCACACTAACCGGGTCGCGGAGTCCCTGCGGCATTTTCCCGTCGTTCTTCTGACGGGCGCCCGCCAAGTCGGAAAATCAACGCTGGCCCAGGGCCTGATCCGGCCCTCTTGGAACGCGCGCTACCTGACCCTCGACGACCGCAACATCCTCGATTCCGCCATCCGCGACCCCGACGGGTTGATCGCCGGGCTGGACGGCCCGGCCGTCATCGACGAAGTTCAGCGCGCCCCCGACCTCCTGCGGGCCATTAAGAAAAACGTGGACGCGAACAGAAAGCCCGGCCGGTTTCTTCTGACCGGATCGGCCAACCTCCTGACCTTGTCGCAGGTTTCCGAAAGTCTGGCCGGCCGGATTTCCATTCATACGCTCCTCCCCTTCTCCTGGGCGGAAAAAAACGAGCGCCCCGCGCCGTCGACGCTCGAAATCCTGTTTCAGGCCGGATCGGCCGCGGAGATTTTGAAATCGTTTCCGCGCGGGAGCGGAGCCGGCCAAGCCGCCCGCACAGCCCGCGGCGACCGTAAGTCCGAAATCATCGGAGAAATCATGGCCGGCGGCTTTCCCTCCGCCTTTCTCATGAACTCGGACCGGGCCAGAGGCGAATGGTTCGGCGCCTACCGCCAAACCTACCTGGAGAGAGACCTTCTCAACATCCGGGCGATCGAACACGTTCCCGACTTCAACCGGCTCCTAACGCTGGCCGCGCTGCGGACGGGGCGATTGGTCAATCTTTCTGACCTGGCCCGGGACAGCGGCCTGGCTTTCTCGACGCTGCGCCGCTACATGAATCTGCTCGACGTGACCTATCAAGTATCCTTTTTGCCGCCCTATCACGCCAACATCGGAAAACGTCTGGCCAAGACGCCCAAGCTTTATTTTCATGACACCGGAATGGCCGCTTATTTCGCCGGGTTGGACGATTGGACGGCCTTGAACAAACAGGGTTTCACCGGCCCGTACGTTGAGTCTTGGGCGGCCTCGGAGATCCGCAAATTGATGAGCCTCGCCGATCGTCGCCTGAATCTTTACTTCTGGCGGACCCAGACCGGACAAGAAGTCGATTTCCTTATCGAGCGGGCGGGAAAGCTCGTCGCCGTTGAAGTGAAATGGGGAAGCCGCATCGAGGACTCGGCCGTGCGCAACCTGGAGTATTGCCTGACGGATCTCAAGGATACCGTCCGGATCGGAGTAGTCGTTTACGGCGGAACAAACGTCCTCGCTTTGAGCCCGAAAATCGCCGCTATCCCCTTTCCGGTTTTCTTCGGAATGGATTAGCGCGGCTTACGGTTGCCGGTATGCGTATTTTCGGACCGGCTCCGGGAAAGAAAATCTATGCTCTTGACGTTATGACGTCCTAGCGTTATATTGTCATTACCGACAAAGGTGTGAAATATGGATAAATCCAACAAGCGCGTAACGGTCTATCTCCAGCCCGCCTACCACCGGGCCTTGCGTGTCAAAGCGGCCGAGACGGAATACTCGGTCTCCGAGCTGATCAACGAGGCCATACGAAATGCCCTCCGCGAAGATTCCCTCGACCTCGATGCGTTTGAAGCCCGTTCCGGCGAACCGTCCCTGGCTTTTGAGGACGTTCTCAAAAAGCTCCGCAAGGATGGAAAACTATAAGATCCTGATCAAGAAATCGGCCGCCGATGAGCTCGCCGGCGGAATTCCGAGGAAAGATCTGGAGAAAATCGTGCGGAAAATCCGGGCTTTGGAAGTCGAGCCGAGACCCTCCGGCTGCCGGAAGCTCTCGGGGCAGGACCGCTATCGATTGAGGCAGGGAGATTATCGAATCGTTTATACAGTCGATGATGCCCGGCGAATTGTCGAAGTTTATAAGATCGGCAATCGTCGCGAAATATACAAATAACGCGCCCGAAAAAAATTTCGCCTTCGAACTTGACTTCCCGAGGATCGGGACGTATGTAGTATGTGAGGCTATCGAGTAGTTCGAATGGGCCTCTGATAACGCGAAGCGGCGGGAAACGGAAAATCCCGCGTCCTACAGACAGGTTAGGCGCTATCAGAGGCCTTTTTTTATGGCCGACGTCCCGATTTACTTCTTATAGTGATCGGGGAAGGCCGGGCGCTGGGGCTTGCGGACGGGATTTTTCGCCAGCTCGGCCATGACGACTTCGATGGCCTTCTCGAGCTGCGGGTCTTTCCCCTGCCGCACCAGCGCGGGATCGTGCTCGACTTCGATGTCGGGAGCGACGCCGACGTTCTCGGCGATCCATTCGCTCTTCGGGCTCCACACGCCGGAGCTGGGGGCCGTGACGAAGCCGCCGTCCATGAGCGCCGGGCCGCCGGCCCGGCCGACCAGCCCGCCCCAGGTCCGTTTGCCGATCAAGGGGCCCACCCCGGCGGCTTTGAAGTAGTAGGGCATGGCGTCGCCGCCCGATCCGGCGAATTCGTTGATGAGCATCACCTTGGGTCCGAAGATGGCCCCTTGCGGCTGGACTTCGTCCTCGCCGTCGCGCGTGGCCACC